>Ga0114919_10000624_pt1 | contig 27699 bp, 31 predicted proteins | sample BlataG_FD_88682 | JGI IMG/M metagenome (GOLD analysis project Ga0114919, IMG submission 88682) | Deep subsurface microbial communities from Black Sea to uncover new lineages of life (NeLLi) - Black_00105 metaG | ecosystem: Environmental > Aquatic > Marine > Oceanic > Sediment | place: Atlantic... | reverse complement strand
TATCCTATCCATGCGTTTGTCCTGGCGCTCAAGTTCTTTGATGAGCCCGGCGATTTCCAAGGTCACCTTCTGATTGAGCAATTCGTACGAGAGCTGGGTCTTCTCGACAGCCTCAGCCGATTGGGCAACAGCTTGTCCAGCAACCGACCCGGAATTCATCGACTGGACCGCGCCGGTCCAAGCGGGCGCAGCAACCGCAAGAATACCTGCAATTATCAATCCCCATTTACGTCCCTGTTTCATCGCTGGCGGTAGGCTGTTCTTGTTCTCGTTGCTCATTTGATGCCCTCCTTTTTTCCACCTTGACTTTTGTCATCGGCAAATTGAATGAGATCCCATATTCGTCTGTAACCCCCAGCCGTTCTCGAATTCTTTTCATGAGTTGTTCTTGCACGCCCATCAATTGCATCTCTTCAAACCGCAAATGTTCCTTTTTGAGCGCGATGTTCTCCATCTTTAGCTGTTCAATCTCTTCGAGATCGTATTCCCCTATAATGCTGGAAACTTCTTCCACAGGCTCGGGTTCGGCATTGCGCTTCTCGATCATTTGCTGAACTACCGCTTCATTCTTTGTCATGTGACTACTACTCCTTAATGATGAACGCTTGCAAGTTCATCCGAGTGGCTTCATCTGTCCCACCGCCACCGAGGAACTGTCCTCGAATCTCGACATAATCGGTTGATGGGTTTGATACAGTGACCATGAACGAAACTGTCGTAACCGCCTCTACATTATCCTTCTTGATGAAGGCTTTCACGTACGAACCCGGAACTACTCCTGCATTAAACGTACCCCAGAATGCGCTTTCTGAATCATTGCCGTCTGCCATCCACGTAATGTTGGCGATGAATTGATAGATTCCATTCCGAGAGAATGTAATTCGTCGAGTAGGTGAAGCTGTCGCACTCATCAATTGGGATTTATCGATGGTGACAGGAGTCAATGCAACTCCACCCGCAGTGATTTCAATAGGCGTGGCAGTGAGGTCATCGTATGAAGAAATATGAGGGACATTGTTTTGGTAGACATTGTCAACATGTAAATTAGACCACGGATATGTATCAAGCCCAATGTTGTTCGTGCCCCCTCCAAGAGGAAGCAATAAAATATCAGCGCCAAAAGCCACAAGCGGTGTAGCCCAAATACCAGAAAAATGACCAGCTAATACCATCACATCAACAACACCCGATCCTCCATCATCAGCATGTAGGAACTTTAAAACATGATCGGGATCTCCAGCGGTTTGAAGCATCCACATGGCATCGTCTTGAGTTGTCCTGTCGGCATTTAACCAACGGACGCGGCATCCAGCAGAAGCACCATTACCGGTATTGACGAGTTCGGCATAACCCTGCGGCATGTACACAGTCGGCAAATTGGTGACCGTGTCTTCGAGACGCAGCATCTCCAGGCCACCACCCGGCTCTTTGAGAACGAAAGCATCTTTGGTAGTGCCGTCGAATAGCCTCTCATCGAGCCATTTGAACCAACGACCGATCTCTCGAGTGCGCCAGTTCTCATAACTCGACGGCGGGATTTCTTCGTACACCCACCCTTCATCTTTCTTTGCCGAACTCGGCTCGACCACGTTGCCAGAAGTATCGGCCCATCGCGGTATACCAGTCGGTTTTGAATATGTCGCAGCCATTACCAAGCACCTCCGTAATGTCCTTCGTCATAACCCAATCCAGTATCAAATTGAAATGGGTCGGCTGGATGAGTCAATAAATGGGCTTTTACTCCTGCCGGTTTTCCCAAACGTAATATGGTTCCAATCTGAGCCGGGTCATAGCCAGTTGGAAAAGTCTCAACCGCCTCGGCAGTCAGGGCAGCAGGATAATATTCTCGAATATGAACAGTAACTGAAAAATCAAGAGAGGCCGAGATAATGTTCATTAACTCTTCGGGAGTACCCTCGCTAGCGTTGAGCAATCGCCTTGCACGAATTGCAACTCTGTATGTATCATCATCTCGACCTTGTCTGCTTTCTCCAACTATTTCTCCTAGTCCATCCAATTGAACACCAACTGCTGTATCCAAACAACGCTGGGCCATGATGTCAAAGTATGTATCTTCGAGATCTTGAATTTGATTGATGTACGAAGTCAACCACGCCGCGAGGTTCGGCTTGTCCTTGAATCGCTCTATAAAATTCGCCAGAGCTTCGGTGACGTGATCCGTTTTTTGCGTCAGCGTCATGGTGTCACCGTCACATCCATATCGCCAGTATCGAACGTTGCGATCTCTCGGTAGTCGATAACGATGTTAGCCGAGCTGACAGGAGGATCGACGTCATCTATTAAGAATATCGTCACATCGATAACTCCCGCTATATCGAGCGGAACACATTTGAATTGCAAAGCGATCACATCTTCGCCAACCTGTATCGCATCGCCGAATAATTTCATCGCCACTTTGATTTGGTCAACTCCATCAGTCGGGAACAAAACAGGATCGGTCAATACAGTGAATTCCATATAAATAGGAATCTCGGTCGGACGAGAGAATTCAATGGTGTGACTGAACCCCGCCGAATCTTCAACCGTCTTCGATGTCGAACCGTACGTTTCAATACCGGCCGGCTTGACATCCCAAATCGTATCGGCAATCTCTTGGTCATCGCCACCGAGCACTATTGCTTCGAACGACTTCGGTGGTAACCCCTCTGGTGATGTCACGATGTCTACATTCTCCAACACGAAAGCCTGGACGACGTCGGCCAGCTCGCGCACACGCGCGCGAATAGCATCAACAGTCGCCGCGCCTGTGCGTTGCAGCAACTCAAGACGGCGAAGTCGGAAGTCTGGGTCTGTTTCGACATTACGTCCGACATCGGCATCGGTAGTATTGAATCCCTTTTGCTCGTCAGTCGGAAATCCAAACTCGGCGTTCGCTGTGCCACCGGTTATCTCAAAGCGACTTGCCGAAGATGAAACATTAGTAGTCAACCCGAGATAACTACCCGCATCAAAATAGGTCATCTCAGGAACTTGACTCTCTATTTCAGCACCAGCAGTGAGCGCAGTCCAAGGGTCGCCACCTGAAAAATTGACCGTCTGCTCGACGCCCCCATACGTCTTGATAGTAAGAGCTTTTCCATCGAGCGTGTAGTTCTCTGGATTAGTTGCTTTACAAGAAGCTGCCGCAACCCATCCTACAACCGGAGTCTGTATAGCAGTAATCGATTTTGCTAAGCCATTGATAGGTCCATATTCTTCCGACTCAGCCAGAGCGGAAAATATATCCGGATACCCAAGTGAATTGACAACGGCTTCAGTCAACACGAACCTGTTGCCGTTCTCATCTACACTAACAATACTCCCAACCGGCACAGTTGTCCCATCGTATATCAACAACTTATCGAGAGTGACTTCACTCTTGGTCGCAGGCAGCCTCACAGCACCCGTTATCGACGCGACCTGGTCAAGTGCGTCGCCCGAGGCCGAGCTCGGATAGGCTGAACGATAGACCGCTTCAGCGACGTCCCATAATTCTCGCAACTTGTCACCAAAAATGCCGTTCATTTGGCCGAACAATGCAGAAGCCAGAAGGTTGAGCGTGGATTTTATTGTATCGCGCTGATCGTCGCCTATTTCGGCCGTGATAACCGACAGAGTCTTCTTTATAAAACCAGTTAGAGTCACGCCATAGGTTGTCATACGATTAACTCCTTATCGAACTCGAACTCACCCTCAACCGACTGACCTTTAAAGGATACAGATAATAATCTAGTCCGCCCATCGTATTCAGCAACAAAGTCGGAAATGCCTTGCATGCCGGGTGTAGTCATGATCGCTTTTCGAATGATGCTTTTGACGACATCGAGCCGCGGCTTCTGTCCCAAAATCTTTTGAAACCAAGGCACTCCGAGACGGGTATCGAGGAACCACTCGCTTTGAAAAAACGTAAGACGGACCTCGACATCTTGTGCTATTGCATCGACACCTTCAACAAGAACCAGATCATCGTCCTCGATGAGTATGTCGCCGTCTTCGTCTAGTTTAATATCCGCCATCAATCAGCCTTTAAATTGGAGGACGCAACCGGGTCTGGAGAATATCCAGAAACAGAAGTTCCCGTATTGCCGACACCTGTTGTTACTCCAGTATGCACATGAGTATTGAGAGCCACTTGGATTTTTGTAAGCTCTGCCAACACCTTTGCTGCGAGCGCTACAAAATCGGCAGCAGCAGGCGCGCCGCCCGTCACCGCCTCCATCGCCGCGCCCGTCGCGCGCATCATTGCGCCGCCTTCTTTGCCAAATGCCGCACCCGATGCAATCGTGTCTTTGATGTTCTTTGGAAATGGATAGAACCCAGGTATCGCCACAGCGTCGGAGATGTCGTGCTTCCTCAAATCGACCGGGTCCAAACTTCGCGATCCCACACTCGCCATGAAATTGTCAATCGATAAATCGTTGAAGATGAGAAGCACATTATCGCCCGTCTGAACTGGCAGCGATAGAAAATATCCGCCTCCTCGAGGGAACCAAACAGGAACGTCAGTCAGCACCGGTAAATCGTCGAGACCTTCCGTTCCGTCTTCATTGATATACGGCTCTTGAATCAATGGCTTGACATCGGCTTTCTGTAGTTGTGCGTCGTACTTCTCGACCTTACCTGGTAACGCCACATAGACATCAGACAAAGCCTTGTCCATCACTGCTCGAAGCACTTCGACCAGTTCAGGCGATCGGCTCTTTTCGAGCTTGCTCATTGTATAGGTTTCCCCTCGAACTCAGTGTACCAATCTTGACCCCACGAGTCGCCGACATGCACAACCTTACGAGCTTTGAACGAACCTTTTGCCGTCAATGAATCGATAATGATTTGCCGCCCAGGACTGATAGCGCCTTGAAGCAAACTCAACACTTTTATTTCGCCCTTCTCTCCTGGCTCCGGCGACCCTACCAACCCAGACGATTTGTTTAATACGACCGCCTCGCCGATGAGTATTTCACCAGGACCCAACACCTGCAAATTACCGTCTTGAATCGACCAATCGTAACCTGCCGATGTGATGTATTTGTCTAAAACGTCAGTGACCCGGCCGCTGACAGCGACTCCTTTTTTGAAGTTGAGCAACCCCCTCGGCGACACCGCGAACTTCGTTGCCGAATTGCCGAGCCCTACACCTAGAGCCACAGCCGCTTGTGTTAAGAGCTGAGTCATCGTCGTACCAGGGCCGAATGATTTGCTCATGCGTGCCGAGCGGTAGTTGTTTTGACCATCGCCCGCTTCTATCTGCGTGACCCAATTGACTCCCTCTTTGAAACTGTCTGCTTTGATAATATCGCCTGAAAATATCTGCGAGCGATTGCCGACATACCCGGCTTCTATTGATAAAGGCCAATCGTAATTGGGAGTCTTCTCGGCCAGTTCAGATCCTTCTTGCAATACGCGCCTATTCGACTCATTTAAATTAATGATTTCAAGAGTCACTTTATTGGGATCTCTATTGTCGGACTTCTCGACATGAAATGAAACACGCAAAGCAGGGAACGTCCTATCCGTTATCGGGTCGGTTGTTTGCATATTTATCACTGCTGTTCCGATTCTCATCGAAAAATCCCTATTGAACAGATAACCCATCTACTCCTTCTTCATTCAGGTATGCCATTAAAGCATTCAATCCCAAATCATTTAATCCAGGATCTTGAGGTTCGTCTTCTGTATTGATGCAGGACAACTCGCCTGCCGGTTTCTCTGGGCATGCACACAAAAAAGTGAGAGGGTAATTTACAACTACTTTTATTCCCGTTCGGATCGGATTTCCTTCGACATCGTTCAAATCGAAATACCAAAAACCTTCTCGCGAATTGTATTTGAAATACAATTGATAATCCACGCCGTCTAAAGAAACAGATTCGAAGAAAATTCCATCTTGGGCTGCTTCTTCGGTTGGTATGATTGTGGTCGTCATTACAATCCTACTGCATTCAAAGCTTTGGTAAACATCGATTCATTTTTTGCCGCTTGCTGCGATGTCGAATCTTGTTTTTGTTTTTTGCCTTTGTTCTTTGCTGCCTTGTTCGCAACATTCAAAGGAACAGGAAGCTCAAGCGTCAATGCTTTTGCAAAAAGAATTTCACGAAGACTGATAGTCGAATCTAATATTTGACCGGTGGCTTTTTCGCGAGTGACCGACACGTTAGTGATTGCCATGTCGGTATATTCGCGAAGGCTGGTCACGACATCGACCGTTTCTCCTGCTTCTTGTATTCGTTCAAGCTCTGAATAAGCTGACTCGACTCGACTATCTGTCGGATTCGAATCGACAGTGAGGGGGGATTCGGCAAGAGTCGTCGCAAGAAATACAATCGGAGTATTGGTGACAAGACCATTCAGTTCGAATTCTTTTGGAAGTTTGCGTATATGATCCGATACGGTCGAGCCTTCTTCCACAGGATGGTCGGTAACTTCCGACGGACTGTTGTGCGATTCAGATACGGACGCGTCGAATTGGATGATCCCTATTTGCGCTTTCACTCGTTTGAATATGAGTTCAGCAAGTGCCATCAGCTCGCCTTTGGTACGAGCGCATTCATTGCCGCTCTATTCTGCTTTTCAAGCATTGCTCCTACCTGCCTTGCAACTTCACCACCCAGCTTCGCTTCGGACATACCCGGAGTTCCTTTGACATTTATTTGTACATCTGTCTTTTGATTGATGTTTGATACACCCGCTGTAGCCGCTGCGCGCGCTGCCCCTGGTATTACTCCTTGACCCATGGCCCCCGCCGCCAGCGCAGTTCGAGCACCAGCTCCTACCGCCCCACCTACTGCCCCCTTCGGTTCTTCATCCATTAATCCCAAAAACGATGCAGCTTTTTTGAATGGAGCAGCAATTGTATCAAGCAATCCGTTCGCCCAATTACGAACCTTTTCACCAAGACGATTAAGAGCTTCGACAATACCAACTTCAAAAACATCCTTGATAAAAGTAAGAGCTTCTTTCCAGGGGGCCATTATCAATTCGATAATACGCTCGCCTATATCCATCAAGAAATCAAGAAAGCCCTCAACGGCAGCCATGGGGTCTTCCCACATGCTCGTAAAGAAATCGACAATGGGTTGAACCACTGAAGATTGGAACCATTCAAGAAGTCCGTTCCAAAGCCCTTTAAAAAATTCGACCGTATCTTGCCAAATACCTTCGAACATATCGGCCCACCAGCCGATAACTCCTTCCATCATATCAACAAGGTCTTGGAATGCCGCAGCAGGATCTTCGGCTAACTTTTGGAACCACTTGATAATGTCTTTCATCATGTCACTGATGGGCAATCCCGTCAGTTCATCAAGTGTCTCAAAAAATTTTCCGAAAACAGAGTCGCCGCCTTCGACAAATGTAATCAGATCGTCAATAATCAATACAATTAAACCAATTAATATCAACAATTTGCCGAATGGAGAAAATAAGAATCGTAAAGCTTTACCCCATTTTAAAAAGGCTATTGCAATCAATCCAATCTTCGCACCGGCTGGCAAGTTCTTCACTAATTTGACGACCCAAAAAACCATCTTCCCAATCGTCTTTATAAATCGGGAGGCAGTCATCACGATTTCTTTTATCTTGGGAGCGATGCGCTCCATTATCCATTTACGATTTGCTTTCCACCAATCGATTGTGGCGTTGGTCATGCGATTGAATAATGGAAGTAATTCCTGGCCAAGTACGTTCGACACGCCTTGCCACATCATATTTAAACGCTGCTGATTATCGATGTAATCGACACTTGCTTTTCGCAAGTCTTCGTCCATGATGGCGCCAAGGTCGCGTGCCTCTTCCATCATTTCTCTTATTGAACCACTCCCTTGTTTGAGTAGTGGAATGAGATTCGTACCGCTTCGTCCCAACAACTTTACCGCAACGGCAGTTCGTTCGGTGTCGCTATCAAGGTTCTTCATCCCATCAGCGACTTCAAGAAGCAACGTTGTCGTGTCTTTGAAATTCCCATCAGTGTCTTTTATTTCGATACCAAGCCGTTCAAACTCACGTGTATATGTCTTGAGTCCGAACGCTGCATCAGCCTGGCTCGCTTGCAGTCGTTTAATGGACATTTCGACATCTTGAATAGAAGCGCCCGACAACTGAGCTGCATGAGAAAATCCCTGCAATGCGTCGAACGCCACACCAGTTCGATGAGACATCTTATCAAACTGGTCGCCAATCTTCGCCACACTCTCGGCAGCTTTGATCGCCCATTGCCCAATTTTAAACGCGCCAAAAGCAACGGCCGCAGCCTTCGCAAACGAGATAAGCTTCTTCATCCCGCCTTCGGCTTTGTCCATCGACTTCTTGTCGGTTTTTATTCCGAGTAGAGCAACTAGTTCTCGAACAACCACAGCCTAACTCCCTGACCCTGGGTTATCGATTGCGTCTTTTTCCGCTGCGTGTCTTAAGTCTAGGGCGTAGTGAGCATCGATAACGTCCACAAGGTCGTAGTACTTATCAACCTCTTTCAAGGTCGCGACTTGCTCGACGATCAACCTCCATTTGAGCCAGTCTTTAACAAAGTGGTCTGGGATTGGGACTCCTTCTTTTTCTTTGCCATCGTCTTTGCGCCTTGGGTCATTACTCCGCTCACCAAGGCGCTGAAGGACTTTCCCCATTGCGCTTTCATGCCAAACAAAAGCCATTTGTACATGTTGTGAATTTCGCCTTTGAAATGGACATCAAATGTTTTATTCAATTCCACTCCATCTACCAACGTCACTTTGCGAAACTCGGCAATGACTTTGTTCAAGACCGCTTTGTCAATAGCTCCAAATAGCTTGGTCGTCGCATTCGAAAAGAAGTCGGGCCCTATCTCCCGTTCCAATAAATCTTCGAGGCCTTCGGCTGAACCTCTTCCAGCAAAAGCCGCATCGAATATCGGACCGAGAGTAGGACCTACCATCTTCACAACGTCCATGAACAGGTCGTGACTGGTCAACGGCTCGAGCATGTACATGTCGTACTGCTTACCGTCGATGACTTCGGAGATTGCCTCTAATTGAGACATTAGTTACCTCCAACGTTCCAGATCATGTTGTCAGTTTCGAGCACCCATTCGCGATTCTCGGGCTCGCGACCATAGCTGACTGCCGGAGGCTTCGTGATCCACGCCTTCTCAGCCGAGCAGATGGTTGTTCCCGAGTTGTCTTTCATGACAAAGGGAGCAATCCCGTCCCCGCCAGGAGTGAGAATGTCTGCATTGTGAAGCGCAGACAACGCTTGATTGGAAGCACTCCACTGACCTAGAGTGAGGGTCATGCGGGCGCTACGATTGTTCGAACGCGCGCGACAACCCTCGCCATCCGTCCCGATAGTCAACGCGAAGCTGTCTTCATTCTGCTCGATGCTGACGAATGTCCCGTCAGCATACCCGCCAATGATGCTGCCGAATATGACAGACACTTGGTTGGGGTCAAAGTTTCTCAAAGGCATTGTATCCTCCTATACCGAAACCGTGCCATCCACCTCAGTTGCGTGGATAGCGCCAGCAAGCGTCGCACTGAATTTCACATCGGGCAACAGTCGATTTGCTTTGTCCGTCGTGGAGATGTCCGCAACCAGAGGCACGGTGACAGTGTATCCCTCTACAATGATTTCCTGGCCGACGCACAAGTCCAGCACCGCCCGAACTTCAGCTTCGATCACACCCACGCCCCTGTCAGTGTACGGCACCTTGTCGAGGTTGACCAATCTTGCGAAGATGTATTCCTGCAAGCGTGCGCGCATGAAGTCGAGCCCTCGAACCACGTCGATGAACTCGCCACCGGATACAACACCTTCCTGAGTCATGCTGACACCAGAAATTCGGACGTAAGAATTACAATCCTTGTTCTTGATGGCTGTTTCCTCAGACGATGTCAACTCGGTGTAGTCGGCCCCGGCGATGGTCTTGAACTTCCAGGTAATCGAACCTGGGTCCTTGGGCAATGCGAGCCCGGCCCATCCCGCTCCTGGATACTGCTCAAGCGCTTTCGGATGGTACATCAGAACGGTCCTGCCATATCCGGCAGTCTGGAGCTCGGCCGCGACATCGGTTGACGAACCCGAATCGTAAATGGCGTCATCCGCACTCGACACGACCATCAGCTTGATGAGGGTCTCGACATACACGGCCGCGGCTTTGATGACTGCCTTCGATAGCGTAGTCAAGTGCAAGGTGTACCATTCGTCATTGGCATCTTTGACCGCTGTGATGTCGGCCACTATGCCGTTCGGAGTCCCATCTGGAGTCTCGTTCGTCTGCGTGAGAATCTGACGCTCGGCAACGGTGAATCGGAACTGGTCTGCAATCGCATTGCTCTCGATTCGGATGGCGACGAGGTTGTCGGTTGTCGTCACCGGTTGAGCCAAGGCATCGATTGCCAATTTCAAACCCGCGGTGATCTCCGCAACCGTCGGGTCCGCATCGGACGTATACGTTGCCGCTAACCCGTTCACGTATACGGTGTAATCGTAGTTCGCAATCAAGTTAGTGCTTACCGGCACGATATTGATTTTTTGCTTTTGCGTGTTCTCTTCGCGGCCGACAACCACCTTCGTCGGTTTCGGGTTCTGCGAAAGCAGCGCAGTCACCTCACGGACTGCCGCATCATTCGCAGTGAATCCGTCCGTAATCATGTCAGCCACTTCTGTGTATTCGCGCGCCCGCTCTGGGAACACAGTGTGGTATGCCATGACCAGCGGAATGCCGAATCCCACCCGAGTTGGTGCGGTAGTCTGAGCCGTGATAGTAACTCGGACAATGTCATCTAAAGACATGTGATTTCCTCCTATAGCCCAATGATTTCATCTATCCCTAAAGATTCCGAAATCACTTGAACCGTCTTGATGTAGCCAACATAATCATCAAGCGATAGACTCGCACCAAACACGACGTCCATGTTCGCTCGCGATTCAAAAGCATCTTCAACCAAAAGTCCTATGTTCTGAACTGAGCCCGGTCGGACAACAGATATTTCCTTTTCCCGAAGCATCGCAAGCACCGATGGGAGCATCAGCGACGATTGGGCTTTGTTCATATAATTTTGAGCATCGTAATCGGGATCTTTTCCATCTGGTCTCCCTACATACGATTGACAAGACACCGTGAAATGGCACGGAACGCAAACCGTTATCTTGACTTCTTCACCAGCCGGTCGGTCTAAATCAGTTTCGTATCGATCTTCCCAGACGGGAGAGACGGGATTTGGACCGTCAGTTATCATCAAAGTGGCGTACGGGTATTTGGGCTGGACATTCGATTGACGTCGCCAGATAGTCTCGATATTCGTCGCTTCCCAAAACCACCGATGCACAGCGTCTTGGAAAGTTTGCATATCGATCGGGTCTGCTACTGGTCTGGTCATTGTCCCATCTTTATTGCAATGGATTTGAAATGAAAGCCATAGTCGGCCCAATTATCCACTTTTTCAACCTGCCACTTTCTACCTTCCCACAACACCACATCAGGCTGATGCTGACCTTCTACCGAAGCAGTACGGAGTTCGCTTGCTGTGAAGACTCGAATACCACCTTTTGTCCGGCGCCCTTCGTCTACCTTTTGCAAGTCCTCATCCGTCGCCGTTTGAATCACAGCTCGTATGGTTATCTTCTCTGGCTTCTGTGCGTTCTCACGCCCACCTTTGTCGTAACCCGTTTTCGAATAACGTAGAATAGAATGATCTTTAGCGAAGTTCGGAATCACTCGTTCGAGACCTCGCAGTCTGTTGAGACTCGACATCAGTCTTGGACCTTCTTCCGGTCTTGCACGACAGACGAAATGGAATTGACAAGCTGTCCAGATGCGCGCAATGGAGTCGAACCAGCACCAGGTCGATTGATTAATGATCCTGGCTGCAATACAGGCTTGATTCCTGAATTGATCTTTTTGATAATGTCTCCGCGAAACATTTCGCCGAGAAGCATCAACGCACCTTCCGCTGTCCCTCCTCCGAATATCCCGCGAGCGATCTTGTCCGATTCCTTTTTGTACTTGCTCATCTTCTCATCAAACGTGCTTCGGATAAATGATCGCTCTGGGTTGTTTCCCCATCCGAATTCATGAATGGCCCCAAGATAGACGTCCGTCAAATCGCCATGATACATCGAATCAACTTCTTGGCCCTCTGCTCCTTGAATGCCTACGGTTGCAACAGTTCCACCAAGGTGTTTTTTGAAACCTTTTTGAAGCTTCTTCCAACCCTTGTCTATGACTTTTACCTTAGCCATTTCTTATGCGATCGTCTGTATCGTCGTACACATCGCCAGGTCCTCCAGGAATATCGTTCAATCCCTTTCTGAAACTCGGCTGTACGGCATCGGTGTCTTCGTCTAACGTTTCTTTTTCCGAAATGCTCAGTCCACCAAATGAAGGCAAGACCAAGGAGCTTGAACCAATCGAAATATCGAATGGGTCAAACTCCTTGGCCCGGTCAGCGTATGCTTTGGCAACAGCCGCGGCATTGCTGGTCGCAATATCGCCGACTCGGGACGATACAAGACGAGAAAACTTGGCCGCGAGTGCACGCAATACAACTGCCGCTGCAAATTGAAGCGTCGGTTGCTCGTCGATAGCGAATTGAATCTCCTCGTCCTGTACGAGAGGATCTTCGGGGTCGGTATCGCCGACATAAAAGCGCACTTTGTCGCGGTCTTTGTTTATCTCGCCTGTGTAGTAGTTCCAAGTCATTTGATTTTCTTTTTCGCCTTCTTCTTTTTGGTCACTGATGGTTTCAGTTCTTCTTCCTCCTCGGGCTGTGTTTCGATTTTCGCAGCTATGGGTTTGACTTTCTTCACTTTGACCGGCGCGCTCGCGCGCTCAAGCCAGCGATAATAGCCTTTGCGAACCCACATTGCTCGATTCGACAGGAACTCGGCTTCTGGAACTTCGTCGCCGACTTCCACTTGCACAGCTTTCCCATCCCGCGTGATCTTATGCGGTTTGGCTGCAATCCAAGGCATGTATCACCTCCCTTGCTGGCTTATGAGATGACATCCTTGAAGAAGACCCCGAGGTCCTCGGCCACGACCTTCTGGTCATATGCCATCTCTCCTTCGATCCTGTCGCTCGCGAGATGCTCCATGCGGAACCTCTTCGTTCGCAGACCGCGATCGCTCGCTCCGAGATGCCCGGTCCAGGAGAACGTGTAACCCGCCGAAGGTTGCATGATACTCGGACGCGGAGCCGCATACACGAGCAGCGCGTTCTTGGAGTAAATCCAATTCATCGACAGAGTCGCTCCCTCTTTGGCCGTGTTCTCGATGGCGCTGGCGACCAGCACTTCATCGATGTCCAACACCGCTGCGAGCAGCTCCTTAGTCACGATCTTCCTCTGAGTGATCGCGATGCGATCGAGGAAGTCATCGTTGTCCTGAAGCTTGACCCATACATCCTCGGCAAGCAGAAGCTTGTTGGGACGCATGCCGGTCTTTTTGTGCACCGATGCGATCTGCTCGCGAATGTCAGTGATGGGAGTCGAAGTCGTGTCCCACAGAGCGGCTGGGGTGATATCGCTTCCCGTATCCGAACCGGTCCAAAGACTCGCGATGAAGTACTTTGCCGCCCAGTCTTTCTCTTTGCGGAGCAGGAGGCCTCTCGTGACGAACTCGGCCGCATCGCGGTCCATGTTCAGAGGAGCATCTTGATTCGCTCTGAGCTGGTCATCGACATCCTTGTGGAGCGCTTGCACGAGCGCGCTGTATGAATCGGTAGTGATCTCGAAACCACTTCCGGCCGACTCGGTTCCCGGCGCTCTCAGCTTTGCTTCGGAACGGAACCAATTGTCCCGTTCGTATTTGTAGTACAAATCGCTTTGCTTGCGGACAGGAACGTTCGGAAACATTTTGTCAGCGACAAAGTCGTTCTGGTCTTGCATGTACGCAATGCTGATGTTGGTCAGCGGTGCGTTGACATGTACGTCACTGGGTACTGGCTGAGGCATCGCTCACCTCCTTATGCGTTGTGCAGATAGCCCGTGGGGGATAACTGCACCGAAATGAGATTGTCTTGAGCGCCACTCTCCAACGCTATTCCACGAGTGAAATAACCAGGAGCTGCCGCACCCGCATTAACCACGGCTCTCCCATCGACATCGCTTCTGACTGGATCACCCTTCGACACGGACGACCCGGCGACGACTTTGGAAACGCCATCGTACGCAACGCTCGCGGCCTGGCCTTGAGCGCTCGGTTTGTTTTGAAGTACCCCTGCGATAAACGCGCCACCGGTTGTGTTCTTTGCGACTTCCCCATTGCTGTCGATGACCATGAACTTGAACTGGTCACTCTCCAAGTCACCTGACGCGACTAGCCCAGGGATGCATTCGAGATTGCCTTCGTATGCCATGACTCCCTCCTTACACCGATGGTGCTACCTGGCGAGGATGCTCCTCGAGGTATTTTTCGTAAAGGTCAGGCCGATTGTCCAATACCTTGGTAATCGCCTTCTCTTTGGTCATGCCGAGGTCTTCCGATTTCTCGACCAGGTTGTCCGCCATCTTGTTCACCTTCTCCCATGTCGAACCCGACAGACCCGACTTGGCGATGACTCCGGCTTCGGTCAGGAGTTCAGATGATTTCATGGCTTCGCTTGCGGCTTTCATGCTGTCGAACTGAGTCTTTGCCACTTCTGGATTGGCATCGTTCAGGTCTTTGAGCATCTGGCCGAGCTCCTCTGCGGATTTGCCAGGGAAGTGGCCCAGGTCGGTTCTCGCCTTCGCTGTCCACTCTTCCAGCTCGCGCTTGTCTTTCTCCGCTTCCAGAGCCTTGTTGATCTTCTCGTTCTCGGCTTGCATGTCGGCCAGTTTCTTATCCTGGTCCTCCATCGCCTTCTGAACCTCTTCGGGCAGATCTTCTTTTTTCACTGGCTCCTCCTCTGACTCTTCTTTCAGCTCGAACTGCTTTCGCAGATCTTCTGGCATTTCGTCGAGCCACTTCTTGATTTTTTTCTTGTCTTTCGGCTCGGGATACATGGGAGGCTCTTCTTCTTGCTTCTCCTGTTTGTATCCCGCGATTGCCGCCAGCTTGCCCATGATGTCGCCGGGCATCTCATCCTTGAACGACGACAAAATTCGGAGCGCGCCTTTGACCGCGGCAATACCTTTGTCCGAAACTTTGGCTTTTTCGAAGTACTCCTTTAGAGTCTCTTCACCATCGATTTCGGTTTCAAGGACAGCCTTCAAGACTTCTTGATTATCGGACATATCCTCCTCCTCCGATTTGAAAATTGGGAACCTCTTCTTTTTATTGGCCCCACGTCTAACCAAACTCACTTCGCTCGCATCCAACCGGGTCATGGCGTCTAATCCTTCGCGTCCCATTAGATTCCTTTCGGTACAAGATCGATGAACTCGACCTTCGGCATTTGAGATGGAGTGATAGGCGTGCGAAGACCCAGCCCGCCCGGGCTGAACGCATTGATTTCGCCTTTCTCGTAAGCACCCCACTCTTTTTCGCCGAGTCGAACACCAAGACCCCATGAACCTGAATGAATCACGTCATCTCCGAATTTACGTCGATAGACTTTATGCGGTTCACCCTTCATCGCCTTGAGATAATCCTCTGGGCTGGGATACTGTTCGACCCAACTTTCTACGGGACAAGCATCAGCTTTTTTATTGTGTTGAAACCCGATCACCATGTCTTTTCCGATGTAATCGTGCGCCATGCCTTCGACAGTGGATGGCATCATCCAGTCATCATGTGCATCGGCCTGGGCACCTCGGACGCCATAGGGATCGGCAACAATGCCGTAGACAATCTTTTTGAGGGGATCTGCTTTCGAGATGGGAATCATTTCGCCTTTGACCACTTCGCCAGAGCGCGTGTTGTATAAAACCGGTTTCATTCCCGGCTTTGCCCAGACGACATATTGCCGCCCCTTCTTGCGCTGCTCGCTTATGACATCAGCGAGTTTTTCTTCCTCGGCTCGCGGCGTTTGAGATTTCGGCTTGTCAATCAGCCAAACTCGCTCCCCGCCTAATCGAGGATATATTAACAAATATTTACCATTTAAATGCTTGCCGTCAAGGAAAATTTCAATAGAGTGCTCTGTCGCCACTCCCAATTCGTACGTCCCAGAATCCTCTACAAAGAATTTTGAATGCGATTCAGGACCCGAACCCGGCTCTCCTGGTTTGTTTATTTGACCAGCCAATTGCGACCCGACCCGAAGCCATTCTTCTGGATGAATCGTCTTCGGCGTAACTCGCAAACTGCCACCAGGCTTCATCGAAATGAATTTATCGCCATCCTTCCCACGATTCTCTTTTGTCTCCCCCAGGAATATCGTCCAACCCCAAAGACCTTTGTCCCCGCCCAACCTCAAGTCCCCGTGTAAAGAATGATCTGTAGCAAGCAATTCTTTATCAGATAATTTTGTCTCATCTTCGCTGAGCCCTCGCCAATGATGCTGATACGAGAACTTACCTTTGCCGCTTTTCGGAAAAATCTCGAACCATTTTGCACCGAGGTCGGCCTTCTCAATATCGGATAAAGCCTCTTTGATGCGTTTAATCTTGCGTGCGACTTCTCCCGAATCTCCGAATCGGTCTACCGCAGATGGGTGAGGCATGACAAAATCAGCACGATCGCCTAACGCTTTGCGCGCGGTCTGTCCCAGAGCAATAACAATTTGAGGTCTCGCCTTGTCGAGCTCGTCGAACAGCCAATCTTTCCAAATCGCTATCTCTTCATCGGTCGGCTCTCTAACTTTTCCTTTTTCTCCGGCGAATGCTTCAGGGCATGCATACCCCAATATCACTTCATCACGAGCCACCTCGAGAGGAACCAGGTATTTGGATTCGAATGTCTTGCGAATCGGCCCAACATACGGTTCATTCCGAGCGATCTCTATTTTGCTTGGAGAAGCACCGACAAAAGCTATCGACGCCCCGTCCGGACCCGTCATCGGTAGAAATGCTACCAATTTCTTTACGTCAGGTATGTTGTCAGGAGTCTCTAACAGGTCACACAAAGGGCTTGATTTGAATTTGATATTCCGATCTTGGATGATGTCGAACACCGAACGAGCAGCAGTTACAAGGACATCGGTCGGCCCTTTCTTCTTCAAGGCGTTGGCGTGCCACTGGTTCAATCGATCCCAAATGGCCTTCACCTCAACATCGGACAAGTCCTTCATCGATTCGGAATTCAATACTCCTAACGATACCTTCTCGAACACATTAGGAATATCCGTTCGGTGCGCTGCACGCCCGCCCGATACCGCCCTGGCCTGCGCGCGCAGTGTCGCATACGCCCAGCCCGGCAATGTCTTCTTTGCTAATCGATATACTTCTTCTAAAAATTCTCGTGTGAACTCAGGCATTGGTCATCGCCCTTTCGCTCTTTTCAAGATTTCAGTACACGCGCAGTTGTGGCTAATTATGTTTTGTGATATATAGTAACCAGACAAACATTGGAGGTTATACACATGGCCAGAAAATCTTTGGACATCCACATTGATGACATTGTCGGCGACTATATCGCTGGAACTAGCGAGAAGTCGTTGGCTAAAATCTGGGGCGTCAGCCGGAATGTTATTCGGCGACTTCTCAAAATCAAAGGAATTTGCATTCGAGGGCAAAGCGAAGCCGGTAGAATCTACATGCAAAGCCTGAGCAAAAGCGAACGGCTGCAAAGAGCAAAGGCTGCTCATGATGCCGTTCGAGGCAAGCCGCGAACTCATGAAGAGAAACTTAAAAGAGCGTTTACATGCGAAAAGCATCTCACTCATGCGACGACTGAAGAACTTGAGTTTGCCAAAATGCTTGAACAACGAGGACTTGAAGTTCGACCACAACAAGCTCTTGGTCCGTATAATTGTGACATCGGCATCGTTCCCGTCGCCGTGGAAATCCTTGGAGGTTCCTGGCACTGGTACGGACGACGTCAAACCCAGCTTCTTCGCAAGATTCGATATCTTATCTCGAACGACTGGCATGTTCTTTTGATTATGTCCGAACCAAGAAGAGGGCACGCTCTCTCCTCCGATGTAACTGATTACGTCATCTCCTACGTTAAGCAAATGCGCAGCTTTCCACCCACTCATTGTGAGTATAGGATGATTCGGGGTGCAGGCGAGCTTGTTGCCCAGGGCAGTAGTCAAGATGACCAAATCTCCATCGTACCAACGTTTACTCGAGGCCGAAACTCCCGAGGCCAATACTGCCGCGTCCCCCGGTAAACAGTTCGGATGAGCGGGGGGAGACTCAACCGGACCCTCAGTGCTCTCATACGCCCCGCCCACCGGTGCTTCCTGTCCATCAAGCTCTCCACATATTTCGCACGCGCCTGGCACTGCTACCCACTCGCGCACGACGGGAGGCAAAATGCCCGAATCTTGCGCCATCTGCCAACTGGCATTCCGCCCTTGTGCTTGAGCAAACATCGTTTCGGTTCGCGCAATGCGCATCGCTCGTTTTCCTAAAAGCTCATCACGATATTTCTCAGTCAGGTGTTTCACGTCGGCATCGGCCCATCCCGCTTCTTCGAGCATTATTTCGCGGTTGATAACTGCGTTGTATTCGCGATGAGTCAAACCAATATTTTTCTTTATCGCGCCGTATGCTTCTTCAGCACGCACGCCTTCAGAAAACCCGCGATCAATGATGTCGCGCACTACCTCGCGTTGCTGGTCGGAGATGCCTTGCTTCGCAAGTTCTAATGAACGATTGCGAACCCATTCTATCGAGTATGGGTTGATAGGCACGACTGGAATTTCTTCTTTATCTTCGAGCGAGAACTTCATGTTCGTTCGGAATTTGCGATTCATCTCCTCAGTGTTTTCTTCGCCTGCTTCTTGAATCACTGCTGAATATGCTTTCAATATGCGCTCGATGAAATCGTCCCACACTTCCGGTTTGATGTCCGTGCCGAAGAAAGGCAACGTCGCCATGACTTTCTCAGGCCCGCCGCCCGCTCGCCATACCGCGTTAAAATCCGCCGCTATTCTGTTGGTGAGAAGCGATTGTGTCGCTTCTAAAAACGCGCGCGCGAATTTGTTCTCGTGCTTCGCCGCTATCGCGTATGCCTCGCGACCGGCCGGAGTATCATGAGGCAGACGCTTCTGCCATTCTGGTTTTCTTTTACGTCGAGCTTTTAATATGCGCTCGTGTTTGTAGTACTGAACGAAAGTCATGCTGCCACTAATGACCTATCGCAATGAGGACATCGCTCTGGTTTACCTCGTACCGGCTTGCCGCAATACGGGCATTTTCCAGAAGGTTGTACGAGGTGAAGACCAGGTATTACTTTTCGTACAAACCCGCCTTTAGACTTTTTCTGTTTCTCTGCCTTCTCTCCTTCTTCTTTCTCGGGCATCGGCAGATTGGCGATCTCTAAAAGCTTGCGTTGTATGGCCTCATCTTCAGGCAACTGACCCGATGAAGCAAGCGCTTGCACGTATGCACCTATCTCCGCAAGAGGCGGGCTCTCGATGTCACCGTGAACCAGCTCGGGCCACAAATCTTGCTTTACGCTGTTGACCGCCATCAAGCGCGATACGCCGAAGCGATTGATGACCGACGCTATCGTGTTCAGGTACGACCCGAGAGCCACCGCGAACATATCGGTTTGAGTCGATGCAAGAGCAAACGACCCGACCCCGCTCATGCCGAGCTGGATGAACTGCGCGAGCACTGATTGAAGGATGCCGACCTTGTAATACAGCTTCACCGCGTTTGTATCTATCTGTCGACGACCGCCTGAACTCAGAAGTTTGAGTTTGTATCCGGTCGGCTTTCCGTCTTTGTCTATTTCAGGAGGAACCAAAGCATATTCGCGCTCGTCTCGTTTCAACTCGGACAGCATCTTTTCGAAAGCCGATCGAAGGCTGACCGACTTGGCATCAGCGTCAGGATGAAGCAACTGCAAAGGAACTTCCATGGTCAGCAAGCCGGTCATATCGCGCTCGATGCCGATGGCCTCGATCTCGCTGATTCGCTTGAGATAGAAATAATCGACGACCGCGTTACGATAGATGCTGCGCCCTTCGGGATTGTCTTTGCGAGTCACCGTCCGAAACAGCAAAGCCTTCTCGATAGGGATGAACGCCGCTTTGCCTGTGTACTCGCTCGATTGATGCATGCCGCGAAGGCCGTTGTCGTCCTCGTCAAACTGCCAACGCTCAAGAGTATCCTGGGCCCGGAGTGCCAGCTTCCTCCAACCGATTTTGCCGTCGTCGAACTGGCTGCGTGTCCTCGGGTTTTTTGTGTCCAACCCTTTACGCAACTTGTAAATGATTTCAAAATAGGACCAACCATATTCAAGGAAACTCAATACCTCGGAGATGAAATCCTCCCAGGTTATCGACATATCGATTACGCACGTTTCAAGAAACTCTGCTTGTTCTTGCGCTTCTTTCGAATCGTCTGCGGGCTCAACCCTCCACTCGACTTGCCGCACGAGAGCTTGAATGATGTACTTGATAGCACCGATTGCCGAGCTGTTGTCGCCCATTTCTCGATACAACTTCGGCCCGTAATAACCTCGAAGTTTGGGGTGCCACTCTTCATCGATATATCCGCCGTATTCTTTGAGACCTGAGAACCCGATTACACCGAAGTCTATTTTAGACATGTGCAAACTCCCAAGGACTTGAGCGCACGCCCGTGTCCGGTAAAGCTATATCCACGTTGTATGTGTTTTGCCGAAGATGGTTGAGTGCCATTGTCATCGCATCCACCTGATCGTCGTTAACCGCGTTGGGGAACACTACCACCTCTTCGATAAAGTCGTCAATCCAAGGTGCGAGCGATGCATCAGGCAGATGTACGTTACCTGCTTCGATCATACCCGACACCGCAGCGAGTCGCGCCTCTTTGCTACCTCTAGGCGGTTTCGGAAGTATGCCCGATATTTCATCTTTTAAAGTCGCAACCGCAGCCGGTCCGTCGGCCGCATCCTCTATCAATATATCGGTCGTCTGCTTCCATCGACTCGACATCATACGAATCGCTCGAAGCTGTTCAGGGAATCCCATGCGCTCGCGCGTTTGATCGGGCATCAAATAACAGTTAGAGCCCTTCCGACCCCATACTTGCCCGACGACATAGCTGCGGCCGGTAGCCTTGAAAGTCAAATCCCATGATTGAATGTATTCCTCAAGGTTTTCCGGAATCTCGCTGTATCGCTGAAACCATTCGCGCTTTATCATACCGCCTGCAAGAGGGCTCGGGCGCTGCTGATATAGACCTGCGAACATGTGCGAACCCATCGCCAATTTTATCTTTCCAAGTCGCTCTGCATCGAATCTCTCCTCACACAACGGCTCGCCCTCTTCACGCCCGAGTATGTCGTCATCCCCATCAGCCAAGGCAGGCATACTGACCGACTGCCAATCGTCCGCATGCCGGTCAAGAAAATACCCGGTCAAGTCGTCCTCATGCCATCGAGTCATAATCATGATGATAGAAGCGCCAGGCTCAGCACGGTGATAAAGAGTGCCGTTGAACCAATCGATTAGACGCTGACGCGACGTCGGCGACATCGCATCCTCCCACGACTTGTGCGGGTCGTCGATGATAATGAGGTCGGCGCCTTTGCCTACGATGGGCCCCCCGACACCGGCCGTCCTCATTCCCCCATCGCGTGTCGTTCTCCAGTCGTCAACCGCCTGGGTATCGCGTCGAAGAGCTGTCCAACACTTCTCATTCATCAAAAACTCGTCACGTACAATTCGCCCCCAATCGCGTGCGAGTGAATCACCATATGCACCCAAGATGATCCGTTTTTCCGGGAACCAATCGAGATACCAAACCGGCAACCAGTGCGACACGAGCTGGCTCTTGCCGTGTCGGGGCGGGGCGTTGATTATCAGACGGGAGTTAGGAGTGTGGACAGCGTCTTCGATTGCGTCAGCGAGTTTGATGAGGAACTTATAAGGTTTCCATTTTTGCCGCCAATGCGAAGCGTAAACCGCATAAGACGCAAGCCCCGACCGCCAAACATTCTCTTCGATTAATATCTCGCGGTCGGCGTGCGCTAACTCGTTCATTCTTTTTCGACTAATTTCTTTGCAAGTTCTCGCAGATTATCACGCGACTCCTTGTCCTCGAACAACGCCCTCAACTCCTCGCGTGCAGCATCTCCCGAAATTTCTTTTCGTTCCTCTGTTATCGAATCAGGCTCACCGCGACTCATGCGCTCTAACTTCATTCCCGTTTCAATCAGGTATCGGATGTCCGTCGCACCCAAAAGCCCTTCTTCGGCTTTTGCCTTCACATCTTTCAATAATTTATTAAGCTCTGTCGCCCCTACTTGCTGCATCGACATACTCAATTGCACATGCCGATCCCGCATCCTCTTCACTTCTTCAAGAGCTATTCTCCGTCGCTGCTTATCGACCTCGCGATCCCAGCTTTCGCATCGACGCACCCAACCCCATCTGATAGACCAATTTTGGAAGTTCCGATGAGTAGATTTCTCTTTACTTTCCGTGACACCGACTATTTTGCGGTACTCGATTGCCGCTTTCAAAAGCGTTCGAGTAAAACCGATGTCTCGGTAAATAGTGAATCCTTTCCAAGCTCTATCGGGTTCGCCTGGCTGGCGCTCGTGTTCCTTTCGGTCGTTCACAGCCACAAATTTTTTACGATAGTTACCCATTTTCTATTATTCAATATAACACAATTATCGATTTAGCACCTCTTTTGTGGCAATTGTGTATCCCGCATCCTCCCACGCTTCGATGAAATTATCGAATCCTGTAGGGTTTGCGCAAGTAAAAAAATCCACGAGCGCGACGTTGCTTTCCGGCCAGGTGTGGACGCTTGCGTGCGACTCACTGATGAGTACAATGGCTGAAAACCCTCGTGGATAGAACTCGTGCTTTGAGGTCCCGCACACTCGCGCATTAGCTTTGTGGCACGCATCGAGCAGGGTGTGAAATGTTTTCCGTTCGTCAGCGACATCGCCGATTATTGTGATGAATAGATGTTCAGCTAACTTCATTTTGGACTCCTCATCATTACGCAACCCGGCAACTTTCCATCCGACCACAGAATACCTCCCACTATTTCAAATTCGTGTTTTATATAGAATCGAACTGCTCGCTCGTTTTCTTTGCGCACAGTCAACCATATCTTTTTTCCAGAAAAATTGTCGATGAACTCGGCCAAGACATCGTGCGCACAACCAGAACCTTGTTCCTCAGTGCCAATTTCGTGGATTGCCATATCTCCTTTATGAGCACATACCTCACCCAACCAAGTTCGTTTTCGATATGTACCGAAAATGATAAACGTTTGTTTATCGAGCATGACTTCCGATCGCTGTATTTTTTCTTTTAATTTGTCCTCTCGAAAATAGGGAAAAACTGTTTTTCGGTATTTTTTCACGATGTCCATTATGGCATCGAGGTCTTCGATGGTGGCATATTTCATTCTGGTTTCCTGAACACGAGAGCATACTCGTGGACTTTGGGTGCTATTTTTTTGAGGTTGAAAGAGACGGCGAATCCTTTCGGCAACCCCCCGACGAGCCCATCGATTATCCAGGTATCGTACAACTCCCATCCTGCGTCTTTGAAAAGCTGGATGGTGTCGGCGTGGTATGAATAATAGGTTCCTTTTCTTCGGAAGTCGTTGACATTGGCGATATGGTAGGCACCCGGTTTGAATTTCGGCAACCAGCTTTTATAGACTTGAGACATCGATTCGAGGAACTCTTCGTAGGTTCCTCGACCGAGTTGCTCCGGCTCATCGCCATAGTACTCGATGTCCCAATAGGGCGGGGAGTGGAACGAGAAGTCGCCGATGTCGTCGGGTATTTCGGTCGGGTATCGAGAGTCCCCGAGGGTTGTTTGGATGACGGTGGCGCCGTCGTCGATTTTGTCTTTGGTCGATTTGATATAGTTGAAGAACTCTTCCGAGATGTCGTACCCATAGTAGTCGAGGCCGTACATTTTGGCCACTTGCATTTGGATACCTTGCCCCATGAACGGATCGAGGTACACCTGGCCTGGGGATGAGTAGTACTTGATGAAGAACTCGACGAGCTCGGCCGGCATGACTGTAGCATTCATTCGGACCGGGGCACCTCCATCGTATTGCGGCACGAACATCTTCCCGCCTTCGTCTTGCGGGGCTTTGTTTCGTTCTTCTCGTTGCTGCCGAAGTGCGACACCTTCCGCTCGTTTCGATATGACTCCTCCGAGAAGCCCTTTTTGCTTTCTTACTTCGAGAGATTCTTTGGCCTTGTCGGTAACGACATCCCCGAACCCGGTTGAGACTGTACCTCGCTCTGGATATTCATGTTGCAGGGTGAATACCTTTTTGGATAGAGGGCCTCTGGACATCTTCAGGATGGAATACGGTATGAACCCGAACCTTTTGAGCATGGCCTTCTTGTTGACGGCCGACTGTTTGAGCGAATCAACGATCCCCATGGAATAACTCCTTGAGTATGTCGGTGAGCATCGGCTGCCCGGTATCGAGCTGGATGCGTTTATAATGGTTCACGAACTTTTCATAGACTTCGCGAGCGACCAGGCCTCGATAATCTCCGAACTGGAATCGCACGAATCGATCGTCTGGTTGTTCTGGTTGGCCTGGGTCTTCGGGAGGCGATTCGGTATCCATTTGCGCGAGCATGGCTTCGAGCTCTTCTTCCTTCCATCCCAGGTTTTCTATTTCGACTCCCGACTCGGACAGCTCGTTGAGGATGGGCAGGAGGTCGGCCTCGGACCACACGGACAGATCTGACACTCGGTTATCGGCGACCAGGTCTGCGAGCTCTGCGGTTTCGTTTGGGTAGTCCTGGAAGTCGATGGGGACCTCGGTGAGGTTGAGCATTTTTGCAGCTTCGAGCCGGCCGTGCCCGCGGACGATGAATCCCGACTGGTTCGAGACGGTGATGGGGGCTCTCCACCCCAGCTCTTTGATGATTTTGGCCAATATTTCTATTTGCCTGAACGGATGGGTATTCGGGTTGACTGGATTTTCTTTCAATTGATCTATTGGTACCATTTTAGTATATGAGCAATTGACATTGGTCATTGTGTTTCTCCTTTTTGAAATAGTTTGGATACAATATCGATGATGGCACGCAACGCGGCTCCTCTCGACGATAGATTATGGAAATCTTTGAACAATTCCAGAAAATCGATATGCCGTTGGTCCAACCAGAACGAAAATACCTTTGGTTTTTTGAGCCTCATGTGAATAAGTTAATAAGTATTTGCGAAAAAATGTCAAGAATTATGGGGAACGTCACACCTATTATTTATTATGTGACGCTTTTGTGACGCTTTCGGTGACATCGATTGCTTAATAATTGCGACGATTTAAATATGATCGTCACACTGTCACACCCTTACTTTCTTACTAGTACGCGCGAGGGAGGTAGGAAATAAACACCTATATTCCATCGCTTTACGTGTCATTGTGGGAAAAATTCTAATTGATCGCCCTAAGAAGAAGATACGGAGTATATATGCTGTGACGTGTGACACCCCATTGGAAAGAGCTTGACTTGCCCATTGGAAGCTGATAGGATGATCCCATGATGCAAAAGACGAGAAATTTCCAACACATACAGTTTTTGGGTAAACCCCCGGCGATTGACTGACCGTCTTTCAAGTCTCCTCGTCTTGAAAATATTGCATCATATCAGTCAATTGCCGGGGAACCCTCAATGACAAGATTGACAAGCGGGGAAAATGCGGGACATCACGTTGACACTTTATTCCTCGGCACAGGATGTCGAGTCCAGGCCCGTTACGCGCCCTTGGAGTGAATGGGTTCAAATTTTCACCACGCACGAGCAGCGAGGGAGTCCATCGGATGCCAAACGAAAAGACCGGCTCGAGAAGAACAAGAACGGCCCCGCGGTCATTCTCGGCGAAGTCAACGGACCTCGTAGGAAATCGAACGTCGTTGCCGCCAACGCCATTGCCCTGGACATCGATTCAATACCCGAATCCGACTTACTTGAGACCCTCGATCGTCTCAAGCAATTCGAATACGTCGCCTACACCACCCACAAGCATAGATCCTCCTCAGCCCGAGGAAGGCCCCGTATCCGCGTCGTGCTGCCGTTTCTCAACTCCGTACACCCCTCTGCCTACCCCGACGTATGGAACGCCCTCAATCGCCTTGTGGGCTCTGTCAACGATCCTCACACCAAAGACATCTCACGCTTGCACTTTTTGCCGTCTACCTTTGACTCGAACGTCGCCGAGTCTATACATCATCCCGGCAAGTGGCTCGAACCCGAGGACCTGCCTGACGAGCTCCCCGCGCCAGCATCCGCCGACGAAACCGATTTCGCAAAGACCGACCAACTCGTCGCCATCCGAAACAAAGCGCGGGCGATACGCAAAGAAGACCCGCTTAGGAAATCGATGACCGCACTTCTCAACAAACAACCGTTCGCCGAGCCCGGTGACCGGCATCAAGTCGTCCTGCAGCTCACCATGTGGTTTGCTCGAGCAAACGAGGACCTGTTCGAGTCCACCCTGACTGAAATCTTTTCTCCCAGCCTCACGATCATGCAGTCAGTATCTCCTGGCGCACCGACAACCGACGAGGTTTGGACCGCGTACGCCGGTGCAGTCGAGAAGTCCCGCGCGTACAAACAAGAGCAGCTGAAGAAGAACCAGATCGGCGACGGCGTGCCTTACGCAGACGACGACCTCAAACGCATCGCCACCCGGCAGGGTTGGGAAGCACCCGAGCTCCAGGATCGTTGGGTGATACAGCGCGACGGGTCGGCCTGGTTTTTGGACGGTACCGGGGAGTACCTCGGGCCGTATATGCGAGACGACTTGACTCTGGCCGCGTCGAAAATCCTGGCGCCCGCGCCCGTGCGGCTTATCGAGTTGACCAAATCCGGATTTCGATACCGCGCGATCTCCGACGTCGTTCGAGAGTGCGGGTCGTTGGCGAGTCGTGTCATCAGCGACATGACCAAGCAGTTTACGACGTACGAGCCTACTACTCAGACGATTCACGCGGCCGTGAGTCCGATACGGACGGACTTGACTCCGACTTTCGATAAAGAGATAGACCAATGGCTTCATTTATTAGGTGGCATCTTGTACAGCAAGCTCATTGATTTGATTTCGTGCGTGCCCGATTTGGACAAGTTGCTGTGCGCGGTTTACTTCGAAGGACCGAAAGGCACCGGGAAGACCATGTTCGCTCACGGCCTCGCGAAGATATGGAGCGAAGGCGGGCCCGCGGAAATCGAAAAGGCCTTGTCCGACTTCAACGATGAGATCGTAAGATGTCCTCTGATATTCGCCGACGAGGAGATGCCGAAGCGATATGGCCGGCAGACGGTCACGACAACTTTGCGGGCGATGCTGACGACCACGCAGCGCACCCTCAAACAGAAATACAAACCGACCAGCGACTTGAAGGGAGCGATTCGGTTGATCATCGCCGCTAACAATGCTTTTCTGCTCGACAGCTCGGGAGTATCGTCCGCCCAGGACCTCGAGGCCATCGCCCAAAGATTTCTGTACGTACCTATTTCGCAAACCGCTTCCGACTACCTCGATACTTTGCCGCGCAAGAAGAAGATAGATTGGTTGAATTATAAAATCGCCGAGCATGCATTATGGCTGGCAGAGAATCACGAGGTCAAAGAACCGGGTAAAAGGTTTTGGGTCGAAGGCGACGTGTCGCAAATGCATCGGATGCTGATGACCGGCACGAAATGGAACTCTATGGTCTGCGAGTGGTTGGTGAAATACTTGATGAACCCGCAGCCGTTCGACAC
>Ga0114919_10000622_pt1 | contig 27730 bp, 28 predicted proteins | sample BlataG_FD_88682 | JGI IMG/M metagenome (GOLD analysis project Ga0114919, IMG submission 88682) | Deep subsurface microbial communities from Black Sea to uncover new lineages of life (NeLLi) - Black_00105 metaG | ecosystem: Environmental > Aquatic > Marine > Oceanic > Sediment | place: Atlantic... | reverse complement strand
CCAGCGATAGAGTGCGTTGGTTATTGACTGGTGGTATTACGAAGTCAATATTTAGCCTTTGGAATAAAGCTTTAAAAGGTATATATAGATTACCCATATGGGGCATGCCTATACGCATACTTCCGTCCGTCTCCTTTTCTTTCTATGTATCATATCAAGGAAGGCTTCCAGTCGGGTAACTACACCGGCTTCAGCGGTATGTTCTTCCAGGGTAAGGCTCATAAAGGGAGTGGTTCTCAGCCTAGCCGCCCGCCGATGCACTATGTCCATCATTAGAGAATCAGGTCCGCAGCCAAAAGCCATTATGCCGATAACACCATCAGCTCCGCTTTCCAGGTAGTGCCCTCCAGCCCCCACCACCTCCTCTTCATATGTCCAGTAGGCTCCGCCTATTAATCTAGCTGTAGCCGATTCAAGCTCCTCGGCGGTGAGCATCTCCGGGGTTAAAACCTTATAATGAGCCTGCTCCAGTTGGTGGATAAGGCGGTGGTTTATATGTTCATCATAGAGTAGGTAGGGGTGACCAATGATGGCGATGGTGGCTTGGTTTGGAGAGGGGTTGCCTGGGGGCGTTTTTGGCTCCACTTCAGTGGTATTTGATATTCTCTCAATTGCCTGTGGGGGGGTTAAGCCATGGTTTGACATTAGCTGTTTATATTTCAGGTGAGCTTGCCAGGCAGCGATACCGGCTTGCCTCACCTTAAATGGATTCCAGGTGAAACGCCGACCTAATTTATAGATAGCTTGATATAGCTCACGCTTTCCCTGGTTAATATCTATATCTATATCTAAGATAGGAGGGGACTCGGGGATAACTGCTTTAGTCATATCGGGTAAGCCGAGAAACTTGGAGCAGTTGTAAATCTTGCTTTTCACACTGCGAATGGCAGGAATAAAGATATAGTCACACTCCCCCACCAGAGTCAGAACATGCCCGCAGAAGACCTTTACCGGCAGACAGGTATCAGCCACTACTCGAGATGAGCCTGAAGATAATATAGCCTGGGTGGTTGGTGGTGAGACCACCACCTTTGCCCCCAGTCCCTCAAAGAAGGTCTTCCACATCGGGTAATATTGATAGTAGAGCAGAGCTCTGGGGATACCTACCTTAATCATTTGCCTTGCCAAACTCCTGTTTAACCCTGATAACTATTTCAGGATTGACTACCAGGTCGACAACCGTCATAGCTAGAGCCTTGGCAGCATCAAGCAGCCCTTGGATACCTGCCTCAGAGGCAGCCGCCGAGGCAAACTCTGGAGAATGTGCTACTACCTCCACCTGGGCTATGGCTACAGTAGGGTGAATGCTGGGCACTATCTGGCTGACATTTCCCATATCGGTGCTACCGAAGGCTTTACTGGGGTCGTAGAGCTGCATCTTGCGTCCCAAGGACTGCATATTCTGCCTGAATACTCTGGCTAGGGTCAGATTATTACGCAGCGGGGCATAGCGTACCTTTCCCCAGCGGTATTCCAGGCGGGCGCCACTAGCTGTGGCGGCTCCAATAAAGCAATTTATGACCCTCTCTTTCAGCTCATCTAGATAGGTATCATCCTCGGCACGCACTATAAAGGTTCCAGCACTGTGGGCTGGGACAATATTAGCTGCTTGCCCACCGTCGGTAATAATGCCGTGGATGCGAGCCTTGTCCTTAATATGCTGCCTGAGCGAATTAATGGCGGTAAAGGACTGGAGCATTGCCTCCAAGGCATTGATGCCCGCCTCAGGTCGGGCTGCGGCGTGAGCCGCCTTGCCAAAGAACTCAACCTCTAAACCTATGCAAGCCAGAGCTTGGGTGGTGGCGGCATCATACACTCCTGGGTGCACCATCATAGCCATGTCTAGGTTATCAAAGGCTCCTCGCTCCGCCATTATTGCCTTACCCCCGTATAGCTCCTCAGCTGGGGTGCCGATAACAAGGAGGCTACCCCCAAATCGGTCGATAGCCGGTTTAGAAGCCACTGCAGCACCAACGGCGCAGCCAGCTATCAGATTATGACCACAGGCATGCCCAACCTCGGGTAGGGCATCATACTCAGCCAGAATGGCGATAGCTGGTTTCCCTTGTCCGTAGCTACCTCTGAAAGCTGTCAGTAACTCACAGATGCCCCGCTCTATAGAGAAGCCATTTTCCTCCAGATATTGGGTTAGCCAGGCTGCCGCCTTGACCTCTTTGAAACCTAGCTCGGGGCTAGAGTGGATTTTTAGGCTTAACTGGCGAAGTTGGTGGCGGCAAGCCTCTATTTCTCCCATGACCGAAGCCTTTAATTCTTCTATATCCCCACTCCTCACCATTCTGAGGGCTGCCTTCTATATCTACTGCTCATTATAGCTTAGTGCCGATAGAATTTCCAGGCTTCGGAATTCCGAAAATACTTTACAGGAAATATTGATTATGGTATACTTTTATTTAATAGAGATTGACTTGTTAAGTGGGGCTGAAAACCCGCTTTTTTGTTGGGGGGAAAATAATAGGGTCGGAGGTCTTAATCTCGGATGAAGAGCGAATTTATGCTCGCTATAACCCAGCTCTCGGCGGAGAAGAACCTGCCCAAGGAAGTGGTTATTGCTGCGGTAGAGACAGCGCTGGTATCGGCTTATAGGAAGGACAATTTTGCCCCCAACCAAAATATTTCGGTCAAGATTGATCCCGCTACTGGTGGGGTTGAAGTGTGGGTGGAGAAAACTGTAGTTGAGCAACCTTCAGATATGCGCCGAGAGATATCACTAAGCGAGATGAGCAAGATTAAACCAGATGTACAGATTGGTGAGACTATTAAGGTAGAAGCCACCCCGCGCAACGCTGGGCGCATTGCCGCTCAAACGGCAAAGCAGGTTATTCTCCAGCGCCTTCATGAGGCAGAGCATAGCGCCATATTTGAGGAGTATTCTGATAAGGAGGGTGATATTGTCACTGGATTGGTGCAGCGCATTGAGTCTAGGCAGATCTTTATCGATTTGGGTAGAGCAGAGGCAATACTCCCCGCTACTGAGCAGGTACGCAATGAGAGGTATCGTGCCGGTCAAAGGCTTAAGGTTTATCTTCTAGAGGTGGCTCGGACCAGCAGAGGACCTCAGGTGGTGGTGTCACGCTCTCACCCAGATTTACTTCGTCGGCTTTTTGAGCTGGAGGTTCCTGAGGTTCTTAATGGGATAGTGGAGTTGAAATCGATTGCCCGTGAGGCTGGCTCTCGGAGTAAGGTAGCGGTGGCAGCACGCCAGGATGGCATTGACCCGGTTGGTTGCTGTGTTGGACTTCGTGGTATCAGAATACAAAATATTATGAGAGAGTTAAATGGTGAAAAACTAGATGTCGTTACTTGGAGCCCAGATGCCTCGGTTTTTATTGCTAATGCGCTTAGCCCGGCACAGGTATTAGGTGTGGAGCTGGATGAGGGCGATGGGATAGCTACTGTGGTTGTCCCTGATAGGCAACTCTCATTAGCCATCGGTAAGGAGGGGCAGAATGCTAGATTGGCAGCTAAGCTCACCGGGTGGCGGATTGATATTAAGAGTGCCTCAGCCGCTGAGGTAGAAAGGTTGGCAAAAGCCGAGCCTTTACCTGAGGTAGGGGAGGAGGCTGTAGTTGGTGAAGAGCTTCCTGCTGAATTACCAGCTATTCAGGAGCCTGCCTTAGCCCCTCTTGATACCACACTTATCCCTCCTGAGCCTTTTTTGGAACCACAAGCAACCTTGGAGAAACCTCGGATTCGGTTTGCTGAGGATGTTTTAATATCTGGGCCGACTAAGCCTGTGGCTAAATCGAGGATGAAGAAAAAGAAGGGCGCTCCTGAGCGGGGTGCTGATGACGGCATCAGGCTCAGGAAACGGCGCCAAAAGTCAGAAATTTTTGATGAGGGGGAAGAGGAGTATTAACCCTGTTTCGGTCAAGCATATACCCCAGCGGACTTGCGTGGCTTGCGGTAAGGTAAGACCTAAGCGGGAGCTAATCCGTTTGGTTCGAATTTCTATTGGTGGTGTAGAGGTTGATCCTGGCGGAAAGAGGGCAGGGCGTGGTGCCTACCTATGTCGAGCACCAGAGTGTTGGCAGATTGGGCTGAAGAAGGGTCGGCTGGAACATGCCTTGCGTATCACTCTTACCCAGGATAATCGGGAGCAGCTTATCGGATATGGGAAGGAACTGGGATAAGGAGCGATTTAGTGGCAAAGGCGAGCAAACCAGGTGAACCGGGGGCAAACCTGATTGAGATTCCTCACTCTGTAGCGGTGAGGCAATTGGCTGACCTTTTGCAGGTTAGTGCCATAGATATTATCAAACAACTGATGAGGAATGGCATTTTTGCCAATATTAACCAGGTCATTGACTATGAAGCAGCAGCCGGAGCGGCTGCTGCCCTTGGTTATGAAGCCCAACTGAAGCCCTTAGCCACTATTGGCGGGAGTAGGAGGTATCGGCCTCCGGAGGAGGAACTCAGTGGTCTGCGACTACGTCCTCCGGTAGTTACTATTATGGGGCATGTCAATCACGGTAAGACTAGACTTTTGGATGCTATCCGCCAAACCAATGTAATGGCTACCGAGGCTGGTGGTATTACTCAGCATATTGGTGCCTATCAGGTGGAAGTCAATGGGCAAAAGATTACCTTCTTGGATACCCCCGGTCATGAAGCCTTTACTGCTATGCGAGCTCGTGGGGCACAGGTAACTGACATCACCATTTTGGTTGTGGCTGCTGATGATGGGGTGATGCCGCAGACTTTAGAGGCTATTGACCATGCCCAGGCTGCCGGAGTGCCCATCGTGGTGGCTATTAATAAGATTGATAAGCCCGAGGCTAACCCTGAGCTGGTTAAGCAACAGCTAGCTGATGCCGGTTTGCTTATCGAGGAGTGGGGGGGCGATGTAGTCTGTGTTTCCATTTCAGCTAAGCAGAAGATAGGCATCTCCGAGCTACTGGAAAATCTTCTGGTGGTGGCTGAGATGGAGGACCCTAAGGCAGACCCATCTCGACCGGCAGTGGGGGTGGTTATTGAAGCTTGGCTGGACAAGAGTAAGGGACCATTGGCCACAGTGCTTATCCAAACCGGAACCTTAAAGCTTGCTGATACGGTGGTAGTTGGCGGTACCTGGGGTAGGGTAAGGGCTATATTTAATGATATGGGTAAGCGGGTGAGGAGAGCTGAGCCAGCCATGCCGGTTGAGCTCCTTGGTTTAGATAGTGTACCTAAAGTGAGTGATACCCTAACCTCAGTGGCTAGCGAACATCAGGCCCGGGCTTTAATCCAAAAGCGCCAACAGGAGGGGCAGCAACAGCCACCCCTATTGTCCAGGGCAGTGAGCCTTGATAATCTCTTTGCCCAAATAAGTGCTGGTCAGGTAAAAGAGCTCAATGTTATTCTCAAGACCGATGTTCAGGGCAGTATTGAGCCGATAAGAAGTTCTCTGGAACGGCTGGCAACGGAGCAAGTCCAGGTCAGAATTATCCATAGTGGCAGTGGCAATATTACCGAGAGTGATGTTATGTTAGCTATTGCCTCTAAGGGGCTGGTTATTGGTTTTGGTACCGGCATTGAAGCCGGGGCACGGCGTTTGGCTGAGGTAGAAGGCGTTGACATCCGCTCCTATGATGTGATTTACCAAGTGGTGGATGATGTGGATAAGGCACTCAAAGGCTTGTTGGAGCCAGTTTATGCTGAGGTTATTGATGGCAGGGCTGAGGTAAGGGCAATCTTTTCCAGTGGCAGGAGGGAAAAGATTGCCGGTGTCTATGTTACCGAGGGCAAGGTGAGTCGGGGTGCCTCAGTCAGGGTGTGGCGTGGGGAGCAGATAGTATCTGAATCTGTGGTTAGCAGCCTGAGGCGTTTCAAGGATGATGTTAAGGAGGTAACCTCTGGCTATGAGTGCGGGGTGGGTATCAAAGATTTTAATGACTTTCAGATTGGCGATATACTGGAACTTTTCAGGAGAGAGAAGGCTGGCTAAGGGGCAATAATTATGGCACATCGCATCGAGCGGGTGAATAATCTTATTCGCCACGAGATTAGTGAATTGCTTCAGCGCCAGGTCAAAGACCCGCGACTTGGCAATTTTGTTGCTGTGACCGAGGTTTCCACCTCCCCCGACCTGCGATATGCTAAAGTATTCGTAAGTTGTATGGGCAGCGAGGAGGAAAAGCGAGAGGCGCTGAGCGGGCTGATTGCTGCCTCCGGTTTCTTCCGCAGTAGGCTGGCTAAACGTCTGAGATTGCGCCGTATTCCTGAGCTAAGCTTTCACTGGGATGATTCTATCCAGCGGGGGGCTCACCTCTTGCAGTTGATTGATAAGGTTAGTGCCAATAGCACTCCAGACCGGCATAGTGATTGACTGTGGATGGAATACTAAATATCAATAAGCCCTGGGGTAGGACTTCCTTCAGTATTGTCTCCCTGGTGAAGCGGCTGAGCGGGGAGAGGCGCGTGGGGCATGCTGGTACCCTCGACCCGGCAGCTACGGGTGTTTTACCTGTTTGCCTAGGTCAGGGGACGCGTATTATCCAATTTTTACTAGATGCTACTAAGGCTTATCGTGCTCAGATTGAATTTGGTGTGGCTACAGACACCTATGATGCCACTGGTAGCATCACCAGTAAGGGAGACCCCTCTGGGATTAGCCGGGAGCAATTGCTGTCAGCACTCACTTCATTCACGGGCGAAATCCGGCAGACCCCTCCAATGTATAGTGCCGTGAAGCATGGTGGTAAGCCACTTTATGAATTGGCACGCTCCGGTATCAAGGTTGAGAGGAAAAGCAGGCTGGCTTGGGTCTATCATTTGGAGCTTATGGGCTGGCAACCGCCCATAGCTACTATAGAGGTAGAGTGTGGTAAGGGCACCTATATCCGCTCAATAGCTCATGATTTAGGGCAACTTCTGGGTTGTGGCGCTAATTTGAAGAGCTTGAGCCGCTTGAGGTGTGGCTTGTTCGGTATTGAGGACGCAGTTTCAGTGCCCCAGCTTGAGGATGCCTTCCGTTATGGCTACTGGCAACACCTTGTCTATCCTATAGATATTGTGCTTTCCCATTGGGCGGCTATGGTGGTCGGTGATGCCACTGAAAAAGATATAAGGAACGGGCGCCCTTTGGTCTTTGAGAGGGATGATAGTTTGCCTAGGTCTTCTTATGGCGATCACTGCCGTGTCTATACCCGTGATGGTCGCTTTTTGGGTGTGCTACGCTTCAACTCAGAAGGGGGGCAGTGGCAACCGGAGAAGGTTTTTTCCACCACTAATAAATAATATTTAGGAGGTTGTTTAGTAACCCATCCCCCTGACCTTCTTCTATTACCGAAGGAAGGGAGAGTAGAGTAAGAGAGGGGCTTCGCCCCTCTCTAAAAACTCCTTCCCCCTCTCCAAGAATGGAGAGGGGGATAAAGGGGGTGAGGTTGACAAACAATCTATTTAATAGGTCTTGACAGCTTGCGTATAATAGGGGTATAGTTCAACCGATACTAATAAGGAGGTGATTTAGTTGCAGGCATATTGCTTTAAATGCAGAAAGAAGGTAGATATAAAGAATCCCCAGAGGGTTACGCTGAAGAACGGGAGGCCAGCTACGCAAGGGGTTTGCCCTGTATGTGGAACTAAAGTATTTAGAATTGGTCAAGGCTAATCGGGAATTGATTTGACGACAGGTAAGTAAATCCTCTTCAGTATGAGCATCAGAGTTCGGTTTGTTGTGCCAAAGAGGGATTTTGCCTATGGAGGGAGCCTTTTTGGCACCGATTCCGGTAAGATGTTATTGGTAATTGATAACAGGGCTTCTACTAGGCTTAATAGGTGCTGTGTGGTGCGGCTAGTTTTTTGCTTTTTCCCATAGGCTCTACTGTTGGAAAGGAGGGCAATTAAACCTTGGGCAAGATAAATGTAGCCATAATAGGAGCGGGTAATTGCGCCTCTTCCCTGGTTCAGGGCGTCTACTACTATGGGAAAGCGAAAGAGAATGAATTTGTGCCCGGACTTATGCATGTCGATCTCGGGGGGTATCATATCGGTGATATTAACTTCGTGGCTGCCTTTGATATTGATAAGAACAAGGTAGGCAAGGACCTAGCCCAAGCAATTTTTGCCCCGCCCAATAATACCTTTAAATTTTGTGAGGTGCCGACTACAGGGATTAAGGTTCAGCGGGGTATGACTCACGATGGCCTAGGTGTGTATCTATCGCGAATAATAGAGAAGGCGCCAGGCTCAACCGCCGATATAGTTAAAATTCTAAAGGAAACCCAGACCGATGTGGTGATTAATTACCTGCCTGTTGGGAGTGAAGAGGCAACTAAGTGGTATGTTGAGCAGGTGCTAGCCGCTGGCTGTGGCTTTATCAACTGCATTCCAGTTTTTATTGCCCGGGAGAAGTATTGGCAACGGCGTTTCGAGCAAAAGGGGCTTCCAATTATCGGCGATGATATAAAATCTCAAGTGGGGGCTACTATTGCCCATCGTGTCCTTACCCGACTGTTCAGAGACCGTGGCGTTAAACTGGAACGAACCTATCAATTGAACTTTGGTGGTAACACCGACTTCTATAATATGCTGGAGAGGGAAAGGCTTGAGTCTAAGAAAATATCTAAGACTAACTCTGTCACCTCTCAGCTAGATTACCAGCTTGACCCTGATAATATCCATGTAGGTCCCAGTGATTATGTCCCCTGGCTTAAGGACCGCAAGTTTTGCCATATCAGGATGGAGGGGCGAACCTTTGGTGATGTTCCTCTCAACCTGGAGTTGAAGCTTGAGGTGTGGGATAGCCCTAACTCGGCAGGGGTGGTTATTGATGCTATAAGGTGCTGTAAACTTGCCTTAGACCGTGGACTTAAAGGAGCTCTGGTGGCTCCCTCGGCCTACTTTATGAAATCACCACCTGTTCAATATACTGATGACGAAGCTCGCCAAATGGTGGAAGAGTTCATTGCTAGTGCTCAGCCAGTGGAGAGCACACCCGTTTGATTGAGCCTCCATGGAGGTTTTAGGCAGCTACCGGTGAAGATAGCATTGGTCTCCCCGTATGATTTCGCTTATCCAGGCGGTGTTACCCTTCATATTTCCTATCTGGAGCGCTACTTTACTAGGATGGGTCATGAGGTTAAGGTCATTGCCCCTGCCTCTAAGGCTATTTCCAGCTTTGGTGATAGATTCATACCTATAGGTAGACCTAGACCTATTCCGGCTAGTGGTTCCATTTGTCGAGTTACTATATCACCATGGTTATCCCCCAGAATAAAAGCGGTGCTTGACGAGGAAAACTTTGATATTATCCACCTTCATGAACCTTTAATGCCAATGTTATGTACTACTGTGCTCCGCTTGTCGCAAACAGCTACTATAGGAACCTTTCATGCTTGTCATTCCAGTTTTCTGGGTAGACCCGCGTATAATTTCGCTAAACCCCTTGGCAAGTGGATTTTGAGGAGGTGGTTCCGCAAGCTTGATGGCAAGATTGCGGTGTCCAAACCAGCCATGGAGTTTGCCCGTGGGCACTTCCCTGGGTACTACAATATTATCCCTAATGGTGTGGATTTAGACCACTTTTCCCCCGATGCATCTCCAATTGACCAATTCGGTGATGGCAAGGTGAATATCCTGTTTGTTGGTCGTCTGGAGAAAAGAAAAGGCTTGAACTATCTAGTTGAAGCTTTCGAGCAGGTTAAACAGGAAATTCCAAATTCCCGACTTATTATCGTTGGTCCTGGCACCAGGCTACGGCGTAAGTATGAGAAGCAGGTTATGAGGAACGGTTTAAAGGACGTCGTCTTTACCGGCTTTGTATCTTACCATGAATTACCAAGATATTATAAAACAGCCGATGTTTTTTGTGCCCCAGCCACAGGTAGGGAGAGCTTCGGCATTATTTTGCTTGAGGCCATGGCTGCAGGTAAGCCAATTGTCGCCTCAAATATAGAAGGTTATGCCAGCGTAGTAACCCATGACGGTGATGGGTTATTAGTGCCGCCAGGAGATAAGGAAATGTTAGCCCGGGCTCTAATCTCTCTTTTGACTGACCAATCACTTCGCCAGGAGATGGGAGCCAAGGGGAGGGTTAAAGCCTTGGAGTATAGCTGGGAACACATTGCCCAAAATGTTTTGAATTATTATGTTAGGGTGCTCAGTGAGCCGCCGTGGAGGAAGCAATTTCCAGAATTTAAAGCGATGTCGATTTCGGTTTAAGCAAAAAGCGGGGGTAGTTCGGTTAATACCGTTTCAGAAAAATTACGGTCTAAAGCAAATTTATCCAGAGTTCGTAGCGCTATAGCCTATCGCCTCACTGAACCAGCGGTGCGGGTTTTGGTCAGGACACCGGTAACACCCGGCGCCATAACCTGGTTTGGTTTTATATTAGCCCTCGGTGCTGCGGCACTGGTTATTACCGGACACCTTTTTGCCGCTGGCTTTATGGTACTTATTGCCGGTTTTTTTGATATCTTGGATGGGGCACTGGCTCGTCGTATTGAGCGAGCTACTCCCTTTGGCGCTGTCCTTGACTCCACACTCGACCGCTTATCTGAGGCGGTGCTGCTACTGGGCATCATAGTCCTATATGTCAGAGGGGGGTTTATTGTCGGAATCTTGCTTGCTGGTATTGCCTTGCCCAGTTCACTACTGGTGAGCTATATCAGAGCCAGGGCGGAGGCAGTAGGCCTGGAGTGTCAGGTGGGATTATTTACTCGGGCAGAGAGGGTCATTGTGCTGGCATTAGGCCTGTTACTAAGCCAGATTGACTATGCCTTCTTAGCTATTGCCTTGGCTATTATAGTGGTATTCAGCTTTTTCACTGCTGGTCAGAGGTTAGTTTATGTCTGGCAACAAAGAGAAACCAGGTAGCCATTAGCGCTTTTATTTATGATGCTGTTTATGTTATAAGAAGAGGAAAGCTTAGAGGAGGAATAATGCCAGTTATTGCTATTATTGGAGCTCAGTGGGGAGATGAGGGGAAGGGCAAGGTGGTTGACCTGCTTGCTCAGAAAGCAGGGGTGGTTGTCCGTTTTTCCGGCGGTGATAATGCTGGGCATTCTGTGGTTAACCCCTATGGTGAGTTTGGATTGCACCTTGTCCCCTCTGGTATTTTCTCTCCCCAGGTTGTTTGCATTATTGGTAATGGTGTGGTGATTAACCCCAGAGTGCTAATTGGTGAGATAGAGCTGCTTAACCAGCGTGGTGTGGATACCTCAAGGCTATTCATCAGTGACCGGGCTAACCTGATTATGCCCTATCATATCCTCCTTGATGGTTTGGAGGAGGAGGCGCGAGGTGGCAAGGCACTGGGTACAACACGCAAGGGTGTAGGTCCTGCCTTTGCTGATAAGGCAGCCAGGTTGGGTATTAGAACTGGCGACCTTTTAGATAGAGAGGCGCTGCTGGAGCGACTTCGTTCTATACTTGACTACAAGAATATCATTTTGACCAAAGTTTATGGGGTTAGCCCGCTATCACTGGATGAGGTATATGCTCAGTATTGCCAGTATGCAGAGCGTCTGGCTCCTTATATTCGGGAGACAGCTATAATGCTGGAGGAGGCATTGAGCCGGGGGGAGCTGGTTCTGCTGGAGGGGGCTCAAGGGACTTTACTTGACCCCGATTTCGGCACTTATCCCTATACTACCTCGTCCTCACCACTGGCGGGGGGAGGTTGCTTGGGTGCCGGTCTGGGTCCTACCAGGATTAATCGTATTCTAGGTGTGTTTAAGGCTTACTGCACCAGGGTGGGTAGTGGTCCGATGCCCACTGAACTGAGGGATGAAACCGGCGACCTGATTCGGGAAAGGGCTCATGAGTATGGCACTACTACCGGCAGGCCTCGCCGCTGCGGCTGGTTTGATGCTGTTGCCGCTCGCTTTAGCACCAGGATTAATGGCTTTACCGGGGCGGCAATTACCCGCCTTGATATCCTTGATATCTTGCCTCGTCTGAAGATATGTGTAGGCTACAAACTGGATGGGCAGATTATTGATTATTTCCCGGGCAGCGTAGCTATTTTAGAGAGGTGTCAGCCTATCTATGATGAGCTACCCGGGTGGCAGGCTGCTACCACCGATATTAGAAAGTATGAGCAGTTACCCCTTGAGGCTCGCCAGTATGTAGCCCGACTGGAAGAGCTTATTTCCTGCCCGGTTAACCTTATCTCTGTGGGAGCAGGGCGAGAGCAAACCATCGAGAAGGTGCCCATCTTATAGGCTGTTTATCAACCTATCTCCCTGACCCCCTTCCCTTAATAAGGGAAGGGGGAATGTAGGTAAGAGAGGGGCTCCGCCCCTCTCTATAATCTCTCCCTCCTTTCCCTTTGATAATGAGCCTAACTTAATAGGGTGTTTAAGAGGGGCGCTAGCCCCTCTTCTATAAATACTTTCCCCCTTATGATAGGAATACATATCCATATCATGGAGAGAGTAAATACGAAAGGAGAGTCAAAGAGAGGCTTCGCCTCTCTTATATAATTAATTCTCCCTCCCTTGATAAGGGAGGGAGATAAAGAGGGAGGGTTACCGAATAGAAACTTAAAGGGGGTGAGGTTAAATGAAAATCTCTATACCGGCAGGTCAATCTTATAGTTTTTCAAGGTGTCTCTGATAAAGGCGGCTGATTTTTCATCAGCCTCGGTGAGAGGAAGGCGTGGCTTTCCTACCTTAAAGCCAATATGGTTAAGGGCGTATTTAACCGGAATAGGGTTGGAGACAATAAATAAGGCATCGATTAGGGGCAGGAGGCGGCGGTGTATGCTGGCTGCTTCGTCTATTTCGCCTGAAGTAAAGCTATCAATCATCTCCTTGATTTGGTTGCCAACAAGGTGTGAGGCAACGCTAATGACGCCATAACCGCCCAAGGCTAGTATGGGAAAGGTATCGCTATCATTGCCGCTCCAAACAAGAAAATCTCCCCTCGCCCCGCTGATAATCTTGGAGATCTGACCCAGATTACCACTGGCTTCCTTTACTCCGATGATGTTGTCTATGTGGCTTAATTTGATAACGGTGTCGGCTGAAAGGCTGGTAACGGTGCGTGACGGCACATTATAAGGGATGCAGGGTAGAGCGGTCCCCTGAGCGATAGTTTTGAAGTGTTGGTATAGGCCTTCCTGAGTAGGTTTGTTATAGTAGGGGACTACTAATAGGCAGGCATCAACCCCGATTTTCTCTGCTTCTTTAGTCGCCTCCACGGCTTCGGCTGTGCTATTGCTACCAGTGCCAGCTATTACTGTTCCCCGTTTGCCTACTGCTGATTTCACCTCGGCAAACAGGCGTAGCTCCTCCTCTCGGATGAGGGTGGGAGATTCTCCGGTTGTGCCTACCACCACCAAACCTTCGCTTCCTGAGTTGAGTAAGGCTAAAGCTAACTTCTTAGCCTGCTCATAATCGACCTTCCCTTCCTCGTTGAAGGGGGTTACCATTGCTGTCAGCAATCGTCCGAGTTGTTTCATTTCCTTAACTCCCGGGATGTATCCAATCCCTTTTAATTATCTCTTCAGCAATCTGGACTGTATTTAGAGCAGCTCCCTTGCGCAGGTTGTCAGCGACAACCCACATAACTAAACCACATGGGTGAGAGGCATCTCGGTGAATACGTCCAACAAAGACTTCGTCAGTGCCAGTCGCTGACCAGGGCTGAGGATAAAGGCTGATAGCCGGGTCATCTAATACCTTGACCCCTGGAGCTTGGGCGAGGATACGTCGTGCCTCATCGGGAGACATAGGCTGGGAGAATTCTATATGGAGCGCCTCGCTGTGTCCGGTAAATACCGGGACTCGAACACAAACCGCCGAAATGGCGATATCGGGGGCATGCATTATCTTCCTTGTTTCCTCCACCAGCTTCCACTCTTCTTTAGTGTAGTCATTATCCAGGAAAACATCTATCTCTGGCAGTAAATTAAAGGCTATCTGGTGAGGGTAAACATGGGGGATAGTGGTCTGTCCCTCCAATACCTGCTTGGCTTGTTCTGTTAGCTCCTCTACTGCTGCTGAACCAGTGCCTGATACCGCCTGGTAGGTAACAGCAATAATGCGCTTGATGGGATTAACCCTGTGCAGGGGGTATAGAGCTACTACCATTTGGATGGTGGAGCAATTTGGATTAGCTATAATCCCCTTATGCCATTTAATGTCTTCGGGGTTGACCTCAGGTACCACCAAGGGGATCTTGGTGTCCATTCTAAATGCTGAGCTATTATCAACAACTACGGCTCCTGATTGGGCGGCTATAGGTGAGAAGTAACGGCTAACCTCAGCCCCGGCGGAGAAGAGGGCGATATCTATATCCTTAAACGACTTCGGCGTAACCTCCTCAACCACAATCTCGCGGTGACCAACAAACAGCTTCTTGCCTGCTGAGCGGTCTGAGGCTAGAAGATGAATTGAGTCCATAGGGAAGTTGCGTTGCTCTAATACCTTAATGAACTCCTGTCCTACCATCCCGGTGGCGCCAACGATAGCTACTTTAAACCCCTTCATTACCCCTCCTCTAAACCTAGCAGGGTATCCAGACCGTAGATTAGCCCTTTGTGCTTAACCACTTCCTTAATGGCTAGCATAACACCAGGCATAAAGCACTGTCGACTGATAGTATCGTGCCGGATGCTCAGTGTTTGTCCCGGTCCTCCCAGCAGCACCTCCTGGTGTGCCAGGAGACCGGGCAGGCGCACACTATGAATGGCGATACCTTGAGCTTGCTCTCCCCGACTAGCTGAGGTCTTACCTTGTTGTGGGGTGGAGAATGATTTACCTCTGGCTTGAGCCATTGCTCTGGCTGTAGATAGGGCAGTGCCTGAAGGCGAGTCAGCTTTCAGGTGGTGGTGTAGCTCTATAATCTCGGCGAAGTCGAAGTATTTGGCAGCTACCTTGGCTAGGTGTATCATCAGCACTGCGCCCAGAGCAAAGTTTGGAGCTACCACTGCCCCAACCTGGTGAGCTTCTGCCAGGCGGTCAATTTCGTTGATGTTGTCAGCGGTTAAGCCAGTGGTTCCTATTACCAAGTTAACACCTTGTTCGGTTGTCATGCGCACTGCTGGCATGGTGGCTTGAGCGGTGGTGAAGTCTACCAATACCTCTGGCTGGCAAGCGGTGAGGATGTAATCCAGGTTTGAGGAAAAGGGCACAGTGCCAGAGCCATCGGGCAAAGGTAGGCGTTCCTCAGTAGCCTTTAAGTCTACAGCACCTACTATTTGCATGTCGGGCTCATGGCATAGGGTATTGACCACCTCTTGCCCCATTCTACCCGATGCACCATGAACTGCTACCCTTATTGACTTCATCACCTAGCCCCTTTATTATAGTAACCCCGTTTATTCTGTGGAGAGCGAACCTCCTGTCGCTTCCTAAATGGGTAGTCTTTAGATAGTGAATCTTCTACCCTAGCCCCAGGCACTTGAGAAAGCTTATCAACCACCGCCCGTCGTGATAGGTTTATCCTGCCCAATTCATCAATGTTAATCACCTTAACCGTAACCTCATCGCCGACTTTAACTACATCCTCGACCTTGGCTACCCGATATTCAGCTAGCTCGCTGATGTGAACCAGACCTTCTTTGCCGGGAAGTATTTCTACGAAGGCGCCGAAGTCCATCAGGCGGGTTACCTTTCCCGTATATATGCTGCCAAGTTCTACCTCTTTAGTTAGACCTTCGATAATCTCGATAGCCCTGCGGGCGGCTTCCTCATTGGGTGAGCCGATAATCACGGTGCCATCGTTATCAATATCGATAGTCGCCTTGGTTTCCTCAATAATTGACCTGATGGTTTTACCTCCAGTGCCGATGACAGCGCCAATTTTATCCGGGTCAATGGTTATTTTATACATCCTGGGCGCATAGCGGCTGAGTTCAGGTCGGCTGGCGTTTAAGGTCCGTTGCATTGTTCCCAGAATGGACAGCCGAGCCTGGCGGGCTTGATTTAGCGCCTTTCCCAGAATTTCGGTGCTTATGCCTTTAAGCTTGGTATCCATCTGCAGGGCCGTGATGCCCTTGACGGTTCCGGCTACCTTAAAGTCCATATCACCATAGGCATCCTCTATGCCCTCGATGTCAGTTAAAATAACATAGTCACCCTGCTCACCAGCGACCAACCCCATAGCGACTCCGGCTACGGCTGCCTTGGTGGGTATTCCGGCATCCATCAGGGACAGGCTTGAGGCGCAAGCACTGGCCATAGAGGTGCTGCCACTGGAGCTCAAGACCTCGGAGACGAGGCGGATGGTGTAAGGGAAATCCTCCTCTTCGGGCAGCACCGGGGCAATAGCTCGCTCCACCAGAGCGCCATGTCCAATTTCACGCCGTCCGGGTGACCCTATGCGTTTCACCTCGCCGCCGGAGAAGGGCGGGAAGTTGTAGTGGTGGATAAAGCGTTTACTCTCCTCCAGGCCCAGCCCGTCAAGACGTTGCTCTTTGCCAACAGAGCCCAGGGTGGTGATGGCCAGGACCTGGGTCTGACCCCTGGTGAATAGAGCCGAGCCATGGGTGCGGGGCAGAAGCCCTACTTCGCAACTGATGGAGCGGACATCGGCTAGCCCTCGTCCGTCAATACGCTTTTCCTTATCAAGGAGGTTACCTCTTATTTCATCCCTGACTTTAGTCTCAAAAGCGGCGATTATATCCTCTTCAGGGAAGGAATCGCATAAACTCTCCACCAGCTCTTTCTTTAGATTGTTGAGCGCCTGCTCCCGCTCTGACTTTTCTGGCTGGCTTAGGGCTTGGGCAAGCTTATCATCAACTATAGGTGAAATCGCTGACAGTGCCTCGGGGTTAACCTCGCTGGTGGGAGCTTCCACCTTAGGTTTGCCCCAAGCCTGCTGGAGCTGCTCCTGGAGCTGGATAATATCTTGATTTGCCTGGTGACCAAGTTCTATTGCCTGTAGGACAATATCTTCCGAAACCTCTTTGGCTCCTGCCTCTACCATTACTATTGCTTGCTTGGTACTAACCACCACTAGGTCAAGTTGGCTGCTTTCCAGCTGGGCTAAGGTTGGATTTAGTATCAGCTCGCCGTCAATATAGCCCATGTGAACGGCGCTCACTGGGCCATCAAAAGGTATTTCCGAGATGGATAATGCCGCCGAGCCACCGATAACAGCCAGGATATCGGGGTCATTTTCCTGGTCGGCGGAAAGGACGGTAATTATAAGCTGAATATCATTACGCCATCCCTTAGGCAGAAGGGGACGCAAGGGGCGGTCGGTAAGGCGGCTGGCCAAGGTTGCCTCTTGGCTGGGGCGTCCCTCTCTTCGGATAAAGCCGCCCGGAATTTTCCCAGCAGCATATAGCCTTTCTTCGTAATCAATGGTTAGGGGCAGAAAGCCTATCCCTTCTCGCGGTTCGTCGCTGGTGCAAACAGTAACCAGGACCACGGTATCCCCATAGCGGGCGGTTACCGCTGCCCCTGCCTGCCCGGCGAGTTTGCCTGTATCTATGGTGAGCCTTCTACCGCCAACCTCGCACTCAAAAGAATTAGATGTAATCAATAACCCCTCCCTGCTGAAGGCTTTACTTGCGTAGCCCGAGCCTGGCAATCAGGCTGCGATATCGCCCTACATCCTCTCGGCTCAGGTAGGCTAGTAGCCTTCTTCTTTGTCCTACCAGCTTCAACAGCCCACGTTGGGTATGGTAATCATGCCGATTAGCCTTCATATGCTCGGTCAATTCGTTTATCCTTTCGGTGAGCAAGGCTACCTGAACCTCGGTCGAGCCTGTGTCTCCTTTGCGGAGCCCAAATTTGCTTATGATTTCTGTCTTTTCTTCTTTGTCCAAATTATAGCCCTGTATTCCTAGTTATTTTAGCAAACACCGACTATGCTATAAATCAACCGATTATAACATAAGTAAAGGCGACTGTAAATTAGCTGTGTTCGTTCATGTGATTAGTGACGCAGATTATCATGTTCCGTTCCTCCGTAGCATTGCCCCATCCCCTCGAAGAGTCTTCGACCTGTCCCCCTTCCCCTCCAGGGGAAGGGGGAAGATTTTGTAAAGAGGGGCGCAGCCCCCTCTTATATAACTGATTTCCCCCTTCCTTATCTAAGGGAGGGGGATAAAGGGGGAGGGTTACCTAAATCAAAAACTTAAAGGGGGTGAGGTGCAGAGAGTTGAGATACCACTAAGGTACTACAACGAGTACAATTGCTTGACTTTGTAACCCATAGCGGTTATAGTAGGCACTGTAGTCGCTACCTTGGTTTAGTGTTGTTTCTAAGCTTGACCCCTGTATATGCAGGGAGCCCTCCGGGTAAATAGTATTACAAACTATAGCAATACGGCAAAGGGTTTTTGGAGCCAGGAGACTGCATCAAAGACAAGGGGCTAACAAAATATAGCGGGTTCCCAGGGAATCGAAGATTTTTCTGGGTGCTTGTAGCGGAGGTGCAGTAATGGCTCTGGCAGACAAGACCCTGGTGTGCCGTGACTGTGGGCAGGAGTTCATTTTTACCGTCGGTGAGCAGGAGTTCTATTTATCTCACGGGTTACAAAATGAACCCAGTCGATGTCCGGAGTGCCGAGCTGCTCGGCGAAGAGACCGTTGGGGTAGCTATGATCGGCCACGACAGACGTATACTGTAATATGTGCTGGCTGTGGGGTGGAAACCACAGTTCCTTTTGAGCCCAAGGAAGGGCGACCGGTCTATTGCAAAGAGTGCTACGCTAAGCAAAAGGAATCTGGTTAAGCCTTCAATTTATCTAGTTACCGACTATATATCATGAATGTTGGTGTCTGTCGGGTTAAGCTTCGCTTTCCGGAGAACCTATCGCTCAAGGGTAAGCGGCAGATATTGAAATCCATTACTACTCGCCTCAGAAGCAAGTTCGATGTCTCCGTGGCTGAAGTTGATGACCATGAATTATGGCAGTTAGCTACTCTGGGGATTTGTTGCGTTAGCAATAATAACCGATATACTAATGAAGTCCTGTCCAAGGCGGTGGACTTTATTGTTAATGGTCGCTTCGATGTAGAGATACTGGACTATGAAATTGAGATTCTGCCTGTTTCCTGAAAAGGGCTATAATGGATACCTCAGCCTTTCTTCATCATCTTGCGGCTCAACCTACTTACAGCGCTCAGATAGCTCACATAGAGCATATTCCGCGCCGTGAAGCGAAATGTGCCCAGTTGGACCAGCCTCTGGTAGCGAGCCTTAGGGACTGCCTCAGTGAACATGGGTTATTACCCCTTTATACCCATCAAGCGGAAGCCATAAATTATGCCCGGCAGGGCAGGAATGTGATGGTGGCTACCTCATCTGCCAGCGGTAAGACCCTATGCTATAACGCCCCGGTTATGGAGGCAATCTTAACTGAACGGGGTAGTTGTGCCCTTTACCTTTTCCCTACCAAAGCCCTGGCTCAGGACCAGCTACGCGGTTTACAAGAACTATTTTACCCCCGCCTATTCCAGATAGGGGAGGTTGCCACCTTTGATGGTGATACCCCTCAGGTGGAGCGGGCTGAGATAAGGAGACGGGCCAGGGTGATACTTACCAATCCAGATATGCTCCATATTGGTATACTGCCAAATCATCAACAATGGTCAAGGCTGCTACGCCACTTGAGGTATGTGGTAGTGGATGAAGCCCATACCTATCGTGGTGTTTTTGGCTCCCACGTAGCTTGCGTGATTCGTCGCCTGCGCCGTCTTTGTAAGTTTTATGGCTCAAATCTCCAGTTTATCTGCTGCTCGGCTACTATAGCTAACCCTGGGGAACATGCGGAAAGGCTGATAGGTTTGCCCTTTCAGGTGGTTGATAATGACGGCTCTCCCCATGGGGGGAAGGAATTTGTCTTCTGGAATCCTCCAATTATAGATGAGGCTAGGAGTGTTCGGCGTAGCGCTAATAGTGAAGCGGCAAGCTTATTTACTGAGTTGGTGAGCCATAATATCCGCAGTCTGACCTTTGCTCGCACCCGTCGGCTGACCGAGCTTATTTATAACTACACCAGACGGAGGCTAGCTGAAATCAGCTCTGCTCTGACCAGGAAAATCAAGGCTTATCGGGCTGGCTATCTCCCCGAGGAACGGCGTCAAATAGAGCAGGAGCTGTTCGGCGGTCAGCTTCTAGGCGTGGTAGCTACCAGTGCTTTGGAGCTGGGCATAGATATCGGTGACCTGGAGGCTACGGTACTCACTGGCTATCCGGGAAGTATTGCCAGCGCCTGGCAGCAGGCAGGGAGAAGTGGACGAGGTAGGGATAAATCTATAAGTTTTCTTATCGCTCTGGATAATCCCCTTGACCAGTATTTTATGCGCCACCCCGATTCATTTTTTGGTAAAAGCTTTGAGAACGCCTTGGTTAACCCTGATAACCCCTATATTTTGCGAGCTCACCTCTTGTGTGCTGCCTGGGAGTTACCCTTAACCAGTGAGGATGAGGAGGTCTTTGGCTCTGCCTTGGCTGAGGAAAGGGTGGGGCTGGAGGAGCGGAGTTTGCTTAAAGAGCGCAAGGGGGAATGGTATGTTTCACCGGCAGTTGCCTACCCCGCTCAGGGCATAAATATTCGTTCCACCTCGGGGGAAAACTTTGCCATTATTGATACTTCAACCGGCTCCCTGCTGGAAACCATTGAGGCTAGCGTTGCTTTTTCTCAAATACATCCCGGTGCTATCTACCTCCATCAGGGGGAATCCTATTTAGTCCATGAACTTGACCTGGCCAACCGCACTGCCTATGCCATGCCGACTTCTGCCACTTACTATACTCAAGCTAAGGAAATCACTGACCTTCATATCGTCAGGGTAGTCCGGAATAAAAGCTGCCCACAGACCAGGGTATACTTGGGTGAGGTTGAGGTTACTACTAGGGTAGTTGGTTTCAGGAAGAAGGCGCAATTTACTGAGGAGGTAATTGGGGAGGAGTCCCTTGACCTGCCGCCGTACCATTTCCCCACCGTTGCCCTGTGGTTTGACCTGCCACCTGAGGTGGTGGCTCGACTGGTTGGGGCGCAACTGGACTTCGCTGGTGGACTGCACGCTACTGAGCATGCTGCCATTGGCATTCTTCCCCTATTTGCCCTTTGTGACCGTAATGATATTGGTGGCGTATCCACTCCCCTCCACCCCGATACCGGGAGGGCACAGATATTTATCTATGACGCCCATCCCGGTGGCGTTGGCATTGCCGAGAAGGGCTTTGACCTGGTGGAAGAATTATGGCAGACTACGCTGAAGGCAATTGCCGAGTGCCCATGTCAAGAGGGCTGCCCTAGTTGTATCCAGTCGCCCAAGTGTGGCAATAATAATAAACCGCTGGATAAGAAGGCAGCCCAGGTGCTGCTTGAAGGACTTTTAGGTCGGTGACCAGGCTATGTGGCGTCTATTTAGTAGAAAAGTTGTCTATCAGGGGTAGATTGAAGGGGCGGAGCCCCTTCAAAAACAAATTCTTCCCCTTCCCCTTACAAGGGGAAGGGGATAAAGGGGATGGGGTTGCTAAATAATTTCAAAATAGAACAAGGGTTGAAGCGCAGTCGAGATACCTGGTTCGGCCGGGTAACACGACTGTTTGACCGCGCCACAATAGATGAGGCGGTATGGGCTGAGCTGGAGGAACTGCTTATTTCTGCCGATGTGGGGGTTGATACCACGGAGAAGCTCATTGGAAAGGTAAGGCGGAGAGTAAGAGAGGAGAAGCTCGGCCAGGGGACATTGGTGTGCGCCGTCTTGAAGGCAGAAATGGTCAAAATCCTTAAAATTGACGTTCAGGGAACGCCTATTCCCCTATCACTGCCCAGGGTTATTCTGGCAGTAGGTGTCAATGGCGGTGGTAAGACTACCTCTGTTGCCAAGCTTGCCTATAATGCCAAAAATGAGGGCAAGAGGGTGATACTGGTTGCGGCTGATACCTTTAGGGCAGCGGCTATTGACCAGCTCAAGAGCCTGGGTGAGAAGATTGGTGTTGATGTCATTGCTCACCAGCCCGGGGCTGATGCTGGGGCAGTAGTCTTTGACGCCCTGGAGGCAGCGCAGAGTAGGCAGGCTCAGGAGTTAATTATTGACACTGCCGGTAGGCTGCACACCAAGTTTAACCTGATGGAGGAGCTTAAAAAGATTAAGCGGGTGGCAGCCAAGGCAGACGCTACAGCGCCACATGAGGTGCTCTTGGTGCTTGATGCTACCACAGGTCAGAATGGCTTAACCCAGGCCAGATATTTCACTGAAGCTGTGGGGGTAACCGGCATTTTTCTGGCTAAGCTGGATGGCACAGCTAAAGGGGGCATAGTGCTGGCTATCTGTGATGAACTGAAGATACCAATCCTGTTCATCGGTGTCGGTGATGGTTTGGAGGACATGGCTCCTTTTGATGCTGAGACCTTTGTCGAGGCGCTATGCTCCTGATTTTTGGAGGGAAACATTGATTACCATAAGTGTAAATCCTATAGCCTTTACCATAGGGTCAATAGGCGTCAGGTGGTATGGCATTATGGTTGCCCTGGCGGTGCTGGTGGTAGGGCTATGGATGCTGCGGGAGGTGAGACGGGGGGCTAACCTTTCCTATGATACTATTCTTACCGCAGCACTGGTAGGCATTCCATCCGGGGTAATAATATCAAGGTTGCTCCACATTGTTGATAGATTTGATTTTTATAGTCAGAATCCGGGGCTGCTTATGGGTTTTGAAGGTCTGACCATATACGGTGCCGTTCTGGGTGCTGCCCTGGGTATCTGGATTTACAGCCGGTTTAGCCATTTCCGCTTTGGTTACTTTGCCGATTTGGTGGTGCCGGGTCTTATACTGGCTCAGGCTGTAGGTAGAGTGGGCTGCACCCTGAATGGCTGCTGCTATGGAACAGAAACTTCACTACCCTGGGGGGTGGTCTATACTCACCCTGAGAGCTATGCCCCTCTGGGGGTAGCCCTTCACCCAACTCAGCTTTACGAGATTATATTTTGTTTGGTAGTCTTTGCCCTGTTGCTCAAGTTGCGGGGTCATTTTAAGCCTGATGGCTCTCTGTTTCTCATCTACCTCAGTCTATACTCATTGTGGCGGTTGGGCATTGATTTCCTGCGGGAGGGGACACCCTTCCTCTTTGGTTTACATCAGGCTCAGGTTATAGCCATAATAGTATTAGCCATCGCCATCCCTTTGCTAGTTCTCAGGACACGTTGGGTTGAAAAAGAGGCTAGGTAACTAATGGACTGGTCAAATATTATTGGTATCATAGCTGCGCTTCTGGTGGCTATTTTATTACCGCTGGCGTTGAGGGCGAGGAAGAAAGGCGGTCCCCAAAACGTGGAGCAGCTCCTTCAACACCTCCAGGAGATAGGGGTCAGAGTGTCTCTGCTGGAAAGAGGCGTGGAAGAGGAAAAGGTGGGAGCGAGGCGTGCTTCAGGGCAAAGGTCTGAGGGTGTTATTCAAATAGCGGGAAGGAATGTAGATTACATAAATGTTGTCAGCGTAGCCAGCCAATATGGAGTCCGTTATTTTCTTGATTATTTAGTGAGGAGTCCTAGCTGGACAGGCGAAAAGAAGAGGAAGAAAACTAGGATGGTGGTAAAGAAAAGCTCGGCTATCCGGGGCAAGGCGGTCGATATCCAGTGGAAGGGAGACGATTACCTAGCCCAAGGGCTCAACTATGATTATCGGCTGAAAGACAAGCTATTACAAGCCGAACTTGATAAGCTCAAGGGTAGTATTTGGATTTTCCCTGAGATGAAGAAGTATGAATATGCCAGGGTCAGGACTTCTTACCTTCTGCCCTCATCTGATTTATTCGAGGCAATGGACATTATTGCCGGGTATATCAAGTCAGGGTGGTAAACAGGGAGGTGTGGCAAGGTCTAGGACACGGTAGCGCGGGTCTTGTTCTTTTTAATTGTAATGTGTATACGATGAACCAAAAGCAGCCTTATGCCGAAGCTATAGAGGAAGTGACTTAGAAGCTTGTAGTAGTACTCATGTGTTCGGACCGCCCGCCCTTCGGCTTGGAGGGAAAAGAGAAATCCCTCCACCAAATCTTGGAGCCCGGTTGCCTTGCCATTCTGTTTCACCTTTCATTGCGGTCGGCCACAGGGTTGTTCATTACAACTTGACTCTCATTTAATACTATCACTCAGGTCCTGTCGACTGGTCATGGCGGCAACTGTGTTTAGAAAGTCCTTTAATGAGGCACTTTGCTCTCTTAGCTTTTTTAGCTCAACCCCGATGGGGCTAATGGAGGTTGGTCTATCAGCATAAGTCCCGTGAAAGGCAAAATAGGCTTGGTTTAGCTTTCTGATTTGATAGCCCATTGAGACTAGATACTGCCGTTTCTGTTCCATAAATTCCTCAGCCTGCGTGATTTCTCCCCGGGCTAAGTAGTTATCAACTGCCCTTCTTATTTCTCTCATCTCTCGGTTAAAGTCAAACTCTGGCTCCGCCGCCTGTTTTTGATGGGCACTATTTTCATAGCCAGGGTAGTGTTTTTCGCTGACCATAGCGCCAATTTCCTTGCTGACCGTGCTAGCCAGGGTTTCATTTATGATGGCAATTTCATAATTTCTGGATACGCCGGTTAGATCCAGTAGGTATAGAAATCCTAATGGCTTAAAAGCTAGGTATTGGTGCAGCCATTCCTCAGTGGCAGTGTTGATGGTAAACCGCAGGCCGGCGTTGTCGGCCACAAAGGTGGGATATGTTGCCCCCAAGCCGCCAAGCTCCACCACCAGTGAGGAGACACCCAATTTATCAACCCTGGCTTCAATGCTCTCCATCTCCTCCAGGCTAAGGTTCTGTTGTAGGGTAATCTCTCTCATGCTCTCTATCCTGTCCCTAGGTGAAATCACAAGCAGGTGAGGCAGCTTCTCCAACTTGAAATCTAATGGCGGGAAGCCGACCTTTAACCTTATGTATTTATCTATTGGATTGAAGATGCCCTGCTGAGCCAGAGCCTGTTTTATCTGCCTGGCTATTATCCTCTCCACTTTGCCGGCTAAAGCCACTCTTTGCTCTTGTAACCTATTTAGTTCAGCTTCAAGCGAGGCTAAATCGCCTTGCCCGTTATCAGCGTTAATGGCTGCTATCTCTGATTCCAAGCTTTTTATTTGCTCAACCAGGGAAAAATACTCTGCTACCGTATCCGTTTGGTCATCAATTTTTTCATGCTTGCCGAAAAGCCATTGTTCGGCTTCATAGGATAGAGTCTTAAATTCCCATTTCACCATACTGAAGCGATATGGCTTCACAATTGGGCCTAATTGAGAATCAAAACCCCGCGCCGGAGAGCAGCTCCCAGTGAACAAGCAAAGTAACATTAGGCTTATAACAATCAATTTCAGTCTCAACTCAATTTTGCCTTTACCTGGTCCGCTATTTGAGATAGAACCGGCCCGGTCTTTTCATGGATTACAATATCAGCATAATGGTCATGAGGTGTTGGCGTCAGGTTAATGATAATCAATTTGGCACCATTATCCTTAGCTATTAACGGCATCTGGGCGGCAGGGTAGACTACCAGTGATGAGCCGACCGCCAAAAACAGGTCGCAGGCGGCAGCCCTGACCTCTGCTTGGCGAGTTTCCCGCTCGGGCATTGGCTGGCCAAAGGCAACAGTAGCCGGCTTCATGATTCCGCCACAGCTATCACACCGCGGAACCTTTATTCCCGAGTCAAGCCTAGCCTGGATTTGCTCCCTGGGGTATCTTCGCCCACATTCAAGGCAAATAACCCATTTTAATGTGCCATGCAGCTCGATAACCTTTTCCTCAGGAACCCCGGATTTTTGATGCAAACTATCAATATTCTGAGTAATTATACAATCTAGTCTGCCCAAGCGATAGAGTTCAGTGATAGCATAGTGACCGGGGTTGGGCTCGGCATCCACTATGGTAGGCCAAAGCGATTTAGAGAATTCCCAGTACTTCTCCCTTCCTGCCTCACTGGCCATAAAACTTTGATAATTAAGCTCACCGGGGTCAAACCTGTCCCAAATTCCCCCCGGGCTACGGAAATCGGAGATACCTGATTCAGTGCTGATACCAGCCCCGGTAAAGACCACCAGCTTCTTTGATTGAACAACCATATCCGAGACTAAATCAATTTTGTTCATTTGTAATCCTCCACGGTTGTTTAACAACCTATTTCTTCCTACCCTCCTACCCTAGTTGGGCTTCGGGGTCTTTGTCCCCGCACCCTCCGGAGTCCAAGAGCAAGCTACTGGGGGGGGTGGGTGGGAACAACAGTTAGTAATCAATTTCTAACCTCCGCCCCTTCGCTATCAAACGTTTCAGTGCTATAATAATCCTATCATACTGAGATGTTAAGTGTTAGCTGGAGAGGCGGTATGAAGGATTACTACCACATTCTTGGCATTTCTCAGGATGCCAGCCAGGAGGATGTAAAGAGAGCCTTCAGAAAACTTGCTTTCAAATATCATCCCGATACCAATCCCGGCAATGAAGAGCAAGCTGCGGAGAGGTTTAAGGAGATAAACGAGGCTTATGGGGTGCTTGGTGATGAAAGCAAAAGGCGACAGTATGGTTTTGCCCGAGGGGGGCAGTTTGCTGGCGTTGGTGATGATACCGGGTATAAAGGGTTTCAATATTCTCAGCAGGATATTTTCCGGGACATCTTCTCCAACCAGGCTATGTTTGATGAGCTAAGTCGGATGTTCGCTCAAGCCGGACTTAGATTTGACCAAGATTTCCTTAACCGGGTGTTTTTTGAGGGTAGGGGCGTCGTGTTTCAATTCTTCGCCACTCCTGGTGGGGTGGGACAAAGAGCCTATCAGCAGGGCTATCCATATACCAGAGTCTCCACTTATAAGCCAGGCTTGATGGAAAGGCTATTCTCCAAGATAGCGGTCAAGATGGGAAAGTATGCTCTGCGTAGGCTCTTTGGTTTTGAATATGAACCTCTGCTTAAACAGGAGCTTGACCAGCATATTGAGCTTGAGATTCCTCTGGCTGAGGCTGCCAGTGGTGGTGAGAAACAGGTTACCTATAAAAGAGGCGGGCGGAAAAAGAAGTTGATGGTTAAGATTCCGTCGGGGGTCAAGCCAGGGACTAAAATCAGGCTCAAGGGCATGGGCACAAAAGAGGGTAAAAAATCCGGCGACCTCTATCTACATATCAAGGTCAAGGGTTAGTTATATCTCAACCTCACCCTGACTGGCATCGAGCAGAAGATATGTTACCTCGCCACCGCAGAACTCCCGGACTAAATCAGCCAGCTCCTTGGTTATCGCTCTGGCTTCATCTTTTGACACCGGTGGCAAGCAATCTATATTTATCGCCACATTGGTTGTGGCTGGGGTAATCTTGGTCTGGTCACCCTGTCTCCAGTTCCAGCGCCGGCACATTACCTTATTCTCATCAACATAAATCACCTCGCCGGGTGTTGGATATTCAACTACTTCCGAGTTCAGCGGAGTAAAGGGCTCATCGCCATTAGCTAAGGTAAGACACAGCTTCCCGTTAACCCTATCCAGGTCATCACCGCCACTGGGCACCATATGCCTGAGGGAAAAGTAGTTAAACAGAGCGACCAGGGTATTAATATAGGGCAGGTGGTCACCCCGCCGGGCACGCCTACCCAGTGACTCAATGGAAGAGTAAAACTTATTGGGGTTGGCTCCAAAATCAGAGTAAGCCTGCCGCCAACTGGCTACCCTGGGGTGGTTTTTAATATCCTGCAGGGACTCATCCTGGGTGGCATCCTGCTCAGCCTTTGTTAACAGCTCAACTAATCGTTGATTCTCGCCACGGTTATTAACACCCCTGGCAATAACCACCCCCCGAATATAATCAGGGAACTTAGTCAATACTTCCGGAGATACTATGTCCTTCATCTAACCCCT
>Ga0114919_10000621_pt1 | contig 27769 bp, 22 predicted proteins | sample BlataG_FD_88682 | JGI IMG/M metagenome (GOLD analysis project Ga0114919, IMG submission 88682) | Deep subsurface microbial communities from Black Sea to uncover new lineages of life (NeLLi) - Black_00105 metaG | ecosystem: Environmental > Aquatic > Marine > Oceanic > Sediment | place: Atlantic... | reverse complement strand
TTCATGATATTCAAGCTGTTCCCGCTCTGAAATAATATCAAAAGGAGGGGCTACAACATTTGCCATATTGTCTATTTTGATAGGATTATAGAGGATTCCCCTGAAAGGGATTATTTCTGCCATGTTTATAAATTCCTTTTTATTATTTTTAGTAACAGCTTCGTTCTTTAAAATAAATCGAATTCAAATGAACGGTAATATTTTCAAGAAGCTAAAGCGTTAGTTTTTTAAATGCGGAGATCTGATACTATAAAGAATAATCTTATTCAAGTGATAAAATTAAATGATTCGTAAAATGTGTAGGGCGAATCGGCTTCAAATAAAACAAGATTATTGACATGACCTATTAAAAAATTATATTGAGCTAATCTGTATGCTAGCGATTGAGGATATTGGAGAGGTGGCCGAGCGGCTTAAGGCCCCGCTCTCGAAAAGCGGTATCCTGTTAAAAACGGGATCGTGGGTTCGAATCCCACCCTCTCCGCCATAAGATGGCATCTTAAAAAAAATAACGCTTACCTCAAGATTTTCGGAGAGATGTCCGAGCTGGCCGAAGGAGCACGACTGGAAATCGTGTGTGCTGTCAAAAGCGGCACCGAGGGTTCGAATCCCTCTCTCTCCGCCAAAAAAATATCAGGTGTTCAGATTAGGAAGCTTTCTTTATGTCCTATCTTGTACTTGCACGTAAATATCGTCCCCAAACCTTTGACCAAGTTATAAAACAGGACCATGTGACACGGACGTTAACCAATGCTATTTCGGCTGGTCGCGTGGCCCACGCAATCCTGTTTTCAGGGCCGAGAGGCACCGGAAAAACAACGGTTGCCCGCATATTGGCAAAGGCTATGAACTGTAAGGACGGCCCTGTAAAGGTTCCATGCAATGAATGCAGATCATGCAAAGAGATTACTGTAGGAAGTGCCGTGGATGTGTTTGAAATTGACGGCGCCTCAAACAACAGTGTTGATCAGATCAGGGAACTGCGCGAAAACGTCAAGTACATGCCTGCTCACAGCCTTTACAAAATATATATTATTGATGAAGTTCACATGCTCAGCATAGCCGCTTTTAACGCGCTTTTAAAGACTCTGGAAGAACCCCCGCCCCATGTAATGTTTGTTTTTGCCACTACGGAACCTCGCAAGATTCCCATAACGATCCTTTCCAGATGCCAGCGACATGATTTCAGACGGATAGATGTTGAGTCGATTTCCAAGCATATGGAAACGCTGTGTGCCAAAGAAGGTGTTGAAATTGCCGTTGACAGCTTGGAGTTAATTGCTCGTGAAGCCGGCGGAAGCATGAGAGACGGCTTGAGCCTTCTTGATCAGGTGATGTCTTGCACCAAAGGGGCGATTACACATGAACATGTTCTGGACATGCTGGGTGTTATCGACAGAGAAATTATTTTTAATCTCTCAGCAGCTATTTTACGCGGAGAAATCCCGGATCTTCTTGATATCTTGGATGAAATATACAGCTCCGGCCATGATATGAAAAAGCTGTATGCCGATCTGATCGAGCATTTCAGGAATTTGTTAGTCGTCAAGATGGTGGAAAAAAGCGACAGGCTGGTGGATATCCCATCACATGAAATAGACCTGATGCTTGACCAGGTGAAGGAAGTTACCAGAACCTTTTTGAATCAAATTTTAGATCTGCTCTTTAAAGAAGAAGTTTCCATATTAAATTCAACGCAGCCAAGACTGGCCATTGAAATGGTTTTTATCAAGATGTTTCAGATGAAACCCGCCTTGCCTATTGATGTTCTCATTGAAAAGCTTGATAATCTGAGAAAAGACATTTATGAAACCCGGACAGATTTTCGTGATACTGAAAACAGGCCCATGTTCAAGGATAACGAGGAAGGTTCGATAAAAACATCCGGTGAAGCATCGGGTACTGCAGAATCCATAGAACCTTTTACTTCAGCGCCTCTTGATTTGAATGAAAATATTGGCAGTATCTGGGAAAAACTTTTATCAACTTTCTCGGAAAAGTACCCTTCCCTGGCGGCAAATCTGAAATATTCTACTATAAAAAGCTTGGCCGGTCACCGTCTGGAAATCGAGGTGAACGGAAACGATTTTAATATAAACATGGTTCGGCGTAATAAAAACAGCGCAATTATAAAAAAAGTATGCAGCGACTTTTTCGGCAAAGACATGGAAGTAATTATCGCTGTCAAAAAAATACAAAATCTTGAAAATCAGGACAAAAAAGATCACGCAGAACGTTTAAAACATGAGGCGCTGCGCCACCCTCTTGTTACAGATACTATTGATATTTTCAACGGCAATATCGTTGACGTTAAGATTTTATAGGAGGTGTTTAAATGAAAGGCATGGGAAAGATGATGAAACAGGCCCAGCAGCTTCAATCTAAGATGTTAAAACTACAGGAAGAAATGGCGGATAAAACGGTTGAGACAACTTCCGGTGGAGGTATGGTAAAAGTTGTAGCCAATGGTCGGCAACAGGTATTATCTATTCAGATAGAAAAAGAAGTTGTTGATCCTGACGATGTGGAAATGCTTCAGGATCTTATACTTGCAGCCATAAATGACGCTTTAATAAAATCACAGGAAATGGCCACAGAAGAAATGAGCAAACTCACTGGCGGTCTTAATATACCGGGGTTGATGTAGTCACTATGAATCACTATCCATCATCTATTCTTAAATTGATCAAAAGCCTTTCCAGGCTTCCGGGTATAGGAGAAAAGACTGCCGAAAGGCTTGCTATGCATATACTCCGCGCGCCGCGCAGGGAGGCGGAACAACTTTCAAGCAGTATTGTTGAGGTAAAAGATAAAATAAGATTATGTTCTATCTGTTTTGGGCTAAGCGACACCGATATTTGCAATATCTGTAGTAACCGGACAAGAACTTCCTCAATTTTATGTGTGGTGGAGCAACCTGCCGATATGGTGGCAATTGAAAAATCGGGTTCTTTTACGGGACTGTATCATATCCTTGAAGGCGTTCTGTCTCCCATGGACGGTATCGGGCCCGATAACATCAGGATCAAAGAACTTATCTCAAGGATATCCCAAGGGGAAATCAAAGAGGTTGTTCTTGCCACAAGTACAAATGTAGAAGGCGAAGCCACTGCAGTCTATATTGCAGAACGTATAGAGAATTACTCGATCAAAGTGACGCGAATCGCATCCGGCGTTCCGATTGGCGGCGATTTAAAATATGTGGACCAGGTAACCCTGAAAAAGGCCATGGAAACCCGGCATGCTGTATAAGGATGTAACACCGTCAGATATTTTCAAATGCCGGCAATGTGGTGAGTGTTGCAAGGGGTATGGGGGTACATTTATAACCGAGAAAGAAATAAAGGCTATCGTGGATTATCTTAATATCAATCCTGAGCATTTTGTTGATAAATACTGCCGGGTGTCTGGGGGAAAACCGGTTCTGGCACAGGGCAGGAATGCTTATTGCGTATTCTGGGACGGACTATGCACGATTCATCCGGTCAAACCCCGCATGTGCAGAGAGTGGCCTTTTATAAAAAGCGTACTGGTTGATATAAACAACTGGCACATCATGGCTGCACTGTGTCCGGGCATTCGAACGGATTTCCCTGACAGCGTTATCAAGGAATGTATCCGCAAAGAACTTACAAAGAATCTATAAAAGTTTCCAGTTCTTTACATCTGATAGTTTGTAAACATTATTCCCCGCCCGGTCCGAAATTATCCTGCGGAGAATATCCCTTGTCTCAAGATCTTTCAAACCTTCAAGTAATGACGCTCGGGTACTGTTCCACATTTCAGAAAGTTTCTTGGTCGAGATCGTCGTGTCAGTGTCTGCAAGGCTGCAGCACATCAGATATACTGAAACCGTCTCCACCGAAAGTCCCAGTTTAAAAATCTTCTGGTTCATGGCCGAAGTTTGATTTTGTGAATTCATTTATGCACCTTGATTTTGGTCGGTTATCATTTATCGTTTGCCATGGAAAGTAAATAAATATAAGCGTATCAAAAAAAAGTCAAATTATCACCCCTAAAAGCAGCGACTTGCTTTGATAGTCATGGAAAGGATAATAATGATTGGAATATTCGATTCAGGAATAGGTGGGCTTACCGTTGTCCGGTCACTGATGAAGCAACTCCCCGACTATGACATTATCTATTTTGGCGATACTGCTCGTACGCCATACGGAAGCAAGAGCCCCGAGACCGTGGTCGGGTATGCTCTTGAAAATACCGAGTTCCTTTTAAAGCAGGGTGCAAAAATTATTGTAATGGCCTGCAATACCGCTTCCAGCGTAGCTTCTGATAGCGTGGCTGAACACTTTGATGTTCCTATATTCGAAGTTATATCTCCGGCATCAGCAAAAGCAGTTAAAAGTTCCAGAAATCTAATCGTCGGGATTATCGGAACGCGGGCAACGGTAAAAAGCGGCATTTACGAAAAAAAAATCAGGGCAATGAAACCTAAGGCAAAGGTCTATTCAGTCGCCTGTCCGCTTCTGGTTCCTTTGGTAGAAGAGGGATGGCTGAAAAAACCCGAAACTGTGATGATAATTAAAAAATATCTTCATCCTTTAAAAATAAGGCAGATAGACACGCTTATTCTGGGTTGCACCCATTATCCTCTTTTACTAGATAAAATTCAAAGAAAAATCGGTAAAAGGGTAACCGTCATCGACTCTTCCATTGCTCTTACAGAAAATGTAAAGGATTTTTTGGATACGCATCCGGAAGTTGACAATTTATTGGGCAAAAAAGGAGTGTTCAGACTCTTTGTGTCAGATGTCACCGAACAGTTTGAAAAGACAGCCGAGGCTACACTTAAAAGGAAGGTTTTGCTTGAACATATAAAATTATAGTCTTGGGATTCGCAAAGAAAAGGCACGCCATTATAATTCGATGGAGTGCCTTTTTTCTTATTAAAACAATAAGTTAAACTACCATGACATTTACCGCGGCAGGACCTTTTTCCCCTTGCTCAATGTCAAAACTAACCCGGTCGCCCTCATTAAGAGACTTAAAGCCGCCGCCATTGATTCCTGAATGATGAACGAATACATCCGGTCCATCTTCTTGTTCAATGAAACCGTAGCCTTTTTGGCTGCTAAACCATTTTACAACTCCACTAGCCATGGTGACACCCTCCTTTTGAAAAATTCTAATGGTTCCAAACTGCAGGCTGCCACTTTTGACAAATGGATATTTCCTTCAGAATGAACCCTGCCCGCCAATAAAGACGAGAGCTTATTAATTTTTTGATAATAACCTGTTTTCGGGTAAAGTCAAGTTAAATTGAATACAGATTTTTGCCGATAACCATAGATAACATTATTATTTTATAACTGTTTAGTCCTTTGAAACAAATCGATTTCAAACGAGCTTCAGAAAAATTCAAATCTTTCCATTTTAACATATTGAAAAGGTGGATTTGGTTTCTGGTCGAATATATTTTTGAGTGAGCCCTAAGTCGATATTTTCGAAAAATCTGCTATGGTTTCAAACAGATCTGCTATGTGCTTGAGCAAGCTAAGTCTGTTGCTGCGTATTTTTGTCTCCTTTGCCATGACTAAAACACCATCAAAAAAAGCATCCACCGGACCGCGAAGAGAAGCGATCTCGTGCAGTGCGTGTCCCGGATCTCCCTTCTCCAGGTTGACCGAGACGTTGTCTTTGACCGCTTGATATGCCGAATAAAGGGCGGATTCGGAATCATGTTCAAACAGGCTTTCCTTGATCGGTTTTGCTTTAAAGCCCTTCACCTTTTTGATGATATTGACGACACGCTTGAAAGCAACAGCCAGGGGTTCAAAATCGGGTGCGGTCTTCAGATTTTGAAGTGCCCTGGCCCTGTTCCAGACATCCGGAACATTGTCCACCGATACACTCACAACGGCCTGGATGACGTCTTTTGAAAATCCTTCTTCCGCCAGTAAATGTGTCATACGGTTTTGTATAAATGTGTTTACCGGATCGGCGATTTCCCGAATCTTCCTGACACCCTTTACACCGTATAGTTTTAGACTCTTCTCGATCATCCCCTTCAAAGAAAATGAAAAGTTTTTATTGAGCATGATTTGGATTAAACCGATGCCCTGCCGCCGAAGCGCATATGGATCGGAAGCGCCGGTGGGAATAAGTCCTACGGAAAAAAATCCGCAGATGTTATCGATCTTATCGGCAATCGCAAGAATCGCGCCCGCCCTAGTTTCAGGAAGTTCGCCCCCTGAATAAATCGGCCGGTAATGTTCTTCAATTGCTGTAGCCACTGCAACGGGTTCTTTTGTAACAGAGGCGTAAACCCTGCCCATAATCCCCTGCAGTTTAGGAAATTCAACCACAACATGGCTAACAAGATCGGCCTTGCACAACCAGGCGGCCCGGATAACATGCTTTTTCAAATCCGAACCCTTTTCAACGTTATCTACCAGAACTCCCCCAATTTTTTGAAGACGCACAATCTTTTCATGCATGGACCCGAGTTTGGCCTGGAAAAGAACGCCTTTCAGTTTTTCGACCCTGTCTTTGGAGGAATACTCCAGATCACTTTTATAAAAGAATTGAGCATCCGCAAGACGGGCTCTCAGCACCCATTCATGCCCGGTTGCCACCAGGTTCATATCTTTGGTACGGGTATTGTTTACCGCTACAAAGCAGGGCATGAGATTTCCCTTTTTGTCTATCACGGCAAAATACTTCTGGTGTTCTCGCATAGCGGTAATCAGTATTTCACTAGGGACTTCCAGAAACTCTTTATCAAATTTGCCGACCGTAGCCACAGGATATTCAACCAGGTTCTTTACAATCTCCACCAGTTCATCATCAGGCAAGACCTTGCCGCCAACTTTTTTTGCGGCTTTTTCGATCTCTTTCTCAAGACTTTTTTTACGCCCTTGAAAATCGACCAGCACCTTCGCGGAACGCAGGGTCTTAATATAGTCCTTGGGGCTGGAAATCTTTACTTTTGTATTATTCATAAAATAATGTCCACAAGTATATCTTCCGCTTTTTATATCTCCTAAGGTAAAAGGAATTACTTTCTCACCCAAAAGGGCTAGGATCGAATGTATGGGCCTGGCAAATTGAATATCAAGCTCCGCCCATTTCATGGTCTTGGGAAACGGTGTGGAAAGAATCACTTCCGGCAGGATGTTTTTTAGTAACGTCCGGGTTGGAAGCCCGCGTTCCGTTACATTTGCACACAAATAACGGCCCTTATTCGTATCCTTTACGATTAAAGCATTTACCAAAACCCCGACCTTTTCAGCGAATTTTTTCGCCGCCACAGTGGGTTGGCCCTTTTCATTAAATGCGACCTTTTCAGGAGGCCCCACGACTTCCGAAATAAGGGGTTTTTGTTTGGCTGCAACTTTTTTTACTTCTACTGCAAGCCGTCTCGGAGTCGCAAAAATCCTGGCACTACCGTGGTCAATACGGGCATCGGTCATTTTTTGCAGCAGCATTGAGGATATTACATTTAGCGCAGGTTCAATGTAACCTGCCGGTATCTCTTCCGTCCCTATCTCAAGCAATAAAGTTTCCATATCCACCTCTGTTTTCATTTAATCTAGTGCAAAAATTAAATTAGAGTATTCATAAGTCATGCACCATTAATCTTGTATCAACCATTAAACATCATCTTATAAACGAAACCGCCTTTAATATCATTTCTCCTTTTTCAGCAGGGGATATCCCATCTCCTTTCTTTGCTCCAGATATCCTTCTGCACAGGCTCTGGCAAGGTTTCTTATGCGTCCGATATAACTGGTTCTCTCCATAACGCTCATGGCGCCGCGAGCGTCCAAAAGGTTAAATGTGTGTGAACATTTCAGACAGTATTCATAAGAAGGAAGAATCAACTTTTCTTTAATCATGCGGTCGGCTTCAGCCTCGTACTTATCAAATAAATCGAGCAGCATTCCCACATTTGCTTTCTCAAAATTATAAGTTGACTGTTCCACTTCCTGCTGATGATGGACATGTCCATAGGTAACATCATCGTTCCATTTCAGATCATAAACGTTGTCAACGCCTTGCAGATACATGGCAATACGTTCCAATCCGTAAGTGAGCTCCACAGATATGGGAAACAATTCAACACTGCCGCACAGCTGAAAATAGGTAAACTGGGTAATTTCCATACCGTCCAGCCAAACTTCCCATCCAAGACCGGACGCACCAAGGGTGGGAGATTCCCAGTCATCTTCCACAAACCTTATGTCATGTTCAAGGGGATCGATCCCAAGCACTTTAAGGCTATTCAAATACTGCTGCTGCACGTCATAAGGAGAAGGTTTCAGTATTACCTGATACTGATAGTAATGCTGCAACCGATTCGGGTTCTCACCGTAGCGACCGTCTGTGGGCCGCCGGGAAGGCTGGACATAAGCGACATTCCATGGCTCAGGGCCAAGTGCCCTCAGCAGAGTGGCTGGATGAAATGTTCCGGCGCCAACTTCAATATCATAAGGTTGGGCCACAACACACCCCTTTTGAGCCCAGAACTTCTCTAACGACATAATAACATCCTGAAAATTCATTTCTTTCCCCTCATTAACTCGTTGTTATTTATGAATGTTGCACAATAACCCTTCTGAATCTATCGTTACATCTAACAGACGGGCGTCCTTTCTACTTGAAAGAACTTTTTCCCATATCCCCTTTAAATTGTCAATATCTTCGATTTTACCCAGTGCCCAAATACAGCCGCCCCCCCCGGCGCCCGTGAATCGCGCACCACAGTTGTTTTTCAACGCAGAATCTACAAGTTCTTCTCCAACATCATCAAAAACCTCGGGGGTCATCTTTCTTCTGATGGCCACTTCCCGGTTCATTAAGACCGAAGCATCTTTAAAATTTAGCGCATGTAACGCTTCAGCAAACTTTTGTGTGCATGCAACAATTTCAGCCCAAAGTTCACGATTTTTTCCTGAAAGAAACTGACGAACCCACTTTTTGTTAATATCTTTTGACTCGTGTGGCACACCGCAATATGCCAGCAGCAGGTGACGATTAAGATCTTTAAAAGATTTTTTCCTCACAATGACCTTTTTCCTAAAATACGGCTTTCCGACGCCTTCTTGCCAGGTCCATGCAGTAACACCGCCATACACAGCTGCAAGCTGGTCCTGGAGTCCGCACGGAACATCGGCTACGCTTGCTTCTAAGGCCTGGGCAAGCAGGGCAATCTGAAGCCTGGAAAGCGGCTTTACACCCATTTGCTCAAAAATATATGAAAAGGCCCCCACAAGCGCCACTGCCGCTGCGGATGATCCCCCTAAAGCGCTGCGTGGCGGTGATGAAGAGTTGATATCAATATGCACACCTTCGGCCCTGAAATAGGCCGAAATTGCAAACATCAGCCCCAGCGGATGATCAAAAGGAGATTCATCGAGATGATATTCTGCACTGATAAAACCTTTTGAAGAAATTTTTACCATACTTTTTTCGTAGGGAAGAAGTCGTACCCGGGTTCTCAAATCGATTGCCATGTTAACTGTACACGGGGAAAGATGCCTGAGCGGATAATAAAACGTGCTGATATCCAGCGTCCCGCCCATATCGATCCTGCAAGGGGCCGATGCCTCAATTGGATGCGATTCAACGATATTTTTAAAGGTGTGTGTTGCACGTTGCGTGTTGCGTGATAGGTCCTGTATTTTTATTCTGTCTTTCAATTTCTGCCCTCTATTCTCTGTCCGCTGGCTTCTGTCCCCTGTCATCTAGGTTCCGGTCATTCCCTTATCTGCCGTAAAAATTTCAAGCTACGGGGTTCTTTCCCTAAATGATAAGGCACAAATGCCTCTAAAAACGCCAGACCTTCCATTAAAGCCAAGGGAGCAAATCTGATTCGAACGGCCCTTGTTAAATCCCCCTTTTGGATCCACAAAAGATGTTTAATGGTTCCCTTTGAAAGAAATATCTTCTGCAAGGCTCCGGAAGCACACCCATCACATACAATCCCACCCTTTGAAAGATCAAATTTTATCCTGGTTTTTTTCATCTTCTCCAGCTCAGCCCGACAGATGATGCACTGTTTTAAATTTGGATCCAGGCCGGCGATTGTCATAAATCTTATCTGAAACAGGATAGAAAGCGCCGCTTCGGATGTATGGTCTAGATCGAGTTCTCCCAGAACGTGCCGAAACAGGTAGAAAAGCTGCGCCTGTTTTTGACCTTCTTCCATCCATTGATTGATCAATTCAGCCCAGTAGCTGGCATAAGCTGTTTTTATTATCTTGGATCTGATGTTGGGAAAAGCATGCGTTAATGTCGCTTCCTGAAGAACCGGCAGCCCTTTTCCTCGACCGATAGTGCATACCACGTCCAATACCGAAAAGAGTTCCAGTATGCCTGCAAATCGTTTTATGCTTTTTTTGGCGGATTTTGCAATTACTGAAATCTTACCTTTGTTTAAAGTAAAAAACGTAACAATTAAATCATAATCTCCAAAATCGACCCGTCGAAGCATGATGGCAGGCGTTGAAAAGCTTGACATCTTTTCATATACCAAGAAGCGTTGTGGCGATTTCAAAATAGAAATAAACGCTGACAATATCTATGGCTGTGGTTACAAAGGGACCGGTTGCCACGGCAGGATCGACATTTATCCTTGCAAATCCCATTGGCACCAAAGAACCTACCAGGGCAGCAACAGACATGGAACTGATCACAGCGAATCCAACGGATATGGCAACTTGAAACGTACTGTATCGAAGCTGGGCCACCAAACCAACCAAAAACCCATAAACCACACCCAGTATAAAACCGATGGCAAGCTCCTTGAAGACGACTGACCAGGTATCTCTAATGTTAAGGCGTCCGGTTGCAAGACCCCGCACAACAATGGTGGACGTCTGGGTGCCGATATTGCCGCCCATGCCCATGATGACCGGAATAAAGGCCGCAAGATATGCAAGCTTTCTTAAACTTCCTTCAAAGTGGCCTATAATAAAAAATGCAACGATTCCACCGATACAGCTTGCAAAAAGCCAAGGCAGACGAATCCTTGTGCTTCTAAAAACAGTCTGTGTTTCGACAAACTCTTCGCCGCCCACACCAGCCATTTTTAAAATATCTTCCGTAGCCTCTTCTCTGATGATATCGATAATATCATCTACCGTGACAATACCCACTAACTGATTTGTGTCATCTACTACCGGTACCGCAAGAATATCATAACGTGCAACTATTTTTGCCACTTCTTCCTGGTCCATATCGGTCTTAACTGTAAAAACGTCTGTTGTCATGAAATCTTTAAGCGGCGTCTCGGGAGAAACCACCACCAATTGCCTCAAAGAACTAACGCCTATTAACTTGCCATTTGAATCAACCACATAAAGATAAAACGGCATCTCAACATCCAGATGTTCTTTCTGAAGCGACTCGATGGCTTCCCTGGCAGTTATATTTTCTCGCAAGGCAATAAAATCAGGAACCATGATGCCGCCGGCAGTATCATCTCCATAGTAAAGCAGACCTTCAACCTCTTCGGAACTCTCTTTTTTCATCCTTTCTATAATGGCGTTAGACCGTTCCTCAGGCAGTCGTCCTAACAGGTCGGCCACATCATCGGTGGGCATTCGTTCAAAAATCTCGACCACATCATCAAGTTCAATGCCTTCATTAAGCGCAAGAAAGGTATCTTCATCTAGTTCACTGAAGAGTATACCCTTTTGCTCAGTCTCCTCTATCATTTCAAAGAGTTTATGCTGGTTGGGAATCGACAAAGAACGGAACACCAGAGACAAATCTGCTGCATGTGTCTTGTCAACAATCTTTCTAAGATGGGTTAAAGCATTCCGTCTCAGCAATCTCTTGATGCTGTCGATCAGTATTTTAGTATGGTCACCTTGCATTTGATAATATGAAACTATTTGATAATTTTTATAACAGACTGATTACGCAACTCTTCAAGCCATGACTGAAATTTTTTTTCAACAATTTCATTAAAGAGTATTTTTTCAATCTCGGGTGATACCTCTTCCAGAGGCTTTCCTGAAGTTTTAACAATCTCTTTAACAAAAAAAATCTGGAATCCCTGGTCTGTATCAAGCACAGGGGTAAACTCACCGGCTTTCATCTCTTTGATGGTATTTTGCAACTGTGGAGAAAGCTCATCAAGCCGGAATAAACCCAAATCACCGCCCCCAGCGCCCAGAGATGATTCTGAATAGGTCTTGGCCATATTTTCAAAAGATTCCCCCGCTTTTAATTCTGTTAAAATCTCATCCATTCTGGCTTTAATCTTATCCTTCTCCCTTTCATCGGCAAATAGTGGAACTTTTATAATTATGTTGTGAAGATGATATTTTTCCTTTCCTCCATACTTATCTGGGTGGTTTTTGTAATAAGACGTTATGTCCTCTTTTGTAATCACAATCTTGGATCTTACTTTAAGGTTGATCAGCTTTGTCCTGAGTATCTGTTCCTTTATCCGTTTACGATACTCCTCCATTGTTAATCCTTCATTAGCCAATGTAAGTCTTAGATCTTCATCCGTATAATAATTTGTTTCTTTAATCCGTTCAATGGTTTTATCTATCTCTCGTTCATCTATTTTAATTTTTAAGGGTTCTACCTCCTGATCTTGAAGTTTTTGATCGATGAGTCGGTTGAGCATATCCTCCCGCACCTTGAAGAGCATTTTATGCTCTTTGTCGGTTGAATAACCAAGTTTTCGGATTTTCTCTTCATACGGTTTAAACGATCGGTTCAGTTCGAAAAGGGTAATAATGTCGTCATTAACTACTGCTACAATTCGGTCAACAACTTCTGCGCTTTCCCCTTTATCAGTAAAGGAAAATCCGAACGTAGAAAAACAAGAAATATATATTATGCAATAAACTAAATAGGCAAATCGTTTGTACATCATTATAATAATCCGCAAGTTAGTTGGCTTCGCTCATCCCGCTATATAGCGGGATAGAATTTCCGAGATGCTGAATTCGGTTACGAACCGATGATTTTCTCCCACTGTGCTTTATTTATTTCAATGATATATTTTTTTTGAAGTTCTTTTATCCAAGGCTTATACGCTTCTTCAATCTTTTTTCTGCGTAAATTTTTTATCATGGTTTCATTTATATCTTTTGACACCTCTATATCTTTTGACACCTCTTTTATATCCGGTGTCAACTCATCGTTTTTGTGATGCGCTTCATAATACTTCGATATATCATCAGGTGTTACTACGATCTGATCACCCAACTCTTTGGCAACAACCTTCTCCATGAGCAAACGGGTCTCTAATCCCTTTTCCCACGACTGGTAAGGCACGGCATATTCAAGTAATATCTGATCAAATACATTTTCGGGATAATCCCGTTTTATATCTTCAACAGCCTGTTTAACTTCTGCATCGGTAATCTTAACTCCGATATCTTTGGCCCTTTCCAGCAGAATCATCTCCTCGGTCATCTGTTTAACAAACCGCAATTGAGCTTCTTTGACAGCATCGGGTTGCTGCATGGCACCATGTGAGTAAAAGGCTTTAGCAATCTCAAAAGCCCTGTTGAAATCAAGAACAGTCATAACACTGTCTCCGACCCGAATAAAATATTCGTCACGGTGTTTAGATTCAGAATCAGCACACCCGGCCAAAGGGTAAATGATCGATAACAAACCGATTAGAGCCATGAATCTGTTAAAATTTTTTATCATAGAAAAAGGGTGTGGTTTAACGCCAAAATCACATAAATTCTTGATTGGTAACATGTTGCATGATTTCTTTCAAGATATTTTTAGTCTGAGTCAATAGACCGGCTCTATTTGTTTTTGAAAGTTCGGCTTTTAGCACATGGTCTCTGGTGAACTCGAATCGCCTGCCTCCAGAAACAATAATATTATGTATTCCTGCAGGATTTTTTTGGTGAGCTTCCGAAAAACAAAGGGAAAGCTGCGATCCTCTCAGATCAAGCCGTTTCACGCCCGCCTTTATAGCCAATACCCTGAGCATGATTTTTAAAAGTAGATTTGAAGCCTCAACCGGCAAAGCACCGAAGCGATCCACCAGCTCTATTTTAAAATCAGCAATTTCATCAACTTCTGTTATCTTGGTCAGACGACGGTATGCTGAAAGACGGTGGTCGATATCTTGTATATATGATTCAGGTATTGAAGCAGGCAGAGCAATGTTAATCTCCGGTTCCAGACGTTCTCGAATCTTTTCCCCTTTCAACTCTGCCATTGAGTTCTCCATCAGTTTGAGAAACATATCATAACCGACTGCGGCAATATGACCGGACTGGGAAGCTCCCAGAATTGTCCCTCCTCCTCTTATTTGCAAATCACTCATTGCAATTTGAAAGCCGGAGCCAAGATCACTGTGCTCCATCAACACCTTCAGGCGCTTCCTGGCATCTTTACTCAATGTGCTTTCGTTGGGTATAAAAAGATAGGCGTAAGCCTGTTCATCAAACCGCCCCACACGACCCCGCAATTGGTAAATTTGAGCCAGTCCGAATCTATCCGCCCGATTGATTAATATTGTGTTGGCTGAAGAAATATCAAGACCGGACTCTATGATAGAGGTGCACACCAATAAATCGATCTCTTTGTTCATGAAACTAAGCATTACATGCTCCAGCATATCGTCATCCAGACGACCGTGGGCCACATCAAGCCTGACCCCGGGCACCAGTTCCTGCAAATGTTTTGCCATGGCCCATATGCTGTGAATGTTGTTATGAACAAAAAAAATTTGGCCATTTCTGTTTAACTCATTGAGTATGGCTTCTGAAATAACAGCATCATCTATTTCAGAAATATATGTGATAATAGATTTGCGATGTTCAGGCGGAGTTGAAATTACACTGATGTCACGTATCCCCATCAAAGACATGTGGAGTGTTCTTGGGATTGGAGTAGCGGTTAAGGCAAGAACATCCATTGTGCTTCTTATTTTCTTCAGCTTCTCCTTATGTTTGACGCCGAAACGCTGCTCTTCGTCAAGCACGAGAAATCCCAGGTCTTTAAACGCCACATCTTTCTGAAGCAGCCGGTGAGTTCCAATGACAATATCTATCTTTCCTGATTTAAGATCACCGATAATCTTACGCTGCTCGCGCATAGACCGAAATCTGTTCAAACATGCAACATTAACCGGGTAGCGTTCAAAACGGTCGGAAAACGTTGAAAAATGTTGTTCTGCAAGCACCGTAGTCGGCACAAGTACGGCAACCTGTTTACCGTCACTGACGGCCATAAGCGATGAGCGCAGAGCAACTTCTGTCTTACCATATCCCACATCACCACATACCAGTCTGTCCATGGGAACGGATGATTTCATATCATTGAGAACATCTTCAATAGCGTCAAGCTGGTCTGATGTCTCCTCGTAAGGGAAACCGGCTTCAAAATCGAAAAAATCAGCATCTACTTCCCTGAAAGCGTGGCCATGTTTAATCTTACGCTCGGCGTAAAGTTTCAGGAGTTCTCCGGCGATTCTCTCCGCCGATTTTTTCACCCTGGCTTTGATCCGATCCCATGATTTGCCGCCCATTTTATCAAGAGCAGGCTCGATGCCATCCACCCCTATGTATTTTTGAACCATGCTCATGCGATCCACAGGCACGTAAAGTTTGTCATCATCTTTATAAACAATCAAAAGAAAATCATTGCTCGACCCGTTCAGTTTCAGGTTCACCAGGCCGTTATACTGCCCTATCCCGTGTTCAACGTGAACCACAAGGTCCCCTTTTTTTAAATCTTCGAATGCAAGAAGCTCAGTTCGAACCTTTTGCATCTGTTTTCTTCTACGACGATGTTTTGACCCAAATATTTCATAATCCGTAATGATCGCCAGAGATTCAGCAGGCCATACAAAGCCTGAGGAAACCTGGCCGATGCAGGCATATACCTGGTTTTCACCTAATTTAACATCAGAGAAAAACTCAATAAACTTTAGATGGATACCGTATGGGAGCAAAAGTGATTTCAGTCTGTCGGCCTGGGCTCTGGTTTTGCAAACCAGAAGTGTTGCACATCCGGATTGTTTTTGATCATTGATCCAGTTTGCAATCGGCGAAAAAAGAGCTTTTTCTCTACAACGCCTCAGCTCCAGGCTGATATCCATGTTGTCTTTAACGATAAAATTAAATGTTCGGGAGGGCTGCCCGTTGTAAAGAAAGCCTTTTGAAACGGATAGCTGTTTAACCGTCAGCAGCTTTTTATGCTTAAAGATTTTTTTGGCATCCGACCACTTTAGATAAAGTCTATTCGGCTCAACACATAGTCTGGAATCATTGCACGCGGAAACAAAAAAATTTGATGCCTGCTCTTGCGATTGATTCGCAGCCTTTTCCAATTCAGCCGGTTCCGTCAAAATAAAAAGCGCATCGTTCGACGTATAATCAAAGAACGTGTGAAGATCCGGATAAATGAGTGGAATCAGCCCTTCAATCTCGGGGAACACACCCTCATTCCTGACCTGATCAATTAAGCTTCTGACCTTTGTTGCCGGAAGATCCAACCGGGATGCCTGCTCCCGTATCCGTCCGATGATCTGATCAATACATTCCGTCTTTAAAACAGCCTCTCGGGCCGGCAGTATAACTGCTTCCTGAATATTTTTTATTGTCCTCTGGTTTGCGGCTGAGAAGAACCTTAGAGATTCCACAGTATCTCCGTACAATTCGATTCTGAGCGGATTTGAATAAAGTGGTGAAAAAACGTCCAGAATACCGCCCCTTACACAAAAGTCTCCGGGCTCCTCAGCTATTGTTGATCGAACATAACCGCCTGAAATTAGTTTCTCGACCAATAGATCCCGATCGATCTCTTCTCCCGCCATTATAAGTTCGGCATAATCAGATAATTCCTGTTTTGGAATGATCCTTTGCAGCAAAGCCGCTACCGTTGTCACCACAATTTGTGGGACATCATCCACTATCAAACGGTAAAGAGATCCGATCCGCCTGGCTGCTGTTTCGTTGTGATAGGAAAGGTGCTGAAAAGGTAAAATATGATACGGGGGAAAATAAACCGGGAAGGGATTGTTTTTTCCTAAAAAAAATCTCAGATCTTCCAAATACTTTTCCGCATCTTCTGTTGAAGGAACGATCACGACAACAGACGATCTGTGTGCCATGGTTAACCTGGACACAAAATATGCTTGCTCAGATCCGGACAGTCCCATACAATCAATACGATAATCCCTGCCGGGAATTATATCAATCAAGGAGCCAGGTGATATTTTTTCTTGATTTTGATCCATAAACAAAGTAGGTGTCTTTTTACTGTGCCGGCGTAGCTCAGTTGGTAGAGCAGCTGATTCGTAATCAGCAGGTAGGCGGTTCGAATCCGCCCGTCGGCTCCAAATTCAGGTCATGACTTGTTCTGGAGAAACTTTTTTCTTCATGCCTTTCCAATAAGGCGCTTTTGCAAACCGCTATAGCTTAATTCGGACTATTCTGCAACCGGCGTTTATGCCCTGGAAAATTTGTGCCCAACGCTATTGAAAAATGACCCGACATAAACATAATGAATTCGTAAAAATTGAATTCATTACGCGTTGGGTGCTTTGTGTTTTGCTTGAAATATATATTGACAACTCAGCAGGTTATAAGGGCCCTAATCCTCAAAGCAACAAACGTCCAATCTTCGCGCAAAGCAGTATATCGGTATAGTAACAATTAGTTAACCATTCAACCATTTAACTGTTTAACAAGGTTCGAAAATAAAAGGAGTAATTGTGAGTTATAAAATAGGATTTGCCGGAACCGACGGAAGAACACTTTTAAGTGCTGTGGTTACTTCAACGGCAACAAGTGAAAACTATGAGAATGATTTTCAGGGAGTGGTGATTAGAGGAATGCCGGCCATGCCACCCTTTGCCATGTCAATGCAATGGCCGGTGAAATTTATTCCCACAGCAGATAATTCCAAAAAGGCATATGCCTCTGCGATTATTGCCGCCCTTAAAAACGGCTCGATTGATTGTGTGGTTCCGATGCCTGAAGATTTATTACTTGACGGTCTGTTAGACAACCTGGAGGAGGCTGGTCTTTTAGAGCATATTATTGGATTCACTCGCAAAAGTTCATTTATTGAAGGCGACAAAATCGCCTGTAAACATCTTTGCCATGAATATAATATTCCCGTGGCGGATAAATGGTATGCCGTGGATGCCAGAAATTATGAGGAAGTTTTGAGGACTTGTCTGGTTCTATTGGATTTATATGGCGGGGCGGTTCTGAAGTATCCTTACAGTGCCGGAGGAAAGGGCTCCCGTATCATCTTAAATTCCTGGGAGATAAAAGAGGTATATGACACCTTGATAAAAGATTATGGTAAGATCTATAAACGACGGTTCGGCAAAAAATCGGAATGGCCGCTCCTGATAGAATCCAGAATGTCAGGCGTCGAAATTTCTTTTATTATTCTTGTTGATAAAAACGGAAATTTTCAAATTCTTCCCACTTCCATGGATTATCCGGAACGTTTTCCCGGGCCTGCCAGTAAGGACAATCCGATTACCGGCGGAATGGGGAGCATATCACCCCATCCCATGGAAACGCCTGACTTGCTTGAAATGGCAGCCAGAGATATTGTTAAACCTCTGATAAAAGCCTTGAGAGAAAAAAAAATGTTACGTCCCTGCCTGATATACCCGGGCTGCTTTTTATCTTTTGACAATAATATGGCGCCTACAAGAGTTCGAGTCTGTGAAATCAATATTCGGCCTCCCGAACCCGAATGGCAGCCGATTATCCGCAGAATAAGGAACCTGGGGGCGTTAATTAAAGCTACAATTGAAGGAAATCTGGACCAGGTAACTCCGGAAGTGCGATCCGACCAGATTTCCATCTGCATCGCCCTGGTTACGGGTTCCGGCGGCCCTCAAAACCAAAAAGGGTATCCCTGGTCCTGTACGAAAGGAGAGTTGGTCGATATTGACTTTGGTTACTTGAAGAAAAAAAAGATACAGGTTATCCCATCTGCAATGACGTATTCATCTGAAGAAGGAATTTTTAAATCAGATGGCAGCCGGGTGGTATATTGTAATGTTAATGCAACCGTTACACCTGGAGAAAGCAGAGCGAAAGCAGCAGAACGTCTTCGTCAAAAAATATTGACCGCCTTTGAAAATGGCAAAATCAGGGTAATTCCCCGTGAAAATCCACAAGGAAACCGGCTGGATTTACGAAGGGATATCGGCGATCATTTTGATATCGCCGAAGCCTTGCTTCCGACAATAGTATAAATAATTTTTACATCAATCATCTTGACATACATATCTATTTTAGCATACCGATATATGATAAAATGTAAGTTTTAAGATCTTTTTTGGGGAGAAATCTATATGAATGATTCCGATGACAGAAAGTTAAAAGCCGAAATTGATGAAATTATGAAAAATATCAGCAACATAATTAAAAAAATAGAAAACCTTGATCCTGTAAACATTAAGAAGTCAACACAAAATCAGGATTGATGTTTGTTAATATAATAGGAATTTAATACAGATAAAAACCGCAAAAATTATTTAAGGAGGCGACATGGCATTAACTAAAAATGAGATTGTCACGAGAGTACACGAACTGGGGTTTACAAAGAAAAAATCTGTTGAGATAATTGAAGCTCTATTGGAAATTATTAAAAGTACGCTGGAAAAGAATGAAGATGTCCTTCTTTCAGGATTCGGAAAATTTTGTGTAAAGCAAAAGAAAAAGCGAAGGGGGCGAAACCCTGCTACGGGTGATGATTTGATATTGAAGGAACGAAAAGTTGTCACATTTAAATGTTCCGGGAAGTTACGGGATAAAATTAACGGCCAAGGTTAATTTGATTCCTGAATATACAATATTGGGCCATACATGCCTGTTAGGCGCTCATTAAAGCATATCGATAACATCTTGTCGATGCTGAACTATCCAATATCCAATGCTCAATGCCCAACTGAAAAATTTTTGAACATTGGATAATGCATAGTTTCTTATTTATAAATCTTTTGTTCTTTTCGGCGAAAAAGTTCAGAACTAAAAATATAACCATACCGGCCGGTCCGGATTGAAATATAATCGGAAAAATTCCGTATGCATAAATTCATTAAGCAGGAAGGAAAAAATATTTTCAAAGGCATCGCAAAATCGCCCAGGGGAGCCCTCGGAAAAATATTGGCGAAATTTGATCCTGAAATAATTATCGGCCATCCTACTTTTCATTGCGAGGATAATATTGGCAGCCTGGTATACCGGGATTTGGAAGGCGCTCGGGAGGTTTTTAACGACAATCGAGTAGCTATTATAATAGCGGACGGCACATATAACGACAAGAACAACGATACTTCCAATATTGAGGCTGCAATAACCGGTGCAAAAAAAGCTCTGGATGGGTTTACTGAGCAAGAAAGAAAAAATGTGCTGGTTTATGCCGGTCCCCATGAAGGATACGACAGCGCCCATTTTTCTCCGGGCAAAGGCAATGCCTTTAAAATGATTTTTGAAGAAATGGGGTCCACCCAAGCAAAGGCCATCCTTCTACTTGACGGTGATTTGCGTAATGATATGACTCCGTGGCAACGCGTTTACAAAAAAGTGATAGCGCATCATGAAAAACATTACCCCGGCGAGGATTTTTTTGTAACAGCCCGATACGCACGCCACATTGTGGATGCCTCCCTTACACGCAATGTGGTTGGGCCGCTTACAACGCTTATGGGAAGTTACGTGCCCGGAGGTATTTCCGGCGACATTATGTTAAGCGCTGGTGCTGTGGCTAAAGAGCGCATTGCAAACTGGAATGATGCCCGTCGAAATTACGGCACGGATATCGCCACTACGTTTGATAATATCGCCGATCCTAATACCCGAATACATGAAGTTTATTTGGGCGCCAAACTACATGACGTTACTGATGATGCCAAACTCAGCATCATGCCTGGGCAGGTAATCGGCGCCGCCCTGGAAAGAATACTTTTTTATGAGGATTTAGATACAAGAATTACCCATCGGATCGAAAATGATGTTCCATTAGAGAAAATCGTTGTCTGGGATTCCGATCAGACAAACATCGATTTTATTAACCCGGGAACCACAAATGTGTTTAATATTGATGCAAAGAGAGACGCCCTGGCTGATAAGCTTGATAATTTCAAGGGTGATATAAAAAAGGTCCTCCGGCCTTCTTCCTATGAAGAAATTATCAGCAACCACAAAATCCTAACGGACTCCATAAATGCAAAGACGGATGAAATTGTTTTGATGTCTATCTCGCAGGAGCGCTGGATAGAGCTTTTATATGAAGTGATGGGTTACGTGATGGTAACCAAGGATATCGAAAGTAGCAAAAAAGCGCTGAATTATCTATATACCGCAGCTTTTGTCGAATTTTGCTCAGAGAAGCTTAAAGATCTGGGATATACTACCCTTTCTGCGGTACGCGACCTACAGGAAAATCTTGGCATCGGCGACAGCAAAGCCAAAGCTTTTTATTCAGAAAAGGTGGATAAGGTTGTAAAAAGCCTTGCCTTGAATTTCTACCAAGGCCGATCCCGGATCATAGATAGAATGAAAGAATTAAAGTAAAATATTGTACGCCTTGATTTTGCTTAATAAGGAAGGATGACTGATTTCAAGCATCCTGGCAGCTTTGGTGCGGTTGCCGGCCGTTGCCTTAAGCGATCGGGTAATGAGTTTTTTTTCCAGAATCTTCTGGGCAGTCTTCAGGGAATACCCCTCGAATAAATCGTCCATCTTATCTGTATCAGATTCCGCCCCAAGTTCAGGGGGAAAGTTTTGCGGCAAAAGGATTGTATCTTCTGCAAGCACTACAGCCCGTTCGATCATATTCTCCAGTTCTCTGACATTTCCCGGCCAACTGTGCTTAAGCAGAAGGGACATAGCAGCAGGTGTTATCCCCTTTATTTCCTTTTCCAGACTTATATTGAACCGGTCAATAAAATGGTGACATAAAAGAGGGATGTCCTCCGGCCGGCTGCTGAGTGGCGGCAGCTTGATCGGCAATACATTCAGTCTGTAAAACAGGCCTTCACGAAACGTACCTTCTCTTATTGCATCCTCCAGATTTTTCTCAGTCGCTGCAATCACACGAACATCTATTTTTTTTAATTTTGAATCACCCACCGCTCTGATTTCATTCTCCTGCAACACCCGCAGGAGTTTAACTTGTAAAGACAGGGGCAATTCACCGATCTCGTCAAGGAAAATGGTTCCGCCGTCAGCTTCTTCAAAAAGACCTTTTTTATCTCTGTCCGCACCGGTAAAAGCACCCTTTTTATAACCAAAAAACTCACTCTCAAGTAAATTTTCAGGTATGCTCCCACAGTTAACGGGGACCAGAGGCTTTTTGGCTCTTTGCCCCGCAAAATGGATCCCCCTTGCGATCAGCTCTTTACCGGTTCCGCTCTCACCACAAATTAACACTGTGGTATTGTATTGGGCCGCTTTCTCGGCCAGCTTGAATACATTCAGCATGGCATTGCTTTTGGCGACCATGTTGCCAAAACAATAATTTTCTTGAATTTTCCGAATTCGTTCTTTTAACCAGAGGTTCTCTCTTTTTAAACTTTCCCGTTCTTCAGCCTTTTTAAGGGTAAGGAGAACTTCATCAGGCTTAAACGGTTTCGATATAAAATCATATGCTCCCTTCTTCATGGCTTCAACCGCTGTATCGATGCTGCCATACGCTGACATCATGATTACCGTCGTAGCCCATAGCTTATCCCTTGCAGTTTCAAAAAATTCCATTCCATTCATATTGGGCATCTTAAGATCACAGAGGATAAAATCGTATAATGTCTGATCAACCATCTCAAGAGCATCCGCGCCGTCAGAGGCCGTATCGACACGGTAACCGGATTTATTAAGTAAAGATGACAACATGTGACGCATGTTCTCTTCATCATCTATGATCAGCAGACGTTTTTGGGGAAATTTGCTCTCATTTGTGGTTTTATTATCCATTATTCATATCCAAATTATTTTTGTCCGTTCCCCCATTGGCTGCTTGAACAGTCACGGGAAGGTATATGTTTATCGTCGCACCTTTGCCTTGTTCACTGCTTGCCTGAATTTTTCCGCCGATTCCTTGGATAATCATAAAACAGACCGAAAGACCCAGGCCTGTCCCCTTACCGGGCTCCTTGGTAGTATAAAAAGGATCAAAAATATTCCCAAGATTTTCTTTTGCAATCCCGGAGCCATTATCAATATAGCTTATTTTCAACATCTTGGGATGGTCTTCCGATTCATCGGGGACATTCTGTACCACCTCGCTGGCTATCGATATTTTACCTTCAAAATGATCCCCAACGGATGAAATAGCATCGGCAGCATTAATAAGCAAATTCAAAAAGACCTGTCTCAATTGATTCGAATCAGCCATCACCCTATCGTTTTCCGCAATCAAGCTGAGATTTAATTCAACATTGGACATCAACGGCTGAAATTTAAATACATCAACAGTTTCTCTGATGATTGAGTGCACTGAAACAGCCTTCAGAGCTTCACTCGAAGGCCTTGAAAAATCAAGGAGCTGTTTGATAATAGTATTTACTCTATTTATTTCATTTTCTGTACGGAGAATAAATTCCTTTTTATCTTCCTCTGAGATATCGTTCTGTTTAAGCAATTCCAAATACCCCACAACAATACCTATGGGGTTTCCCATTTCATGGGCAATTCCTGAAGATAATCTGCCGACAGATGCCAATTTTTCCGCTTGGATAATCTCTTTTTGGGCCTGTTTTAAATCAATATTCGCCTTCTCAAGGGACATAACCGTGGTCCGAAGTCTTTCTTTGTCATCGGCAATCTGTTTCAACATGCTGTTTAACGCCTTGGATAATTTGCTGAAATCATTATCCTCCTTTTCATAAAGGAAAAACATCTCGTCATCTTCTCGGTATTCTTCAGCCCTCTTTACCAGCCTCTGTAAAGGTTTCACGATAATCCTCGACAACCGGTAAAAACCGATAAAAGAAAAAACAAATGTATTGATGAAGATATAGATCAATAATATATATTGTGTCCGTTTCAACGTTTTATGGATTCCTTTAAGGGGTAAAACAATACTTACCCCTGCAACGATACTTCCATTCCTGAGCAAAGGCGCTGATATGATCAAATTCCGGCTTTGCTTCCCCAAAACCCCCCAAGTTGACCCAAAAAATCGGGTGGTTTTATCTCCTGACCGAATTGTTTGTCTTGTAAGTGTCTCAATCTCATCTTGCAAGGTACAATTTTCCCCATAGGAATATACTCGATTTTTCTTTGCATCCATAACCATTGCGCAAGAAAATCCTGCATTTTCTAATCTTTTTCCAAAATCATCCTTAAAATCTGAATTCGCTGTAATAGTGTCCGATTCCGGGAAAAACATTATATTGGCTTCCACTCCTGATATAAATGTATATCCTCTTGAAATTTCAGATCCAAAAAGGTCCCTTCGTGCGGTTATAATCATTACAAAATCTAATAAAATCATGGCCAACACTAAGAGGACAGTTAGATGAATAGCAATATTTGTTTTTAAACCGTGGGCAAACACATTAGACCTTTTACGTGTTGGAATTGCTAAAACTCATGGAAATCAAATTTTAAATGCCCCCCAGCTCATGGTATCCAGGTTGTGGAAGACAGGCATTTTTTTTTAGAATTTTACGTGAAAGTTCCATATAAGTCAAATTGCGTTTACGCAAAAAATCACATTCAGTCGGTTGCTTACCTTGCCTGGACTTTTTTTGTCAAAAAATCGAACAATATTTGTCACAATTTCATCGTAAGCTTGTAAAACATTCCGATAAAACCATTTAAAACCATCTCAACAAATAAGTTCTTTTAAAAGGATTGTTTTTGTTAACATACTGTTTTTCTACCTATATTAGATAATAGTCCGTCAAGTCTGATTAGTTCTTAAACCAATCTCATACCACCAAAAGGCATATTATTTGCATATATTTGGCTGGATCAGGAGCAATCACGATTAAACAGGCTCCACCCCTATAAAATAGACTCTACATTTCAGGAGGCGGACATTTAAGAGGGCAGGTAAGATACTCAGAATATTAACTTAATCCTGTTTGTCTTGTCTGAAATTAAAAATATATTTTTATTAAGAATTTTAAACATTTTAATAGATTAATTTTAAAATTTCCTCTCGACATTGGATAACACTACGGAGCGAAAGGGCAAACCTGTTGAAAAGCAGGGACGCAAAGCCACGGGTCTAAAGCTGGAAAGCCAGGACAGCCGGGCTGCCGAATACCTGTAGAAGTCACCACATTTGAAGCATAAGACATTCTACCTTTAACTATTTTGGCGCCTTTCTCTATATGAAGTTATCCATTTTATAGAGAAAAAGAGGCGCCCATTATGGACAGAAGTCTCAGTAACTGGTTATTCAATATAATATTTTGTGCTTTCATAAGTATTATATCTGCTTTAAGCCTATTTTTCCCGCCTTCAATTTATGCAGCATATACCACAGATGTCACTCTGGCGTGGAGTAGCAACAGTGAGCCGGATCTCAGCGGCTACTTTATTTACTATAAGACCGGCTCTTCCGGCGCCCCATACAACGGTACAGGAGCTGTTGAAGGCAACTCACCGATCCAAGTGCCTATAGCAAATTTAGACAATCCCGCATACCCTGAATACACAATCCATGGCTTAAGTGACACTGAAACCACCTATTTTGTGCTGACTGCCTACGACACCGAAGGCAATGAAAGTGGTTACTCAAATGAAGTATGTTATCACCCCCCATCACCAGTAGATGTGCCTCCATCAAATCTGCCTCCAAGTGCGCCAATCATCATGTATCCTGAGAATGGTCAGGATGAAATCGAAGTTCCCCTGGATATAACAACTCAACCCTTTTCAGACCCAAACGACGACTCTCACAGACAAAGCCGGTGGCAGATCAGCGACCAGAGCGATTTCTCATCCCTTGTTGTCGATGTTACCAGCAACACCTATCTGACCACGTTTTCAGTTCCCCACATGGTGTTGATATCAAACCAGAAATATTACGTGCGCGTCCGCTTTTACGATGTCTATTCTGAAGCCTCGGATTGGTCCGGCACTGTTGAATTCACCACCGCTTGCTTTGTCGAGGATCTTAACTCAAACGGAATTTCCGATACTGAGGAAGTGGATGACTCGGTGGATTTCAATCTCGACGGTATCTCCGATATTTATCAGCCCCAGATCATCAAATGCGTCCAAGCATCTGATGGTTCAAGCTATATCGGGATCGAAAAAGTCTCAAGTTCCGTCAGTGAAATTGAAACCCTGGAAATAATTGATCCGGATACCATTTCCGACACTGTTAACAGACCGGCGGATCTCATCTTCGGCCTTTTTTCCTATCGGTTGCGCGTTAACCAGCCAGGCGACGCAGCCATACTGAAAATATATTTTTCGGGAGAGATTTTCTCGTCTGACACGATTTTCAAATACGACACAATCAACGGCTGGTATGACTATTCAGAACACACTACCTTTAATGATGACGGACAATCTGTCACTTTAGAATTAAAGGATGGTGGCTACGGTGATAGCGACGGACTGGCCAATGGGATTATTGTGGATCCGGGTGGAATTGCCGCCTCTGGGGGGAGTTCATACACGGTTACTGGCTCAAGCAGTGGTGGCAGCAGTGGATGTTTTATCGCTACCGCGGCTTTTGGTTCAAAATTTGAGAAACATGTGCGGCTTTTACGACGATTTCGCGACCTTTATCTTATGCCCTTTAAAATCGGCCGTGCTTTTGTGAAAACCTATTACAGGTACTCACCACCTGTGGCTGAGTTTATTTCCGACCACGACATCCTGCGGGCGATAGTGCGCTGGAGTCTTATACCCATGATAGGTCTTAGCTGGATGCTGCTCCACATTGGTGCGGCACCAACACTGATTTTCCTAATCCTGATAAGTTCCACTTCGTTTTTTTATTTTAGAAAAATAAGACTCAGATCTTAATGCGCGCCTCACTTCCCAAGCGCTACGAACAGTATAAGCTTTAAAAAAGCACAAGGGAAAGCTTGCCGGAAAGACGAAATTTTTATCAAAAAAAACCCGGAATCACTTAGCCTTATAATGGGTGATTCCGGGGCATATAAAAATTTTTCGGCAGCGTCCTACTCTCCCACTCAGCCTCCCGAGCAGTACCATCGGCGCAAAAGAGCTTAACTTCCGTGTTCGGGATGGGAACGGGTGTTTCCTCTTTGCTATTGCCACCGAAAAAACTTTAAATTTCAGTGTAGCAACAATTTAGATATGAGCACATCAAAACGTTCAGAACAATTATGTAAATTATTTTGTGGCCAAGCCTCACGACCTATTAGTACCAGTAAGCTAAATGCGTTGCCGCACTTACACACCTGGCCTATCAACCTTGTCGTCTTCAAGGGGTCTTCAGTTAAGTATGTTTCCATACTCAAGGGATATCTTATCTTGAGGTCGGCTTCCCGCTTAGATGCTTTCAGCGGTTATCCATTCCGAACTTAGCTACCCAGCAATGCCGCTGGCGCGACAACTGGAACACCATTGGTTCGTCCATTCCGGTCCTCTCGTACTAGGAACAGATCCTCTCAAATATCCTACGCCCACGAAAGATAGGGACCAAACTGTCTCACGACGTTTTAAACCCAGCTCACGTACCACTTTAATTGGCGAACAGCCAAACCCTTGGGACCTGCTCCAGCCCCAGGATGTGATGAGCCGACATCGAGGTGCCAAACCGCCCCGTCGATGTGAACTCTTGGGGGCGATAAGCCTGTTATCCCCGGCGTACCTTTTATCCGTTGAGCGACGGCCCTTCC
>Ga0114919_10000620_pt1 | contig 27776 bp, 25 predicted proteins | sample BlataG_FD_88682 | JGI IMG/M metagenome (GOLD analysis project Ga0114919, IMG submission 88682) | Deep subsurface microbial communities from Black Sea to uncover new lineages of life (NeLLi) - Black_00105 metaG | ecosystem: Environmental > Aquatic > Marine > Oceanic > Sediment | place: Atlantic... | reverse complement strand
CGGCTCGCCCTGAGCTGCACGAGCGCCGCCCGGAACATTCTCCCGTTCTCACCGCTCATCGCTAGACTCGCTCCCCATCGGGCTCCATGCCGGCAAGCCATGCATCAAGTTCGCCGGTCCGCTCTAGCGCGGCCAGTTCCATATAACCGCCCATATGCCGATCCCGCATGAAGATCTGCGGCACGGTCCGCGCCCAGCCGCGCGCGCAACCATCTCCGCGCGTTTCTCGTCATCGAAGCTCACTTCGATCTCGTCGAAAGCGAGCCCCTTCTTGGTCAGGAGCCGCTTTGCCGCCAGGAAAAAATCCGCAGAAAGGGGTGGTGTAGACAACAATACGCGGCATCGTCTTGATCCCTGGAGAGGCACATTCTCCGAGGATGGTAACTGGGACCTTAAACGACGGGAAGCAAGCGTCGCTCTTAAAGCACAAAAGCCGCGGGCTCGACCGCGCGTGCCAGCGCCAGGACATCGACCCGCGCGGAGCCGCCCCGCTTCGGCACCCGCGCGCAGGCCTCCGCCGTGGCGCCGGTGGTGATGACGTCATCCACGAGGACGATCTTTCTGCCTTTGATCGCAGGCCCGCGTGGCGGCGCGATCTTGAAGGCGCCCGCGACGTTGCGCTTACGCTGCTCGGCCGAGAGCCCGACCTGGCTCGCCGTCCGCCGCACTTGAGCACGAAGCAATCGACGGGGACGCCGCTCAGCCGCGACACACCCTGGGCTAGCATGGCCGACTGATTGAAGCGCCGCCACCACAGCCTGGAGCGATAAAGCGGCACGGGAAGGATCAACTCGGCATCGGCCAGAAGCTCCGCGCCGGAGTGCACAAGCCAACGATTGAACAGCCGGAGCCCTTCCTGCCGGTCGCGGTATTTGAAGCTCTGGATCAGATCGCGCATGGTCTCCGAATAGCGCGCCACGGCCCTCGCTCGGTCGTAGACTGGGGGCGAGGCAATCGCCGCGGCTGACAAGCAGGGTTGGCACGCGTCGTAAGGCAACGGCACGCCGAGCCGCGCGCACAAGGGAGGGGCGATGAAATCGATTTTGGCGAAGCAGTCGCCGCAAAGAAGCCCATGGCTGCCAATGCGCGCACGGCAGGAGATACACACCGGCGGCAGCAGAAGATCGGCCACCGCGCCGAGGCTCGCGCGCCACGGCCGTTCGCGCCGCGCCTGTGTCTCACTCAGGACCATGGGAGCCATGATACCGCGAGAAAGGGCGATCCTAGAAGGGCGGATAAGGCCGGCTTCATGAGCAACGACATGAGCGACGACCAGGCCCTGTTCGACCGCAGCCTGCTGCGCAAGCGGCGGTCCCGCTTCGCGCATGAGGTGGAGAGCCGCGAATTCCTCATCGCCCATGTGGCGCGCGAGATCGCCGAGCGGATCGAGATAATGCTGCGAGAGTTCTCCCGCGCGCTCGATCTCGGCGCCTATCACGGGCTCCTGGGCCGCACCGTCTCCGCGCTGCCCTCCGTGGGCGACGTGGTCTACGCCGAGAGCGCCTATGCCTACGCCGCGCTATGCCCAAGGCCGGCGCTCGTTTGCGATGAGGATTTGCTGCCCTTCAAGGATGCCAGCCTCAATCTCGTGGTGTCAGGGCTCGCGCTCCATCGCGTCAACGATCTTCCCGGGAGCCTGATCCAGATCCGCCGAGCCCTGGCGCCCGACGGCTTGTTCATGGCGGCGGCCCTTGGCGCCGGCGCGCTGATCGAGTTGCGCACCGCCTTGCTCGAGGCGGAGGACGAGATGACCGGCGGCGCCTCCCCGCGCGTGTCACCCTTCGGCGACGTGCGCGCCTATGGCGGGCTGCTTCAACGGGCGGGCTTCGCGCTTCCCGTAGTCGACGCGGAGATTCTGAAGGTGGTCTATCCGAGCCCGCGTGAATTGATGCGCGAAGTGCGCGCGCTCGGCGGCGGGAACGTGCTTACGGCGCGCAGCAAGGCGCCACTGCCCCGCCGCACGCTGGAACGCGCCGAAGACATTTATCGCGCGCGGCACGGCGCACCGGACGGCAAAATCACCGCAACGTTCGAGTTCGTGTTTATGAGCGGCTGGGCGCCGCACGAAAGCCAGCAGAAGCCGTTGAAGCCCGGCAGCGCCGCCCAACGGCTTGCCGATGCGCTCGACACGCAGGAGCACTCAGCCGGCGACAAGGCGCCGTTCCCAAAAAACCCAACAAAGGATGAGGAGAAGCCCTAGCCAGCGACAATTAGGACGGCGACCGACTGACAAGCCCGAGGATCGCCTCGTTCAGAACGCTGATCCCGGCGAGGAGTCCGACGGCGATAACGACCCCCGCGACGACGTATTCTATCGCCGTGGACCCCGTACAATCCGACCAGAAGCCCCGTAGGCTGGCCGCCAACGGCGCCTTGGAGGCATGCGGCTGCTTATTCTCGATCCCCGTCATCGCTCTTTCCGTACAATCGCAAGAGACCCGGCAGCGTCTTTTTCAGCGGTTCGTCCGCAGGCGGCATGGCATAAGTGGAAAGCGCTTCTGGGCTCACCCAGGCGAGCGCCTGCCCCTCGTTTGCGGTCATGTCGCCCTGCCAGTGCCGGCACGCATAGACCGGCATGAGCAGATGAAATTCCGCATAAGCATGACTGGCGAAGGTTAAAGGAGTGAGTACCGGCGCCGAAACACGCACGCCGAGCTCTTCGTCGAGCTCGCGGATCAGCGCCTGCTCCGGCGTTTCATGCCGTTCCACCTTGCCGCCGGGGAACTCCCAGAGCCCCGCAAGCGGTTTTCCTTCAGGGCGCTTGGTGATGAGCACGCGGCCTTGCGCATCCACCAGGACGCACGCCGCGACGAGAACGACGAATTTTGCCCCGCGCCCGCCCATCTCCGGCCTAAGACCGGTAGTCGGCGTTGATGGCAATGTATTCTTTGGTGAGATCGCAGGTCCAGATCGTGTCCTGGGCGTCGCCGACGCCGACATCGACGGCGATCTCGATCTCCGGCCGCTTCATGTAAGCCGCACCAGCCGACTCGTCATATGCGGGCGCGACCTCTCCCTCCTTGGCGACCTCGATATCGCCGAACCGGATCGCGAGCCTGTCGCGGTCGGCCCGCTCGCCCGCCTTGCCCACCGCCATGACGATCCGGCCCCAATTGGGGTCCTCCCCCGCGAGCGCCGTCTTCACCAGCGGTGAGTTGCAGATCGCCTTAGCGATGGTGCGCGCGGCGGCTTTCGACTCGGCCCCGCTGACCGTCACTTTCACGAACTTGGTGAGCCCCTCGCCGTCCTTGACGATTTGATGCGCGAGATCGCGCATCAGCGCGAACAGCGCGGCACGAAAGTCCGCCAGGCGCGGATCGTCCCCGTTTGCGATGCGCGGGGCACCCCGCTTCACCGCCGTCCCGGTGGCGAACAGCAGCACCGTGTCGCTGGTCGAGGTATCGCTGTCGATGGTGATGGCGTTGAAGCTGTCCTCGACGAGCGGCGCCAGGACCGCGTGCAACGCGGCCGGCTCGATAGCGGCATCGGTGAACAGAAAGGCGAGCATGGTCGCCATGTCCGGCGCGATCATGCCGGCGCCCTTGGCGATCCCGTTGAGCGTGACCGTTACGCCTCCGATCTCGCAACTGCGCGTGGCGAGCTTCGGGAAGGTGTCGGTGGTCATGATCGCCCGGCCGGCCATCTCATAAGCGTCGGCTTCCGCCTGTTCGGCAAGCTCGGCGAGACGTCCGATGAACTTGTTCGGATCGAGCGGCTCGCCGATGACACCGGTGGAGGCAATATAGACATCCGCCTCCAGGCAATCGGCGACCTTCGCCGCGGCATGCGCGGTCTCTTTCACCGCTATGCTGCCGCGCATGCCGGTAAAGGCATTGGCATTGCCTGAATTGACCACCAGCGCGCGAGCCATGCCGTGCCGCACATGCGCCCGGCACCACTCCACTGCCGCCGAAGCGGTCTTGGATTGCGTGAACACACCAGCGACCGTGGTCGCCGGCTCGAACAGCGTCAGCAACAGATCCGTGCGCCCGGGATAGCGGATGCCCGCCGCGCACGCGGCCATGCACACACCGTCAATGGCCGGGAGCGCGGGCAGTTCCTGTGGCGCGAAAGGCGAAATCTTAGACAAGCGCGGCGCTCGCGGCCTAGTGGTCCTCGTCGAACTTCTCGTCGGGTAGCGGCGACGCCTCGCCGCGCAGCGCCGCATCGTCCATGGCCCGCTTGATCTCGGGATCGACGATCTCGATCTCGGCCGAATTCCGCAACTCCGTGACCACGGTCTGCGCCTTCTGCGCGACGAGCTGGGTCCTGATCGCTTCCTTGACGTCGTCGAAGCTGGGCAGCTTCTGGTCGCGCTTCTCCTCGACCTTGATGATGTGCCAGCCAAACTGGGTCTGCACGGGGTCGGAAAGCTCTCCGACATCGAGAGCGAACGCCGCATCCTCGAAAGGCTTCAGCATCTGACCACGCGTAAAGAAGCCGAGATCGCCGCCTTCCGCGTTCTTGTCCTTCGAGGTCTCTTTGGCCACCACGGCGAAATCCTCGCCCTTCTTCAGACGCGCTTTGATTTGTTTCGCTTCGGCCTCGCTGCCGACGAGAATGTGCCGGGCATGCACCTCCTGCTCCGGATTCATCTTCGCGATCTTGTCTTCGTAGATTTTCTTGGCGGCCTCATCGTCGATCGCGCCGGTAATGCTCGCATCGAAGAACGCATCGCGCAGTGCGCGGCGCGAGTGATACTTCACGCGGGCATCAAACGTGTCGGCCTCGTTGAGCTTCTCCTTCTCGCCGGCCGCAGCCATCAGCTCGTTCTCGATGACGAACTGCAGAAGGACGCGCTTGCGGTCCTCGGGCCGATAGTTGCCGAGCCGCGGGCCGACCTCGGAGGCAGCGAAATCGATATCCGACTGCTTGATATCGACGCCATTGACGCGGGCCAACACGGCATCCTCGGCGGCGGCAGTGAACGGCACAAATGAGACGGACGCTGCAAGCAGCAGCAAAGCTGACCAGATTTTCACAGGATAGATCCTCGTCTTCTGCTCGCGCTGCCTGCCAAAAGCGGCTGGCGAGCGGGTTTGGGTGCTTCCCCCGGCCATGTTTAGCGTTGGCCCCCGCCATTGCCAAGCATGGGAATTGACGGCTGGGAATTGACGGCCCACCATTTATTCGATATTTCCGGAACTATGGACACAATCCAGGCTGTATCGAGACTGAGCGCGCTGGCCCAAGAAAGCCGGCTCAACGTCTTCCGGATGCTCGTCCGCGCGGGCAGCAATGGGCTGGCGGCCGGCGACATCGCCCGGTCGCTAGCCGTGCCCCACAATACGATGTCGTCTCACCTCGCCATCCTGGCCCGCGCCAAGCTTGTCCAGACGCGAAAGGACGGGCGTTCCGTGATCTACGCCGTGGACCTCGAAGGCACCCGGGGGCTGCTCTCCTTCCTGATGGAAGACTGCTGCCAAGGCGAGCCGGCTGTCTGCGGGCCGGTCATCGAGTCCACGCTCGCTGCGTGTTGTCCGGAAACCTGCTGCTCGGAGTAATCGGAGGAAACGTCCCATGACCGCCCAAAACAGCAACGATCCGCTCAACGTCCTCTTCCTGTGCACCGGCAATTCCGCCCGCTCCATCCTCGCCGAATGCATCCTCAATCGCGAAGGGATGGGCAGGTTCCGGGGCTATAGCGCCGGCAGCATGCCGACCGGCCAAGTGAATTCCCTGGCGCTGAACCTCTTGGGCAAGCTGAACTATGACGTCTCGAGCCTGCGCTCGAAGTCCTGGGAGGAGTTCGCAGGCGCGGACGCCCCCAAGCTCGATTTCGTGTTCACCGTTTGTGACAACGCCGCCGACGAAGTCTGCCCCATTTGGCCCGGCCAGCCCATGACCGCCCATTGGGGCCTCCCCGACCCGGCGGCGGTCCGCGGCACCAAGGCGGACAAGGCCTTTGCCTTCGACGACACCTACCGCATGCTCAACCAGCGCATCTCGATCTTCGTCAATCTGCCGCTCGAGAGCCTGAATAAGCTCTCCCTCCAGAAGCAGCTGGACGCGATCGGCAAGGCGGGGTCTCCCGTATCCCGCGAGCCGGCCTAGGGGGCGGCTCCTCGCGCCTGCCCGTCGCGTTGACAAGGGTAAGGCTGCCTCTTATGTCTCAACCGCGTTGATCCCCGGCATTTTTCGTCGTTTTCCTCATGGTTGACGAGCATCAGCCGAGGGTCGCCGCACTCAAGCAGCCAAGGACCTTACGGGCTTTGTTCGAGAGCCCCGATCGTCCCGGCTCATGCCATAAGAGGCTATAGATCGATGCTTTCCTTCGGCACCTTCGCCACCAAAGTCTTTGGCTCCGCCAACGACCGCAAGCTCAAGAAATATACGAGCGCGGTCGAGGCCATCAACGCGCTCGAGCCCGAGGTCGCCGCACTTACCGACGAGCAGATTCGCGCCCGCACCGACGAATTCCGCAAACGCTTCGCGGACGGCGAAAGCCTCGATGACTTGCTTCCGGAAGCCTTCGCCACCGTCCGCGAGGCCGCCAAGCGCACGCTCGGCCAGCGTCACTTCGACGTGCAGCTCATCGGCGGCATGGTGCTGCACGAAGGCCGCATCGCCGAGATGAAGACCGGCGAGGGCAAGACCCTCGTCGCCACGCTTGCCGTCTATCTCAACGCCATCGCCGGGCGCGGCGTCCACGTCGTCACTGTCAACGACTACCTGGCCAGCCGCGACGCCGCCTGGATGGGCGCCGTCTACAAGTTCCTGGGTCTCACGGTCGGCACCATCGAACATGACCTCGGCGACGCGCAGCGCAAAGAGCAGTATGCCTGCGACGTCACCTACGGCACCAACAACGAGTTCGGCTTCGACCATCTGCGCGACAACATGAAGTACTCCGAGGCCGAGATGGTGCAGCGCGGCCACTACTTCGCCATCGTCGACGAGGTCGATTCCATTCTCATCGACGAGGCGCGCACGCCGCTCATCATCTCCGGGCCACTCGACGACCGCTCGGATTTCTACACCACGATCGACGTCTTCATTCCCGAGCTGGTTGACGAAGACTTTGAGCTCGATGAGAAGACGCGCCACGTGACGCTCACGGAAGCCGGCAACGAGCATGTCGAGCAGCTCCTAAGCGATGCTGGCCTGCTGAAGGGCGACTCTCTCTACGACGTGGAGAATGTCAGCGTCGTGCACCATGTGCAGCAGGCGCTACGCGCGCATAAGCTGTTCCTGCGAGACCGCGACTACATCGTGAAGAACGACGAAGTGGTCATCATCGACGAGTTCACCGGCCGCATGATGTCCGGCCGCCGCTACTCGGAAGGACTGCACCAGGCGCTCGAGGCCAAGGAGCACGTGACGATCCAGCCCGAGAACCAGACGCTCGCCACCATCACCTTCCAGAACTATTTCCGCCTCTATGAGAAGCTCGCCGGCATGACCGGCACCGCCGTGACCGAGGCGGACGAGTTCATGGACATCTACAATCTCGACGTGGTCGAAGTGCCGACGAACCGCGACATGATCCGCCAGGACCAGGACGACGAGGTCTACCGCTCGGCGAACGAGAAATACAAGGCCATCATCGAGCTGATCAAGGACGCGCAGAAGCGCGGCCAGCCCATGCTGGTCGGCACGACTTCCATCGAAAAATCCGAGGTGCTGTCGGAGCTGCTGAAGAAGGACAAGGTTCCGCACAATGTGCTGAACGCGCGCTACCACGAGCAGGAGGCGTTTATCATCGCGCAGGCCGGCGTACCGGGCGCAATCACGATCGCCACCAACATGGCGGGCCGCGGCACGGACATTCAGCTTGGCGGCAACCTCGACATGCGGGTGGAGGCTTGGCTTGCCGAGCAGAAGGAAAAGGGCAAGGAGCCCACCCCCGAAGAGGTCGAGAAGCAACGCACCGAGATTGCCGCCGACATCGAGGCCAAGAAGCAGCAGGCGCTCAAAGCAGGCGGCCTTTTCGTCATCGGCACCGAGCGTCATGAGAGCCGGCGCATCGACAATCAGCTGCGCGGCCGCTCCGGCCGTCAGGGCGACCCCGGACGCTCGCGCTTCTTCCTGTCGCTCGAGGACGACCTCATGCGCATTTTCGGCTCCGAACGCATGGACGGCATGCTCAAGGCGCTGGGCCTGAAGGAGGACGAAGCCATCGTCCATCCGTGGATCAACAAGGCCCTGGAGAAAGCGCAAGCCAAGGTCGAGGCGCGCAATTTCGACATCCGCAAGAATCTGCTCAAGTTCGACAACGTGATGAACGACCAGCGCAAGGCGATCTTCGAGCAGCGCCTCGAGCTTCTGGGCGACGCGGACCTCAACGAGACCGTCGCCGAAATGCGCCGCTACGTGGTCGACGATCTGGTGGCACAGCACATTCCCGAGAAGTCATACCCCGAGCAGTGGGACATCCCGGGCCTGAAGGAGAAGGTGAACAACCTCTTCGGTCTCGATCTGCCGGTCGACGAATGGGCCGCCGAGGAAGGCATCGCCGAAGCGGAACTCCACGAGCGGCTGATCAAGACCACCGACGAGGCTGCCGCGAAGAAGGCGGCGCAATTCGGGCCGCAAGTCATGCGCCAACTCGAGCGCGCGGTGTTGCTGCAGACCCTGGACGGGCTGTGGCGCGAGCACATTCTTACGCTGGAGCACCTGCGTCAGGTGATCGGCCTGCGTGGCTACGGCCAGCGCGATCCGCTCAACGAGTTCAAGAGCGAGAGCTTCACCCTGTTTGAGCAAATGCTCGCACGCCTGCGGGAAGCGGTGACCGGACAGTTGATGCATGTAAAGCTCGCCCAGGAAGAGGTGCCGCCGCTGGAAGGCGCGGAGTTGCCGCCCATGGAAGCCCATCACATCGACCCCACCACGGGCGTGGACGAGTTCGCGCTCGAAGATGCGGGCGCAGGCCCCGCTACCGGCGGCGCGGCGAAGCCCGCGCGCGCGCGAAAAGCCGCAAGCGCGGTGAACCCAGGCGACCCCGCGACCTGGGGCAAGGTCCAGCGCAACGCGCTCTGCCCCTGCGGCTCCGGCAAAAAATACAAGCACTGCCACGGCGCCTATAGCTAAGGCGCCCATCCCGAACTAAGACTCGGGCGCGCCTTCACGCGTGTTCGATGGCTGGCCGTCGCCTTCGTAGGCGGAACCGGAACGGCACTTGGGCGCTTTTGTCAGCGGGATCAGGGGAACACTTCACCATATGACGCTCGATCAGGCGCTCGCCTTCGCCATCGTTATCGGCATGATGGGGCTCTTCATTTGGGGGCGCCTGCGCTACGACGTGGTCGCGCTGCTGGCGCTGCTGGCCACCCTCGCCGCCGGGATCGTTCCGCCCGAAAAGGCTTTCTCCGGCTTCAGCGACGACATCGTCGTCATCGTGGCGAGCGCGCTCCTTGTGAGCGCCGCGGTCGGCCGCTCGGGCGTCATCGAGCGCGTGGTGCGCCGGCTCGGTCCCTATCTCACAAGCACCGTCCGCCAAGTCGGGGCACTGGTCGGCTCGGTCACGGTGATGTCGGGCTTCGTCAAGAATATCGGCGCGCTCGCCATGCTGATGCCGATCGCGTTTCAGTTCGCGCGCCGCACCGGCACCTCGCCGTCCTCGCTGCTGATGCCCATGTCGTTCGGCGCACTTCTCGGCGGTATCGTCACCCTGATCGGCACCTCGCCCAACATCATCGTGTCGCGCGTGCGCGAGCAAATCCTCGGCGAGCCGTTTCATATGTTCGACTTCGCGCCGGTGGGCGCCACGCTCGCCGTGCTCGGCTTCATCTTTCTGATCTTCGGCTGGCGGCTGCTGCCCACGGACCGCAAGGGTGCCGTCTCGATGGACGTGGCTTTCAAGCTGGAGGGCTATACCACCGAGGTCACCGTGCCGGAGGACTCGCCCGCCGCGGATATCACCGTGAAGGCGCTCGAGGATCTCGGCGAGGGCGAGATCGAGGTCATCGCCGTGCTGCGCGGCACCGCGCGGCGCTTCGATCCGGCCGGAAACAGCATCATCCGATCCGGCGACGCCTTGATCCTACGCGGCGAACCCTCCGCGCTCGAACGCATCGTGGCCCTGGAGAAGCTGACTCTGATCCGCGACGAGGAGAGCAAGGAGAGGGACACGCCGAGCGACGACGTCGGCATCATGGAGGCGGTCATCACCCCCGATTCTCAGCTCATCGGCTCCTCCGCCGGCCAATTGAAGCTGTCCGACCGCCACGGGCTCAACCTGCTCGCCGTGAGCCGCACCGGCCGGCGCATCGCCAACCGCCTGCGGACCGTGAAGCTGCGCGCCGGTGACGTGGTCGTGCTTCAGGGCAATCTGTCGGCCATGCCCGAGACGCTCGGCGAACTGCACCTCCTGCCGCTTGCCGAACGCGACCTGAAGATTGGCCGCCAGGGGAGCCTCATACCAATCTCCGTGCTGACCGCCGCCATGGTGCTCGTCGCCTTCAACCTGGTTCCCGTCGCCGTGGCGTTTTTCGGTGCCGCGATCGTCCTGCTCGTCGCCCGCTCGCTGTCTCTGCGCGAAGCCTATGACGCGGTGGAATGGCCGATCCTGATCATGCTCGGCGCGTTGATTCCGGTGAGTGACGCACTGCGCACCACCGGCGGCACGGAACTCATCGCCACGTGGCTGTCGGACACGGCGTCGTCGTTGCCCGCCTACGGCGCGCTCCTGCTCCTGATGGCCGCGGCCATGGCGGTGACACCCTTCCTCAACAACGCCGCGACCGTGCTCATCATGGCGCCCATCGCGGCTAGCTTCGCCGCCGGTCTTGGCTACAACCCCGACCCCTTCCTCATGGCCGTGGCCATCGGGGCGGCGTGCGACTTCCTCACGCCCATCGGACATCAATGCAACACGCTGGTGATGGGGCCTGGAGGCTATCGCTTCGGCGACTATTGGCGGCTGGGTCTACCGCTGTCGATCCTGGTGCTCGCCGCCGGCACGCCGCTCATTCTCTATTTCTGGCCGATCTAGGCGCTTATGTATTGCCGGCGATCTCCGAGGGGCAATGCGCCTCGACCGGGCTTTCGATCGTGGCAAGGCTGCCATCCTCGAACACATAACGGCCCTCGCAGACGCTGACTTTCGGCGGCAGTTTTGTCTGCTCGAACAGATCGTAGCCCTGCTTGAGATCCGCCCAAAAGCCGCTCCATTGATTGCCGCTGCGCAAGCGCACATTCCGCTCGGTCATGCGGAACGGAAAGGCATGCACCGGAATGCGCGCCTGACCGTTGTCGAGCGCTGCGGTGACAAAGTCCCAGATCTCGTCCACCACGCCGTCGGTCACCGCGTAACAGCCGATCGATGCGCAGCCGCCATGCACCATGAGGAAGGAACCGGTACGGCCGTGCGAGCGGTCATAGACATTAGGGAAACCGAGATTGAAGGAGAGATGCATGCGGCTGTTCGGATTGAGCGCCTCCTTGCTCACCGTGTAGAAACCCTCCGGCGCCTGACGGTCGCCCTCTTTCAGCTTCGGGCCCAACCGCCCCGACCACATGCAGATCGGATAGGTGGCGAAGCGCTCGAAGCGTCCGCCCTTCTCGACCCAGAGCTCGATCTCCGACTCCAACTTGTAGATGCGGAGATGGATCGGCACGCCCGGCTTCACTCTGGCCCTGTCGAGCCGCGCGCGCAATCGAGAAAGATCCGGCGTGCCGGGCAGCGTCTTGCCGGCGCGGTGCAGAGCTTTGTATTCGGTACGATCCCAATTGATGGTGACGCGATCGATGAACTGCCGGCCTTGCGGGGTCAGCAGAAAATACACGCCGCCCGCAAGCGCCACGAAAACAAGAGAGATGAGAAGTCGCCGCACCATCGCCGATCATGTGTCAGTGAAAGAGGCCAGACGATGAAGTATAGCGCGCCGCTACTTTTTCTTGGTCTTCTTGGTGGGCTTGGTGGATGGGGTGGCGGGCCCCAGCGTCATCGCGCGATATTTGGGCTCGATCGACCCGAAACCCAGACCCATGACGCTGCCGAGCGGCTTTGCGAGCGCGGCCTGCGACATGGCCGGCTTCTTGGTCTGCTTCGGCGCCTTGAACGCCACCATGGGCAGCTTCTGATATTTCGGGCACGAACCGCGGGGGTTTGGATACTTGCCGCCGGGGAACGCCGCATTGACCACATAGCGGCTGCCGCACACCGCGAGGGAGGGCTCCAGGCGTGTGGTCTCGAAGTAGTCGTAGCCTTCCTTCAAATTGGCCCAGAACTCGTACCAATCGTTTTCGCGGTGCGCCGCCAAATTCGCCGCCGTCATGCGGAAGGGGAATGCATGCAGCTGGAAGTTCTCCTGACCGCTGGAGAGCGCCTCCAGCGCCAGGATGAAGATCTCCTCAACCACCGCATCGGTCATGGCGTAGCAGCCAGACGACGTGCAGTCGCCATGCACCATCAAGTTGGAACCGGTACGGTTCAGCGCCCGGTCATAGGCGTTGGGAAAACCGATGTTGAAGGCGAGGTGATACTTGCTCTTCGGATTCATCAGATCCTTGTCGATCAGATAGAATCCTTCAGGCGCTTGCCGGTCGCCTTGTTTCAGCTTCGGACCCAACCCGCCGGAGTAAGCGCAGATCGGATAGGTCTTGAAGTGGTAGTAGTGCCCGTCCTCCTTCTGCTTCCACACTTCGAGCTCGGACTCGGCCTTGAAGATGCGCATGAGAATGGGCTGCTCGACGGTCATGCCCTTCTCGGCGAGCAGCCCGCTCGTGTGCGGCGAGAGCGGCTTCATGTAAGGGGGTGAGAATTGTCCACAGCCAGCGAGCGCGGCCGCAAAAGCAACCACGCCTACCGCTAAAACGGCCGTGACAAACCCTGAACGAAGCATACGCAGTGCCCCTCGCGCACCTCGGCCAAGATCGAATGAGAAGGGTTAAAGGAACGTGATCGCGACCTCGCGCCACGCCACCGAGATCCCCCGATTTGGCCTGTTATTATACGCTTGCCGCCACCCGAGTTGGACTCAAAAAATGGCGCTTTTTTGGGCGCTGGCGCGCTTTATTCCGCCCGGCCCATGGCGAGGAATTTTTCGCGCCGATCCTTGCGAATCTCGTCCGGCGAAAGCCCATCATATCCGGCAATCGCTTGGACGATCACGTCACCGGCGGCCTTGACCACGCCTTCTCCGTCCCGATGGGCGCCGCCCACCGGCTCGGGGATGATGCCATCGACGATTCGGAGCCTCAGCAGGTCCTGGGCGGTGATCTTCATGTTGGTGGCGGCGTCCTGGGCACGGGCGGAGTCCCGCCACAAAATGGAGGCCGCGGCCTCCGGCGAGGCCACGGTGTAGATCGAGTGCTCCAGCATGTAGATGCGGTTCGCCGTGGCAATGGCCACGGCCCCGCCGGAACCCCCCTCGCCGATGATGAGCGAGACGATGGGGACCCCAAGGCGCATGCAGCAATAGGTCGAGCGTGCGATGGCTTCGGCCTGACCGCGTTCCTCGGCACCAATGCCGGGATAGGCGCCCGCCGTATCCACTAGGCTTACCACGGGGAGCTTGAACCGGTCCGCCATTTCCATCAGGCGCACCGCCTTGCGATAGCCCTCAGGCCGGGCCATGCCGAAATTGTGCTTTATGCGGCCTTCCGTGTCGGAGCCCTTTTCATGGCCGATGACCATGACCGAGCGCCCCGACAGCCGCCCCACGCCGCCGATAATGGCCTCGTCCTCGGCGAAATGGCGATCGCCCGCGAGCGGCGTGAAGTCCCGCACCAGCCCTTCGATGTAGTTCTTGAAATGAGGCCGTTCCGGGTGGCGGGCGACTTGGGTTTTTTGCCACGGCGTCAGCTCGGAATAGGTCTCCTGCAGCGCCTCGTGCGCCCGCGCCTCCAGTCTGGAAAGCTCCTCGGTGATCGGCGCGGAGGCCTCATCGCCGGCGAGCGCCCTCAGCTCGGCGACTTTGCTCTCAAGCTCGGCAATGGGTTTTTCGAAATCGAGATACGTGCGCATACGACTCGGTGAGATCCCTTGGGAAACCCCGCTTTCCCGGTGGCATCCTTACAGCAAAAAGAAAGGCAATGGGAATCCGGTTGTAAGTGGCCTCGTTAAGATAACCTGTCAACCGGCGACGCGCGCGCTCGGCACAACAGATTAGCGGCGCTTGGTTAAGTGTGCCTGAGCCAAGGGGTGATGCTGCTCCACCAGCCGCCGCAAACGTTCCTCGATGACATGGGTGTAGATCTGCGTGGTCGAGATGTCCGCGTGCCCGAGAAGCTGCTGCACCGTACGCAAATCCGCCCCCCGCTCGAGCAGATGGCTGGCAAAGGCATGGCGCAACACATGCGGCGACACCCGGGCCGGTTCGAGATTTGCGGCGAGCGCCAGCGCTTTCAGCTCCTGTCCGAAACGCTGACGGGTAATGTGCTGACCGCCGCCGCCGGTGGGAAACAGCCAAGCCGAAGCCTCCCGCCCCTTATTCTCCTGCCAAGCCGCAATGTGGGCGGCAAGCGCCACCCGCGCCGCCTCGTTCAGCGGCACGAGCCGCTCGCGGCCCCCTTTGCCCTTGATGGTGAGTACCCGATCGTCGGCCGCAAGCACGTTGCGTGGCAGCGCGATCAGCTCCGACACGCGCAAGCCCGACGCATAGAGCATCTCCAGCAGCGCGTAGAGCCGCAAGGCCCGCCGCCGGGGCGCCCCTTCGGCGGCGGCGGTGGACGCCTGCTTGGCCGTGTCGATCAGCGTCTCCACCTCGGAGAGCGAGAGAATCTTGGGCAACGGACGGCCAAGCTTCGGGCTGTCGATCGCCGAGGTCGGATCGTCGGTCCGCAAGCCCTCGCCGAGGAGAAAGCGGAAGAACTGGCGGATGGCAGAGAGCTTGCGGGCGCGCGAGGTCGGCGCCAGCCCCTTGCCCGCCAGACCCTCGAGATAGGCCCGCACATGATCGGCGGAGGCCTTGGCCGCGCTGCTCTTCTTGGCGGCGAGAAAGGCGAGGAAGTCCGAAATGTCCCTGGTATAGGCATCGACGGTGTGCGCGGCGGCCCCGCGCTCAGCCATGAGCATGTCGAGGAAGAGCGCAAGCTCCGATGCCCCGGCACCTTTGGCCGCGTTTTTGGTGGTCACGTTCTTGGTTCCGGCCAAGACTTAGCCCCTTGCCGGCCAGGAAGGGCGTGCCCCGCAAGATCCCTGATTTATGTCGGCGGGCGACGCGCCCTTATTGTGCGCGATGGCTCGGCGGTAAGGTGATAGAGGGTTCTTTTGGGGCCGTGGAGGCAGTGGCGTCCACGGCGCGAGGCTCCGCCTTGACGTTGCGCAGAGCTTTGGAGATTTCCTTAGGCTCTGGCTGAAAATATTCGGCGAGCACATAGAGGCTTCCAGCGACGACACCGGCGATCGTCCCTAAAACCGCGAGGAAACGAAACAGTGTTGGCATCGAGGCGCTCGTATTCCTAACTGTGTGGTAGCCCGAACAGGGCCTTTATACAGGCCCTATATCATGACTCAACACCGCCGGGCGCCTTAACCCCCTTACAATCCCCATCATGGACGATTCGACACCGCCCTGTCAGCATGGGAGAAATGCGGCCTCACCCCCACGACCATGACCCTACGTTTGGCTGGACATAGCAAGGATCGCGAGCAACAGTTGGCGCAAATCCGCCAGTCTTTGGGCTCGCGCTCCATCGTGCTGATTGGGCTCATGGGCGCCGGCAAAACCGCGGTTGGGCGCAGGCTTGCGAACTGGCTCGATCTCAGCTTCACCGACGCCGACACTGAAATCGAGGCGGCGGCGGGCCAGAGCATCAAGGAGATTTTCGCCGAGCACGGGGAGGCCTATTTCCGGGACGGCGAGCGCAAGGTCATCGCCCGGCTCCTGGAGGGCGGCCCGCAAGTGCTTGCCACCGGCGGCGGCGCCTATATGAACCCGGAGACCCGTGCCGCCATCAAGGCGCACGGCATCTCGATCTGGCTCAAGGCGGACTTGCGTGTGCTTTTGAAGCGCGTAAGCCGGCGCGACCACCGGCCTTTGCTCGCCGTAGGAGACCCCGAAACCGTGATGAAGACGCTGATGGCCGAGCGCAATCCCGTCTACGCCGAAGCCGACCTCATCGTGGAGAGCCACGAAGTGCCCCATGATGTGATCGTCGGCGCGGTTGCCGATGCGCTCGCCGCCAAGCTCGGCTGCGGCGCCATGCCGGCGCCCAAGCGCCGCCGCAAGAAGGTGCAGTGATGGGCGACGGCACGGCGACTCTGGCTGCTGAGACAACCATCGACGTGGGGCTGGCCGAGTGCGGCTATGCCATCGTCATCGGCGAGGAGCTTATCGCCTCGGCGGGATCGCGCCTCAAGGCATTGCTGCCCCAGGCGCGTTTCGCCGTGGTCAGCGATGCCAATGTCGCAGGCCTCCACATGGCCCCGCTCAAGGACAGCCTCGAGCAAGAGGGCCTCTTCCTCGGCTCCGCCGTCGTGGCCCCGGGTGAAGCCAGCAAGAGCTTTCCGGTCTTGGCCAAGCTGTGCGAGACCCTGCTCGATCTCGGCGTGGAGCGCGGCGACTGCGTGATCGCCTTGGGTGGCGGCGTGGTCGGCGACCTCACAGGCTTCGCCGCGTCGATCCTGCGCCGTGGCGTGCGCGTCGTGCAGATGCCGACGACGCTGCTGGCGCAGGTCGACTCGGCCATCGGCGGCAAGACCGGCATCGACACCAAGCAAGGCAAAAACCTGATCGGGACGTTCCATCAGCCGAGCCTCGTGCTGGCCGACGTCGCGGTGCTTTCGACGTTGAGCCCCCGCGAGTTCCGCGCGGGCTATGCCGAAGTAGCGAAATACGGGCTTCTCGGCGCCGCGCCCTTCTTCGCCTGGCTCGAACAAAATTGGGGCGACGTGTTCAAAGGCGAGGACGGCAAGCGCCGCCACGCCGTGGAGACCAGCGCCCGTGCCAAGGCCGAGATCGTCGTGGCGGATGAACGCGAGTTGAGCGGGAAGCGCGCGCTGCTCAATCTCGGCCACACTTTCGGCCATGCGCTCGAGGCTTTCGCCGGCTACTCCGACCGCCTGCTGCACGGCGAGGCCATCGCCATCGGCATGCGGCTCGCCTTCACTTATTCGGTCGAGCGGGGCCTGTGCGCGGCCGAGGACGCGGCGCGCGTCGAGAATCATTTTCGTGGCGTGGGTCTGCCCACGGAGATCGCGGCTATTCCCGGCGATAAACCGACCACGGGCGAGCTGTTGCGCCTTATGGCCCAGGACAAGAAGGTCACGGGCGGCAAGATGGTCCTGGTGCTGGCCCGCGGGATCGGCCAAGCCTTTGTCGAGAGCGATGTCGCCATGGACCAATTGACGGAATTCTTGAAGCGGGAGTGCGCGGGCCGATGACCTTAGCGTTAGGCCTAACGCTCGGCGCCATTGTCGGCCTCCTTGTCGTCTCCGCCTTCTTCTCCGGTTCGGAAACGGCACTGACGGCCGCCTCCCGCGCGCGCATGCATGCGCTGGAGGAAGACGACAATGTGCGCGCGAAGCTCGTGACCCGGCTGCTCTCCTCGCGCGAGCGGCTGATCGGCGCGCTTCTGCTCGGCAACAATCTCGTCAACATCGCCGCCTCGGCCCTTGCCACCAGCCTTTTTCTCTCGATCTTCGGCGAAGCGGGCGTCGTCTACGCCACCATCGTCATGACCGTGCTCGTCGTGGTCTTCGCCGAGGTGCTGCCCAAGACCTACGCCATCCTCAACGCCGACCGCATGGCGCTCGCGGTCTCGCCGATCCTGAAGGTTCTCGTCGCCGTGCTGGCCCCGGTGACGGCGGCACTGCAATTTCTTGTCCGCCACACCCTGCGGCTGTTCGGCAGCAACATCGACGACGACGCCGACGTGCTCTCGGCGCATGAGGAGATCCGTGGCGCCATCGAGCTGCACCACAAGGAAGGCGGCGTGGTGAAGCTCGATCGCGACATGCTGGGCGGCGTGCTCGATCTGCGGGACCTCGACGTGTCGGACATCATGGTGCACCGGACCAATATGGATGCCATCGACGCGGAGCTTCCACCCGACGAGATCGTCGACGCCGCGCTGAAGAGTCCGCACACGCGGCTCCCGCTGTGGCGCGGCGAACGCGAGGAAATCGTCGGGGTGTTGCACGCGCGAATGCTGCTCCAGGCCTTACGTGACGCCAAGGGCGATGTGTCGAAGCTCGATGTCATGGCAATCGCCAACCCGCCGTGGTTCGTGCCCGACACCACGACGCTCAAGGATCAGCTCAACGCCTTCCTCAAGCGCAAAGCCCATTTCGCCGTGGTCGTGGACGAGTATGGCGAGGTGATGGGTCTTTTGACGCTCGAGGACATTATCGAGGAGATCGTCGGCGACATCACCGACGAGACCGACATCGCCGCCGCGCAAGCCAAGCCGCAACCGGACGGCTCGCTGATCGTCGACGGACTGGTGCCGATCCGCGACGTGAACCGGCTCATGGAATGGGACCTGCCCGACGAGGAAGCGACGACCGTTGCAGGGCTCGTCATCCACGAGGCGCAGACCATCCCCAATCCGGGTCAGGCCTTCACCTTCCACGATTTCCGCTTCGAGGTCTTAAGGCGTCACCGCAACCGCATCACGTCTTTGCGCATCACGCCGCTGGACGTGGCCCAGCCCGAGGTCAAGGAAAGCAACGCGGCCTCATGAGGTCAGCTTAGCCGTCCTCTGGGCTGAGCGCCGTGATGGCCAGCGCGTGGATCTTGCCGGACAACTCGTCCGCCAGAACCTCGTTCACCATGCGATGACGCTCCACTCGCGACTTGCCGGTGAACGAGCTCGACACCACTTTGACAGCGAAGTGGCTTTCGCCGGTGCCGGGCGAGCCGGCATGGCTCGCATGGTGATACGACTCGTTGACCACTTCGAGCGCTTCCGGCGCGAAGGCTTGGGCTAACTTTTCTCTGATCGACTGTTCAACGGTCATGCTTTGACAATCCTCGAATACATTGAGAGCGTGCGCCGGCGCTTAACCGCTCAGACTATCGCCTTTGTCATCGTGGAGCCATGCTTGTTGTGATCAATGCGGCTTCCCATAATGCCGATTCCATGAAGCTCGATTCAAAACTCTTCGACCGCCTGCGCGTCAAACCCGACGAGAACCGTCTGCTGCGCGACGCCTGCCCGAAATGCGAGTGGGAGGGCTGTGACGAGCCCGGTCTCTACCCCGCACCAAAGGGCCGCGGTCTCGAGGGGCAGTACCATCGCTACTGCCTCGACCATGTGCGCGCATACAACAAGGGCTACAACTACTTCTCCGGCCTGCCGGACGACGATGTCGTCGAGCAGCAGAAGAGCGATTCCATCGGCAACCGCCCGACCTGGTTCGTCGGGGTCAATTCCTGGGCCCGCAATCGCGGCAAACGCGGTAAGCGCGGCGGCTACGCCCACCGCTTCGAGTCCCAGGATCCGTTTGGACTATTCGGCGAGGACGCGCCGGGCGGCCCAAAACCCGGCGCCGCGCCGCGCCGCCCCCTGAAGCGCTTGGAGCTCAAGGCCCTCCGCCAGCTCAATCTGGAGGACAGCGCCACCAAGAAGGACATCAAGGCGCGCTTCAAGGAATTGGTTAAGCGCCTCCACCCCGATCACAATGACGGCGACAGATCCTCGGAGGACAAGTTGCGCGAAGTGATCCAAGCCTATAACTATCTGAGGCAGGCGGGACTTGCCTAAATGGCGGGGTCAGCCCCCAGCAAAATCAGGGCCTTACGGTATGCCGGGCCCTTACTGAAACACGACACACAGGCTTATCATCGATCATGACACTTGAAGCTGCCCAGAACGGCGCCGGCTTGCCGGATATGTCGGTATCCGTGCGCCAGGTCTTCGGCATCGATTCCGATCTGGAGGTGCCCGCTTACGCACAAGCGGACGAGCACGTGCCGGACCTCGACCCGGACTATCTCTTCAACAAGGACGTGACGCTCGCCATCCTCGCCGGTTTCAAGCACAACCGCCGCGTGATGATCCAGGGCTATCACGGCACCGGCAAGTCGACCCATATCGAGCAAGTTGCCGCCCGGCTGAATTGGCCGTGCATCCGCATCAATCTCGACAGCCATGTGAGCCGTATCGACCTTGTCGGCAAGGATGCCATCGTTATCAAGGACGGCATGCAGGTCACCGAGTTCCGCGAAGGTATTTTGCCGTACGCGCTCCAGACGAATACGGCGCTGTGCTTCGACGAATATGACGCGGGCCGCCCCGACGTGATGTTCGTCATTCAGCGCGTGCTGGAAGTCTCCGGCAGGCTGACCCTACTCGACCAGTCCAAGGTCATTCGCCCGCATCCCGCCTTCCGTCTGTTCGCTACCACGAACACGATCGGCCTTGGCGACACGAGCGGCCTCTATCACGGCACCCAGCAGATCAATCAAGGCCAGATGGACCGCTGGTCCATCGTCGCCACGCTCAACTATCTGCCTCATGACGACGAGGTCGATATCGTCGCGGCCAAGGCCAAGGCTTGGAACACCGAGGAAGGCCGAAAGGTCGTGTCCAACATGGTCCGCGTGGCCGAGCTGACCCGCAACGCCTTCATGAACGGCGACCTCTCCACGGTGATGAGCCCCCGCACGGTGCTCACCTGGGCCGAGAACGCCGAGATTTTCGGCGATGTGGGTACGGCCTTCGCGCTGTCCTTCCTCAACAAATGCGACGAGCTGGAGCGCGGCCTGATCTCCGAATTCTATCAGCGTTGCTTCGGCGAGGACTTGCCGCAATCCACAGCCAACGTAGCTTTGAGCTGATCCCATGACTGCCACCAAACGGAAAGAGGCGCCCCTCGATCCGTTCAAGCGCGCCGTAACCCTCACGACCCGCTCCATTGCCGCCGATGGCAGCGTGGAGGTGGTGTTCACCACGGAGCCCCCAGGGCTTGCCGGCAAGACCGCGCGGGTACCCGAGCCCTCACGTGTGCCCACCAAGGACGAGATTTCCGTGATCCGCGGGCACGCGGATGCCGCAGCACTTGCCGTCGCCTGTCACGATGACGGGCTGCACCGGGCGCTGGCGCCATCGGGCGGAGATGCCCGCGCCGTGTTCGAGGCGATCGAGCAGGCCCGCGTGGAGGCGATCGGCGCACGGCGCATGGAAGGCGTTGCCGCCAATCTGAATGCGCGCATGGAGCAGCGCTATGCGCGCAGCCGGGTCACCGAAGAAACCGAACGCAACGAAGCGCCGCTCTCCGATGCGCTTTCGCTGCTCGTGCGCGAGCGTCTGACCGGCCAGGCGCCGCCCGAAAGAGCGCGCCCCCTGGTCAATCTGTGGCGTCCCTGGATCGAGGAGCGCGCCCGCACCCTGCTCGACCGCATGCCCGAGACCCTGTTTGACCAGGACGCCTTCGGCCGGCTGGCGCGCGACGTGCTTTCCGCGCTCAATCTCGCCGACCAGCTCGACCAAGGCGATGAGGACGAGCAATCCTCCACGGAGGGCGAGTCCGACCCCAATGCGTCGGAGGATGAAAACGACAGCGCCGAGGGTCAGGACCGCGCCGAGCTCGCCCAGGAAAGTCGCGCCGAGCCGGACGACACCGCGGACGAAATTCTGGAAGACCAGGAGGACGGCGCCACCGACCAGCTCGATCGCGAGTCCGAGGCGGCCGACCTGCCGCGCCGCTCCGATCCCTGGCGCCCCAACTCGTCGGTTCTCGATGACCCAGAAGCCTTCGGCTACAAAGTTTTCACCCAGGCCTATGACGAGATCGTCACCGCCGACGAGTTGTGTGACACCGACGAACTCGACCGCTTGCGCGCTTTCCTCGACAAGCAACTGGCGGCGTTGCACGGGGCCGTGGCCCGGCTCGCCAACCGTCTTCAGCGCCGGTTGCTCGCCCAGCAGAACCGCGGCTGGGACTTCGATCTGGATGAAGGCGTGCTCGATGCGTCGCGGCTGGCGCGGGTCATCATTGATCCCATGCACGCGCTCACCTTCAAGCAGGAGCGGGACACAGACTTCCGCGACACCGTGGTCACGCTGCTGCTCGACAACTCGGGCTCCATGCGCGGCCGGCCCATCATGGTCGCCGCCTGCTGCGCGGACATTTTGGCGCGCACGCTGGAACGCTGCGGGGTGAAGGTCGAGATTCTCGGTTTCACCACCCGCGCCTGGAAGGGCGGCCATTCGCGCGAAGCCTGGCTAAACGCCATGAAGCCGGCCCTGCCCGGACGCCTCAACGATCTGCGTCACATCATCTATAAGGCCGCCGATACGCCCTGGCGGCGGGCAAGGCGCAATCTCGGGCTGATGATGCGCGAGGGACTGTTGAAGGAGAATATCGACGGCGAGGCTCTGGCCTGGGCCCATCAGCGTCTCTTGGCGCGGCCCGAGCAGCGGCGCATTCTCATGATGATCTCCGACGGCGCGCCGGTCGACGATTCCACGCTGTCGGTCAATTCCGGCTCCTACCTGGAAAAACATCTGCGCCAGGTCATCACCGAGATCGAGACGCGCTCGCCCGTCGAGCTCTTGGCCATCGGCATCGGCCACGACGTCACGCGCTATTACCGCCGCGCCGTGACCATCACCGATGCCGAGGAGCTCGCCGGCGTCATGACCGAGAAGCTCGCCGAGCTTTTCGACGAGGATGCGGCCTGGCGGCAACTGCACCGCAATATGCCGTCCGCCGCGCGCGCCAAACGCCGGGCCCTCCACTAGGTGCGCCACCCATCGCGCAGGGCGCGGACAGCGCTGCTCTCCTTTGTCACGATGTTCGCCGTTGTCTCCTCGCTCGCCAGCAAACCTCTGGATGTGCCGGAGCGCCCCTTCACAGTGCGCGTCACCGCCATTCCCATCACCTTCGACCGCGACGACACCAAGCGCATGGACTTCGGCAAGCTCACATTCCGCGGCGGCCTCAACCTGTTCGGCAGGTCGCGGCATTTCGGCGGTTTCTCAGGCATCGCCGTCAATGCCTCCGGCACCTCACTGCTTGCCGTAACAGATGCGGGCGCCTGGATGCGCGCCACGCTCGACTACAACGGCCGCTGGTTGAAGGGCTTCGATGACGTGTCCGTCGGCCCGATCCTCGGCCAGGACGGCAAGCCCTTGGAGACCGACGCCGAGCGCGACGCCGAAGGGCTGGCGATGATCTCCGGCGATACGCGGTCCGGTCAAGCCTATGTCGCCTTCGAACGCGACCAGCGCATCCTGCGCTATGCCTTCGACCCAGTGCGTTTCGGTCCGCCGACCGGCGCCGTCCGGCTGCCCAAGGAAGCCGGCGCCATGAGCGCCAATCAAGGGTTCGAGGCGGTAGCGCTGATCCAAGCCGGAAGGCTGAAGGGCACCATCGTCGCCTTTTCCGAGCGCCTGAAGGACCGCAACGGCAATCTCAAGGGCTGGCTGATCGGCGGCCCCACGCCGGGCGCCATCACGGTGCGCCGCCTCGGCGGATTCGACATCACCGATGCCGCGGGCCTCCCCCACGGCGGCTTGGTGCTACTGGAGCGCCGCTTCCGCTATAGCGAGGGCGTAAAGATGCGTATCCGCCGCATCGCGGCGACCGAACTCAAGCCGGGCAAGCTGATCGCGGGCGAAGTCCTGCTCGAGGCGACCGACCGGCTCAATATCGACAATATGGAAGCGATCGCCGTGCACCGTTCGCGCGCAGGCGAGACCATCCTGACACTGATGTCGGATGACAATTTCAGCCCGCTTCAGCGGTCGCTGATCATGCAGTTCGCACTGCCGTAGCCAAATGAGCTTTAGGAGGCGATCGCCTGGCCCTCATGGGCCTTGGCGATTTCACGCTTGAGACGCCGCGCCTTCAAGGAAAGCTCGTCGTCTCCGGCCTTCAGAAGATAGGCATCGAGGCCACCGCGATGCTCCACGGAGCGAAGCGCGTTGGCGGAGACGGTAAGCCGGACGCTCTTCTTCAGCGTGTCGCTCTGCAACGTCACATTGCAAAGATTCGGCAGGAAACGGCGCCTTGTACGACGCTTAGCATGGCTCACATTGTTGCCGGTGAGCACGGCTTTGCCGGACAGCTCGCAGCGACGGGCCATGGTCCTATGTCCTTCTAGTCTTAAAGCCGGTTGCGGCTCGTGGCAGTCCACAAGCGCAGGCATCTGGGGCGCGAGATATACGGGGATGGCCCTATTCGGTCAAGGCACCGCCTCGATTTCCGTCTATGGTGGCCAAATTGACGAATCCCCCAAATACCTGGACAGTCTTTAGGGCCTGGGTACGCGCGGGTCAGTACTTTGCTTGGGGCCGGGAGGCATGTGGGCACCACGACATTGCTTGAGCTTTGTGGCCGTGGCCGCCCTCACCCTGGGCCTCGCGCCCACGCTCGATGACGAGCGCGCCCGGGCGGAAGCCCCGGCCAGCGCCCCCGCGCGCATCATCGCCGTCTACCAGGTCAATCTCGGCAGACTCAATCTCGGAAATTTCAGTGTCACCACCACACTCCGCGGCGAGGGCTACCAAATGCGCGGCGAAGGCCGGTTCTCGATCCTCGAAGGGCTGGTCTACAATTGGCAGGGTGTCACCTCCAGTTCCGGCAAGGTGACCGAGGCAGGGCCGGAGCCCGACACCTATGCTGCGAGCTATTCCGACGGCGGCCAGAAGAGCGAACGCCTGAAGATGACCTTCGACGAGGGCACGGTAGAGCGGGTCTCGATCGTGCCGAACACGCGCCCGCGCCCGGGCACTATCCCCGTCCGGCGCGAGCAGCTGGAAGGCGTGCTCGACCCGATGAGCGGCGCCTTTCTCACCGCCCGCTCGGCCAACCCCAATGCAGATCTCGGTGTCTGCAATCAGATGCTGCCGGTGTTCGACGGCAAGGCGCGTTTCGATCTCGTGCTCAAACCGAAGAAGCGCGTCATGGTGCAGAACAAGGCGCGGACCTCCTATTCGGGACCAGCGGCCATCTGCCGGGTGAAGTTCATCCCCATCGCCGGCTACCAGCCGAGCGATCCGGGAATCCAGATGATGACCCAAAGCAACGAAATCGAAGTATGGCTGATGCCGGTCAGGGGGACACAGATGTACGTTCCCTATCGCATTGTCCTGCCGACACCCGTGGGCTATGGCACCGCGGTCGTGACGTCCATCCAGGTCGCGGGTTCGCGGCGCGCAAGCATCGACTAACGCGCTTCCTCGACGGCGCGGAACACACGAGGCGAACCTTCGCAGAGCCAGGTATTAACGCGGAAGCCCCAAAACCCAACATGTCGTAGGGAACGGACGCGGAAAATTTACGCTCCCCTGATTCGTGCGCGGTCCGTTCCCGTTGCGGGCCGCGAAACTAGAGGCTCGATGAGAACCGGAAACGAGATGTAATGTTCGCCCCCGAAAGCAGGCGGCCCACGCCGAAGCCACCGGAGACGTCCGAGAGACTGTGCCATTTCGATGCAGAACATTTACCGAATGGGCGGAGTCACCGATTCGGACGGGATTCGTTCTTCCCCCGTTCACGCCTAGAGCGTGAGTCACGTTAAGAACTGCATAGAATGATCAGACCTTTATCCACGCAATCCACAGGTCTCGCCAAAGGCCGCGGCGTCACCGCCGTGCTCGGCCCCACCAATACCGGCAAGACCCACCTCGCCATCGAGCGCATGCTCGCCCACGACGTGGGCGTCATCGGCCTGCCGCTGCGGCTGCTTGCCCGCGAAGTCTACGACAAGGTCGTGGCCAAGGTCGGCGCCAACCAGGTCGCGCTCATCACCGGCGAGGAGAAGATCAAGCCGCCAAATGCGCGCTTCTATGTCTGCACCGTCGAGGCCATGCCGCGCGAACTCGAGGCGGATTTTGTCGCTGTGGACGAAATTCAGCTCGCGGCAGACGCCGAGCGCGGCCATGTGTTCACCAACCGCCTATTCCATGCGCGCGGCCTGAACGAAACGCTGCTGCTCGGTGCGGCGACGATGCGCGACGCCATCCGTGAGCTTCTGCCCGGCGCCAACCTTGTCTCGCGACCGCGCCTGTCGAAGCTCTCTTATGCGGGCGACAAGAAGATCACCCGCCTGCCACGGCGCGCGGCCATCGTCGCCTTCTCGGTGAACGACGTCTACGCCATCGCCGAGCTGGTACGGCGGCAGCGCGGCGGCGCCGCGGTGGTGCTCGGGGCACTCAGCCCCCGCACCCGCAACGCCCAAGTGGCGCTCTACCAGAACGGCGACGTGGATTTCCTGGTGGCCACCGACGCCATCGGCATGGGACTCAATCTCGACCTCGATCACGTGGCCTTTGCCGGCATCCGCAAGTTCGACGGCCAGGCCCACCGCAATCTCACGCCATCGGAGATCGGCCAGATTGCCGGCCGCGCCGGCCGCCATATGAATGACGGCACGTTCGGCGTGACCGGCCAGGTCGCGCCCTTCGACGCCGAACTGATCGACCGCTTGGAAAAACACACCTTCGATCAAGTCGGCATGCTGCAATGGCGCAGCCGCACCCTCGATTTTGCCTCCCTCGACGCGCTGCGCGACAGCCTGCGCGAGAGCCCCGAGCATCCCCGCCTCACGCGCTCGCGCATGGTCGACGACGTGATTGCGCTGGAGAATGTCACGCGCGACGAGGAGATTTGCGAACTGGCGCGCGGACCGGCGGCGGTCGGGCTGCTGTGGGAAATGTGCCAGATCCCGGACTACCGGAAAGTTTCACCCATCAGCCACGCCGAGTTCGTCGCGACGCTCTACCGCTTCGTCATGAGCGACGAGGGCAAGATTCCCGAGGATTGGTTCGCCAATCAAGTGGCACAATCCGACCGTATCGACGGTGATCTGGATACGCTGTCGAACCGGCTTGCCCAAATTCGGACCTGGACATTTGTCTCACACCGCTCTCAATGGCTCCAGGATCCGGAGCACTGGCAGGAACGCACAAGGGTCATTGAGGATAAACTGTCCGACGCTCTACACGAACGTCTGACACAACGCTTTGTCGACCGGCGCACCAGTGTGCTTATGCGGCGCCTGCGCGATAAGGAGGAGATGATGGCCGAGATCAGTCCTGACGGTCAGATTCTTGTCGAGAACCATTTTGTCGGACGTTTGGACGGCTTTCGCTTCACGCCCGATGCGTCCAGCGATGGTATTCACGGCAAGGCCGCGCGCCACGCCGCAGCCCAAGTGCTCGAGACCGAGCTGGCCGCCCGCGCCGCGGCGCTTGTCGGCGCAGCCGATGAGACGATTACGCTCACCCCAAACGGCCGCATCGTCTGGCAGGGCTCGGAGATCGGCCGGCTCGAACGCGGCGACACGGCCCTCAAACCGCGCATCCAGCTTTTCACCGACGAGCATCTGGCCCCGCCGGACCGCGAGCGTATCGCGGTGCACCTCAATGCGTGGCTCGCCGCCCATCTCGATGCGAAACTGAAGCCGCTGATCGCGCTGAGCGAGGCGCAGGACCTGACGGGCCTCGCGCGCGGACTGGCCTTCCGGCTGACGGAAAATCTCGGCGTGCTCCGCCGCGATACGGCCGCCGCCGAGATCAAGGCGCTCGACCAGGCCGACCGCGGTCAACTGCGCAAATACGGTGTGCGCTTCGGCGCTTTCAATCTCTACTTCCCTGCCCTGCTCAAGCCCGCGGCCGCAGAGCTCCTGCTCCTGCTATGGGCCCTGCACGGCGGCCCCGAGCATAACCTCGATGCCGATAGCCTGCCGGAACGCCCGCAGCAGGGGCTGACCTCCGTGGCGGCCGATAAGGCCATCCCGGAACCGTATTGGCGTGCCGCGGGCTTCCATGTCGCCGGCAGCCGCGCCGTGCGCATCGACATGCTGGAACGGCTCTCCGATCTCATACGGGTCCGCGTGACCTGGCGCACTGCGCCAGCCGAACAGGAGAGCGCACCGGCCCCCTCTGGCGCCAGCGGCGATGGCGGGTTCCGCGTCGTGCCGGAGCTGATGTCGATG
>Ga0114919_10000619_pt1 | contig 27797 bp, 12 predicted proteins | sample BlataG_FD_88682 | JGI IMG/M metagenome (GOLD analysis project Ga0114919, IMG submission 88682) | Deep subsurface microbial communities from Black Sea to uncover new lineages of life (NeLLi) - Black_00105 metaG | ecosystem: Environmental > Aquatic > Marine > Oceanic > Sediment | place: Atlantic... | reverse complement strand
CGAATCGTTCTTCAGTAAAGATAGATGAATTACGTATATGTCTGTCTGATATATTGTCTTTGCCTAAGTCTTCAACATTCCAACAATACTGACAACCTGATGGACGTTCGCCTGCTAACATTTGCTTACGTTCCATTTTCTTTTCCCATGTGTTATGTAACGCACTTGGGTTTTCTTTTAATTCATGTAATGGAATCTTGTGTGGTTGAGGATGATAACAACTATGTGTCTCACCTGTTTGTAAGTACATAGTAACATGTTCCCATTTGGCAAGACAAAATGACGGAGTTGCTTCGTCTTCAACTCGTATTTGAATTGTTTTTATTCTATCAGTTTCTTTAGACATTACCAGCCTTCTATTTCTCTGATAATCTCCATCTCTGTCACTAAGGGACCTAAGTTTCTTTTATCAGCATTGTAATGTCTTTTAAAGAATGTAGATTGATCTTTATCTAACATGTTCATTGGTAAACCCAATTTTGCTTTTAGTTCTTCCCCTATTTCTTTTGCGGCTTCGATTGGATCATTATTCATATGTTGTTCCCACATATTGGGGTAGTTATCAAACCATTGAATATCTGTATGTTCAAAGTCTGTTAACATTGTCATGTATGTTCCTAATCTTGCTCCGTATATTGCCCAGTCACCATTCTCTGCATCTAAGCCTACATTTTGCCATATAGTTAGATTATTTAAATTCTTGTCTGCAACTCGCATTTTGAATTGATCTATAGTTACTAATGCACCTCTGTCTAAGACCATCTTTACGCCTTCTCTAAAGCCTGCTCTCCATGCTTGGAATGCTGACATGTTAGGGTAAGTTGTTGAATAGCAATCATACATAGCCCAGTATAATGAATCTTCTGAGTTCATCATAAAGTCAACTTGTGTTGCTTCAGAGCCATCAGTATGTTCATGTGTAGTCATGTTCTCTACATATGTTTTAGTCCATGATGACATGCCACCGTTGCCATATCGTAAAGCATTGATATTATTAATAGACTTCCATCTAAACTGTGCTTGTTGGTATCTTGGATCTTTGTCTGTAAAGTCTAATTGAATATTAAAGAAATCTTCTTCAGGCAATGTATCACCATCGATAAGAACGAATCTTTCAGTTTCACTAAGTTCGCCTGCCGCTTTATGTGCTTGATCAGAACCTAGTACACCATCTACTCGTTGTGCCCATGGTACCATATTTTTGATTTTTAACCAAAACTCTTCTTTCTGTGGTTCATCATAACTTAAATAGATAACATCTAAGTCTGCGATATCAATAATATTACTCATCGTTATCCTTTTTTAATTCATATCCGTCTTCAGGATCTATTTCAGCATCAGCATTCATAAATCGCATACGTTGTATTAAATCCCAATTAACATTTTTCCATTCATTTCTGATACTTGAATAAGTTTCGTCTGTTTTATTCGATTTCATAATTATACATCTTCCAATACTGTGTGCTGACTTGATCATCAATTTCGTCAGGGTTAATAATAATACTTATATCACTTGCTGAAGTTAATTGCCCACTAGTGCTAGGTCGTAATTTCTGAATGATTGCATGAGGTCTTACTCTTTTTATACGCCCATCAACAACTGTAATATCTGGCCTTGCCTCAGCAAATACTGTAGCATCAACAACTATGTAATTACCTTCTGGTTTATCACAAGTATAAAAATCTACAGACCCATCTTCTTTATAATACAATCGAAACTCAGGTGCTTCAATTTTTGGTGCGTCCCAAACGAGGATATAATCTTCTTTATCACTCATTGAACGACTCCTCTAGTATAGCAGAAAATGATTTAATATGATAGTGGAAAGGATACATTTGTGGCTTTGTAAGTATTCTTAATGTTTCAGGGTGTATTTCATATACTAAAGTATCCATCCAATTTTCAGTGGGCATAGTATTTATAAACTGTTTCATATGTATCATAGACATATCAGTAAAGACTGGTAATGTTGTGTGTTCTTCTCCCATTAAATGTGCTACATAAGCATAGACCCAATCAGTTGTTGCTGGTTCATCTGCATTGCATTGTAATGTATCTCTAATATCACTCCAATTTTCAAAGACATGTCTGACTGTCTCAAAGAATTTTTTTGCTGTTTCTGACTTCTTAAAGTAAGTTATTGCGTTATATGTATCAGGTAGTTTATTATCGTCTATAAAGCGACGGTATGCTCTTGTATGCGATATATTTTGCTTGTAGTCTCTGATAGTCGTAGAGACAACCATGTCTCTTTCTTTGAGTATTTCCCACCAATAGTCTATTGATGTTGGCATGTACATATCTGCTTCTAGTTTAATTGTGTACTCATAAGGACTTGCTTCATATACTTGCCAATCATTGATAAGTTTCCAATCTGAGTCTGGTGCTTGATCTCCATACGGCAATGGAATGACTTTGTGAAATGCTTTGCAGTTTGTTTCGTTATCAGAGATTAAAGATACCTTTGCATCAGGCATTACTCTCATAATAGATTCTGCTAATTGTTCTGCACATTGGACATAGTTGACAAGGTCAGTGTTTTGTGCTATAATAACAAATCCCTTATCCATTCATTATCCCCGCAAACAAGTCTTTGTTCATTATATGAAAGTCCATGTCTTTAATTGTTATATACTCTTTTCGCATTTTACTGTTTTTCCAATTATCGAACATTACAGTAAACTCTGTATTGAAGTCCCAATAATCTCCGTCTGCTGGTATTTGAGTATCAACTTGATTTGCATACACAGATGTATTCTTACCTACATGCATTAAGTCCCAAGGTATATAATCACTTGGTTCTGTTGAATGTCCATTAACAATGTTGAGTGCTAATGTAAGAGCATAATCATTACGATAAACACCTGCAATAAAACTGTGTATGTTTGCATAGTGATCGTAATTATGTTGTACCATTTCGAGTGCTTCAAAGATTTGTTTGGCACGTTCAGATTTCTTAAACATAATAACTGTAGCCCACAAAGAACTATAACTATATGAACTAAGATACTCTTGTGAAACATTTGGGTGCATTAAGAATTCTGTTCTGTTATGACAACAGAATGAATCTGAAAAATCAAACGTCTTTAATAGTTTATCAGAATTTATAACATAGTCAACATCGATTAAAAGCGTTTCCTCATAGGGACTAAGTTCATATGCTTGATATCGACCTTTGTTGATCCATACTTGATTTTCTCTTATGTTGTTTTTATCTGGTACAACTTCAATAATGTTATCAAATACACCAGTATCTTTGGGAGCCGACTTGGCATCGGTAATTAGAGTCGTAGGTAGACCTAAGAAGGAACTTGCCCTTCTTGCACAATATTCAGCCATCTCAACATAATTATATTTGCTTGAGTTAAATGCAAATAAAACTACGCCTCGGCCTATCTCTTGTTTTCTAGTTCTTGCCATTCTGCGTACCACTCAGTCATAACGTTCTTGTATGTTGTTGTTAATGTTTCTAATAGAGCAGTAGCATCTACTTCAACTGGGTTATCAAACGTATCGATAAGAACTGTTGTAGTTTCAAATTGATTTGATAATGCAGTAAGGATAGTTATTGTATTAGCATCTGCTTTCCACAATCCACCTTGTTCAGCAATAATAAGTTTACTTTCGTATTTTTCTTTTAGATATACTTTTGCAGAGTTATGTGCAAACCGTGCTTTAGCATCAGAAATTAATTTTTTTGTATCCATAGATTATCTATACTCCCACCACTATTTAGATGAGTTTAGATGGGGTAGAAAATAAATTATTGGGAAGAGATGAGTGGCATTACCACTCTTTTTTGCCGCCAGATTGTTCGTTGTTAGCATATCCCATAAGGTATGCTTCAACTTCTGAGTCTTTCATTTCGGGTGGTTCTATTCTAGGATTGTTCCCAGTACCATTTGGATAATAGTGAGGACTTTTGCCTCGGCTATACCAAGAGTCAGCGGAACCCCTGTCAAAAGGAGAACCGTGCCATGAGGGATAGTGTTTGCCGTTATACTCGGTAGTGTCAGAGTGAGCCACTAGTTAAGAACCAGTTACTGAACTTGCTAGAGTAGGTGTTCCCCAAGATGCTGATAAGTTAGTTGTTTCAGGTGCTTGTAATGTTAATGTTACAGCAGTACCTGAAGATGCTACTAAGTCATCTGGGATTTCGTCAAAAATTGTGAAAATAGTGATAACATCGCCAGTATCACCGTTAGATCCTTGAGCACCATTAGACTTAACAATGTATCTAATAAATGATGATAAGTAACCTGAAGGACCTGATGATGCAGTCTGCGTAAATGCAGTTGCGTTTGCTGTTGTAAGTCCAAAATATCCTTTATCAGCATCAACAGTAGGTGTATTACCACCTCCACCGACTTTAGTAATACCTGAATAAGATGAGCCTGCAATTGAAACTGTGCCTGAGTTAGGTGCAGATTGAACAACTGTACCAGTGTTTGATGCTAGATCAGAGAATAGTAAATTGATGCCTGTACCTGTTGGGTGAGAACAAGTCATTTTAATTTGTCCGCCAGAGTTAAAGAAATATCTAGCCGCATCGCCATTTGCAAATGTAACAGTATGAGTGAATGTTAATGCATTCTGCCATGAAGTACCACGTGTTGCAGTTGATGATGTAGTTGATCCTACTGCCGCCGCGTTGCGTCTGTTAGTATAGATCGTTGTTAAGTTAGTTGGGATAGCAGACAAGTATGTTACTGTTCCACCTGATGTTGGTGCTGTAACTGAAGTGATTGATGAACCACTGTGAGCCGCCGCTGATGCTGTATTTGCAACTAATGCGTTCCATTGACCAGTTGCAATAACTGTTCCTCCAGCCGCTACTTGTGACACAGCAGTTTGGCCATATCCAGAAGTAGTTCCGCCAGTAGCCCAAACAGTGTTTAATTTATTTGCCCCAGTCTCTGGGTTGCTACCTACTAAGTTGTTGAAGTCAGTTGCTTCGATCAGTCCATTTTGTGCGTAACTCATGTTTAAATTCCCGTAAAATTTATTTGATTGTGACTATGGCTTCTACTGTGCCTAGTTCACTAGTGTATTTATCTGTTAATGCTCTACCAATAACGTTGAATGCTGTTGCTTCCCCTGCTGTTGCGGCTCTTGCGATGCCTTTACCAGCAGAAACTAATCTTTCTCCCTTCGTTACTTTACCAATAGTGTTGACTTTAACTCTACCTGTCATTGCTACAGCCGGATGAGATTCGTTATTTCCTGCCGCATCATTCATTAAGAAAGCCATGTTGTCTGAAACAACACCAAATACATCTTCACTTAACTCGTATTTAACAGCAGTAACTTCAGCATCTCCGCCTAGTTCAACAACTGTTCCTGGTGTATATACATCATCTGCTGAAAATCGTTCCGCCAAGTCAGCATAAGTTGCTGTAAGACGTGATCCTGTAGTCAATGTCCAGTTACCTGTAATTGATCCTGAAGTTGTGTTTGCTCCAGCACTTAAAGTAGTACCGTTAAAAACTGTTGCACCTGTACCGACATTACCTGTGTATGTTGGTAAGTATGAAGCAACGTTTGCGTTGCTGTATGCGGCAGAACCTAATGGAATAGGATCGCCATTTGCATAATAAAAATTGTCTGTTTTAACACCAATCGAGCCACTGCCAGTAATTACTAAGTTACCACCTGTCACCCACATACTTGTTCCAGCAACTGCGTTAGCAGTACCTGCACCATTAGCAGTCCAAACACCAGTGATTGTTCCGTTAGTAGACTGTGAGCCTGAAGTGATTGCTGTTGTTGTTAATGTTCCGATTTCACCGTTAGTAATATTACCTGTTACGATGTTAGCAGTATCAGTAACGTTCAATGTTACTGTATTCATTGCTTGTGCATTACTATTAGTTGTGGCAACAATGTTACCAGCAGTCATAGTTCCTGTAACTTCAACTGTGTTGAAAGTTGTTGCACCGCCTGATGCTGTAGATGTTAGTGTACCCCATAAAGTAGGGTCTGTCTCACCATCTGTAGGGCAAACACGAAGTAGACTACTACTTGTGTCATACCAAATTTGTCCTTTTAATGCATTAGCAGGAGGAGATCCTGATGCAAAGTTTTCAATAAGATGTGCGAAGTTAGTATCAATTGTTTCCCCGTAACCAGCATAGTTTCTACCTGGTAAACCGAGAGATGTTGCATTTGTATTGATAGTACCGTCGGCAATGGTCGTTAAGACTGTTCCATCACTTTTTAAGATTGTATATGCCATGTTTCTAATTAACTCCGTTATTATTATTTATCTTAAATGGTAACTAAATTAGTTAGAGACTGTATTCTAACCGTATAATCTATCTGTATTTGTCTGTTTAAAGATTTTTGCACAGGGTGAAAAATTACATGAGTTAAAAGTCGTGTAATTACGTTCCCGTTGCTGTCTGTTCCATAGTTTGCTAATAACCCTAACTCATCAAAAATGTAGTTAGAATCTGTTTGTGTGCTGTTATCGAATGCCGCTTGACCAGAAGGCTCACCGTAATCTAATAGACATTGCACTAATATATCTGTATACACCCTACCAGTAGTGTGAAATACAGTCATTTTGTTTCTTGTTGGGTCTAAGTTGAAAACACTTGTGTCATCAACGATTTTTGCATATGTTTGATTGTATAAAGCCGCATTTTGACCTGTAGTATTAGGTGGTAGATATGTAATAACACCTGTCTCATCAACAGATGCACCGCCGTTACCAAACGCCATTTGATATATCTCACCATAACCTCTACTAGAAAGAGTATCAGCAATTGCTTCTGACATGTTTTCATAGTTGATAGCATTTTTTGCTTCTTGGAGGACTTCACCAGTTTTATAGTCTCTGATTGTCAGAAAGCCTTCCATTTTTAAAATTTGTTGATCACCTGACATTTTAACTATCACCTCTTACTTGTACTAGTATTTCATTAGTGTTCGGGTCAGTAATTTTGATACTTGAAGAAAAATATACACCACTACTTTCGTTTGGTTTTGCTAGTTTTTCTGTCTTTTCATCAATTATCGAGGATAAGACCTTCTCATTTTTTGATTTATTAGTGTTCATCTCTTTATTTATCATTTAAAATAGGGCCCAATTCTTTAAGTCACATCAGTTGATAGAAACTGTGCAGGAACTGTATTACTTATCTGTAAAGGGTCTCCTAAGGTCGGATTAAAGACATATGAGTTCCAAGTTTGATTATAATAAGTATCTGCTAATCTATTCGCTGATAACAAACCGTACACTTCTGTATATTTAGGAATAGAAGATTGAATCGATGTGCCGTTAGTTCCTCTTTGTAATCCACCAACAGCGTTTGTAGCAAAATCAATTGTTGTGAATCTAATTTGTTCACCATTAATATACAACAAGTTCCCTTCAAATGATGTAATTGTTAATGAATCCCCTGCTGTAATATACGCACCGTCTGTAATTTTTAATATAGGTGATAAGTTCTCAATAACTATGATGAGATTTGCAGTATCGATATACAAACCAGTTGTAACATTCAATACTTTTACACCAGTCACAGTATCTTTGTCAGCAGTCAAGCCTATCGAATAGACACCACTTACTGGAGTTGGAGCAATATTACTTTGAGCAATCTGGTTTGTCACTCTATCTATATTTCCTACAGGAATTGTTGTTGATAATGGATACAAGCCGTCATTCAACCATGTCCTAGACTGTACATTTGCTCTGTAGATACTTGCTTTCTCGTTAGTATCTACTATGTTTAAATATATTTCTTCATTTGGTGTTGAATCTGGAATCATGTTAGTCATAATTATAACATCACCAGGTATAATTTCTGTTAAGATACTAACTTCATTATCTGCGCCAAGTCTTAATCGATCATTTGGTACACGTAAACCGTTAACAGTAACCCAAAGTCTTTCAACATTAGTTTGTTCCCATTGTGTTACATTCATTGCACCAGTATCAGATGATAATGCAAATTCTGCATCTGCTACACCGTTTGTTGTAGTTGCACTAATTGTAAATGTTTGTGTGTTAATGTCAGTGGACTTGACATAATACGTAGTTCCCTGTATAATACCACCAACGAGTGCATCACCTGATTGTTTGCTTTGCTGTGTGAATATTACAGGTGTATTTGGTACTAGATCAGACACATCAATTGCAGTAATTTCATTAGTTGATGTAGTAGTCGCAGTTGCCACTGTTGTTTCTAAGAAGAATGTGCCTTGTCTCCAAACATAACCGCCACTAATGTACTCTGTAACACCTGTCACGGGGTAATTTGTAACATATGGCAGAGGACTATAAACTTGAGTATATAAGTCAAATATTGTATCAGTGATAACTCTTACATTGTAAGTATTGCCGTTAAGTTGTGTTGCTCCCAAACAGCCGTCTATCACACATCTTTCAGTTATCTGAGCAGTACCAGAGCCAGTACCAACACCAGTTGCAGTAAATACTGTTCCTGGATCGCTGTCTGCGGCACCTATTAATGTATAATCTGTTGTCCCAGTTGTCAGAATAATATATTCTGAACCGACTTCAAATGAGCCGGCAGTTAAGATACTATTGTTGAATCCATGTGCTAGAGTTGTTGTTACTCTTGTAGTTGGCAATCCACCAACTGTTGCTACCATAAGACCTGAAGCACCACTAGTAATTGTTATAGTAGCACCGTTTTCATCTTTAATTGTTGCGTTTGTAGAACTAACAATTGTATCTACGAAGTAAACAAGACCTTCTGTTATTTCTACAATATTAGTTCCAGAGAATGAAATTGTATCACCGACAACAAAACCAGCAGTAGAAGTAAAGATAATCTCATTACCAGTTGTTGTACCAGTTGCAGTTGTAATAGCATTTGCTGGTTCAATTGTTGTTGAGATATCTTGTATTTCATTAACTTGAACAGCATTCAATGTTCCAACCATTGATCCTGTATCAGTTGTAACTGTGACTGGAGTACCACCAATAGTTGTTGATATAGTAAATGTAGTTGCATCGATAATTTCTAAGATGTAATATGTTACACCTGCTGTAATTCCACCTATAGTCGGTGCAGAGAATGTAATTGGCTCGTTAACAGCAAGACCCGATGTATCTGCACAAGTTAATGTGTTTAAATCTTCATCGTATGTAACTACAACTGGAGTATTTTGGTCATATGTTTGTGCTGATGGTGTATCTTGGTCAAACGTTCCTTCAGTATGAGTAGTTGCAGTAACTGTAATTGTACTGAATGAACTTAAAGTAGATGCAGAAATATTATACTGAGTTGTTAAGTATTGTCTATCAGTATCATTATAAGTTAAGACTCTAATCTTAGAACTGTTTGCTGGAGCACCATTAGTAAAGACAAGTGTGTCAGCAGATGGGTCTATAGTATAACTCGTAATAGACTGTCTAAGTCCATTAACTTCAACGATTGCGTTGTATGGGTTAGTGTCACCTAAGTAGTTAGTGAGATCAAATGATACTTTCACTCCGTCAGCAACAAACTCTTGTATTTCAGGCATAGAATATGCATATTGTATTGCTGTTGAATCTTCTCCAAACAATGAGTAGACGATATAATCAGTAGCATTTGACCATGCAGTAGGTGGACCAAAGACAAGTTTTGCTTGAATATTATTTGGTTGCACAGAGATTGCATAATCATTAGTGACAAATGATGATATCCCAGATGAATTACCTAGAGTAACAACAGTGCCGCCATTAGTTTCAGAAATTGTAAACTCATTAATGTCTACGATTGTTTTAATGTAGTACAACGTGTTCGGTGTAATGTCTGATCCAAACATATCTTTTGCAAAGTAAATTCTATCACCAGCATTTAAGCCGTCAGTTGTTCCTGTTGTGATTGCATTGTTACTTGCTTTTGTTTGTGTGATTGTAGCAGTATTACCTTCAACAAGTTTTGCACCGTTATGATAAACAACTGGTGGCGTCCAAGTAAGACCTGTACCAACTTGAATGTTTACAACCATCAGACCTGTTGCATCACTTAATGCAACTGTAGGTCCAGCAAGACCACTTGCAGTAAGTGTGTCTGAAACAGTAATTGTATTTGTTGGGAATGATATTGATTTAACATAATATGTTGTATCTTCTGCAATGCCACCAAATACTGCTCCTTGGAATGTAACCGCAGAGTTTAATGTAAATTTAATAACTTCATCACAAACAATTCTGTCTGTTGATGCTATTGTTTCAGTAGCAGTTACTTCAACTGGTATTGATGATGGCTTGATTAAACCAGATCCTTGGAAATAAGTATCACTGTAATTACAGTTGAGATAGATGTCATAGAATCCAGTTTCTGTAATTTCTCTAATAGCATCAGTATCTGTGTTTGCTTTAACTAACTGATTACCATTACCGACTTCATATACATCGACTCTTAATTTTTCATTTGGTCCAAATGCTAGAGGATTATCAAGTGTAATAACTTTTGTAACCCAGTTAACAGTGTATTCACTTGTTGCAAGTCCGGTACCTAATCCACTTGTTGGATTAATAATCTGTAAACTCAATTCAATTGGATATTGAGCAAATGCATCAAAACTATATTCTGTTTGCAGTTGAGTTGTAGGCTCTAATATTTTTGATACAACATTAAATCCAGTATGTGAATACTGTGTAGCATTCCAAAGTGTTCCTGGTCTCGTATTCACTGCCATTGTAAGATTGTCTTTCATCAACCCAGGAACTAGTTCTTCTGGTCCATAACCAAATCCGAACTCTGCACCCTTGACATCGTAAGTAGGTTCTGTTACAATGAAGACACTAGATGAAGTCCATGTGACTCCGTTGTCAACTGATTGTAAAATTGTATTATCGTCACCGACAACAACAAATGCAGTAGCACCAGAGTTGTATGTGATACCATGTAAGTCTTCTGTAGTTCCAGATGTCTGTGTTGTCCAAGTTAGACCGTCAGTAGATGTTTGAATTCTACCATCTTCACCGACTGTCATCCATAAACTGTTAGCATAGATAATATCTTTTAATGTTTTTGCTGTAGCATCAACTATAAAGATTCTACATTGATCTGGTATTGCATCGTTTGTTAATGTTACTTTAGATGTTAGACCAGAGTCTGTAAAGATTTCTATCTGTGTAGAATTAATTACACTTACATAGTAAGTAACACTTGCTGTTAGTCCACTAAATGTTTCTGTTGTTTGTATTGGGTCTGCATTCGTAAATCCTGCTGTACTTGCAACACCTAATTGATCAGTTGCTGAGTTAATACCAGTAACTAAAACTTCATTGATTCCAGTCCAATCTGCACCGTTAGATGTTTGATAGATAACATTGTTTTCACCAACTGCAATTGCAATTGTTCCATTACTAGCAACTGCGTTCAATCCATATGGAGTAATTGATACACTATCTGACCAAGTATTACCGTCTTCGTCTGAAGAATATGATATAATATTAGTTGGTACTAATTGCGTTAATCCAGATGTATAATCATATCGTAGTCCTTTACCAACTGCAACAAATCCTGTATAACCTGTTGTAGTAACAAAAGCAGTTCCATTCAATGTTATTTCAAAAACAGTATCATATGTTTTCTTTTTAGTCCAAGTTGTTGCATCTGTACTGTTGACGATGCCATCACCAACTGCTACATAATAATCACTACCATATGCTACACTGTTAAGTGCTACTGAAGGCGCAGTTAGTACAGATGATCTAGTTGTCCAAACAATTCCGTCTGTACTTTTGTAAATTGGTGTTGCTATGTTTGATGATGTTATTACATAAACACCATTACCATATACAATGTCAGTTGCATTAACAACAATATTAGCAATATCTCTTGTCGCCCATGAAGTTCCTGCAATTGATGTAATTACGCCTGTGTAATTCGTAAAGTTAGCAGGAGCATAGTATTGAGTGCCGTCCCATAGTATTGCTGGTATCGCAACGCCCGTTGGATAAAATGCTTCATCTTTTAATGTTATGTCAAGTGCATATTGATCTTCTGGAGCGAATGCATTACCTAAGTAAACTGCATTTGGATATGTTGTTCCAACAAACAACTGAGTCAAATCAAGCCCTGGCATGTTAACTGTTGGTTGATAAAATCCTTCTACTCTATCAAGTGCGTTTAATACTCTGTTATCTGCTCTTAATTCTTCCCACTTACCAATAATAAATTCTTCATCGTTATTTGATATAACACATCTGTAAACTCTGTTTAGATATTTTACAATAGACTGATTGAAGTAGAATGGTTCTGGTAAGAATGCATAACTACCTGCTTTAGACATTGTAAATTCTGCACTTCCTGGTGTTACAGGAACAACGTCACTGCCACCTGGCTCTGTACTTACTTTGATATCGTTTCCTGTGATATCTGTTATATAATATTCTGTGCTGTTTGCTAAGCCACTTGCAGTTTGCTCTGCTGTACTTAAACTCATAAAGACTACTGTATCATTCACTACGAAAGATGTGGAGTCAGCAACTGTGTATGCTGTTGATGTTATAGCAGTTACATTAGTTGATGTAAATCCACCAAAGTCAAATCCTATACCACTAACTGGCGTTGTCATTCTTGCATCAGAATAAACTTCTAATTGATTTTGACTGATAACTTTTAAATAATACTTTGTTACATAGTCTTCTGGATCACCTGAAACAATCAAACTTGTGACTGCTCCATTTGCATCAACAGTGTTGACTTCTAATGTCGCATCATTTGCAGGAGATGTCCCGCCCATGCTAGTTCCAGGTATTGTAATTTTGTTTGTGTTTGCATAGCCTGTACCGCCACTGCCTATAATGACTGAGTAACCGCCTAATTTAAATCCTATATCGAATTCTGCAAATGTTTGTGGTGTTTGAGTCAAGTTAAATGCAGTTGTACTATCTGATAAAGTAACATCACTTCCACCAGCAGAAGTAGAAACAGTAATATAGTCACTACCTAAACCTGTCATCGTTCCATTGTCTGTAGTCAACGTATATGCGGCGCCACCAATAGATTCACTAATTGTAAATGTAGTACTACTATCTATTGTTTTAATAAAGTATTCATCAGTGATTGTTATTCCACCTAATCCTGCGCCACTAAAGATAACTGGCATACCAATCCAAAGTGAACTTGTGTCTGAACATGTAATTAAATTACCAGACGAAGAAGTTGAACTACAGAATACAGTTATTGGATTAACTGTTGCTGTACCAGTACCTGCTCCAACACCTGTTGCTGTAAATGTAATACCTACTGAACTGCTTATTGCACCAATTAATACATAGTTTGTTGTGCCTACAGTAGTAATTGTGTATACTTGTCCTACAACAAAATCGCCTGCTTCGACAATACGATCACTGAATTCAGTAACGAAGTAGGGAGTTGCTGTTGAAAGTCCGCCTGTAGCAGTATCGAACTCTACTGGCATGTTTATATAGAAGTTGCTTGTACGAGCATCTTGTGTTTTTAATGCAATTCTATTTACAGTGGCAATTGTTGCACCCAATGATCTTGTCAATTGATTCGATACAGAAGCCGCTGTAGTTGGAATGTTTGTATAATACTTAGAAGTATCATAGAATGTAAATTGTTGACCGTTAACTTGACCAGGAGAGATTGGCAATGAAACATTCATTAACATTGAGCCAGTCGCAGTTGATAAATCAAATACATCTGCTTGACTTGTTAATAGTCCAGTATCAGTTGTTGCTGTACCTGTACCTGTGCCTACACCAGTTGATTCAAATATAGTGCCAACATTGTTGTTAGCCGCACCAAGTAGTACATAGTCAGTAGTACCTGCAGTTACGATTTGATATGTTGTGCCAGGCACAAATGATCCAGCAGTTATAACACCAACATTAGTTACAGCAAACGCTGATCCATTAATCGAGGTTGAGATTATAATCTGAGTTGAAGATACAACTTCTCTCACATAGTAAATTGTGCCAGATTCAATATTACCATAATTAGTTATGCTAGTGTTAGGCAATGTAATAAAGTCATTAAAGACAATTGGGTCGTTAACAGCAAGACCAGTTGTTGAAATAACAGTTATGTTATTAGGTATGATTGCTGTGCCAGTACCTGCTCCAACACCTGTTGCTGTGAAAATTGTACCTGGATTGCTGTCTGCGGCACCAATTAATGTATAGTCAGTTGTCCCTGTTGTTACAATTGTATAAGTTTGTCCAATAATAAAAGATCCGGCTGAAGCCGATGTTTCTGTACCAACAAGTGTAGTATTAGTTGCTGTGACTGACGTACTAATCGTAATAGTTTCATCATCGAGGACTGTCGTTACATAATAAACGTCATTTTCAACTATGTCTCCAAACACATCGCCTACAAAGAATAAAGGAATACCTGGATAAAAACCATTAGTTCCGCCTGTACCGATAAGACTTTGTGGAATCGTTATTGTGTTTGTTGTTCCATTAGTTGCAGTTGCTGTCAGCAAGCCAGGGTAGTTAAGTGTAACTACTGCTGTGTCTGTCACTATACCTGCATATGCAAACATACCTGCACTTGATGCAGTTTCAGTAGTTACAACAAATACAGGACCGCCTACTGTTTCACTAATTGTAAAATCTGTAATGTCAATAATAGACTTGACATAATAAACTTGATCCACTATAATATTGCCTATTACTGCTCCAGTAAATTTGATTGGCATGCCAACAGTGAAACCAATTGTAGAACCAGATGAGTTTAATTCACCAGTTGCGTCATCATATGGGTTTAATCGAATTTTATTTCCAGTTGCTACTGTGTTTGTAACTCTACGAGCAAACGTAGAATATGATACAGTTTGATCATTAACAGCATTAACAATTTCTAAAACTGCACCCTGTGCTGAAGCCTTAATATTTTCAATTGGAGGAGCAGTTGCTTGTAATGAAATTGCAGAACTTGAAACGTTCTCACTATTAAAATAACTACCTGCAAAAAACGAACCGTAAAATGCATTTGCTTCCCAATCTAAGATTTGAGATGTGTAAGTAGTTCTATCAAATTTTAATTCAATATTGTTTTCTCTGACTGGTGTTGAATTTGTAATTGCTGATGCTTTGGCACCAACATTTAATTGGAAGTTGCCATCAGTTGTTCCAGTTGAGAAAACTACTCTATCAAATTCATAGACTGCTTCATTGTAACTTGTGTACAAAGCAACAACAGTTGATGGGTTTGTTTCAAGGACATTAATATAATACCATTGATTGTTTATTAGCCCAGTTACTGATGCAGACGATGCAGTATCATCTTTGTATTGTATTAAATCACCAGTTTGCAGACTTGGAGCAAAAAGTGAAATTGTATTTAATGTAGAGTTGATATCATCATTAGTAAAGAACAATTGTTCTGCTGGTGCAATTCTAATTTCTGGTAAGACAGCATACCCTTCTCCGGGATTTATAACGTTCACACTGACAACAGAATCAACACTCATCACTGCTTCAAGTTGTGCTTCAACTCTTGGTGCTGGGTAGATAGTTGTATCAATGTATGCTGTAATTTGAGGTGGCTCAACATAGTTTTTACTACCATCTAGCACTACTACAGCAGGAAGATCAATAAAGATTTCTGCTCCAGGTACATGTGCTAATGGCGTTGTGCCATTAAATCCTCTTTGCAAACCAATTAGCATGTTTAATGCTCTATCAACACGTGAGTATGAAATCTTTTCTGTACCAATTTGTATGACGCCATTGATTGGGAAGCCTGATGCATTGTCAACGAATAAAATTGAAGACCCAATAGGCAGATAAACAGAAAGCAAAGTAATTTGATAATCTGTTTGTCCGGTAATTGACACCCCGTAATTATTAAACCAATCTTTATATTGTGGTAATTGCCAGATTGCGTTTGTTGGCAAGAACGTTGATGTGTTGTTTACATTCTTATATGATAACTGGGGAGAAACAAATTGTTCTATCGTACTGTCCCAAGTGGCTGGCAAATCAAAGTCTGAAACGTTGCCGTCATACGTGTCTATGCCTGTATACTTAAATAAGAAATCTTTAATTACTACATGAAATGGTTTTGTCTCATTGATATAACTTGACAAGAACAATTGATTATCTGATGAATAATTTTGTATTGGTTTTAATTCTCTAATAGTATGACTAACATCAACGAGAGAAGTTTTGTTTAACCAAGGCAAGTAGTTTTGTGATTCATCTGCTTCACTTTGAATGTATTCAAATAAAAGAATCAATGATTTGTTTCTGTATTGTATAAGTTCGTCAATATAAATTTGTTCGTTTAATGCACGAATAATCCAACGTGTTTCTTCACTTGGATATTCATCAAATGAGTCAGTGTCAAAGAAGTTATCACCGAAGCCTGTTTTGCCTAATGCATAGTCCCAAAGATATATGTTAAATTGTAGTGTGCCGTTTTCTAAACCAACACGAGTCCAAACATCATTGCCATCGTAACGATACATTTCCCATTTGCCTTCACCGTTTGTTTCAACTCTAGCAATTGTTCCTATAGTAACAGTAAGAGCAGAAAGATCAGCATAAAGTGGTACTGAGACAGATGACTTAGTGTTGTTATTGTATTGCCCTACTGGGTTAGTTGTTGGTAACCACCAGTTGACATATGACCAATAATTTGTAGTGTCATAAAATTCTCCTGTTTGGAAAAGATATGTAGCATTTTCTCTTGTTTCTGAGATTGGGAAATCTGCTAATACAGTATTCGCATATTTTAAATAGTTTTTCAAGCCTAAGAATCTATTAAAAAAGAAACTCTGTCTTGGTCTTTGCAGTACGCCTGACTGTACTGCTTTTGGTAAATATGGATTAGGCACAACTGCACCTACTTCGTCTACTCCAGAGAATGAATCTAATAAACGATCATATAAACCTTCTGGTCTGTTTGCTTCTGTTTGTATTCCAAATTTTGGCAGACCAGGCAAAAAGTCATCAGCACCATCTCTTATCAAACTAAATTCTTGGTGAGATGGATCGTCATTACTGCCTGTTGCATAGCCTATATGGAATACACTATCATTAACATTTATATATGGTTGACAGTTATATAATCCAAATGCATTTGGCAACAATGGTGTAACATATGACACTCCAGATGATGTTGGATTTCTAATATATGATTCTAAGTTAGTGTCAGATAATGTCTTGCCTTCTGCACTCATTACAGTATCTGTATTTCGTACCCAGAAATAGTAGACAGGAGTAACTACATTTGATGCGTTTAGTGTCGATTCAATACTATATGTTTGTAAGTTTTTAGGAGTTCCTGCACCTGTGTATTGACTTGGTACATTATTTGATGATACCCATGTATATACTGCAACATCTGATCCTGGGAATACTTGCCCCCAACGACTTGCATTGTATACATTATCATTTTGATGATAGTTTAACCACCTAGTAGTTGACGTATCGAACCAAAGTTCACCGACATGATCAGTTCCCCATATAAGCCCTGCATTGATTCCATTAATCTCGGCATTATATCGTGCTGGGTCTACGTTGTCAACATAGTCGAGGTTTTCTCTTACTACACCGAGCAATTTATTTTGCATCGGATCTATATAATCTAAATTAATTAATGTATCATTTGTTTCTGCACTAAAAATTTGTGCATTTTGTATTTTGTTTATGTCTACAGTTTTTGAAGGTGTTCTGTATAGTGTCCAATCTTTAATGCCTGTTGCATTTTGGAATAGATTAACTTGTCCTTCTAAATCTCCGTAACTCAAATTAGGTGTACCGATTACAACTTGATTTGCATTAAAATCTAATGCCGTTCCGTATTGTGGTTCAAAGCCATAATTTTGTTCTTTGCTGTTCAAGTTTTGTGCATACACAAATTGACCTGGATCTGCAACTGAACCATTATAATTAGCAAGATAATCATACATGTAGACTGCACCAGCATTAGCCCATGTGTCAACAAAACGAGTTGCATTATTATCAAAGATAGTATCGTTGTCTAGGTTTTCATCATCAGTAAAATCAAATGTTGTGCCTAAGTATCTTGTACTTACTGGGGCAGAAATTACTACTGAATCTTTTTCATTAAATTTAATCGTGTTACCAAATAATGTTCTACTGTCATTATGTGGTGCAGTAATGTTTTGTGTTTTTGTATAAAGAACTAATCCAAGATCAGATAATGTAGCAGTATCAACTGCTTGTAATAATAATTTTTCATTAATCAATGCTAGACCTGCACTGATAATTGATATGATAAGTTCACCATCGCTAGTTGCACTTGCTTGAATATTAGTGATACCAGTAGCATTGATGACGTTTGCTACATCAGTAGCAGTACTACCATTTACGAGTTTAACTAAGTACCCGTTAATTAAAAGATTTCTATCAGCAGTTAGTAAGCACTTACTTGTACCTATAACTGAGCCGTATTTTCCACCACCATTTGTATATCTATAAACTGAACCGTCAGACTGTATTGTTCCTAGCATACGAATTTCGCCAGGTGCACCGATTAATACTTCACTGCCATATGAAGTCATATCAGTTGCGTAGCCTAATTGAGTACCAACTCTAGTGTCTTCATCTGGAATCATTGTTTGTACTAATGTAGAAACTGATGTACTTACAGTAACAATATCACCTGCTCTCAATGTTCCGAAATACTTAAATTCATTTAGACCTGTCACTGCATAATTATTGTCATCAACAATTGTACCGTTAACACTGACTTGTCTAATTGCACTATTGTTCTGTGCAAGAATAATAGCATTAAGAGTAAGATCATCTTCTAATGTGATTGCTGTACTAGATGATCTAGTTGTTTTAAGTGACATTGTACCAACGCCAACTTCTTTAACATAATAAACTTGATTAGGACTTATACCAGAATCTCCAAAGACTCCAGTTGAACTAAAGACTATTGCAGTATTTTCAGTTAATGCAGTACCAGTGTATGTAATTACATTACTTGTTACATTAGTTGCTGTTCTAGCAACGAACAATTCGTCCCATGCTATTTCAAATACATGAGGTTGATTTGGTATTGAATTGTATTGTGATTCAAAATTTTGTATTGCACGTGAGAAAACATAACTTGTACCCCAATTAACATTATTTTCCGGAGATGTTAAAGTTGGAGCACCAATTGAAATTGTATCACCGTTAGCATCAGTTGCAACTGAAGATCCAAATCCACCTGCACCTACAGGAGATATGATTTCTGTTTCTTCATTAGAGTCAGTGTATGATACTTGATTTGCTGTACCTGTACCAGAACCGATACCAGTTGCAACAAACAAGATTCCTAGTTTGTTTTCTACTGCACCGATTGCTTTAAAGTCTGTTGGGTTTTCATAACAGATACCATCACCTGCTACAAATCCTGCTGGCGGTGTTGTTGCTGTAAATGTAGTACCAACTTCGTTGTCTACTGCACCGAGTTGAGTAAATTGTGTTGACCCTGGGAACAAAATCTGATAAGATTGTCCTGTTGTAATATCACTGGCGCCAACTTCTGTGCCCAATGAAGTAATTTCATATGTTTCAGTTGCAGTAAAGTAACCTGCTGATAATGGAATACGTTCTCTGCTAAGTCTTATTACTTGATTGTTTAGTGGGTCACCAACATAAATCCAATTTTGATCATCACTCATAGAAATGCAAGTACCTGCACCTGCACCAATTGTGATAGTTTGTAGTAAAACTGGATCATCATCTATAACTGAATCGTTTACTGTGTAGATGTAAACACGACCTACTGGGAAACCAGTACTGTCAGTTGTTTCTGTAATAGCAAACAAACGACCCGAGTATGCGATTGCTGTACCGAATGTTGGTCTTGCTCCGCTAATAGGTAATATATTATCACTGTCTGTATCTTGTACAAATTCACCTGTAGTATCATCTACAACATAACGATAAACTCTACCGACTGTTGAGTCTCCTAACCAATAACTATATGTGTCTGGTATATACGCAACAGCACTACCGAATGTTTGTCCGTCTGCTCGATTTAAAGTTGTTGTCATGCCATAGTTTAATGACTTACGATAAACACCCCAATTTCCATCTTCGGCTTCATCTACCCATACAGTATTCTTAACAAACTCTGCTTCGTTTAAATCTAAATTATTAATGTCTGCTGGTTGTTCTACACGTTGATCACTAAATGTCAAACCTAAACCATTACCAGTTAATGTTTGTGGTGGTTGACTCAATGGCAAATTAATAGTTATTGAATTTAAATCATTAACAACAGTAACAATATAATAACCATTAATACTAGATGCTACGTTAATCATTGCAAACGGATCTAATAGTTTTAAACCATGAGGTTTAGCAAATGTAATTGTAGTTGTGTTGTTTAAATTTGGAGTAATGCCTACGACCCTACCAACTGGCTTCCAAGTATACACTCTCCACTTTTCTTTGAAGTTTGCTAACCAAGCATAATCTCTAACATAAAAATCATTGATCGGCACTAATGTATTATTTGAGTTAACTGCTTGTGGTAAGTTAGCAAAGTGATACGCCGCTAATTTAACATCGTTATAATTAACAAAGCCTGCTGTTGGGTATAACTTAGTTTCTGGCTCATATGCTAGTTCTGCTAATATGTTAGCAGATTCAGGAGCCCGTGCGTAATTAAATAGATTCGCAAGTGATACGTTTTGCATTGATCCTTGAGTTGCAACATTATCTATTAATGCAACTATAGAAGGATTGCCTGTTAACTTTGCTTCATTCACTAAGAACTCTACAAAATTATGATTAAGTGTTCCGCCAAACTCTCCTGTTTGAATTCCCCAATTTTCATAAACATCATAGTTTATACCACCTGAAGGTAATGTTGCACCTTTAAAAGCAGAAACTGAGTTAGGTGTTCCTTTTGTTTTAATTAAATTCTTGTAAACATTAACCTGTGTAATGTCAGTCAAGTTGATTGATGCAAGATAGTCTCTAGGTCTAAAGCCAATCAAAGAGAATGCCAATTGATCTGCATCGTTTTCTAAGTTTGCTTTTGTATCATTATAATACAAAGTACTTTCGTAAGAACGTGTTGCAGAGTTAGGCAACAATCCTTTTTGAATCTGATCTGAATCTGTTAGTGTCCACTGACCATCTACAAATGTTGATGACGGTTGCACTGTCGTGGTTGCTGTCCAATATTTAGATTTGTATGTAACAATAGATCCTTTAGGATATACAAGTGTAGATGTCCATTCTTTGATGTTGTCTTGGTTAAGAATAAATCCAGACGCAAACATGGTACCGTCCCATTCAGCAGTTTTAGTGCCTCGTAGGTAAAGTCGATTCTGTCTAAGTCCAGTAACTAGATTATAGATGACATCATTAAACAATGTAGTGTTATCAAAAACGATACCGTGTTCTAAGTTACTTAATTGAAATTGACCATATGACATTGCATCGCCAGTATTCAATGTTTTAACTTCAAATTTTGTATCGAGTCTTTCTATGTTTAAGTCTTTAGTTGCAATCTGATACAAGTTTTGATTTAACAAGAAGTTTTCATTTTGAATTGTTAAAGGTTGAACAACGTCACTTTCTTTTTCAATTTTTAATGTGTTGGCAGACGGACCAATAGTTATAATAGATCCAGATTCCCAATTAAATTGTGCCCAATACAAATACTCTTTGATCATCAGTTCCCAGTTTAAAGTAACTGAGTTTTCAAGTGTGTCAAAGACCATACCTTTACGTGTTAAGTATGAACCATAACTTGCTAAGAACTGTGACAGTTGTTGCAATGTATAAAATTGTGTGCCGTACGGTACAATTTTTTCTTGTACATCTGATTGTGTGTATTTGTTTACAATGTCTACTGAGTAATCATCAACTGATATAGTTGTTGTGCCTGTTCCCAAAATTGGTTGATCAATTGTAAAGTATGCTTGATTCTGTGAATTACCATATACTTTCCAACCGTTATTCACAAGTTGAATAATAACACTTGAATATTTAATTTCATCATTAGGTTGATTATCATGTAGCAATACTTGATAACTTTCATCTGGTATTAACAATGATGAATTGTTTGAGTTTGGTGTTACTTTTTCAACAAGGAATTTTAATAATGTTTTATCACTAAATCCAGCCAGTCTATATATTAAACGAACATCAACGTTGTTTAACAAAGATGTAATAGTTGTTGTTGCATCTACGCCTTGTTGCTTTTCATAGTCAACGATCCAGTTGATGTAACTTGTTTTTGCTGTGCCATTACCATATATTTCAATATCACTGATGTCTAAATGAGTTCTGTCATCTACTAGATATTGTTTAAATTCTGTGTTATACTTATAGTTGTCTAAGTCTGCGCCTAAATTAAAGAAATCTGCTGGTCTAGTCAACGCAAAGATTTTCATCAAGTCAAAAGCATATGATGAACTTCTTCTGTATGAGAATTCTGCTGGTGCATCATCACCTACTTTCCATTCACGTTGAAATAAGTTTTCATCGTAGTTGCCAATTAACGTCTGCATTGGAGATTTTAAGTCTCCATATTCATCTACTGGAATAATTCTACTTAAACCAGGACGTTTTAATTTTTCTACAGTAACACTAGTTGTTCCGCCTGTATTATAAATAATACCCGCTTCTAAGTCATTCCATAATATAGTGTTTTCACTCGTATATGGAGCTGGACCATATTGTGCTGTCCACCAACTTGGCATCTGTGAGAAGCCTAACATTTCCCATGGTGCTATGTTTGGTTGAGATGTACCATAAAAGTATTCATACACCCCTCTCCAATAACCTTGGTCGATAGGAGTGTCAGTTAATTTATTAGCAGACTGCCAATAGTTCCAAGACCATTCGTTTGCTTTTGTATATCCCTTTTGAGTTTTATAAGCGATTCTATTTTTACCAACCCAACTTAAAAAGTTTGCACTATAAATCTTTAAGAAGTCATCACTTGAATATGTAGAGTCTGAGAAAAACCCTGGCAATACTTCATAATCTTTTATTGGTACTTCTGTGCTTAACTTAATATTATTATAAATTCTAGTTTCAAATTCTAATAATGCTTGATCTCTAAAATCAGTAAGTCCTGTTGCTGGCGTATAGTCAAGTGTATACAGAGATGTATACGAACCGTCATGTCCTCTTAGCATGTAAGTAGGAGTTTGATAGTTTGGATCTAAAACAACTTCTGGTTGCCATTTAGGATATAAACCTAACTTAGTAGGCGTGTTTGGAACATATGAACTATATGTTTGATTGTATTCTTTAATAGTTATTTGATCATTTGGTTGCAAACTCAAAGTGACAGTCAACGATGGCGAAGTAGATGAAACTGTGTAGTCTACATCTTTAATTAATTGTGTAGTTGTTACAGTACCTGACACTGTTCTTGCAAGATAAACTAAAACACCATTATAGTTTGCTGTTGTAAAATTATATGTTTGTGATAACGGATAAATCGATTCTTGCAATGCGTTAGCAAACGTGTATGTGTTTGTTTTGTATGGTGCCTGTGATGGCAACATATCACTCCAAAAGAATGATGTATCTTCCGTTTTAGATTTAACAATGATGTTTAATGCATCATCTAATATTTTACTCGGTGTAGACGTGGTAGTCACATCCATATCATTAACAGTTTTAACAACTAACTGTTTGTAATTTGTATATTCTTGTGAGTTGTATTGTAAAGCATTAAACAAATTGTAATTAGACTTGCGTAAAAATATACTTGGCAACACTAATGAAGCAGAGTTTTGAATAATACTGTTACCATATGGAACAAGATTACCTAAGTCTCTTAAGTTGTTAGCACCGAAAACAACACCCGTTGAATTTGGATTGTTAATAAAGATGTCTTGGTACTGTGATCTAATGTCACCCAGGTCAGCAACTTTTAAATTTTCATTAAATGGGTTGTTGCTTAAATTAATAGGTATGCTATAATATGCTGTTGTCGAAGGTTGATTACTTAACAACAAAATTTGTATAGGAGTGTCTACTGTTGGCGCAGTATTAAACGTCACTGTCGTTGTTTTATCAGTAGATGTTACAGTGTAAGTACTAGGCAATTGATATACATTATTAAGGTAAACTTGGACGTTTGGCCATTGAGCAGTCACAGTTGAATCATAGGGAATAACTGCAACATCACACGTGAATTCTGCTGTGGTCCCTGCTGTATATTCTAGTTCAAATATTTGATATTGAACTGAGGGGGCAATGGCTGTTTGCCAGCCTAATTCACGGGTCTTTGTTGTACGTGTAGAATAATCATACACGTAACCTGTATTTACGTTTTGTGTTACTGGAGTTGTTCCTGTAACATATGAAAATGTATCAACGTTTAATGATACATCAAAACTAATATCACCTTGATTGACGATATCAGAATAACGTACAGGGAAACCTAATATCGGATCATTTATACCTGTACCTACACCGTAAGCAAATAATTTATTACCTATAAATGAAGTGCCTTGATAAATTGTAGGGTCACCAAATGACACATTGTTTTTATCATAGATATTAAACAATGGTGCTTGATTGACTGTTAGTTTTTGTTGTGCTTCTTCCCATACTGTACCATTAAACCAGAATGTAGAACCTTGATTATAATATCCTCTTAGTGCTACTGTTTGATTATCAACTAAGGCTGGTGAGTCAACTGACTCTGACAAAGTAATGATAGGTACTGAACCTGGAGTAATCGTTGAAAAGCCAACAACATAAATTTTATTTCTAACTTCTAAATTAGTATCTGCTACAAAGGCAATTCTAGCACCAGAAAACAATTGATAGTTTGCAAGTGCATCATCAGACCCAACAATTGATGCTACACTCGTAGTTCCAAATGTTGTATTAGATTCCCAAGAAACAGTTAATACAGTGTTTGTGCCTATAACTGCAAGACTATCAATAGAAGTATTTCTTGGTAGTAAGTTAGTTGAGTCTGCAACAAATTGACCTTCTTGGAACGATTTCAAAATATCAGTTGTTGGAATAGTTATTGTTGTGGTTGTGGCGTTTGTCACAGCCGCAATTGTTGCAGTATAATTAGTGTATGATTCTACATCTGGATAGTATGCTTGTTGATTTGCTACATCAGCAAATGCATTTGTTGTGCGAGTATCAATAAAATCAACTGGCGCTTTTGCTTCTGTACCAGAATCAAATAGTTTTAAGTTTGGATAGAACTCAACGATCGGGCGTTTTGCTTTATTATTGCCTGTAACATAAGTTGAGATGATCGATGGGTTATCATTGTATTTTGCTGTTGCATTGATAACATCAATATGGAACCATCTGTTTGATCTTGACCATGCATTTCTATTAATAGCAGTCCTAGCAATAGTAATATAGTCTTGGTCTACTGGTATAAACAATTCAACATCGAAGTTGCCAATAGAGTAGTTTAACGTGTCATAAGGAATAAATTCAGTTCCAGTAAAATCTTCTGGCACAGTTAAATCAGTAGTTGGAATAAGTTGTATTGCTTCCCCTACGCCTTCAACATAATATTCACCTGACAAGTAACTTGTAGGAACAATATCTCCTTGAAATTCTACTTTAAGACCATTCGTAAATTCTACTCCGTTCGTAGACGTATATGTTTTTTGTCCTATAATATCTACATCAATATCAATTGTGTTATTCGTGTTACTTTCGATTAATCTTATTGTGCCTACTTTGTTTGGATCTGTACCATCTTGGTAGTACAATGTATCTAATATAGCAGACAAATATGGAATTTGTGTAATAACACCAAGTGTGCTACGATAGAATTCTAATCCGATATACTCAGTACCAAATTGTACTGTGATTATTTCTTCGTTTGGAATTACACCAGCTGGTATCAAACGAATAGTTGGGTTTGTTGCATCTCCAACATATGTAATTGTATAAAAGTTTTCATTAACATTTGTATAAAAGCCTTCTTCAAACAAGCCTTCATTAATGTTTGCAGTCATTGTTCCTGTTTCAGGTGTTAATGATATTGCTGGACCATTCAATGTTTCTGAGATTTTAAAAACAGAGGGACTAACAATTTCTTTTACATAATAAATTGTATCGCTGTCTACACCACCAATTAAAGGAGTTGTGCCTACTTGTGAAAATGTTACAGTTTGATTAAGTACTAAATTTTCAGTAGAGCCAGAAGTAATAACTGTGTCTGCTGTTGTTTCAGTAATTGCTAAAGTAACTGGAGCAACAATTTGTGTTGATGTTAAATTAACATCGTAGTTTGCTCCATTCTCATCAAAAAATGATTGAATAAATCCTACTTCGTTTGGCTCTGATGTTTCAGAAAACATAACAGTAAGATTTTCAAGTGATGTTACACCATCTATGTTGCCTATTTCAGAAAGAGTTTTGCCATTGATGTCAGAAAATAGTTCGTTACTTACTACATCAACTAAATTGTTTCCTGGAAACAAATACTGATCTTGTGCATTTCTTTGTGGCACTGTAAATGTAACAAATCCTTGCGATGCACCATTGTTGTTAACACCCAAAACTTCTCTAGTATTTTGTGCTCCGTCTAAGCCTGTTACTCCAGGCACACCTTGAATCCAAAACTGAGAATCTTGGTTAACTGCAAATCTATAAGTACCACCACGTAACAAAGTAAGTGTTGGGTTTAACGAAGAAGTTAAAGAATTTACTGATCTAATGTTATATGCATTTCCTACACTACTTACAACATAGTCAGTTTCTGCAAAGACAGTTGCTGATGAAACTGAAACAACTGGAGGACCTTCTGGTATCCAGTAATACTGAGTAAAGTTAATTAATTTATCTAAGTTAGTAAATGAGTCCCAAGAATAGAATTCACTGTTAAACAAGCGATTGTTATCATCGACAACACCACCTGATAATTTAAGAGCATCTATTAACTCAGGGTAACTTAAGAAGTCTTTTGCTGTTGATTGATTTTCGTTTAAGAATGCAACACCAGGCGCTAGTTGATAATCTGTACGAGTAGCATTAGGCTCTGTTACATAATAATCTTTTGCGTTAACACCATAACCAAACTTACTACCAACATACCCTTGCATTTTTGTAGTAGAAGGATTGTTGACTAAGTTGTCAAGGGTCGCTCCTAAAAATTGGGCGTTGGTTGAGGTTTTGAATATCTCTGGTAAAAACTGTAGTGTTCTTATTCTTGCCATGTTTTATATAGTCCTTAAGACTGTAGTGTGTCAGGTGTTAATGCGGCCACAATTACAACATCATTTGTAGTAGCGGCATTTGCAAATATTTCATACGGTCTGCATTTAATTTCATACAAATCTCCAAATAACTTTTCTGGATCGTTTGATACTAATACGACTGAACTAACCATATCTCCAAGTTTTTCATGCAAGTAAGAACTTAACTCTGAAAAGAAGAATGTATCTCCAAAGTTCCAATTATCAATATTAAAATATGTGTCCATTTCTTTTAAAATTGCACTTCGTATTTCACTGTCTGATGCATTTGTTGATGCTGATTTTACAGCCTTAATAGTTGCTCGTAATGATCTATCTGCTTTTGCTCCGAATAAAGGTTTAAACGTGACACTATTTAATACTGCACTATCTGACAACATTTTGTAATTATTTATTAACGGGTAAGCAATTTGCAACTCGTTCATTGTTGGTTGTTCTGGTTTTGTTACTGTACCAGTAGAGTCTTGTATCCAATTTCTATATGCTGTATAATATGATTGTGTTACTAAGTATAAATCAATAATATTAGTAGTTGCTGGATCAATACGAGTTGTATTATTTGCATTATGTCTGTATTGATAATCTAATGCTTGACGACCAGATTTAACAGAATAATCTGTTTGCAATGTTACAACATAAAACGGTGTAGTTACAGTTG
>Ga0114919_10000617_pt1 | contig 27851 bp, 26 predicted proteins | sample BlataG_FD_88682 | JGI IMG/M metagenome (GOLD analysis project Ga0114919, IMG submission 88682) | Deep subsurface microbial communities from Black Sea to uncover new lineages of life (NeLLi) - Black_00105 metaG | ecosystem: Environmental > Aquatic > Marine > Oceanic > Sediment | place: Atlantic... | reverse complement strand
GAGCCCAACACCAGAGCCAAAGGATAGGCGCTTTTGAAATCAAGGATGGATTCGGGGGTGTTTGCGGAGAGTCCCACCACCCAGAAGCCGGCCTTTTTAACCATGTCTATTGTCTGGTTGATGTTGGCTACCCGACAGATGGACAGATACTCCGCTGCCCCTGCTGCCGCTTTGAGCGCCGCCGGGGAGAGGCTTGCCGCCCGCCTTCTGCGCAGTATCACCCCACCGCTGCCAAAGGCAAGCGACGAGCGCAGGATGGCGCCCAGATTTTGAGGGTCTTCTATCCCCTCCAGGATAAGCAGGGGTGAGGGGGGCTTCTTAGCTGAAGAATCAAGTAGCTCTTTTAGACCGATGTAGGGGAAAGGTTCCGCTCTGGCGACGATGCCCTGATGGTTTGAGGAATTACATATCTCGGTCAGCTCCTCGCGGCTTTTTGCTATGACCGGCACGCCTTTCTCGGAGGCTGAATTCTCGGCTTCTCGGAGGACGGTGCTCTTCCCTTGCGGTAGGATATAGAGCTCAAAGATGCGCCGCCGTCCGGCACGGAGGACGGCGACGACGGCGTTTGCGCCCATTATGTATTCATCGCTCATTATCGCACTCTATTCTTCCTTGAAACGCATCTCTATGGGAACCTCATAGTAGCGGTCCACCTGGAAGAGAAAGTTTATCGCCTCCTGTTCTTTATTGGGATCTCCTCCACCGTACTGTAAGTAAGCGCTGTAATGGTCGCCGGCTTTCTGCAGTTCATCCAGACCGAGATAAGCGCAAGCCAGACTGAAATGAGCCTCGGCGAATTCCGGGCGTTTCTTGATGACCATGGAGAGGGCGTCCACCGCCTCCTCAAAACGATACTGTTCTATCAAAGCGATGCCCAGATTGTTGTAGGCGGTGTAGTTGCCCGGGTTTCTGCTTATCGCCTCCCGGGAGATTCTATCCACCTCATTGATCTTGCCCAACTCCAATAGCACCAGGGTGAGGTTGTTGACCGCATTCTCGTCTTCTTCATCAAGCTCCAAAGCCTTGCGCAGGCTGACCTCCGATTCCTCCAGGTAGCCCAGACGATACTGGGTAATACCCAGGTTGACCAGATTGTCCACAGTGGGCTTCAACTCGGTTACCATCCTATATTCTTCTATGGCTTCCTCATCCATACCCAGGTTCACATAGCAGAATGCCAGCCAATCATGGATCTCCATCAGAGTGTTGTCTATGTGCAGCGCTTCCTTGAACTTCTCCACCGCCAGCTCATACTCAAACCAGTTGGCAAGCTTAATCCCTTCATCGTAAGCGATCTGGATGAGGCAGGTGTTCAACCATTCCTGAGCCACGGTGAGGTCCGGCTCAAGCTCCAGCACCTTGCGGAAATACTCAGCAGAGGTCTGGTAATTGCCGGCTTCAAAAGCCTTCTGAGCCCGCTTGAAATATTCCCTTGCCTCCTTGCAGATGGATGCGGTAACCGTGTCTGCAAAGCTTGTTGGGGGGAAGTATAGAAGGCTCACCAGTAATGCTGGAATGAGCAGGGATATTCCCCATCTGATATTGTGACCTTTGACATAGCCCATTGCGTTCACCTCACTAAATTTTTATATCTTGGTCGGTTCTTATATTTGAAGAGCAACGCCGAGGCTATGACTGCTACGCCCTCCCCCCGACCGATGAATCCCATGCCCTCGTTGCTCTTCCCTTTGATGCTCACCTGTTCCGGCTCCAGGTCCAGCGCCTCCATTATTCTCTTGCGCATTGCCGGGGCGTGCGGAGCAATTTTAGGCTTCTCGGTGATTATGGTGATATCCACATTGACACTGCGATATCCCTGCTTGTCTATCAGCTCAGCCGCCTGAAGAAGAAGGGAGAAGCTGTCGGCGTCCTTATACTGTGGGTCGTCGGGAGGGAATTGCTGTCCGATATCCGCAAGCCCCGAGGCGCCGAGCAGTGCGTCAATGAGGGCGTGGAGAACCGCATCCCCGTCGGAGTGTCCCAGAAGCCCCTTGGGGTGGTCAATCTGGATCCCGCCCAGGAATAGCTTCCTTCCCTCAGAAAATTGGTGGGAGTCGTAGCCCATCCCGATACGATAAGGCAGACTTCCCCATTCCAGAAACTCAGCCGGTGGTTTTGCCCGGCGTGCCTTCCTCCCCTTGGCGGTCTCCTCCGACGATGACCTTTTCCCTTTACCTTCCGTTCCCTCAAATTTCTCGGTCATATTGGTTTCCTTCAAAGCGGATTAGACGTCTTTTTGGATATTATTATACCACACTTGGACTTTCGGGGTGATACTTTGACAGCAACTGACGATAGAGCTCCAGGGTGCGCCCACCGGAGCAGGAGATCAGACCATATTCCTCAAGGAAGCGAAGATACCGTTTTCTCTCCGCTTTCGTCGGCTTGGTCTGGAGAATTTCAACTATCGCTTTCACCATCCGCCCCATGTCGTCAACGTTGAAGAGGGTGATGGGACAGCCTTTGGAGGCTAGATACTCCGGTCCCCCGCTCCTGCTTGCCAGCACCGACCTTCCGCAAGCGAGCCCCTCAAAGATCACTCTGCCCAAGCCTTCCTTTCGGGAGGGGATTAACAGGAGGTCCAGGTTGGCGATGTAGTCCGGGAAAGCCTCTCGGAAACCGAGGAAATGAATTCTCTCGGCAAGTTGCGGTTGGGAGGCGAGTTCTTCCAACCTACGGCGAAACCTGGTTCTCTCTCTGGGTGAGCCGTAGTAGTCGCCGATAAAAAGAATGTGGGAGTCCCGCACCTGAGAGAGGATCTCCGGGGCGGATTGCAGGACCAGGTCCTGCCCCTTTAAATGGTGCAGGTTGCCGACGACGCCGATCAACTTGCTTTGCGGGTCGGAGAGGGAGGGGTGGTCGCCTGCGAAGACGATACTGCGGGGCTTGGCTTCAGGGAGTCGGTCGGTTGCTAGTGGTAAGCCGTCATGTATGGTGAAGATTTTTTTATGGTGTAAGGATTTCAGGAAGAGCTTGGTTATCGCCGGGGAGATGGAGATGACCGCATCGGTTGAGATAAGGGCAATGTGGGTGATGACCTTTCTTTTAACGAGGTCTCGTTTATGGGCGATTAGGGGGAAGGTGCGAAATATCTTGGTGAGAGCCGCCGCCTGCCAGGCGAGGAAGGTGTTGGCGTGGATGAGATGAGGCTCTATATCGGAGAGAGCTTTATAAAGCCAGGCTACCGCTCTTGCCAGTAATATCAGCTTCTTGAAGGGGTCAGCTTCGGCAAATTGATTGGTATTAAGGGGAAAGGGGAGTATCCGCTCCCCGGGCAGGGGTGCGTTTTTGGCTGGAGCAGAGTTCGGGGGGCAGGCGAGCCAGCACTTAACGCTTCCGGTCCCCTCCAGGAACTCCACCAGCTCTAGAAGACAACGCTGACCGCCGTATAGTTGGTCGCCGGTCTCCAGATACAGAACCCTGATGGGGGGATGGGAATCTGTCGCATTAGACACCATTAACCAATCTTATGGCAGGGAGGGGCTAAAGTCAAACGAAAAACCCCGCCAAAGGCGGGGTGGTGATTCCCCCAGGGAGTTTAAGGTGCGCTGATGTAGAAGATGTCCGGGGTACTCCCTCTTGAGTTAATTCTATTTCCTATTGTGGTAAGCGGGAAAAAGCTACTTTTCAATATATGGCTGATTTAATCCAAAGTCAAGGGAGGTTAATATTCTTCCCTGCCTTGACAATCCCCTTGGAAAATCATAATATGTATTATCTAAGTATCCAGAGGAGGGGTAATGAACCTTATAGAGTTGGTTGTACTGTTCGTTGTAGCCTTCGTCATCGGACTCATAGCTCAGCTCATCGTCGGCTTTGACCGCAAAGGCTGTCTGGTAACCGTCGCCATCGGGTTTATCGGTGCGGTGTTGGGAAGTTTTCTGGTATCTAGATTGGGTCTTCCAGAACTTTTACCAATTATTGTAGGGTCAAAACAGATTAACTTTGTCTGGGGATTGATAGGTGCGGTGTTCTTTATATTGATAGTCTCATTAATTTTGGGAAGAAGGAAGAAATAGCTGTGGACGAGGAGGGGTTCTGTGGCTGATTTTGAGGAGATATGTTCCTGGTATGCTGGGGAGCGGGCAAAACAGGTGATAGCCGGCTTAAAGGGACGACAGATGAACGGTTACTATGCAAAAGACGGCCATGAGGCTTGCAAACTCGCCCTCTCTTTGATTCCTGAGGGCAGTGAGGTGGGTCTGGGGGGAAGTATGACCGTCACTCAGATTGGACTGTTGGATGCTCTGGTTACCGGGCATTACAAACTTCATAACCAGTATGAGCGGGGAATTGACCGGGATGAATCTCTACGCCGCCGCACTCTGGGCACTCAGGCTGAATTTTATGTGAGCGGTTGTAATGCCATCACCCTGGACGGGGTTCTCATCAACCAGGACGGCACCGGCAATCGGGTGTCCGCATTCTGCTACGGTCCGCAGAAGGTCATCCATCTGGTGGGCTATAACAAGATCGTTGCCGACATTCCCGAAGGCTTGGAACGAATCAGGTGGTATGCCGCTCCCGCCAACGCCAAACGGCTGGAGTTGCCCACGCCCTGCGTCGCCGACACTGTCTGCACAGACTGCCGTTCCGAGCGTAGAATCTGCAACTATACCCTCATTCAGGAATACTCCATATTTCCCGACCGCACTCATGTAATCATCATCGGCGAGGTTCTGGGCCTTTAATAGATGCAGATACTTTTACTAAATCCCCCCTTCCTGCTCCGCTTCTCCCGCGAACAGCGCAGTCCGGCGGTCACCAAAAGCGGGACGCTCTACTATCCCATGTGGCTCTCCTATGCCTGCGCCCTCCTGGAGGAGAGGGGCTACGAATGTACTCTGATAGACGGCGTGGTCCCCGGCGGGGAGGAGAGGCTGGCGGAGTATTTGAAGAGGAGCCGACCGTCGCTGGTGGTCATCGCTACCTCCACGCCCAGTATAGAGAACGATCTGGAGTGGGTGAGGAGGCTTGATGCAAAATTCCCCGACGCCTTCATCCTCGCCGTGGGTCCCCATGTCTCCGCTCTGGGCCATGAGGTGCTGGGGCTCTGTCCCCAACTGGACGGGGTGGCGCTCGGCGAGTATGAGCTGACCACCTGCGAGCTTGCCGAAGCCCTCGCCAGAGGAAAGAGACCGCGGAGTCTGGTGGGGGCGATACTGCGCAACGGCGAAAAACTCAGCCCCGCCTTTGGCGGGGGCGGGAGGCGCCCCTTTTTGCGCAATTTAGATGAATTGCCCTTCGCAACCCCGGTCTATAAGAAGCATCTCAACTATACAGATTATTTCTACGCCCACAGCAAACATCCCATCGTCACCATCCTCTCGGCGCGGGGCTGTCCCAATCGGTGCATCTACTGCGTCTATCCGCAGACATTTACCGGTCATCGCTACCGCACCCGCTCAATAGACAACGTCTGCGAGGAGATCGCTTATATTAAATGCAACTTCCAGCCCCTGAGCGAGCTGATGTTTGAGGACGACACCTTCACCATAGACGAGGGGCGGACGCAAGCCCTCTGCGAGGAGATGGTGCGCAGGGGGCTTTCCATCCCCTTCTCCGCAAACGCCCGGGTGGACATCGGTTATGACACGCTTAAGGCGGTGAAAGCCGCCGGCTGTCGTCTGATGTGCGTGGGAATAGAGAGCGGGGACCAGGGGGTGCTGGACAACATCGGCAAGGGGACGAATCTGGCGCAGATAGAGCGTTTCTTCCGGGATGCTCGTCGGGCGGGCATACTCATCCACGGCTGTTTCATGGTGGGCAACCCGGGGGAGGACATGAGCACTCTTGAGAAGACTATGGCTTTCGCTATGAAACTTGAGCCGGACACGGCACAGTTCTTCCCGGTGATGAGCTACCCCGGCACACGCTTGCATAAGTGGGCTACTGAACACGGCTACATAACCGCCCGGAGCTACTCGGAGTGGCTGAACGAGGAGGGGGGGCACAACTGCGTGGTCTCCCGCCCCGGCTTGACCAGCGACGACCTGGTGCGCTTCTGCGATTCGGCAAGAAGGCGCTTCTACCTGGCGCCGGGCTATCTACTGAGGAAGCTCCTGCAGAGCTATCTAAAGCCCCAGGAGGCGCTCCGCACCCTGAAGTCGGCGAGGAGGTTTTTGAGGCACCTGGTGAAGGGGAGGTAGGGGGGGTGGTGGCATTTAGTGAAACCCTCAAACGCCAGATAGACGCCACCGACAGGCAGATAGACAACCTGGTCTATGAGCTCTATGGGCTGAGTGAGGAGGAGATAAGGGTGGTGGAGGTTTCAGATTAATGAACGGATCATCTATCAATTTTTTCGATATTCCCATATATAGGTGTTCTCCCGAGGTTTTAGAGGAGGAATTCGAAACCGCAAAAAGGAAATATGTTGATAATGCAAAGAAGGCTGTAAAAGAACCTGACGCTTCATTTGATGAATTGCTCGAGAACCATTTTGTAAACGAAAACTGGTACCCTTGGCATTATAACGAGATTATAGGGTGGCTGGAATTATACGCTATGATTGACGAACAAAGGATTAGAATCGGGGCGAATATTTATTTTATCAATAACTTAAGAATATGTCGTTCTAATAAACGTAGAATTATTACGCCGTACGGTTTTAGGAAAGATGGTAGTAAGAGGTTTCATTCTCCGGTTATTTTTGAGTTCCAATTAACCGAACCTTATGATAACAAAACGATATTCGAAAAGCTTACTGGTGCTTTAGAGAATTTGATGAACCGGGCCGTTTTTAAGTCGCGTTATGTAGAACTAAATAAGTTCTTTGAAATCGGTAGGTTTGTGGATTGGGTTGCGTTTTTTAAATTTGCCACGCCCGGCACGACCGGATGGTGGCGCTAGTGGAGGACATGCTGGAGTTGAACAAGAAGCTGGCCCCGCCAGGGCGGGGCACCGACCACCCCGCCAAGGCGGGGCAACGCCAGATAGACGCCGCCGACAGGCAGAAAGATAAACTGGTCTATGAGCTGTATGGGCTGACTGAGGAGGAGATAAGGGTGGTGGAGGGGGGGTAGGATTTATTTAAAAATATGAAAAGCAACATTAATTGGAGGAGAAATGAAAATGAGAGTAAATGAACAGGATAAGTTTGTTTTTAACATTTGGAAAGAATCGATAAGAGTACAAATGCACTTCAATGAACTAATTATCAAGAATAGGACTGCAGGTTTAAGTATAATAGCTGGTTTCATTGCTACAGGAGTAGGTTTATATAAGGGGGTAAACGATATACTTGGCATTTCAGTGTGGGTTTTATCGTTTTTCTTATTAGTTGGATTTTTTATATTGGATTATTTTTATTATTTTAAATTACTTTTAGGTTCGGTTAGGTACACGGACAAAATTGGGAAGGGTTATGAGGGTATCTCTTTTGGTAAAACAGATGTTAATCCTTTTGGAATAACTAAGGAAATAACAAAAGCAGTAGAGGGAGTAAATGGAGAACCAGGAAAACCTAGGTCTCCAAAATTTGTGATTAGCCTTTATGTTCTCATGTTCATTGGTGAAATATTAGTGATATTGTTTAGCATAATTGAAAACCCAATTTCATTCTTTGTAGACTTTTTAACTTGAATTTAGTGATTTTCAATCATGAACATAGCAGTTGATATTGATGGAGTAATTGTAGATTTGGTATATCATTTCTTGCAAGAAGTAAGCGAGAAATACGATAATCCTTCGTTAAAACATGAAGATATATATTGTCATTGTATGTACGAGGCACTTGGTATACCGAAAGAAGTCCATGATGAGATTATAAGGAAAATATTAAAAAATTGTAATTTAAAATTGGAAGATGGCTCAGTAGAAGCAATAGAAGGGCTCAATAAAAAACATAAAATATTAATAATAACTTCAAGACCACTAAATTATGAAGAACCTACAAAAGAGTTGCTTTATAATAATTCTATAAAGTATTCTGAGATAATATTTACTAAAGACATTAATAAGGGAGAAGATTGTCAGAAAAATAATGTTGATGTATTAATTGAAGATTGTCTTAATGTAGCTATTAACTCATCATCTTTAGTTGAGCATGTTATTTTATATGATAAGCCATGGAATCAATCATCGGAATTAGATAAAAACCTTTTCGTAAGGATCCATGAATGGGATGAAATATTTAAATATGTGTTGTTTTTAGAAAGTATATAGGGCAGACAGAGGTATTGACCAGCAAGTCTATGAGCTATATGTGCTGACCGAGGAGGAGATAAAGTTGGTGGAGGGGGGGGATTGTAGCGGACCCCGCCTAAGGCGGGGAATCTCCGCTTACGAAGGCAATGGCAAGGATGGAAATTAAGGATTGCGGAGGTTAAGAACCTCCGCTACATGTATCAAAAGCAAAGCCCCGTTGTTTGGGGCTTTTGTTTTTTTGTCATTTCTTCTTAAAGCGTAGCCTACACATCCAGATTCCTGACCTCGGTGGCGTGCTCCTCTATGAACTTTCGGCGGGGCTCCACCTTGTCGCCCATCAGAGTGGTGAAGATTTTTTCCGCCTTCACCGCGCTCTCTATGGATATCTGCTGGATAGTGCGGCGTTCGGGGTCCATGGTGGTGGCCCACAGCTGTTCCGGGTTCATCTCCCCCAGACCCTTGTAGCGCTGGAGGGTGTATTTCTGCTCCTCCTCAAGTGTTGCCACCAGCGTGCGCAGTTCCCCCTCGCTGAACAGGTATCTCTGCTGTTTGTCGTAGGAGATGCGGTAGAGCGGTGGGTTGGCGATATAGACCCGTCCGGCGTTGATTAGCTCTTTCATGTAGCGGAAGAAGAAGGTGAGCAGGAGGGTGCGGATGTGGGCGCCGTCAATGTCGGCGTCGGTCATGATGATCAGCTTGCCGTAGCGGAGTTTGCTCTCATTAAACTCGTCGCCGATGCCACAGCCCAGGGCGGTTATGATGGTGCCTATCTCCTCGTTGTGCAGAATCTTGTCCATGCGGGCTTTCTCCACATTGAGTATCTTTCCCCGCAGGGGCAGAATCGCCTGGAATCTGCGGTCTCTACCCTGCTTGGCGCTTCCGCCGGCGCTGTTCCCCTCCACCAGGAAGAGCTCGGTTACCTCGGTGTCCTGTGAGGAGCAGTCGGCTAACTTGCCCGGCAGAGTGCCGGACTCCAGGGCGGTCTTTCGGCGGGTGAGTTCCCGTGCCTTGCGGGCGGCGGCACGGGAGCGAGCGGCGGATACCACCTTAGCCACTATCTTCTTGGAGACCCCGGGGGTCTCATCAAGGAAATCCCGCAGTTTGTCGTAGACCAGGGAATAGACCAGACCCTGCAGTTCGCTGTTGCCAAGCTTGGTCTTGGTCTGTCCTTCAAACTGGGGGTTGCGCAGGCGAACGGAGATGACCGCGGTCAGCCCCTCGCGGACATCCTCGCCGGTGAGGTTGGTCTCCGCCTTGAGCAGCTTGTTCTTTACCGCATAGTCTATGACCGCCTTGGTGATGGCGGTCTTGAAGCCGGTCAGGTGGGTGCCCCCCTCGGTGGTGTTGATGTTGTTGGCGAAGGAGTAGATATTCTCGGAGTAGCCGGTGGTGTATTGCAGGGAGACATCTGTGTGAACATCCTCGCCGGTGGTGTGGAAGGTGATGGGCTTGGGATGGAGGGGGTCCTTGTTCTTGTTCAGTTGACGAACGAAGGCGTCCACGCCTCCCTCATAGTGGAAGACCTGTTTGCGCTTATCGGCGTTCTTCAGCCTTTCGTCTATGAAGGTGATGGAGACCTCCGGAGTCAGGTAAGCTAATTCCTGGAAGCGGTCGGAGAGCACATCACGGTCAAACTTGACCTCGTCAAATATCTCCTTATCCGGCATGAAGGTGACGATGGTGCCGCTGGCGTTCACCTTTCCCACCTTCTTCACCCCACCCTGCGGCTTTCCGCGACTGTATCGCTGACGATAGAGGAGCTTTCTGCGCCCCACCTCCACTATCATCCATTCGGACAGGGCGTTGACCACCGAGACCCCCACGCCGTGCAGTCCGCCGGAGACCTTATACAGCTTGCCGTCAAACTTCCCCCCGGCGTGGAGCATGGTCATAGCCACCTCCAGGGCGCTCTTCTTCTCCGTGGGGTGCTCCTCCACCGGAATTCCCCGCCCGTCGTCCTTAACGGTTAGGGAGTTGTCCTTGTGGATGATGACCACGATATTTCTGCAATAGCCGGCAAGGGCTTCGTCAATGGCGTTGTCCACCACCTCATAGACCAGGTGATGGAGACCTCTAGGTCCGGTGGTGCCGACATACATAGCCGGACGCTTGCGCACCGCCGAAAGCCCTTTGAGCACCTTTATGGACTCGGCGTTGTAATCGTCCTCGGCTTTTTTTGTTTTCTTTTCCTTTGCCATTTTGCAGACCAGCGTTTTGCCATTAATAGATTATTTTAACACAGGGGTGGGCAAATCTCAAGTTATTTCGGCGGTTTCTTGCCCATTAAGTGATGAGTCGAGCCTGAAATCTAAAGCTCGGCACACATATTTTTGCATGATTCATCGGGTTACATAAATTGTTTGGAGATCTCCACCTCAAATATCTCCGGGGCGTCTGTCAGTTCGGGGGAAATCTGGGCCAGGAACTTTTCCTTGGCATTTGCTATTTGGGAGGCATAGATAGAGGTAGCCATTCCCATTTTCTTGGCTTCGTTCACCTCTTTCTTGCCAATCTCCGAGATCAGGTCGGCGATTATATTTCTGGCAAGTATCTTCGCCTCTTTCTTGTCCTCAATCATCTCTCCACACTCAGAATGGTTGGGGGAGGATTTTTCAAGCTGGCGGAGATTTTAGCATAAATGAGGGAATCGGCAATCACTTTTCTGCCCCCATACTTTTATCTTTTTCATCCCAAGCGTTGATAATAGCCTGCCTCTCCACCTCTTGAATCTTTTCGCCGTCATCAAGGTAGAGGTTGGTGATGGCGACCCCCAGGTCAACTAACAACCTGAAAGCCTTCCTTCCCTCCTCCCGGGGGACGGAGAGCACCACGCCACATTCCCCATGAATGGTCTGAGGTTTGGGGATGACCTCCACAGTGATGCCCTCCTGCAGAAGTTTTCTTTCCCCGCCGATGACCTGGTGGGTGGTTTTCAATGCCAGTATCAGCCTGTGCTTGTCCGTGCCCAAAGCTTTTCCCTCAGTTTGCTTATTTTTGCTTTCTGCCCAGGGGCAGATGGAGGGTGAAGATAGTGCCGATGCCCTCACTGGAGCTTACCTCTATCCGACCGGCGTGGTATTCCTCAATTATACGCTTGACCAGGGAAAGACCCATGCCCCAGCCACGGCGTTTGGTGGTGAAGCCGGGGTTGAAGATGTGGCGCAAGGTGGAGGAGGGGATGCCCACGCCGTCATCGCTGATCTCAATCAGGGCTTCATCGCGATTGGTGTCCTCCTCTATGCTGATGCGGATGTTGCTGTGGCTTCTGCCGCTTATGGCGGTGACCGCATTCTTGAGCAGGTTCTCACAGCACCAGCCAATCTGCTCTGTGTTTATGGGTAAGACGAGCTGGGGAGGATATTTCTCCGCTATGGAGACGCCCTTGGCTTCAAAGTCAAAGCGGGTGCGGTAGTAGTCCACCGCTCGGCGCACGCAATCCACCAAATCCGCATTGCGCAATGTGGGGCGGGTGCCGATGGAGCCGAAGCGCTCGGTGATACGGCGCAGGCGATTTACATCCCAGCCGATATCCTTCAATGCGGTTTTCACCAGCTCCTGGTCGCTTTTCTTCAGGGCGGAGTAGTCCACATCCCGAAGAAGTTCCAGCCACCCAAAAAGAGAGGAGGTGGGGGTGCCCAGTTGGTGGGCGGTCTCCTTAGCCATGCCAGCCCATAGGGCGGACTGTTCCCCCCGTTTAAGGCCTCGGTAGGTGAGCACGCCGATGAGGATGAAGGCTATCACCAGGGCGATCTGAGCCAGAGGTAGCCACTTTAGCAGGGTGATGACCGCCGGCTCCTGGTAGTGAAAGAGGAACGCTTTCTGCTCCATAAGCTCGCGGGTGTTGGGATTCATATGATAACGGATGATGGGGATGGGGTCGTTGGCGGAATCCATTTTGGCTATCAACTCTTTCACTCGCTCCAAGTCCTGCGGGTCATTCTCGTCAATCTCAATGCCCAAATTCTTGCCGGCGATGTAGTTACCCTCGTTGTCGGTCAAAATTGAGGGGAAGTTCATGGTCTCACCGATATCCGAAGCCAGTTTGTCGGTTACCTCCTCAACCTTGGAGGATATGAGCATAGAGGAGACGATGGCGTAAGCGGTGGATGTCTTCTTATATTCCTCCTTCAGGCGGTTGATGACCAGTTGACTGTAGGTGAACATTAACACGGCGATTATCGCCAAGCCGATGACGAAATATGTCTGGATGAAGTATCCCCGCCTGGGGGGCTTGAGCTCGTAGGCGCTGATTTTAAACCCACGGCGGATTCTTGGCTTATTGGAGCTGTTTTTACTCGTTCTGGTCACTTTTCCTCAACCTCTAGAATATCGCCGCTCCCAGACCAAACTGCACATATCATGGGATTGCTGCCAGCATGACTGTAATCTGCCTGTTCATCGCCGATTCCTCTTTTCAGCTTCACTCTTTCAGGGAAATAGTAATAGTTGTAGGTTATTGGTGGTGGTTTGACCTTGTCCTATCTTTTCCGAGAACGAATGAGGCTTACGAACATGATGAGCAATATTACCGCCAGAGCGCCGATTATCAAGTATAATATAAAAGGACGCTCCTCTCTCTTTTTTTGTTCAGCCAGAACCTGAGCTTGTATCTTGTCCATAGCAGATTTTGCCGCCATACGCACCTGTGGGCTCTTGTCGTGGCGGTAGATATCCCGCAGGTGTTCCAGCGCCGAAGGGTCACCTATCTCTCCTAAAGCCCAACACGCCTTCTCCCGCACCTCCGGTTGGGGGAGTTTCAATGCCTTGACTAATGAATTCAGGGCGTCTTCGCCCAGTTCGGGGATTTTTCCCCAATCCTTCTTGGCGATGAGATACTGCGCCTCTATGGGCTCAGAGGGTGGTTTCCAGCCCCTCTGCTGCAGGGCTTTCACCGCCGCTAACCGAACCGCCTCGTCCTGGTCCCAGAGCCTTCCAATGAGAACGGTGGTGGTTTGCTGGTCATCGTATTTGGCAAGTATCTCAATTCCCGCCAAGCGCTCCTCTGGAGTCTTGCCTTCCTGCGTAGTTTTAATAGCCTCCTCCAATTCACCAGCTTGAGAGAGCCCCAGACATAAGAAGGCGCACAGTAGCAAGGACATGGTTGATAGGAGGGATAGCTTCAAGGGCGTATCCTTTAGGATATGGGTTTAGAAAATTTGCCGCCTGCGGGCGGCGTAGGGATTGTAGCATAGCTCTCTCAGGGATTGCAAGTCATTAACAGGCTATCACCGCCAGCCTGAGTTGGTAGACCGCGCCGTTTTTGTTGGGGTTGTCCTCGGAAAAGAAGTCGCCGTAGTAGCGGTCGGTGATGTGGTTTATTAGCAAGAACAGTGATATGGGGTTAAAATTGAATATAGACTTCAGCTTTCTTTTACAATCCCTCTTTTCGGTGGAAATTGCCGGGTAAGGAAGGTGGGGGAATGATCAACTCTTCTCAAGCCACTTCTCCAACCATTTTTTGGGCTTTCGGTCGGCGAGGGGGGGAGGTGTCTCTCCCAATACTTCCTCCATGTTGAAAGCCTGACGGGTTTCGGTGGTGTCTTTGACCACCAATATCTCCAAGGCTTCCGGGGTGCCGATTCGGGCGAGAGCCACTGCCACCTTCCTCCGCACCTCAGGGTCGGCATCGTCCAGCTTTTTTGCCAATGCGGGTATCGCTTGGGGGTTTCCTATCTCCCCCAGAGCCCAGGCAGCCAGATTACGGAAATACTCTTCATCATTCTCCAGGTGTTTGCACAGGAAGGTGACTGCGTGTTTGTTGTCCAGCTTACCCAGCGCTTTGGCGGCGGATTCGTGGATATCGGTCAGTGCCCGCAGGAGGGGGATGACCGCAAGGATATCGCCGATCTCCCCTAAAGCCCAGGCTGCCGCCCGACGAACAACGATAGAGCTGTCATCCTGCATGAGGTCTATGAGTTTTCCCACAGCCTTTTTGCCCCTCAGGCGACCGAGAGCTTTGGCTGAGGAGGCACGGACCCGCTTTCGGCGGTCGTGGAGGGCGGAAAGCAGATGGGGTATAGCGCTTTTCCCCAGTCTCTCCAGTGACCAGGATGCTTCGTCCGGGAACTCGCCCAGCATCTTGGTCAGTTCCTCAGCAGAGCTGGAATCCCCGATACGTCCCAGGGCGGTTATCGCCGCCCGGCGCACCGCTTTGTCGCTATCCTCTAGGGAGGCGATGAGAATCTTTAGAACATCGGGTTTACCGATATTGCCCAAGATAGTGGCTATCAGGGAACGGATTTGCGAGCGGCTGTCAAGCATAGCCACTGCCAGTTGGGAGACAGCGTTCTTGCCCATTTGTGTGAGTGAGTTGGCAGCGGCATTTTGGATGCTTTTGCGGTCGCTTCCCAGCTTCTCAATCAGGGCGGGGATAGAATCGGATTCTCCTATCCGTCCCAGCGCTTCACAGGCGGAGAGGACAACTTCTCGGCGAGGGTCGGCGAGCAGTCTCTCAACAGCTCTAGCTGACTTCTTGCCCTTTATGTTGGCGATGGCTCTGGCTGCATAAGAACGAATGGTTGCACGTCGGTCCTGCAAAGCCTCTATCAGCTCGTCCACATTGCGTTCTTTAACCAGTTTGTCAATCTTCTCTTTGCTGTAATGATTCATATTGATAGGTTTTTGGAAAGGAACGAAGGTTTGTATTTTAGCGAATAGTAAAAAAGTGTGGGACTTAACTCATTTCCTGAGCGTCAAAATCCGTCCTCAGATTCTTCCTCTTCAAAGAAGATGGTTTTTCCCTCCAACTCCATCTTCTGGTCTTTTATTTTGGCTTTGTATTCGTTTATAATGTCCAACGCCTCAGGGGTGCCTATCTCATTGAGAGCCGAGAGAATAGCTCCCCCCAACCTGGAGGAGGGGTTCTGACCTAAAGCGGTCTTGAGGGAGCTGGTAGCTTCAGGAGAGGCGATTTTTCCCAGGGCTCTGGAAGCACGGAGGCAGATGGTCTCATCGGGGTCATCCAGGAGTTTGGTGAGGGCAGTAACCGCTTTGGGGTCGCCTAGATTGCCCAGGCTTCTGATTGCACTTGTGCGGACACGTGTGTTTGCATCGTTCAGGACCGGAATGAGCGCTTCCACGACACCTTCCAGGGGATAGTTCCCCAGTGCCCTGGCGGATTGCAAGCGGACTTTCTCGTTTATGTCCTCAAGTGCGTTTATTAGATAGGGCACCGCCCTCTCGTCGCCCAGTTTTCCCATGCCGAAGGCAGCCATCTTGCGCACCATATTATCTTCAGATTGTATTGCCCAAACCAGTGAGTTAAAGCCTTTGGGGTCACCGAGCCGACCTATGCCGGCGGCGGCGTAGTAGTGACCGGGGACATCGCTATACAGGAATTCAATCAGTGCATCTAAGGCTCGCTTGTTTTTCGACAAGCCCAAAGCCCGAGCGGCAAGGGTGCGCAGTTCCGCACCCAGGCTATCATCACGCACTACGGAGATCAACCTCTCCAAGCCTTCGTTTGAGTTTTTGGCGAACTTGACGGAGGCTCTGAAGACCGCATCGTTTAAAATGTCGCTCTTGCTGAAATAGGAGATGACCAAATCAAAGGCTTTAACATCTCCTATTTCCCCCAAAGCCAGAATACAGTTGACCTGCACCGCTTCCTCATCATTCTGCAAAACCTCCATCAGCACATCAACGGTCTCCGGGTCAGCTAGGGAGCCCAGTTGGTAGGAAGCCTCTATCCGCTCTATTAAGTCCGGGCTGTATTTGAGCTTGCTAACCGCAAGAGCGGTCTCGGGATTGGTGAAGTTCTCATCCCCTTTTGAACCACAGCCGAGCATGAGCAAAAGGCAGAGGGAGATGAGAGAGATAAATGTAAGGCGATAGGGCTTTCTCATTTTTCCCCTTTACACGGTTTGATAATTGTTTAGTCCTTTTCTTCCCATTTGGCAAGAATTTTTCGTGCTTCGCTGGTTCCTATTTTCTCTAGAGCCTCCCACACACGAGCACGGGTAATCTCGTCGTCGTCCTCTATCATCATGGCTATGGGGCGAACGGTGGACGGGTCCCCGATTTCGCCCAGAGCCCAGACCGCGTTCTGGCGCACCACTACATCCTGGTCCTTGAGGGCGGTCAGTAGCACCTCGGTCGCCGTCTGCGAGCCCAGTTGACCCAAGGCATAGGCACAGGCTCTGCGGACATTCTCAAATCTGTCGTTCATCTTCTCTATCAACCCCTCCACAGCGGAGGGGTCGCCGATCTCCCCCAGAGCAACTGCTGACGCTTCCCGTAGTTCGTTCTCTTTGCTTTTGAGCGCTTCAAGCAATCCTTCCACCGCCTCCGGGTCGCCAATCTTGCCCAGAGCTGTGGCGGCAGCCACTCGCAGGGAGGTGGTCTCGGCGTCCAGCAGGGGAATCAAGATTGGTGTAGCCACATCTGACCCTATTAAGCCGAGCGCATCTACAGCGGAGATCATGGTTATCCGGTCATCTTCAACCATGGCGGAAATTACGGCGGTAAGGGCAGGCTCACCAATTGCCCCCAAAGCCACAGCCGCCATCTTGCGGGTGACCTCATCGCTGTCGGAGAGGGCTTTGATGAGGGGGAGGATGGCTTCCTCGTCCTTCACCAAGCCTAAAATATCGGCACAGCTTCTTCGTATCTCAATGTTGTCGCTCTCAAGCCCGCCGATGAGGGAGGGCAGAGCCGGCGAACCTATCTCCAGTATGGCTTGCTTTGCCTGGGTCTGGACGAAGAAGTCCGACGAAGCCGACTTCTCAATCAGGGAGGAGACCGCTGAACTCTGGTCCAGGTGGGCTAGAGCGTTGCTCGCCGACAGGCTCACCTGGGGATCCGGGTCCTGCAGTAGAGCTTTGATGGCTTCCGTCGTCCGCGGGTCTCCGATTAGCCCAAGAGTGGTAACCGCACTCTCCCTCACTCCCGGGCTTTCGCTTGAGAGAAGAGGTAGGATGGAGTTTACCGCCTCACTGCCGAACTGCAGTAAAGCGTCTATCGCTGCTTTGCGAATCCAAACGTCGTGTGAGCGAAGTTTCTCCACTAGGGGCTCAACAGCCCGGGTGTCGCCGATCTCCCCCAGAGCGGTTATCGCCGCCCGGTGCACTGAGAAGGTGTCGTCATTGAGTGCTTTAAGAAGGTATTCCACCGCCTGGGTGTCGCCAATCTTACCCAGTTGGTAACAAGCTTCCCTCCGCTCAATTTCGGTGCCGGTCTGCAGCATACCGATATACTTGAGCAGAGCCCTTTCCTCAGGGCTCAACTCTTCATTCCCCGGGGTGAGGGCATAACTGGTGGGGGACAGGGCTACCACCGAGAAAACAATTATAAGAGAGCATTTTAGAATTTTCCTTTTGGTCAAAAGCATATCCTCTCCGAGGCTTTAGCGGTTTTTATCTTCCACCGGTCGGGTATGTTGAGGAAAATGTTGGCGAGATGATAACAAGGGAGTGGGAGATAATCAATGAAAAAGTTATGTCAACGAGCGGACTACATCAAGAACCTTTCCAGCAGGGGAATGGTGAAATAGATTAGGAAACCGATAGTAATCACATACATTAATGGGTGGATGTCCCGCAGACGACCACGAATTATCTTCATGAAAGTGAAGGTGGTAAATCCTGCGCCGATGCCGTTGGTAATGGAATAAGTGAAGGGCATCATGATGATGATCATGAAGGCGGGGATAGCTTCGTCCATTTCCTCAAAGTTAATATCTACCACCAGCGTAGTCATTAGAAAGCCGACCAAGATGAGCGCCGGTGCTGTGGCTTCCGGGGGGATGATGCTTATAATCGGATGGAAGAAGATAGCCAGAAAGAAGAGCAGACCCACAATCACCGGCATCATTCCACTCCTTCCTCCGCTGGCTACCCCGGCGGAACTTTCCACATAGGAGGTTACCGAACTGGCACCGAAGGCGCCACCGGCAGCCGCCGCAAGACTGTCCACAAAGAGAATGCTGCGCAGGCGGGGTATCTTGCCCTTTTTGTCCATAAGCCCCGACTTGGCGCCGATGCCCACCACTGTGCCCATGGTGTCAAAGAAGTCGGAGAGCAATACGCTGAAAATGGTCAAGGCGCCGCCGAGTATACCCAGGTAGGAGAAGACGGAGAAGTCAAAGTAACCGAAGGTGGAGAAGTCGGGTTTGGCTATCAGCGATGAGGGCAGGATGGCGGTTCCCGCCGTTAAACCAAGTGTCCCTAGGCCAGCCTCATCCACCCCGGAGATGTAGTTGGCGGCTATGGCGATGATAGCGGTAACTAGTATTCCGATGAGGATGGCTCCGGGCACTTTTTTTGCCATAAGCACTGCGGTTAAGACGAATCCCACTAAAACGATGAAGACCGGAAACGATGTGGGGTCGCCCAGTGTAATCAGGGTGTCCTTGCTGGGGGTGATAAGACCCCCATTTTGGAGACCGATGAAGGCGATGAACATGCCGATACCCACGCCGATGGCTATCTTCATGGACATGGGTATGGCGTTCATCACCGCCTCTCGGAAGCGGGTGAGCACCAGGATGGTGATGATCAAGCCCTCAATGACGAAGACGCCGAAAGCCGGCTTGAAGGAGCCCATCCCGGCGGCAAGTTGGTAAGCGGCGATGGCGTTTAAGCCCATGCCACTTGCCAGGGCTAGAGGGAAGTTGGAGAGCAAGCCCATGAGGATGCACATCAGACCGGAGGCGAGACAGGTGGCGGTCACTGAGGCGGAGATAGGTAGGGCGATGTCGGACATTTCAGGGTCGCCGAAGAAGGAGAGGAACTGGGGATTGACGAAGATGATGTATGCCATGGTGATGAAAGTGGTCACTCCGGCGACCACCTCAACGCGCATATTGGTGCCTAGCTCCTGGAATTTGAAGAAGCGGGAGAACATAGTTCACCTCTTGGGATAAAGGAGAACATGTTTGAGTTTATATAATAAAATATCAAAAAAGATGGCTTAGGTCAAGGGAGGTAACCTGATTGATGGGGATTTTTCCTCAGGCTATATTTTGGGAGTTTTTCAACTTAATCTGTGGTCCGGAGTGGTGGAAGCGCTATGCTGTCGCTGATTCAGCCATAACAACCGGGGAATAGCCATAATTTTTCATCACCATCTCCCAGCCCATATGGTGAGGTTTAGCCCCACCTGGTGCAGATTTCCCTTATTTGCGTCCTTGAGACCCAAGTATAGCAACCGACCGGCAACCCACCCCTCACGGGCGAAAATTCCTATGGATAGATTCTCCGCCATATTAATCTGGAGATTGAACTCGCTGAAGAGATATAAATTTGCGTGAATGGTGTCCAGGTCGTAGCCCTCCTGTTGCCAATCCTTCTTTCCCGAATGACCGCTTATCAGGGGACCGAGTCCCCCTCTAATTTGGAGGCTTAAGGGAGAGTGGGGGAGGAGCTCCAGTCCCAAAGAAGGCGTCAGGATGATAGCCTGGTCCTTATATTCACCCCTGGGGGGGAATTCCACCTTATTTGCCAGGTAGAGGAAGTCTATCTGCAGGAAGAGGGCGGCTTTCTTTGTCTTCAGGCTGGGGGTTATTGGTTTTAAGATGATATATCCTCCGGTGCAGGCACCGTTGCCGGGGAAGAGGCTGAAGTCCGCATCCGGACGCATCAACCCAAAACAGAAGCCGACCCCCATCCCTATTGAGGGTTCGCTCTCACTTTCCCGCATACCCCACACCGCAATAGAGGTGAATAATAGGAGTAGTATTGAAAGGGTGGGGATGATTATAGATGACCTATTGATAACCTGCATGGAGACTCCCTCATCTGAGCCAGGACGGGAAGGGGGCTGTCCTCACCGGCTATATTTAATATTATCATAATTTCAAGACCAGGACAAGTGAATGAAATGGGTGCTTCTTTAGGGTTGATTAAATATCTTTTTTTGTTAAACCCCTTGTGGTGGGCGCCTGTCTATTTCAACGGATAAGGGGGAAGAAAATTTCTGGGTAGGGAGATATGGATCTTGGTCCTGTAAAGGACCTGCTACCAGCGAGCCGGAGGGAGGTTGATCCCCTGAGGGGTTGATCCCTCCCTCCAAATTTTTTCCCCACCATCTTCTCAAAGTAACGCTGTCTTTTATCGCCCCATAGTTGGGGCTTTTATTTTTCTTGCGGACGGCGTCTTTTTTGTGGTAATATGATATATTGAATCCAAGGACTATGTGGGACCGAGAACAGGATGAGTTTTTTGCCGCTCGGGAGCTGACCGAGGAGAAGCGGATTGAGCTTTTGGAGCGAATCGCCCAGGAGGTGGTGGAGCGGAATCTGACCGCTCCGGCGGTCTTCGTTCTGGAGGTGGCGCGCCCCTTCACCTTCATCGGCTCCCAGTCGATGGTCTTTCTGGAGCCCATCATCCAGTCCATCTTCAACTGGAGGAATTATACTTATGTGCGCAAACTCCTTGAGGACCGCAAGAATCTGGATGAACTACTCCTGCGCATAGAGGATTATGACGAGAAGTTCTGGGGGGAGATAAAGGAGAAAAAGAAGGCGGAGAAGGAGGAGCGCAAGAGACGGCGGAAGGAGAAGCAGGAGGCGAAGAAGCGGGGATTTGGGTAGTGGGGTAGTGCAGTTCTTACGGATTTTAAGATATGGGAAGAGCGTATAAAATAGGTTCGGTGATAGTAGTTGGGGCGGTTGTTCTTTTGGGGATTACTACTTTCAGCTTTGCTGTGGAGCAGGCGGACTATTATCGGCATATAATGTTGGACGGAACTTATTCAATAGTAGGCAGATATCCGGTTGATGATGAGTTAGCGGATGAGGTGAATTGCTATCATTTTGTATATGATGATAGTGGGAGGGTTTTAAAAGTAGAATATTTCAAGGGTGGAAGTCTGGCAATAGACCCGTATTTTGGGGTGGCTCAGATAGTATTTGAACATTTGCCTTTGAGTAATAGCATGAGTTTTTTTGATGTTTTTGGAAATCCTATAGAAAATGATGATGGTGTTTGTTTTACTGAAATAATATATGAAAAAGTAAATTCCATCTTAGTAAGTCATTACGATAACGAGGGAAAACTAATAGAGGGTAAAGACGGAGTAGCCAAATATTTATGTACTGTTGATGATGGAGGCAGAAGTGAGGAGATTATTTTCTTTGATGAGTATGACAATAGAATATATAGCGATTTTGGCATTTTCGAAATAAGGAGGAAATATAATGAGTATGGATATGTATCACAAGAAAGCTATCACGATAAATCAGGAAATTTACGGAATCTTCGAATTGGATCCTATTATTCCTACTTTGACGATTATTCAAGATATGCCATAGTCCGCTATAAATATGATGGGCAAGGCAACAGAATTGAAGAGACTTTTTATGATTTTGATGGTGAACTAAAATGTCTGCAAAACTGTGTTGCAATTATTCGTTATGAATATGGTGAGTATGGAAATTTGGTAAAGGAAAGCCATCACGACACTGATGGGCAACTGATAGAAGATAAACTTCACACTGCAATGATTCGTTGGAAATATGATGACCGAGGAAATGTATTAGAAGAAAGCTATTTTGGTGATGACGGTAAGTTGAAGAAAATTAAGTCTGATAAATATGCCAAGATTATGTATAAATATGACGAGCAAGGTAACATGACAGATAAAAGTTATTATGGTTTGGATAATTGGTCGGATGAAGATTATTGTATTTATTCAGTATATAAATGGAAGTATGACGTAAAAGGGAATATGATTGAGGAAAGTCGTTTTGACGCAGATGGTTCTTTGATATTAAAAGGAGAATATAAATATGACGAGCAAAACAACAACGTTGAAAAAATTTATTATAATGCAGAGGGAAGATTAGTTTGTATTTCCAGATATGATGATATTGGGAATAGAATTGAAAGTGTCCATTACGATGACGAATACGTCGAAGAAAGCCGTGGTATAGCCATATACCGCTGGAAATATGATGAACAAGGGAATTTGATTGAGGAAAGTTATTATGGTCCTGATGGACAATTAAAAGAATTTTATTTAGGTTATGCAAAAAAATGTTACGAATATGATGAACAAGGAAACAGAATAGAGACGAGATATTATGGCGCTGATGATAAACTATTTAATCGTGGTAGACCATATGTAATTGAAACAAAATATGATGAATATGGGAATAAAATTGAATATATGAAATATGATGCGGATGATAATTTGGTAGAAAATGAAATAGATGGTACTGCCATATTTCGTTGGAAATACGATGAACGAGGAAACCTGTTAGAATATGCATTTTATGGAGTTGACGAGCAATTGAGGATCTGTTGGGGTGTGAGATATGCCCTCAAACGTATGAAATACGATGAATCAGGAAACAATATAAAAGTTAGTTTTTACGGTGCAGATGGTGAATTAACAGAACCGGACGGAATTGCCACTATTCGCTGGAAATATGACGATTATAGAAATAAGATAGAGGAGAGTTATTATGGGACTGACGGACAGTTGAAAGAATACTTGTTTGAAGGTGTAATTGCCATTACCAGATGGAAGTATAACAAATATGGGAAAAAGATAGAGGTAAGTTATTATGGGGATGACGAAAAGTTAAAGATGAATGAAAATGAAGGTTATGCAATTATTCGCTACAAATATGACGAAATAGGAAGATGCATTGAAGTCAGTTATTATGGCGTTGATGGAGAATTAAGAGAATTTAAATATGACCTGGGAAGTGTAAGTGGAAACTACGATGATTACGGGAACATTATTGAAAGAGTTGTTTACGGTTCTTCTCATCAAGTGGTATTTCTCCACATTTGGAAATATGATGAACAGGGAAACTTAATAGACGATAGCTTTTGTGACATAAGAGGACTGTCTGAAGAGATACATAATGAATACTACGCCATAGTCCGCTACGAATACGATGAAGAGGGCAGATATACTGCTATCTATCTGGATAAGGACGAACAGGTAGTGAAAATAGAGAGTAGATAACCATCCCATTTTCATAGATAATTATCAACCAGGGAGAACCCTTTATGGCTCAGAAGGAGAAGTGCACTGACCGCATTCTAGCCACAGATTGCGGTTCCACTACCACCAAGGCGATCCTCATTGAGAAGCGGGGGAAGGAGTATCGTCTGGTGGTGCGGGGGGAGGCGCCGACTACGGTGGAGGCTCCGGCGGAGGACGTAACCCGGGGGGTGCTCAACGCTGTCGGCGAGGTGGAGGAGCTTACCGGCGTCAAGTTAATCCGCAATCAGAAGCTGATCACCGATAAGTTCACCGAGAAGGAGGGGACCAAGATATATATGTCCACCTCCTCGGCTGGTGGTGGTCTGCAGATGATGGTCGCCGGCGTGGTCAAGTCAATGACCGCAGAGAGCGCCCAGCGGGCGGCTCTAGGTGCCGGAGCCATCGTAATGGATGTGCTCGCCTCCAACGACGGCAGACTTCCCCACCAGAAGATTGAAGCCATCCGCCACCTCCGCCCGGATATGATACTGCTCTCCGGGGGAATTGACGGCGGAACCATCACCCATGTGGTGGAGCTGGCGGAGATTATCAGCGCCGCCGACCCCAAACCCCGCTTCGGGGTGGGTTATGAACTTCCGGTAATATATGCCGGAAATATTGAAGCTCGCGAGGCGGTTGGTGAGCGCCTGGCAGGAAAGACAGCTCTGACCAATGTGGACAACATCCGTCCGGTTCTGGAGCGTGAGAACTTGGGTCCCGCCCGCCATGAGATTCACGACCTGTTTATGGAACATGTTATGGCTCAAGCCCCAGGCTATAGGAAGTTGATGGAGTGGACGGCGGTGCCCATCATGCCCACACCCGGTGCGGTGGGGGCAATCATCCAGACTATCGCCGAAAAAGAGAATATAGAGGTCATCGGGGTGGATATCGGCGGGGCTACCACCGATATCTTCTCCGTCTTCCAGGGGGTGTTCAATCGCACCGTCTCCGCCAATCTGGGGATGAGCTACTCCATCAGTAATGTGCTGGCGGAGGCTACATTGCCCAACATAATGCGCTGGGTGCCTTTTGACATAGACGAAAAGGACATGCGTAACCGCATCCGCAATAAGATGATTCGCCCCACCACCATCCCTATGACCCTCCGTGAACTGGTGTTGGAGCAAGCCATCGCCAAGGAGGCACTACGGCTGGCTCTGGAACAGCATAGGTCCCTGGCGGTGGGGCTGAAGGGCATCCAACAACAGCGCACCATCTCCGATGCCTTTGAGCAGACCGCCACCGGTGAGACCCTAGTTAATCTGCTGACCCTCAATATGATGGTTGGCTCCGGTGGGGTGCTCTCTCATGCCCCACGGCGGGTGCAGGCGGCAGCAATGGTTATAGACGGTTTTCTACCCCAGGGGATAACTATGCTCGCTGTGGACTCAATATTTATGATGCCCCAGTTGGGGGTGCTCTCCACGGTCAACGCGCAAGCGGCGACCGAGGTCTTTGAGAAGGATTGCCTGATCCGGCTGGGGACCTGTGTTGCCCCGGTGGGCACCGCCAAGGCTGGTGCCACCTGTATGGGATATAAGATTACCCTTCCCGACGGAAAGGTGGAGAAGGGGGAGTTGAAGTTTGGCGAGATGAAGCTAATTCCCTGCCCCATCGGCAAGTTTGCGCAGGCTGAGCTTGACCCCGGTCGTGGTTTTACCCTGAGCAAGGAGGGGGGCAAGTTGGAGGATGTAAAACTGGAGGGGGGGGTGGTGGGCATCATCCTGGACGGGAGGGGAAGACCGCTTCAGTTGCCGGAGTATAGAGCCGAGGGCATCAAAACCATCCAGGGCTGGAATAAGGCGTTGGGGTTGTATCCAGAGTAGAGGGCTCTGTTTGCTGGATGAAAGCTGAAAAAACAGCCCTGGTCTAGGGCTGTTTTTATAAATATGTGGTAAACAAGGTAGAAAAAAAGTTAGCTTTGGCTAAATTTTCCCCTTGACAGGGAACATTTCTGGTTGTATGTTTGTTGTAAGTAACAGTTACAGGTGGTTAACCAAAATATGGTGAGTATGCTTTGGGATGTTTGTATCTTGAAGCATATTTGTGTAAAAGTGATATGGCAAACATAACCCACATTGACCAGATTTCCCCCTCCCTGCAGGATTATCTTGAGGCTATCCTGGAGTTGCTTGATGATACAAACGTTGCGACCATCTCGGATATCTCCAGGCGTCTGCAGATATCGAAGCCCAGCGCCACCAGAGCGGTAAAGAGACTCAACGAGATGGGGCTTGCCCGGCATGAGCACTACGGGAATATTGAGCTGACCGAGACAGGTAATATGTTCGCTCGTCAGGTACAACGCAGACACAGATTGCTTAAAACCTTCCTGTCGGATTTTCTCGGGCTTGTGGAAGCCATTGCCGAGCGAGACGCTTGTGCCATTGAACATAGCATAAGCAATGAGACCATGGAGAGTCTGGTGAAGTTCGTAGAGCAGAACAAAGATAAGCGCTTTATTAAGTTGAAAAGGATTGATAAAACTCCGAGAAAGGGGGACGCTTTTAAGATGGCTCAGGGCGATAAGATGAAGTTGAGCGATCTTCCCGTAGGTGGAAAGGGTCAAGTGGTCTCTGTTGGGGCAAAGGATAGGCTTCGCCGCCGTATTATGGATATGGGGCTAGTCCCTGGAGTGGAGGTGGAGGTGGTCGGGGTGGCTCCTTTGGGGGACCCAATTGAGCTTGTACTTAGGGGCTACAACCTCACCCTGCGTAAAGATGAAGCTGAAGTTGTTCTTGTTGAGGTGGTATGAATGAGAAGGGATACTGCAATTCCTTTGGTCATGTTGAAGGAGAATGATACCGCGCAGGTGGTGGATATAGATGCGGGTAGGGGTCTGCGCCAGCGCCTGCTGGCTATGGGCTTTACTTCGGGCAATATCCTGCGAGTGGTTCGGAAGGCGAACGGTGGTCCCATAGTGGTTTGTGTCAACGAGACCCGCATCGTGCTGGGACGGGGAATGGCAATGAAGATTCAGGTCGTTGTCGGTGATTATGACCTTCCCGTCTGCGACTCGTGTGAGAAGAAAGATGTGTGTTTATAGACATATTCGTTTTTAGAAAGGACTGAATTGGGAAAATTTTTCTACATAGTGTTAGCCCAGCCTAACTTTTACCGGAGAATCAGATGAAGGATAAAATGACCATAGCTTTGGCTGGTAATCCCAACAGCGGAAAGACCTCCATATTCAACAACCTCACCGGCGCCCGTCAGCATGTGGGCAACTGGCCGGGGGTTACTGTGGAGAAGAAAGAAGGGCGTTTTAATAAGGGGGGTTGCGAGGTCTCGGTGATAGACCTGCCGGGAACTTATTCGTTGGGTGCCTACTCTCTGGATGAGGTGGTCGCTCGTGACTTCATCCTCTCCGGTGAAGCCGATGTGGTGGTAAACATCGTTGATGCCACCAACCTGGAACGCAATCTCTACCTCACCACCCAGCTGATAGAGATGGGAGCCAATGTGGTGGTAGCCCTGAACATCTTTGACGAGGCGGAGAAGAAATTTAACATAAATGTGGAAGCGCTCGGTGACCTTCTGGGTGTGCCGGTGATACCTACCGTCGCCCCGGAGAAGAAGGGGATGGAGGAGCTGGAGGAGGCGATCTTTGAGGCGGCTAAGACCTGTCCTGAGTGCAAGATTGAACTCTCATACGGCAGGGAGATCCGCCCACATCTTCAGCAATTGATTCAGATGATAGAGAAGATACCACAGTTAGAGAGGATGGGGAATCCTCGCTGGCTGGCGTTGAAGTTACTTGAGGAGGACGAATATATCCGCAAGCGGGTGGAGGAGACCGAGGGAACCGAGAAGCTCCTTGGGGAGGTGGATAAGGCGGTCACCCACATCACATCAATTATCGGCGACGACCCGGAGGTAGCCATCGCCGACCACCGCTACGGTTTCATATCCGGCCTTTTAAGGGAAGTGATGCATCTGCGCAGTCCATCCAGAGCTCGGGTCTCGGTGAGCGACAAGATTGATAAAGTGGTGACCAACCGTTTTCTGGGACTGCCCATTTTTGTCCTGGTCGCCTGGGGGATTTTTGAGGCGACCTTCCGACTGGCTTACCCACTGGTGCACGGGATTGAGGTGGGAATGGAATATCTGGGCAATCTCTTCACCACCTTGATGGTGAATGCCCCACAGTGGGCGACCAGCCTGGTGGTGGACGGCATAATCGGCGGATTGGGGAATGTGTCGGTCTTCCTCCCCAATATCTTTCTGCTCTTCTTAGCCATCTCCCTCATTGAGGACAGCGGATATATGGCTCGGGTGGCATACATCATGGACCACCTGATGCACAAGTTGGGCTTGCATGGGCGCAGTTTCATCCCCATGCTCATCGGCTTCGGCTGTAATGTCCCCGCCATCATGGCAACCCGCACCCTGGACTCTCGCCGGGACCGGATGATCACCATAATGGTCAACCCACTGATGTCCTGTTCTGCCCGACTACCAGTTTATGTCCTCTTTGTGGGAGCATTCTTCACCAAGAATCAGGGCACGGTCATCTTATCCCTCTATCTTTTGGGGATATTCCTGGCGATAGTGCTGGCTAAGCTCTTCGGAAGCACCATCTTTAAGGGGGAGAGCTCCCATTTTGTGATGGAGCTACCCCCTTACCGTCTTCCGACCATCAAAGGAACTTTTGTGCATATGTGGGAGCGCGGCAGGCTCTTCCTGCGCTGTGCCGGCGGCAGCATCTTCGCCGTGGTGATAGTCATAGGGTCCCTTTCTATGCTTCCTTACGGCGTGGAGTT
>Ga0114919_10000616_pt1 | contig 27875 bp, 20 predicted proteins | sample BlataG_FD_88682 | JGI IMG/M metagenome (GOLD analysis project Ga0114919, IMG submission 88682) | Deep subsurface microbial communities from Black Sea to uncover new lineages of life (NeLLi) - Black_00105 metaG | ecosystem: Environmental > Aquatic > Marine > Oceanic > Sediment | place: Atlantic... | reverse complement strand
GGGAGGGGGAGAGGGAGGAAGGAGGGGACGGGGAGGGAGGAGGGGGGTGGGGAGGGTGGTTATGGTTAGGGGGATGGGGAGGGTAAGTCTGATGATGGTTAGAAAGAGGAGGAGGAGGAGGAGGAGGAGCATTATGATCTCCAATAGATATGATATCTTCATCATTTTCCATGTAGAAAGAATTATATACTCCATTATTAATAGTATTGTTATTAGTGTCTAGAGCTGGTTTGGGGACTTTGAAGCCTCTAGGTGGAGGTGAATGGTTTTGTTGCTGCTGTTGTTGTTGTTGTTGTGATGGTAGTGGTTGCTGGGGTAGGGGCTTTGGTGTGAGAATGATGCGTCTGGAGAGGGGAGGGCCTAGAAGTGGTCTGAGGGCTATGCATGATGAGAGCGTGGATGAGAGGTCTTGGTGGATGAAGTTTTCAGCAGGGAAGAGTTGTGATGATGATGAGGATGGTCGGCGGAGGAGGCTCTGGAGAGCGATGTGATTGAGCTGTGGCTGGAATTGATGAGACAGCGAGCTCTCAGCACGTAGCATGCATTGTAATTGAAGCAGTAGGTTGTCTAATGTGTGCGTACCTTGCTGCTCATCCGAATTATTTGTGTTGTTTGAATGAGCGAGAGCTTTTGCTTCTTGCTCTACTGCAAAGATGAGGTTCGTAAGTTGTTTTGAACTCCGATCCATTGTTACTACACAAATAGTTACACTCCAATGACTCCTACTCACCCAATCGTAGGCCCTTATGTTATGTTTTCAAACCCACCTCCTGCTATGCAAGCTCTCTCTCTTCTCTCCTCTCTTACCACCTCCCAACCAACCCTTGCAATAACTGGACAAATTCAAACACACCTCCCTTTCTATTCTTCTTCTTCTTGCTACTACTACTACTACTACTATTACTACTTTCTGCATATCTCCTTCCAGTAGCAGCAGTCAAAGCAGACCTCCACCCAATCAATAACACGGCGGTCGCTACCATGGCAACAATTAAAAATGATTTATCTGGCAGATACCCTCTACTAATACTTCTCAATACTATTCCAACTGGTGCTCCTACTATCCAGCACTTGAATGCTACTAATGCTGCTTCTCCAACAGATGATGGGTTCTGTGCCTTGGCTCCATACCCTCCCAAGACAGCAGCACTGCCGTGCCAGCCAATGAGAAACGGAAGGGCAGTGGCGATCACTGCTCCAAGAGCCATCCCCTCGCTGTGGCTCATCCTGCCTATAGATGCAAATATACATAGTGATAGTGTATCTCCTCCTATTAAAAGGGCTAATTTACCTAGATCTGGAGGAGAGTCACCTTTGTCTACCCCAGCGACACCACCCCATGATTGGGCTCCAAGTCGCTCGACACGCTGGAGTTTGACGCCGGGTGGGTAGGGAGAGGGAGGTCGCATTGGTGGTCTAGGAGGAGGTGGGTCTGTAGATGGTGTTGTGGTTTTGGGGTCTTGTGCTTGGCAAGCTATTCTGCGGACATTTTTGACAAGGTAGGAGGGATTATTCGAAATTCGAATCCTGGATTTCATAAGAGTAGTGGGTTGCATTCTGATGACAGCTTAATTGTGGTGTTTCAAATACATCTGATTGGGTTATTTATGTTGTCATAAGTGGTTTGGTGTCTAATAAGAGAGATGGATGTGATGGCAAATGAGAGAGGAGGAATGAGAAACTCCTCCGAAGAGAGAGGGTCTGGGTCAATTGATTTCACTATGCAGCCCTCTCTCCTCTCTAGCCGAGTTTGATAAATAGAAGACATTCAAACTACGTTCTTCCTCTTTCCCGAAAGTATAGTTTTTGGTCAACGTTATAAATTGGAGGGAGCGCCCAACGGGCTATAGAGTAGATACAAAATGCCACACATCGCATATTATCGCAACTGTGAGTATATGTTTGCAACTAATGCATAGTGGAAATAGTAGTCATATTAAAGGCACTGGATCCAAATGACATGCACCTGCAAACGGGCCGCAAAACAGAGATGATGGCACTCATCACCTTTTGATGGAGCCAAAATTTCTTGTTTGCTTTTAGTTTTGTGGCGGCTGCATTTCACATGCTTCACTGATGCTACCTCTAGTCCAACTAAGCGCCCGCTTTTTAAAACATTCCTTCCACTGACCTTGTTCCCTCCCTCTCTACCGTCCCCGTCTCTCTCTCTCTCTTGCACAGATGGTAAAACATTCAAGAAGCCACGTCGTCCTTTTGAGAAGGAACGTCTGGATGCAGAGCTCAAGCTTGTAGGTGAATTCGGTCTCCGTAACAAACGAGAGCTTTGGCGTGTGCAGATGGTTCTTTCCAAGATGCGCTCTCGCGCTCGTGAATTGCTCACCCTCAACGAAGATGACCCCCGCCGTCTTTTCGAAGGTGAGGCCCTCCTCCGCCGCATGTATAAGTATGGATTCCTCGATGAGTCCCAGGATAAACTGGATTATGTATTATCTCTGACTCCTCAAGATGTCTTGGAAAGACGTCTCCAGACTTTGGTATTTAAATTGGGTTTGGCCAAGAGCATCCATCATGCTCGTGTGCTCATCCGTCAAAGACACATCAGAGTTGGAAAGCAAATTGTGGATATCCCCTCTTTCATTGTACGTGTGGACTCTCAAAAGCATATTGACTTTGCCCTGAACTCACCATTCGGTGGTGGAAGGCCAGGTCGTAATAAGAGACGTAGCATGGCTAGCAAATCTGGAGGAGGAGGTGGAGGTGATGAGGAAGAAGAGTAGAGTGTAGATAAATACATACATAGGGAAATTGGGTGTAAATAATATCAAATAAGATACATATTAATTTATGACAAAGATAGTAGTTTACACATAGAATGGGAAATAGAATGTATTTAAAGCTGAAGTTGAGATTTCAGGGCAGAGATGATGGACCTAATTCTATTGGCATTGGTGCCTAGATCACCCTTTCCTACCCTACTAGCAGACCTAATGTCTAGTATATAGTCTCCAGAAGAAGTGTCCTTCTCCACTCTAATGCTGACATCGTCCTTGAACCGGCATAGAGCTGTGACATCTAGAAGCTCGGCTGTAGCGTCGGTGGAAAAGACTACTTGGATTCGAGGATGTGTGCCAGTGGCGGCTTGTTTTGTCGCGTCAATGATGGCTTGTGATGACTCTACTTTAGATAATGGGATTACAAGGCTTTGGAGGTCTGAATAATGCTTTCGGATTGCTTCTTTTAAGGCATCACTTAGATGATCTGGGTGAGTTGACTTGGTGAACTTGGGAGGGTTATCAACGTTGGTTGATATGTCATTGATGACTGGTGAACTTGCAGCATTACCCATTTTGTTTTTTTTTCTTGTGTGGTGTATGGTTGGAGTGAGTTGGTGGACGAGGGGGAAGAGAGAAAGAGAGAGGGAGCGCCTGGAGGGAGCGTATTGAGGAATTTCAGCTCAAATAAGCCCAAACATTCATCTCATTTCATAGACTCAAATGAGCCCACATAGTTTTCAGTGGTCAACTCAAATGCACATTTCGCATTGTGTTTGAGCTAGGCTGCTTGCTCAATTAGAGCCTGCCAACATCTCTGTGAATCTGTCGTAGCTCTCCCCCCGTCGCCCCTTTCTTTCCCTCCCTGTTCTCACATACAAAACAAAAGCATTGCTCTTCTTCCTACAAATCTTTCATTTTATGATACCCTTGAAATGTCATCAACACTTCCAATTCTGATATTTTCGGTACTATTAGCTGTCATACCCATCACAACCCTTCTGATCGGCATCCAGCATCTCTCCCTTACCTATGCTGCGATTGCAGCCGTAACTTCCGTGAATGCAATCGTTCTGTGTTTCATCTTATATGCATGGTGCTGGGAAATGCCCCTCAAACCAAAAGAAAACTAGATTAGACCGTCTTGCAGCCAAACTCTTGTCGATCGACGTCGAGTACACTTCCTTCGACAGGCTTAAAAAGCCAGCTGCTGCAACTAGCAGCAACAACAACACAAACCTTATAGCAAAGCTACCACAGATGTATCAACTACCTACTGAGATATGCTTGATAGATAGTAATAAGAATGTGCTGCTACACACCTATTGCAATCCTGTTGTTGATGATGCCAGTGAGGACAGCAGCTCCCCCTCTTCCACCTCGCTCTCACCATACAGTCACTACAAAGGAGGCCGTCACCCTTCCCGCTGGTCACAAGCCCCTTCCTTGGCAACCATCCGCTCCCAGCTCTCCACCTTCATCCAAGGAGCCCCTCTCGTGGGCCATAATTTGAAGAAAGATTTGAAAGCTCTAGGTCTCCATCACCCTGATAAGCTCTGTTATGATACTATGCACTACTTCAAATATAGGACTTTAAAGCGACTAGCAGCAGAGCTCCTAGGGAGAGAGATCCAGGGAGGTGATAATGGAGTTCATGATCCTTTGGAGGATGCTACTGCTGTGATGGATATATATCTGCAATATGTGCATTATAACAAGGAAAATATGGGATATGAGGACTTGGTGGAGGTGTACTTGAGTGAGATTGGGGGCGGGGGGGAAGGGGACAGAAGAGAGGAGGAGTGGGAGTGAGGATGTTCATCCATAATGTTTCCTTTTATCAGGCATATGTTAGGATGTAATTAATAGAATCTTGGGCTTGGGTTTATGATTAAGATAAAATCGAAATATTATAATAAACTGTCACATCAGTAACAACTACTGAGAGATGGGACCCCCATCTCTGAGGTTGTTGTGTTAATACTAATAAGAGGATATCCTCACAAGTAGTCTTTTTGCCTAGGAGTACCAACAACTACCACTCCGCTCAACTTCCAGGGTAGGACTATTGGTTTTTTGAAACCTTATTGATGTTTGAAAGTGGAGACACTCCTCGCCATTGTATGGTTGCCACCTCCACCATACTCCACAAACTGCATGTTGAGTTTAGTAGTGCATTTAAAAAACAAACCCACACACTTACCCTACATGGTTCTAAGCCCAAAGAATATTTAGAATATAACCAACAAAAGATTTTTTTCATTTAGGCCTTTGTACTCAGCTGCATAAGGGTTTTGGTGATAATATGACCCTAGAACTACTATTTTTACCCTGAAAGGGTAGCAATCGGACCTTTGCCCATTTTTCAAACCGAATTTTGGTCAGCTATCGTTTTGCCCAACATATCTCTTAATTATTATTTTCTAAGTAGTATGTTAGTACATAAGAGACATATATCAGGGAAGAACAATGATAACTGGGAGCAGGAGTCCCATTAAGGTTTCCCCATATAATCTCTCCTGGTCTGTATTCATACCCAAACTTGGATATTATTGCACTTTTGTATTCCTCTTGATATTTAAATGCTTGTAAAATTAAAAAAAAAAGATCCCCCACGGGGAGTCGAACCCCGCTCTCTGCTGTGAAAAAGCAATATACTAGCCGATGTACTATGAGGGAAGTAGTTGCAGTTAACGAATTTTCAATATTATATTAATGACTAAAACACTCTCAAGCATGAAAAAGACGGCATGCATCCATTTAGTGGACTTGACTTTGGTTGTTGTTTTTTAATGAATTTCCTCTCACCCAAGGTTTTATTTGCAGGACTAGTGTTTAATAATTTGACTGAACTATCTTACAGGTGTCATAATTGGACGTATGCTCTGAAAGAATAGGAATACCTCAACTGACTGGATCATCTCGTCGGGACTCCCCCAATCCACCAGCACCAGAATGTCTCGTCAGAACGGGTGGAGCTTCTTTCTTCAAGCTCATACTGTGTGAGTTAGCTGTATGGTGAGCTGTATGGTGCACTTTTGGCTTTTCTTCTTGGGGTTCTGCCTTGTTAATCCATTTCCCAATCTTAAAGCGAATACCGTGCACTCCAAACATCGTCTGCTAGCTGAAGTTGATTCTAATAAACCAACGGTTTTACTATTATAAAAGTGATTGGGGTCAGTGGCTTCCGAAACCGATAGCTTAACGTAAAAGAGGTAAAGGTCGAACAGCTCTTTGAGCAGGCAATGCTTGAAGTGGTTGGCAAAGTGCTACATGCAGCACACTTCAAACAATATAAGTACAGCCATTGCGAGTTGTAGACGTGATCTACTCAATTCTAGACTGAGCTGACATTTATAGTCTTTCTACACGTTGCAATGTTTGGCTTCTTTAAACGGAAGACTCCTGCAGGTAAGCTGGTGGTGATTTTACTGTTCAGTAACGATCATATCACACCCACTACACATCCTAATTCACGTTCCTTTCATCTACAGAGCAACTGCGGGAGAATAAGCGCATGATCGACAAAGCGATCAGAGAACTCGATAGAGAACGCATAGGTCTCCAAAATCAAGAAAAGAAGCTGGTAGTAGAAATCAAGAATGCAGCCAAGGAAGGACACATCGTAAGTACTCGTTTCACTGGGAAAACCAAGCCAGGAGGAGGAAAAATCCTCATCCCCCGACACCACACCAGTCAGGTGTGACACCTGATTCTTCTTCAACCCTTCACACATACATACACTCACACCCCCTTCCTCTTCACACCTCTTTCCCCCTCTCTCCCCCCCTCTCAATTACAGGACGTAGCCAACGCTCTAGCCAAATCCATAGTCAGAAATAGAAATGCTGTTACCAAACTCTACAATCTCAAAGCCCAACTCCAAGCAGTCTCCCTCCGCCTGGCAGAACTCAAATCCACACAATCCATGTCTGAAGCCATGCGAGGCACCACCAAGGCCATGGCCACCATGAACAAACAACTCAAACTTCCAGCACTCACTAAAATAATGAAAGAATTCATGCGACAGAATGAGAAGATGGATATGACTTCCGACATGATGGGCGATGCCGTTGACGGTATTTTCGAGGGAGAAGGGGAAGAGGAAGAAACAGATACATTAGTACAGAGCGTATTGGATGAGATCGGGGTCAAGACAAGAGCTGCTGTTCCTGATGTTCCAGGTCAGAGAGTAGGGGCAGGGGTGGTGGAAAGTGAAGGACCAGCTGCCATTGGACTGGGTAGTGGTGGTGAAGGAGGTGGAGGGCGGAGGCCACCACAGCCACCTGCTCCTCCTGCCCCACCTCAACCTCCAGCTGGTGGTGGTGGGGGTATGTCAATTCCAGCTGCTGTTCCTCCAGCAGCAGCAGCTACTGCTAATAATAATGATGATATGGAGAATGATGAGTTGGCGGCGAGATTAGCTCGATTAAGAGGAGGATCTTAGGAAAGAAGGGAATGGAGAGTAGGTTTTCATTCATTTGTTCCATTCTTAGCTAGTAGTGTGTATTTATGATTTTAATGTTTCGTGTTTCATGACCATATTATTGTTATCAACTACACGTTACATGACCTAACCCAATACATATTCAACATCATCTCTTAGACTTTTTATTCTTCACGGCCACGCCAGCAGATCTCATCCTCCTCACCGCCTCCAGTTTCCTCTTCTTTCCTACCCCCTTCCTCTCCTGCTTCCTCATCCTCCTCTTCGCAGCAGCCTCTGGATCCACCATACTCTGCACAGCAGCCTTTCTCTTCCTCTCCACTCTCCCTTGCACCACTCCCTCTCTAGCAATATTAAATGCTCGAAGCAGCACATCACCATCTACTACGCTACGGAGGTGGGACATGACCTCTTCGCCCAGCGTGATGATGTCTGCAGAAGAACTGACATTGCCTCCTGGCTCTGATAATCTGTACAGGGGTTTTAATAAAGTGGGGAGGTATGGGGAGATGAGGCCTTGTTGCAGTCTGGAGGAAAGAGCGGCGATGAAACGGAGAGCCAGGGCGCGTTGCATCTGTCTGGCGAAGTTTCTGTCGTCGGCCAGGCGTGCCATTCTTCTACACAAGCCGTGCAGTGATGACCATGATGCAGAAGATTGACTATCGTTGTTATTATCCTTCTTGCTCTCCTCATCACCATCATCTTCTTCATGATCACCATTCTGAGCATTCTTAGTAGCACTCTTCTTGTTAGATTCCTCCATCATAAACGGCGCCAAGAAGACCATACACTTCACCGCCTGCGCAGCCAACCCCTCATCAGCAGCATCAGAATCAAACTGTCTATAAAATGCAAGTGCAAGTTGCCCAGCACCAGTCCCTTCCACTCCACTCTTCAACATAGGCCCACCTATAGCTTCTTCTTCAGCAAGAGCTGCACCAATAACCCGCCCAGCTGCTCCTCTCACCCAAGCATGGTTGTGAACGAGCAGGGGAGGGATGGTTGACCACATGTCCTTGGCATTTGACCAACTCAGAATTGTTGTTTTAATGCCGGGGTCTAGAGTTGTCATTTTCTGTAGTAGTACCAAGCAATAGTACACTGCCTCCCAAGATACTCCTCTCTCATCTTCATCATCATCTATATGACTACTACTGGTTCTACCAGACACTTTGAGAACATTCGTCATTAGAGGCAGGAGATTAGGAATTCTCTTACTAAATGCACCCTTCTCTTGCTGAGCTAAAATACCCAGTGCCTGTGCAGCTGCTCTCTTCAACCTACCATCATCATCATCTTGCTGACCCTTCATCCATCTCTGACAGTACACCACCAGCTTGTCTCTACTAGCAACAGACAATCTACCAAATAACATCCCCAGTGCTGCCCCTACTTTAACTCTACATTTAGAAGAGGGATCATTCACCAGTCTTAGTATGAGTGGTAGTGCGACTGTATCTGCCCATGACCCTATTAATTGAGAGGGAAACTTCCTAATCATAACTTCCAGCATATCCAGCACAGCTTCTCTCCCACTTTCGTGTTGATATGAGAGATTTGTGAGGAGGAATTGTAGGTGAGATTGCAGTCTCTTGTCTCCCAGGGGGTAGTCTAACAAGAAGAGGAGCATGGCAGAAGAGCACAGTGTGCGTACATTGCTGCCTTGACTCCTCACCATCAGCTCTTGCACTCTGATCATCAAATCGTACACTTCGGGGAGGACGATCTTTCTAGATAGTATTGCTTTGAGTAGGTCGAAGGCTGCCACTCCGTTGGCATTACTACAGCTCTCTTCCAAGTCGGCAAAAGCCCACCCCAATAAGAACCTCAGTTGAGATGGTGGGGGCTCGTACCCTTGACATCTCCTGAGCATGCCAGCTAACAGTCTAAAACAATCTTGTGCAATAGGATGACTGGTGCTAGGGCACCTTTTCAACAGATCAGTCACAGCCTTGCCTGCTTCTGGAGCGGCAGTGAGGAGGCCGGGGAGAGAATCTGGGGGCATCTGTGTCAGCAGGGTTGTCAAGGAATGGAGAGAGGATGATACATTGGGAGAATGCCTGGACTGAAGAGCTCTGATGAGAAGGGGTAAGAGGGGGTCAAGTAGCTGAGAGGATGTTGATTTCAAGGGGACGATTCCCTTCTTCATACCACCTTGAAGGAGGGCAAGGGAGAATTCAATCAACAGAGGTTGGTGGAGTGCTGCTCTTTCTTGTTGAACTCTCTCCTCTTCTTTCTGTTGTTGTTGTCTCAGGTGTTTTTTACCACCATGCACTGAGTAGATGGGTGCATCACCATGAATATCGTTTCCTGCTGCAGTGGCAGCTTGAGCACGAGCATTAGTAGCTGCTCTTGTAGCTTCCTCTGCAGTCAACCCTGCATTTGTCGTGGCATAGAAAAACATACACAAATCTGTAGGAGTAACAGTAGGATTAACCAACAGCCCTTTCACTGCAGCTTGTAGCAACTGCGACAGTTTACTCTTCACTTTAGGCGAGCTTGCATCCGCCATATGCCTCCTCACTGGCTCCAGCAACATACTAGCAGATTTCTCAAAATTTATACAGCTTGCCAGCAATTCGTATGTTTCATAGGCTTTGCATTTCTTGGTTTCTTTGTAATTTGCTGCAAAAGCTGATACTTCTTTAGCGTCCGCTACGTCTCCAAACACGTCTGCTTCCATGAGGGGGAGGAGGAGACCTAGGGAGTCGTCCAGAGCTCCAGGTGACCACTGTACTACCTCTGTTCTCATATTAATATCATCAGCACCAATAGCACCGTCATCACCACCACCACCATTGCTATTATTACTAATTCTATTCTTTGTCATGTTTTTAACCAGCCCTGCCAAAGTTGCATGCAAAGTGTACCCCAGCACATGAGCAGTGAACCCCTTGGCTGGACAGGCACTGACTAGGATCTCCACCAAAAAGGGGTAGTAGTCTGGCCCCAGTTGCGTGGTCACAGATACCAACACAGCTCTCGCACTATCTCTAGTACTCTGCAGCCTCTTTTTCAACAGATTTCCTACCTTTTGAAGTGTTCTTGGCAACTCCAACCTCATCACTTCATCCGGCAGCAGTTTTAATACTTTGACGATGCCCAGTGCAACAGGGGCTCGAGCTACAGCGTTGTCGTCATCATTGCTGACGATTTGGTCTCTCAGTTCCGGGATGACCCTCTTGAGCAGGAATGCTTGTGTGTCTGCATCTTCAATGTCGTAATGAAATGCTTCTAGTATCACACACACTGACCTTATGACAGCTTTACTATTTCCACCACCACTAGTAGTACCAGTAGTACTATTTTTAGCACTCAGCCTCTTCATTGCTCTCAGGTACTGACCCAGTATCTGTTGGTACTGCACCCAAGGTAAGACTCTAGCAACAGCTCCCAGGGCGTATACAGCAGCATCTACCACACTGGCCTCTCTATCTCTATCCTTGTCCTGATTTGACTCGTGCACTGATACTTCTCCTCCTCCACTACTGTCTTTGGATTCGACGATAATCACTTGCAATAAAGGTAACACCACACTCATCAGTGCTCCCAACGACAATCCAACAGTACCAGTAGTAGTACCAGTATTATACTTCTCACCATCAATGTCAACTGCAGCAACAAGGCGTGACAATCTAATGAGGGCCCTTGATCTCCTATGCATCTGTATATGAGCAGCATTCAATAATATATCCACTTCCACATCATCATCAGTGAGAGGTGACAAGTCAGCATGCAGAGTGGGGAGCTTTTTAATGGCCTCTCTCAGTAGAGAGAGATGCTCTTGTCTGACAGCTATGTTGTGAGAGGCAATACCTCTCTTCAGTTGGGGAAACAAGACCTTTTGTGCTACTAACACAGCTGGTGGTGGTTGCTCTGTTGCTGTATCTTGCTGCATAGCATCACCACCATTACTGCTGATGAAAGCAACAGATTGAATGAAGTGAAATAAAGCTTGAGAGCCAGCATGACGGAGAGCCAAGTCATCAGCATTCCTTAGTTCCTTTAAACAATGCTGCAACAGGGCAGGAAGAACAATGGGAGGTACTTGAGCCCAGTAGTCTGGCTTTAGTTTAGTGTGACTCTTGATACGTGCATCATAGTCAGGCTCATCTATTGCCTTTTTAGAGACTGCATTGAGACCTGTGAGCACTGCAGCTGCTTCTCTCATTGATTGGTGCTGTTGCTTGGAGTTGGAGGTAAGGGAGGTGATGGCATCAACAGAGAGGAGGTTGGCAACTGCTTCATATGCAACACAGAGAGCAGCTCTTGTTTCCAACCCTTCCAACCACCCAAACAGAGGTGCGAGTGCATTGGCGACTTTTTCCATCATTATTGCTGTCGCTTGATCCTGGTTGTTGTTGTTATCACTACTAGCAGTAATAGCAGTAATAGTATTAGTACTAAGCAATCTGTTCCATAAAGCTGTGAGAGCAGCCAGCGTACGTGCAATCAATTGCTCTACTGCACTATTACCGCCGCCCTTTCTTCCACCATTTCGTTTGGTCCCATCTGACGCTTGCAGAAGAGGAAGAAGAGCCTCTGTGAGTTGCAATGCTGCACTTTGATCCGCAACTTGGCTTGCTACTATTTCCAATAAAGCCAAGGCACGATATGCAGTTGCCTTTTTCGCTGATGATTTCTGCCTTTGCTTTTGTTTATTCATACTTGGCTGCTGATGTAGTTGTTGCTGTTGTTTATTAGACGAACTATCAGCAGCACTATACGTGACAACATGTTGAAGAGAAGTCAACAGCTGCGACATATGAGGTTCCAACAACTCTGCACTCAACTGATCTGGCAGCTCAAAGATATTCTCAATCAACCCCAGTATTGCAGATCTACTGGGCTCTGAACATGTCACTGCTCCCAGGGCAGTAATACTGCTTTTCACCAGCTCCTGATGCTGCTGCAGCACTGGAGCTAGGTGCTCTTCTGCTGCTAGGGCTGCTGCAAAGTCGATCAATGCAGGAGCTCTGTCGGCTGAGCTTTCGACCGGGATTCTTTCCACCAGTGGTGCTATTGCTATGAATAAGGGATTCCACATGAAGACGTATTCAGTAGAGTTGGGGAAACGTTCCATTATGGCAGCCAATAATCTTAGGCAACGTGATCTTACTTCCTTGATTTGATCCACGGTATCTTCATCATCATCATGTTGCATTGGATCACCATCACCAGTAGCAGCAGGTCTAGAAGACAAGGAGGCAGTGGTACCTTGAAGAAGAGAAAGGGTAATAACAATCAACACAGGTAGATACTCACCGAGACGGTGACCTAGATGTTTTAATAAATCTTCCAATGTATTAAGATAGCCTATTCTACGACGTATTGGTTGCTTGTTGAGGATGTCGCCATTGATGATTTTCAGCCAAGTAGAACCAGGGGCAGTGCCCAGCAAATCACTCCACCAGGGCACCTCTCCTAACACTCTAGGGAATGAAGTATCATTATCATTATCATTATTATTATTATCATTGTTGTCAATAGAAGATGGTGGCTTGATAAAGGCCTTGTCAGCCAAAGGTTCCAAGAACAGCTGCAACAGCGACTGCAATTCCCCAGTTTTAGCAGCAGAAAGGAAATTCAAAATGGCAGCTCTAGCAGATCCAGGAGCACCTTTACCACCAAGCCTACCATTTCTCTTCCTCATCTTGGGATACAAAAGCCGTATCAGCAGTGGCACCAGGCCCTGGCGATGCTCCTCTAGTAATGCTGCCCCTTCCTCCCCATCCCTCAGTACTGCTTTGCTATCTGGAGACAGTGGAAAGGCCGCCAACTCTGCTCTCAGGGTTTTATTATCAGCCAGTTTGAGCAGACGATCGGAATAGGGCATCAAAAAGGGTAGTTTGAATGCAGCCAGGCAACGGAGAGCTGATGTTTGGACAGTGGTGTCAATATCGAGCAACTGAGCGGCCACTGCACATGATACGGTGTCAGACTTGTACAGACCACGTGCACCTTTAAGCTTTCCCAGCACACCCAACCATTCTTTAAGAGCGTTTTTCCACTCTTTGTTGACAATGCTCCCACTAGCTGTATAGATCTTCCCTTTATTACTATTATTATGGTTGTGCCCCTTCTTCTTCTTGTCCTCCTTATCCTCTTCTTCATCATCGTCATCATCTTCTATTACCACATCTCCCTTCTCACCACCACCACCTCCTCTGATGACGGAGACCAATTGTAGAAACAAAGGAACCCAAACCTTTGATTTACTCTCAATGGTGTTATTATTAGCTGCAGCCATTGATCTCAGACAATACATAACTGTGATAGATACATCCGTATGTAAAGCATGCTCAGCATGCGTAGCATGGTTGAATCTCTTTGACAGTAAACGCATATTATCTTGTCTAGATACAGCTTGCTCTTCTTCTTCTTCTTCTTCTTCATCATCATCTTTGTGATAACTCTTATAATCAACACCAAGAAGCTGGTTCTGAGCAAAGTCTAAATGCTCAAACACAATCTGCCAAGCAACATCTGTATGTGAATCAATCGCCGTTGCAATAGCTTCCGCTGCAGGCTGCCAAACAGATGAGAACTTAATGTACAAAGTCCCCAGTAAACCATGAACCACAGCAGGTACAAGTACTTTTGCCACTCTGCCATATTCTAACAAGCTCTTTATTCTCCCTAGAGCTACTGCTACATATCTACTGGAATCTGGGCCTAATTCTCGGGTCTCCACTCCCAGCAGGTGATCAAATACATCTTTAGATACTGACGATTGCTGTTCATGTTGCTGTTGATCATCATCGCCATCTGTGTCTTGTTGGTTGGTACCTTTGTTGTAGAGAGCAATCAAAGCAATGATGCACTTTAATGTTGATTGACGTATGATGGCATGTGTTTGGGATGTGTTGCGAGCCAAGACTTGAATAAAAGCTTCTAATGACAGTGTTTCTTTCTGTTGTTTCAATTCCTTGCTTTTCTTCTTCTTCTTCTTCTTCTCATCACCATCATTGCCGCTACCTTGCATTAATGTTAGAGATATAGAGAGATCTAAATGCACTGCTGCTTCCAACACAGCAACAGATACAGCAAGTATTTGATAGTCTGTAGGTTTGGTTAATAGAAGACCGAGTACATCTGTTGCAATACTTGCTAATACATGTCTCGTCTTTGCTTGTAGCTGCTTACCCTTATCCATGGAAGTAGTACCACTGCCTCCCCTTTCATCTTCTTCATCGTCGTCATTTTCTTCTTCCAGGAATGACAATGCAGATGTTGCCAATTCAAAAGCCAGTGAAACAGCTGCACAGTATACAGACAGATCTTCATCCTTCACATCGCCATTCTTAATGTTATATGTATCAAAGCTAGATATGAATGATAAGCAGTATTTCAATGCTTGTGACAGTGACTCTGATGCTTGGGGCAGACATTGCAAAGCTGCCCACTGTACTGCTCTGCTGCTGGTACTACTAGCTGTAAGACAGGATTGGATAAACTTTGCTAGAGCAAGACCACATCCAGACGCTGACAATATAATAGAGACATTAGATGATACAGAGAGAGTGGCACATAGATCAACCAACAGAGGCCAGCATACCTCCTCCCCTCCTCCTCCTCCTCCTGATGATGATGACACTACTCTTTCATCATCATCACTGCTCTTCTTCTTACTACTACTACTTCCTCCCTTCTTCGTCTTCTTCTCCTCTACATCTGGAGACAAGGAGGAGGACGCCAATAAGAGTCTGTTTCCAACACACCCCAACAACTGAGGACCAAAGAACCGAGCCACGTCATACCCACATGGACGAGATATCACTGCTCTACCAAATATGACTGCATCTCTAAACGGAACCCTGGACAACAAAGTGGCCCATAATGGAGCCAGTGGTTCCAATGCAGCTGGTCCTTTACTGGCCCCTACTTCTTTAGAGTGTGATTTAATCATAGCCAGGAGGTATCTTAGCGTTTGGGTGGATAGGGATGGGTGGAGCATGTCAGTGGGGGTCATTGCACTGCCATTTTCTAGGCATATGAAGGTACCAGCAATAGTTGTATTCACATCATCAGATGACAAGTGGTCCTCTGCATCATTATTAGTATTAGTAGTGCTATTATTATTTGTAATATCGGTCACTAGATGCTTGGAGAGTTCAAATAAAGGACCAAAATCCTCTACTCTAGCACCTCTACGGTACTCCATCATTTGAATGAGAAGAGCCAAGGCCCTTGCTTTCGAACATTCACCTCCATCCTCCTCATTCTTATTACTTTCTTGTCTTCTTCTGTAATATTCCTGAAACAACAAAGTCCATAGTTCTATAGTCTTACCTCTACGTAAATGCTCCAGCAGCCTTGCAAGACAGGCACTAGCCACAGCTGTCGTTCTGGCGTTTATATCATTAGAAGAAAGCTTCCCTGCTTTGAAATCGCTGGGCTTCATGGCATTGGCTCTGAATAGAGGAGTTAATAGGGAATTGGCTTTGCTGTGGAGACCGTTGCCTATGCCAATGGCAGCTTCTGCTATTAATAAACCGGAGGCTTGGATTCTCTCTGGGGTTGGTTTAGTCACTGCTTCTGCTGCAGTAGCTTTGATGGCTGGCCGGCTCATGGCAGAAGGGGCCTGTCTGATGAGAAATCCTATAGATTGAGCTGCTAGAGCCCTAACATGAGGTGCAGCGTGGTGCCTTAGGCGTGATGTTTGCTTCAACAGCGTCAGCAGGTCGGTGGTCAGCTGTTTGGTCAGATTTTTGCACAGCTGACTGAGGCAGCTGAATGCATATTGGAGCAACTCTGGTTCTCTGTCTAGGCCTGATTCAACAAGATCTGATATTGCTGTTATTATTTCATCTACATGAGGCAGAAATTCATCTTGTAGGTCTCTTGATAGGGCTGCAATGAGATTAAAGATGGGCTCTAGAGAGAGGGAGGCCTGAATGGTAAGACGTGGAAGCAGGGAGTCGAGAATGTCTTGTTTGTGGTGAATGAGCTGTGGAAGGGTGTGGGAGATTTGAGTAAGCTCTGATGCAACTTCCATCCAATCTGCTGCTAGACATAGTTCTCTCCATGCTTCGAGGCGTTCTTGGAAGAAGGAGGAGAAGCCGGGGAGAGGTTGGGCTCTCTTGGGGCCGAGGCTTCGATAGATGTCGACATCGACCTGTCAGGTGCACAAGTTGGGAGGGTGGGGTAAGTTAAATATACCAATGTAGCTGTAGTAGTGTCAGGGTTTCATGTAGCGTATAATCCAATGCATTAATGCGTGTACCACAACGGATGCATAAGCATTTTGACGGCAGCAAAGTGCAAGCTGTTTCTACTTACCGCAGCAACCCTTTGAGCAAATGTCTTGAATCTGTGGAGCCTAGGTTTCTTCGATCTGTGAAATGTCTCTTGATCATCGCTGTCTTCGTCGGATTCAAGAATCGGTGATTGAATAGTATTATTGACTTCCAGTTTTTCTGCAGCAGCTTGAGCTTGCTGCCCAAGAGTGTTTTCGTCCTTCATTTCAATACCCTTAATTGATTATATTAAAAGTGGATGGACAAGCATTAATAGAGGTTTAAATACGTTTTTCAGCCCCGACGTCGTCCGAACTCCCCGTCGCCGCATTCGAATGATGGAGAAAGGTAAGCACGGGTAAAAGATGATTCGGATGAACTCAGGCATTAACATTCGTTAGTGCTGGTTGTACTGTATACCGTGGTAGGACAAATTGGAATGGGTAAGATGGAGACCAGATGATGATGGTCAAACTAAAAAATAGAGACAGGGGACTCGCAAGCTGGAACTGGTCAGTGTCGTCACCTTTTGGACATTGAAAGCCACAGAAGATTGAGTTGTGCACCACATATCAATATTTTATATAGATCATTCAGGTTGTGTATCGACTCAGAATGATGATAGTGCCTACAAAGCAGTCTCTTTCGCAAAGAACTCACCTTCGTTCAAAACTATTCAAATTGACAACAAAGAATGCCAACCACACCAATATTGGAAGACAGGTAAACGAATGATGCACCGTTCACGATCTTTTATCCTTCTAAATCTCTTATCATCCATTTAAACCCTCCTTCTTGCAGAGCATTACCACTGCCGCTCAGGAATCAACCGTCGCCACAACTTTCCAACGAATAGGCCCTGATCCAAAACCTTTCACTCCCAACACTGCCCTCATCCTCAGCCTGGCCACTGCCTCATTCCAGGGCCTTGTTAGACTTGCCAGTGGAGGCCTCGTATATGGCTATTCCTCCTCTCTAGACAAATCTTCTTCTTCTTCTTCTTCTTCTTACTCAGTCGGTGGTATAGGGGACTACAAGTACATAGAGTCCTCCCCAGTCATAGCCACGTTCCCGAAACCACAACAACCCCTAGAACTCTACGAATTTGAATCCTGTCCATTCTGTCGCAAAGTTAGAGAAGCAGTCAACATTCTAGACCTGGACGTCCTCCACTACCCTTGTCCCAGAGATGGCCCAACGTACAGAACAAAAGCCAAGCAACTAGGAGGTAAAGCACAGTTTCCTTACCTGGTAGACCCCAACACAGGTGTATCTATGTATGAATCTGATGATATTATCAATTATCTATTCAAAACATACGGTCCTGGAGAAGAAGCTGTACCAAGGCTGTTAAAACCAGGGACACTGTCCACGCTGACATGTGGACTGGCCATGCTCCCCAGGTTGTTGAAAGGGGCCAAGTATGTAAAGAGAGATCAAGAGGTAGTAGAACAGCCTCTCATCTACTGGGGCTATGAAGCGAGTCCATTCTGTAAGATTGTGCGAGAGAGGCTGGTGGAGTTGGAGATTCCATTTATGCATATTACAGTGGCGAGAGGGAGTCCAAAGAGGCAGGTGATGTTGGATGCACAGGGGGTGTTTCAAGCACCGTTCTTGGAGGATCCTAATACTGGAGTGGCCATGTTTGAAAGTGCGGCTATACTAAACTACCTGGATATGGCGTATTATAGACCTTGGAAGCAAGAGTAGGAACAAATGAATGAAGTGATAGAAGTTTTGTCGGGGACCGTCGGTTGAGAAGAAACAAGCATGTAAATAACGGACATTCTCACGATCTATTCTATAGAATGACGAATACCAAACATATGTATCATCATTACCGTGATTTCATTCAGTTACTATCCAATTTTTCTCAATTTTGTCTTAAAATGTCGTCTTAATTCCCTTTCTCGAGTCAAAATGGGCTCAGCTTGCGTGAAACCAACAATAAATACAAAGGAGCTCCCAGATGAACACTTCACAGATGCTCCAGAGCCAGATACTATCTCGGAAATTGAGACAGAAGATTGGACCGACGCCTTCGTCGATGCCGTAGATCACTTCTCGTCCCTCGACGCCCTCGTCTCAGAATGGCAAGCTGCTCACCCAGCCAATGGCCTCACAGATGAAGAACTATCTTACATCCATGATAGTAATATTGTTCCATGGGAAGTCATCCAGGCAGCCACAGCATACCATGAAGATGAAGACAATCTCTCTGCTACGAAACCCCCGTCACCTCACAAACAACAGCCAAGAATACACATTCACACAGATCTAGAGCATAATAATGTTTCTACCGCGAATCAATCTACAAACCATCCTCATAATCATAATAATCATGAATTAACACCTAAAACCAAAGCAGTAGTAGCTACAATAATAAAAGATATAAAACGAGCAGTAGAAGAATCAAGAATACTTGCTGCCTTTATGTCGTTGCAAAGACTGATGGCCCTGACTGGATGGACAAGAGAGGAAATAGGAGGGAGATACGGTCCTGATATAGATGCATGCAGTATTACAACAGATGCTGAAGCAGTTATAAGATGCTTAGAAGCAATACGTAATGATGATGAGAACAGTAATGACGATGATTGGTTGGTGTCCAAGCATGCTGCTGCAGATGAGGAAGCAGCAGCAGCAAGTAGCACCAACAACAACAACACTACAACAACAACAACAACAACAACAGCAATTAAGGGTCTGAAGATAATGTACTCTCATGATAAGCATTCAACAGCACACAAGCTAAAGCTCTCAGCAACTTTCGACCACCCCATAGCCCACGTCTTGGCTCTAGCACACGAATGGGACTACCTCCCCCTATGGAACAAATTCAATGTAGAAGCCATCAAAATAGCAGAGCCAACATTATATGAAAGCTATCTGTATGGAGCTCAGTGGTCTCCTCCTCCATTTAGAAACATGCAAGCTTTGGTCAAAGCTAGAGGGTTTGACTTGGCGGAAGAGCAGAGGTGTCTGTTTATTATTGTCAATGATACAGAGGTTGAGGACATCCCTGTGGAGCATATTATTGGAGTAGTACCATCTGAAAAGACACTTATGAAGAGAAAGAGGGTTAATATTCTGTCACCATCATGCATTAAACTAAAACCAGTCCTAACTACTGATGATTACAGTAGGAGTAGTAGTGGTGCTGAGAATAATAATAACAACAACAACAACAACACCTCTTCCCCTCCTTCCTCCTCCTTATCATCTCATACGACAGAGGCAGTAATGTTGATCCATGTAGACCCACACATCAAATATGTCCCTTCCATGTTGGTCAACTTTGTACTTGGTATCCTAGCTCCCTACATATACAGACAGATGGTCAATACGCTAGATTCTCAGTTTTCAGAACCTGACAAACCTTTTCCTACGAGGATTAGAGAGCAGCCTGAGTTTTATGGGGAGCTGGAGAGGAGGATTACAGATGCTCAGTGAATGAACTGCATCTTAATGACCTCTGAGAGAAAGAGAGAGGAGGAGATGGACGTTGGGACGTGTGTGTAATATATATCCATGCTATCTATCTATCTATCTATCTATCTATCTCTTACACTACAGTACAACTACTAACTATGGCAATTTATTAATAATATTAATATTAATTGCCATCTTATCTCATCTCTTGGTTTCATTTCATTTCTGAGGAAAAAGAATCAAGATCGCTATCATGCATTCATCACTATCAATCTCTCTCTCTCTCTCTCTTTATCTCATTCATTTACCGTATGCATACATCTACTGCCTATCCCAACATATCATATCAAATTGGCATGCGGCAGCTCAACATAAAAATCAGCAGTCTGCCCATTCCCATGTTGCCATGACAACCATCTCTCTGGAGACACCTCCCCCCCACCACCACCACCACCAGTCTTCAATACAAACGCCACCCCTCTAGATTTATTCTCCACCAACCCTTTAAGTGGCATTCTCAGGCTGGTTCCATACAACACAGGATTGACAAACACAGGCTGACCATTCTTATCATATATCCTGTAACTAGACAGAGCTATACTACAACTACTACCATGTTTCTTTCCATCGTCGCCATTGATAGCGGTTGCAGTATTATCGGCAGCTGGTCGGGGTCCACTGCTATTCTCAGCGGAACTGGCCCACCATCCAGAGGGAGGTGCACTCCATTGTCCATATTGATGGTTGACACATCCCAAGTGGAGGTTGCATGGTGATGTCAGTCTGCCGTTGGGGAACTCTTCTGCTGCTGCTATTGACATGACTACTGTGTCAAATACCAGTGAAGGTTCTTTCTTCTTCTTTATGATATTTGTGGTGGTGTTTTCATTTTTGCTATTAACATCACCTGCATCTACCCCATGTTCCACTCCCTCTTCATCATCATCAACATCATCATCATCAGCTTCCTTCATAGTGCCCTCCATGTACACCTGTACCAATACGTGTGCATCACTACCAGCAACTTCCATCTCCTTTTGTCCATAAAATATTTGGGTACGGTTCTCTGGGTTGAAATTCTGCACAATTGTATCCCACCATCCATTATTATTACTCTCATGAACCGACTGCTTGGCCAGCTGATGACATAGTGTTTTCAAGTCGTCAGGAGTCACCTCAGTGCGACGCCCTCTCAGAGCAACAGATGCTTTACGAGCAGCGTCCAAGGCGGTGGTGAGTTCGTGTTGGAGGTGGCTGGCAGTGTTGGTGGCTTCTTTCAGGATCAGTTGGAGACGTTCCTTTTCTTGTTGGGCCACTCTGGCTGCCAGTTCAGATGAATCATACTTTTGTAGTAAACTCTCTACATTGTTGCATTTCTCTACCAGCTCTCCTACCTTTTGTTTCATTTCCTCTCTGCTCAATGATTCAGATGATGATGAAGTTTCCTCCTCTTGGTTTTCATGAGTATACTGATGATATTGTACCATTTCTAAGATACATCTCATCTGATGAAGTTTTCTCTCCAATCCATCGTGACGAATATTCTCCACATGCTCCTCATCACCTACATGTGTCCATCCTTCTACCCCTTTCATCCAAACTGGAGGAGGTGCTGGAGTGGCAGCAGCTGCTGCTGCAGAAGCTGCTATTACTGCAGCCACTTCCTTCTCCAAGATCATCATCACTTTCTCTCTCTCTTCTTCTTCCATACTGGCCCTGATGGCGTCAGCAGTTGGCCGACCTTTAATAACAGCCAACTTCTCTTCTAATTCGTCATCGGACCCAAGAGCTCTAGCCCAATCCCAGTCTTCCAGTCCATCGGCAAGGGTGGACAGGTCGACCTCATCAAAGCTCCTGGGAGCAGAAGGCATTTCAAATGCCTTTTGGAATGCAATTCTCTGCTCTACTGCCGCTTCTTTCTGTTTAAAATACTTTGCAACAGGTGCAATATCACAGTAGAAGTCTCCATTATTATCTGGCTTCACCCACTCTGGTGGCTGGTGATCTGTACGTCGCAGTACAAACTTAATACCAGCAGTATCAGTATCCAAGACCGTCGCCCTTTGCAGTGGTAGTTGCACCACCACTGAAAACACATGTGCCATATCTACTGTTCTTCTACCAGCCATAATAGGAGCATACTCAGCCATCACTGTTTCCATAGCAACATGGCCAGTAGGGTGGGATATATTGGGGTGGGTGTGCCAGCCTGGTGGAGGGTGGGCCCAGCCAGAGGACGGGTGAGGGACCACTCCCCAATGGAGGATCAAGCCATTGAGGACTTGTTCCAGGAAAGGGCCGGAAACGGCAATGACGGCGACGACGTGGTTGACGTCTGATATGGTGCATGCGGCTAGTTGAGTGACCATGCGTGCGCCTGGGATCCAAGTGAGTTTTTGGTCGGCGGGTGGGTCGATGAGCTTCCAGTTGGTGATTGTTGGATTGCCGTTTTGGTCAAGGTGGGATTTGAATTGGTCGAGTCGGTTGGCTGCATGGTTGATCAGAAGTGCTGACTCTGCTGTGTCTATGCCTCCTAGAGAGTAGATAGTGCCATCCCGGATGCTGGTGATGGCGTCGTTTGCTCGGTGCTTTATGTTTTCAAGGGTGTCAAAGGCCTGTTGCCACTGCGTTTCAGCCTCATGGAGCGGTAGCTCGGCGGCAGCAGCTTCATGCTGAGCTTTTTCAAGGTCTGGGAGGATTTGGCATGCACGGTTGTAGGCTTCTTCTGCAGCGCCTTTTAGCTCTGAAAAGTTGTTTGAATTGTTGTTTGATTGCTGCTGAAAGGCCCTTGGACGGGAGAAGGTGATAGATCGAGCGAAACGTGGGGTTTGCCTTGGTTTGAGTACAACGAGGCGGTTGAAGTTATGTCTATGAATTATATGTTTCTGTAGAAGCATGTTTTTCAATACAAGGGAAGGGTTTGCTTCTTTGATCTTTTGAAAGCATTAATTTTCAAGTTGGTTGTAGAAGAACGTCGTTTTATTTATGAGCTAGCTTAAAGTATGATACATACTAGGCCATATATATCAAAATATATCTCAACATCGATGAACCATTGCCCACTTTTGTATCAGCTGTCCAAGCGAACAGCGTGCAAAAATATTCAGGTTTCCACCCACCCTGGATAAACTGTGGATATGCAGCACGCCTTATCTGCAATGAAACTCTATGATTTATATAAACTAAACAAAGAATTTATTTCTAGGCAATAGAAAAATACAAATTATCAACTGCACCTTTGAATATAGTGACAAGTGAGCTTTGCAATGTCCATTTAGTGACAATAAGTTTCATATTTTAGGCTGCTAATTTGATACATTATTTACTTGCATGATGAGATTAGGCAATAGAAACGGATTAACAACTTCTCATAGCTCTACTTCCCTGTTTTGGGGACCAAGAATAATCGCAAATGCACCACCCCCAAAGATGTCTTTGGGCGTGGCAGGAAGGCGACAACTGCATTGCAAAGCAGTAGCAGAGGTATCTGCCGAAGATAGAGGTAAGAATGATATCCACATTGACCATGTATCATCAATGCACAGAACACAGAAGCTGCCAGAACGACGACATCTCTCTCTCGCTTGCTCGCCCCCACTCGCTCCCCAGGCACCCTTCTCCCCCTCAACTACTCACTCACTCACCTCCCTTCCCCCTCTTCCTCAACCCCACAACAGCCCGAGCTGTACAAGCAGCAGAGGCATCCCAAGCCGCCCTAGCCGCCTCTGGCTACGAACGCAGCACCCCCATCCGCCTCCAACGCAGCTTCCCCCTCGCAGCTGTCGTCGACCTCGACGAGATCAAACAAGCCCTCCTCCTCGGTGCCACCGACCCCGGCCTTGGTGGCATAGTCATAGCTGGACGTAGAGGAACTGCCAAATCCATCATGGCCCGTGGTCTCCATGCCCTCCTCCCTCCAGTGGAAGTCGTAGACGGTTCTTTTTGCAATGCTGATCCCATGGACCCATCTGAATGGGATGACGACATTTTGGCTAAATACAAGGAAGATGTAGATAATGTCCCCACTAAAATTAGAGATGCTCCCTTTGTACAAATCCCCCTTGGTGTGACTGAAGATCGTCTAGTGGGAACAGTGGACATTGAAGCATCAATGAAACAGGGAAAGACAGTGTTCCAGCCTGGTTTGTTGGCCGAAGCGCACCGTGGAGTGTTGTATGTTGATGAGATCAACTTGCTGGATGAAGGTATTGCTAACTTGTTGCTGTCTGTTATATCAGATGGTGTGAATGTGGTAGAGAGAGAGGGTATTTCTATCTCTCACCCGTGCAAACCTCTACTTATTGCTACCTACAACCCAGAAGAAGGAGTGTTGAGAGAGCATTTGTTGGATCGTATGGCAATATGCCTCAGTGCTGATGTTCCCACAACATTCCAGAGTCGTGTTGCTGCTGTAGAGGCTGCTACTCGCTTCCAAGACTTCCCAATTGATGTCATGAAAGAGGTAGAAGAGACAACTGATGCCCTTAGAACCAACATCGTGTTTTCAAGGGAATATCTGAAGGATGTTAATATCACAGAGAAACAGGTGCGATATTTGGTGGAAGAGGCTCGTCGTGGCGGAGTTCAAGGACATCGGGCTGAATTATTTGCGGTACGTGCAGCCAAGGCAGCCGCTGCATTGGAAGGTAGAGAAAGAGTAGATCCAGAAGATTTGAAGAAGGCAGTACAACTAGTCATTCTTCCCCGTGCTAATTTGGACAACTCTCCTCCTCCTGATGACGACCAGCAGCCACCACCGCCCCCTCCACCTCCCCCACCAGAAGATCAGCAGCAGGATGAAGATGAGGACCAAGATGAGGAGAAGGACGAAGATGAAGAAAATGAGGATGACCAGCAAGCAGATCAAATCCCAGAAGAATTCATGTTTGAAGCTGAAGGTGTAGTCCTGGATCCCAACGTGCTGGCCTTTGCTCAAGCACAGCAGCGGGCACAAGGCAGGTCTGGCCGTTCCAAGACTCTTATTTTCTCGGACGATAGAGGCAGATACATCAAACCAATGCTACCCAAGAGTGATAAAGTCAAGAGACTGGCCGTCGACGCCACTCTACGTACAGCGGCTCCTTATCAAAAGTCCCGCAGGGCACGTGCGGCCACTTTGGGTCAGAAAGAGAAGCCAGTGTATGTCGATAAGAGTGATATGCGTATTAAGAAATTAGCTAGAAAGGCAGGAGCTCTGGTCATGTTTGTCGTAGATGCTTCAGGGTCAATGGCCCTCAACAGAATGTCTGCTGCCAAGGGAGCAGTCATGGGCCTCCTATCAGAGTCGTACACCTCCCGTGACTTTGTGTCCCTGATTCCATTCTATGGCGACAGAGCAGAGATGCTGCTGCCACCAAGTAAATCAATCGCCATGGCTAAGAGAAGACTCGACTCACTACCATGCGGTGGTGGATCCCCTCTTGCCCATGGTCTCTCTCTAGCAGTCAGATTTGGTAGTCAAGCTGCTTCAAACGGAGAGGTGGGAAGAGTGATGGTCGTGTTGATTACAGATGGTAGAGCCAATGTGTCGTTGGCAAAGAGTAACGAAGATCCAGATGCTCTGGCTCCTGATGCACCCAAGCCATCACAGGAGGATCTGAGGGAAGAGGTACTGGATATGGCAAAGAGAGTAAGAGCTTCTGGTCTGCAATTGTTGGTCATTGATACTGAGAATAAGTTTGTGTCTACTGGATTTGCAGAGGAAATTTCAAAGGCAGCTGGTGGGAAGTATTATTATCTGCCTAATGCTGGTGATAAGGCCATTACGCAGACTGTGTCTAATGCAATGGCAGAGGCTAAGACAGCGTAAATGGTATTTTAAGCAAGGTGTTTATTTCAATTTTTTTTTTGTTATTAAAAAGTGTTGTTGGTGCTGGGTGTTATTATGTATGTAATGAGGTCAACAAGCTCCATTAATATACCTATAAATAGTGTGTGTATGTGTGTACATATGGATCCATTGATTCAACAATTAGTAATTACAATCTCTCAATCTTTTGTTGCATTGCTTCTACCCTCACCAGACAGATTGGACATTGGTACTGTGGATCTGCTTCTGTATGGCTTCTCAGACAGAAATAACAATACTTGTGATTGCATGGTAAAGCTGTGTAGGGACAGAGGATTGGTGTTATTCCACATATGCCACACACCCCTTGTTGTTCTTGTTGTTGTTGCTGCTGCCGCTGTTGTTGTTGTTGATCACTACTACAATATGCTGACGACGTCGATGACATCATCAAGATGGGAAGCCTAGGAAGGAACGATCTAAGTGCTCTCTTCACAGCTGCCACATTTACTAATGGCAACACAAACAACAGCAATTCACTAAGTTCATGCCATACCAGTTGTCTATTCAAGTATTCAAAACTCAGTGCTCTGGGTGCTGATGGCCTTTGATACACCAATCTGGCTCCTAACACTCTTTCTAGTACTGTCCTATATCTGCCTGTTTTGAGAAAGATGAAGAAATTCAAGAGGGCTGCTATTCGATAGCCTGCTTCTGCTGCCTTCATCCCTTCCCACACCCTCACACTTGTACTACTACTATTATTGGTATTAAATCTAGCATTGGCAGCTGCCTGGCTAGCTCTTTGCCATGCATATCTCACAAATACAGCCCCAGCTCCATATAACACCCTTTGCCTCCTTGACAAGCCAGGTCCACCTACTCCACTTAGAAGAGTGCTATCAATCATATTATTATTTCTACTTCTAGTGGTACTAGTACTCTCTCTTTCATTTCTAAATCTGAGATTCATAAGAGCCATTCCAGGTAGAGGCTGCCCTGTCCATACAGATAAACGAAATATTAAAAAGTCTAAAGCCAAGGTGAGCTCTGGTTGCAGTCTGGAAATGAGGCCAGGTTGAAAGAGAGCGAATATTTTCATGAATTGTTCCTTGAGCATGGAGGTGAGTTCTTCATCTAGCCTGGCTGCATCTAGTTGGCTGGATCTCATGATGGAGATATTGCTGAGAGGTTTGGGAGGCAGTCTGTGAGATAGAGAGGCTAGTTCTGGAAGGGTTCGGAGCCATTCTGCTTGGTAGGCCTCTGCTGCTGGTGGAGGTGGAGGACGGGACGGGAGCGGGGGTTGGGTGGAGTGTTGCATTATTTGTCTTGGTTGTTGATCTTAGATGGATACGTAGGGATCAGTGCGACTTTTGTTGATGTGGTTCATATGAAAGGGATTCGATGCGTTGTTTCACTGAGGATTAGTAAGCGAAATCATTCCTGGTTTCAATTCCTCTTCGTTTTAGTATACCAGCTCGTCATAATTTACAAACAGCCCAAACCATGCGTTCATTAAATAGCTGTCAAGGGTTTCTCTATGCCAGTAAACCGTTGCAACGTCAGTCTTTATCTAATCCCCACCACCACCACCACCACCACCCCGGAACCCCACCCACCGTCCCATTCAACCCCCTCTCCTACTTGTTGTCAGACAAACAGGTAGGCCCACCAACACCACACGCACCCAATTTTTCACAACTCACACAAGGATTCAAATCAATACTCTGTCCAGTCAATGCCTCCAACTCATGTTCCAATTTACTATGCAGTGCATGTCCATCTCTTGTGTACTCCCACTGCCCTCTATGGAAATCATACCTAAATGGCCCACTTACAGGTGATGACAACCATATCTGTCTATTGGGGGTTTGTTTATTAATCACAAAGGTGCCTAAACCTCCTAACTTTACTGTCAATACACCTTGCTGTGTATATGCATATATTTATATATAGAAGAAGAGGAGGGAAGGGGGGGTTATATACATTACCAATCATCATCACAAACATCACCTCATCAGTCAGTCAGCATTTAACTTACGCTATACTCTACATCACCGTCATCCTCCATATCTAATGATTCTACATAAGTCTCTAATTTTTCAACATAATCATCAAGGGTGTGATCTGCTAGTTGGTGGAATGCACCCTCTGTAAGGTCTTGACTGGTCAGCCTGGAAAGGAGAAGAGAGTGGAGGAGGAGGAGGAGGAGGAGGAGGAGGAGGGGGAGGTGGTGG
>Ga0114919_10000614_pt1 | contig 27906 bp, 15 predicted proteins | sample BlataG_FD_88682 | JGI IMG/M metagenome (GOLD analysis project Ga0114919, IMG submission 88682) | Deep subsurface microbial communities from Black Sea to uncover new lineages of life (NeLLi) - Black_00105 metaG | ecosystem: Environmental > Aquatic > Marine > Oceanic > Sediment | place: Atlantic... | reverse complement strand
TCACGACATAGTCGCGATATCGCCAGGCATTGCCCCGCTCGTAGTCATTGGCAAAACCTGCAGAGTCGGCATAGCGAACCACGTCGAGCCAATGCTGGGCCATCCGCTCGCCATAGTGCGGGCTCGCCAGCAGCCGCTCGATGACCGCTGTAGCGGCGGCCTCATCGTTCCGGGGGTCGAGCAAAAATGCTTGTACTTCGGTGGGTGTCGGTGGCAGCCCGATCAGATCAAAACTGAGCCGCCGGAGGAACGCGCGGCGGTCCGCTGGCGGCGCGACGGAGAGTTCGGACGGACGCCGAGCGTCAAGAAATGCATCGACCGGCGCACTGCTGGTGGAACCCGCTGGGACAACGGGCTTTTTGACAGGCTTGTAGGCCCAAAGGCTCGCCGGATCATACAACCGCTCGTCCCAATGAGGTGAAAGGCCGCCGGAGGTGGCGACCTGAACACCATCCTCTGCTGACCAGTCGGCCGCAAACCGTCGTTGAATCAACGCTATTCGCTCTTCGTCAGGCCAAGGAGCGCCCCCGGCCACCCAGTCTTTCAGCCAGTGAATTTCATCTTCCGAGAGTCGATCAGCTTCTTTCGGTGGCATCGCGGAAAAATCATCATCGTCCCGGCGGACTGCGCGGATCAGCGGGCTGGCGTCTGGAACACCAGGGATGACGGCAGGATGGCCGCTGTCAGCGGCCCGACTGATGCCGGTCGGCTCAGTCAGTACCAGGCTGCCTTCGACCCTTTCGGCCGTCTTCCCGTGGCAGGCACCACAACGCGCAGCCAGCAGTGGCCTGACGCGGCGAACAAAAAGTTGTTCGATTGGGCTGGCAGCCGCTTCATCGTTTGCTGGTTGAGCAGGATCGGTTGCCTGCAATGGAAACATGACCAACAAACTGATCGCCAGGCAGCACGTCTTTTGTTTTTGCTGTCGGTCCATCATCTGTAATCTGACCGTCTCAATAAACGACGAACACACCGCCCGTCGTGCTGATCATCAGCAACAAGCAGTATGTCAGTTAATTGCTGCCGTTACACGAAACCGGTCGGCCGGTCTCCGACGACCGCGGGCAGGCGGGATTCTTCTTAACTGCTACTGAGAGCTTCCCGAAGTTTTTGGAGGTGCTTCGGGACGGCGAGATATGGATCTTCAGCGGCCTCGTACTCGAGGGCAAGGAATCCCTGATAGCCGGCATTACGAAGCAATGCAATGACGCGGTGGGGATCGGCGGGTTCTGCCTCACCCCCCTTCTGTCGATGGACCTCTACCTTGTACTGAACATTCACCGCGTAGGGAGCGCAGCGGGCCAAATCATCATAGATTTCATTTGAGTGAAAGTTGCCAGTGTCCAGGCTTACCCCAAACCATTCGCTCTTCACAGCCCGGACAATCTCCAGCAACTGGTCGGCGGTGGTGACAAGTCCGCCATGGTTTTCGAGTCCGAGCATGACGCCCCGAGTGCCGGCGTAGGCGGCGCAGACTTCCAGCGACTCGATGCAGAGCCGCCGGGCTTCATGAGCAGTGAGTCCTCGCGGAACCGGACCGGCAAACACGCGAATGTGGGGAACGCCGAGAAGGGCTGCTCGGTCGATCCAGCGTTTCACATCGGCAATTTCACGGTCGCGGTCGGCTGCCTTGGCAAGGGCAAAGTTGTTGCCAACCGCCGTGCCACTGAGGCAGATTCCCCTGAGAAAAGCCTGACGACGAAGTGCCGGCAACCCCTCGTCGAGTATGGCAGGGTTGAAGAAATAGCTGGTCAACTCGGCAGCATCGAAACCAAGGTCGGCGGCAAGGGTGATAAAGCTCGACATTGAGAGGGCTCGGTCAGGTTCGGCTGGCTGTTGAACCTTGCCGCGCATCCAGCCAAAAAACTTTCGAAAACTGTACGCCGCCAGCGAGAGTTGCAGCCGTGGTGGGCCGGAACGGTTGAAGGGCTCAATGGCGGCCAGCTTGGGAGCCACAGCGACTGTGGTCGCACCAACAACCCTTCCAGCAATTGCCTGAAGGGATTGTCTTCGAGTGGTTTGCTGCTGAAAGGTCATCAATCGCTATGCTCCTGAACAGAGACTTAAAATTCTGGCAACCCGATCACTCAATTCAGACGCTAACAAAACTCTCCCCCGGGCTGCTAGGCGCAACCAGCCAGCCATGGCACCATGTTGAAAGTACCCGCGTGAATGATGGTTTACCTGGGGGAGAAAACAAAGTGTTTGAAAAGCATATCAGCTTATTTCTCTTGCTTAGCCTTGTCTGGCCGGTCTTGCCGCAGCTTTCGGCTGCTGAACGTCCCAATGTTGTGCTGATCATGGTCGACGACCTTGGTTTTGCTGACTTCGGCTGCTACGGCAGCGAGATCGACACGCCCAATGTTGATCGGCTTGCAGATGGCGGCATGAGAATGTCCGCGTTCTACAATACGGCAAAATGCCATTCGTCGCGGATCTGTCTGCTGACTGGGAAGTATCCCTTTCAGGCTGGAAATGAGGCCATGGATAAGGCGCTGACCATCGCCGAGGTGATGCAGCGAAACGGGTACTTCACTGCGATGGCCGGGAAGTGGCACCTTGATCAGGAGCCTACAGACCGTGGCTTCATGCGTTATTGGGGACACCTGTCCGGCGCGACCAACTGCTTTCAGGGAGATGCCACATTTCGACTCAATGGGGAAAAGTGGTCGGACTTCGCAGAAGACTTTTACACCACAGATGCCAATGTTGACTTCGCGATTCAATTTATCGATGAAGCGCTGGACTGCGGAAAGCCGTTCTTTCAATACATCGCCTTCAATGCCCCGCATTACCCACTACAGGCAAAGCAGAAAGACGTGCTGAAGTACGACGGTCGTTTTTCGTCTGGGTGGGACGAAATTCGTCGCCGACGGTACGCAAAGCAGTTGAGGCTTGGGCTGATTTCGAGCGAGCACGCACTCAGCCCACGTCCCGACTACATTCCGGCGTGGGAGGATTTGACAGCAGACGAAAGGCAGTGGGAAGAGGATCGCATGGAAGCCTTCGCTGCCATGGTGGATTGCGTGGATCAGAACATCGGTCGTTTGGTGGAGCACCTCAAGAATCGAAAGGCGTATGCAAATACACTGATTTTGTTGTGTTCGGATAACGGCGGCTGTCCATTCGATCGCACCCGTCGCAGAGAATTGAAGCCCTGGGACGCTCGGTCGTATTGGTGCTACGACGTTGGCTGGGCCCACGTCAGCAACACTCCATTTCGATGGTATAAGCAGAACCAGCATGAAGGTGGAATAGCTTCACCGCTTATTGCGCATTGGCCGGCCGGTCTGACGGGTGAGCAAGGGAGCATCAGTCACCAGCCAGGGCACCTCATTGATCTGCTGCCGACTTGTGTAGAGGTTACGGCATCGACGTATCCCAGCGAATATGCCGGCAAGCCGACGACGCCACTTCAGGGGCGGTCACTTGCTCCGATGCTCAGAGGTGAGCAGTCCGCAGGCCACGACTGGCTGTATTTTCAATTTGCCGATAACCGCGCGATTCGCAGGGGTGATTGGAAAGCTGTCACAGCCCGGGGTGGACGATGGGAATTGTTCAACCTTGCTGCCGACCGAACTGAGTTGGATGACTTGGCGGACAAAAAACCGGATCTGTTGGAAGAACTCAAACTGCTCTGGCACCGTGTCGCAGCGACAATCGATCATGCGCCACAGCGGCTGCGAAAACCGGTGAAGGATGACCTGCAGACGTTTCCGGCCCGGCAGATGACGCAGCGGAATGCCGGTCAGAAGTCGCGGAAGAATTGAGAAAAAAGACGTGAAAAAGAATGACGAGCGGGGACGGATGTCATTCGGCCTCGGGTACTGGCTGGGATTGAGTTGGGATTGAGGGGCAATGCCCCAAACCGCTGGAAACGGCCCGTAAACCCCCGAAGGACCAAAAAAACGGTGAAAATCGGCGTAAGCTTCAAGCAGGAATCATATTATAGAAGGAAAGCATTCATTCCTGTCGCCGCTGCGTCGGTCATTTCGGCCAAGGACGCTGAAAGCGGTTGGCAGAGTACGGGAAAATGCCATGCACAGTCGCCGTCGCTTCGTCATTCGCTCGCTGGGGGGCTCTCTCGCTTTGCCCCAACTGGTTTCCTTGGCAGGTGAGCCGCAGCCACCGGTGTTAGCGACCCGCGGAGGGGGTGTGGGGGCGGCCCGATTTGTCGCAATTGGAAACTTGCTTGGGTTCCAGCGGAACCAATTCTTTCCGGAGACAGAGGGGGAGCAATTCGAGGAGACGACGCTCCTCAAGCCGCTATCAGCCAATCGCGAGCGGCTCACCGTGCTGCGGGGGCTCGACCATGGCCTAAAGGGCGGGCATTTTGCGGTCCACACGTTCTTGTCAGGGGTACTGCATCACGAGTCAAGGCACCGGCCTGACGGAAACGTGACGATCGACCAGTTTATTGCTGATGAGATCGGACGAGAAACGCGATTTTCATCGCTGACCGTCGGTTCCGAGGGTGGAATTCATGGCGGCTGCCAGATTGCCTGGACCAAAGCGGCAGTACGGGTTCCACCGATCACTGGACCGGCAGAACTCTTTGAGAAACTTTTTGTGACTGAGTCGGCCCAAGACCGGCAGGCAGCGGCCCGGGCCAATACCGTGCAGGGATCGATCCTCGACACGGTGCAGGAAGAGGTGTCAGGATTGGCCCGGTCGATCAACGGCGCCGATCGCCATCGGCTCGACGATTATCTCACAGCGGTTCGTGACGTCGAGAAGCGGGTTCAGGCCCGCCGTCGCTGGCAGGACCAGCCCAAGCCTATCCCGGCGTTTGAGCGGCCGGCCGACCGCAACTTCGTCGATGACCTACCGCTGCTCTACGAACTGATTGCGCTTGCCCTCCAGACCGACTCGACACGGGTCGCGACTCTGGAAATTGGTGGCAGCTTTCTGCCGCAGCATCTCGGAATCGATAAGTCGTACCACAGCCTCTCGCATCATGGGAATGACGAGGAAACGATCAGCAATCTGATTACGTTGGAGACCTACCAACTCGAACAGTTCAATACGTTTGTCAGTCGCCTCGCTGGCATTCAGGATGGTGAAGGGACGCTGCTCGATTCGACCACGGTACTCTTTGGAAGCGGCATGGGGGATGGCAATCGGCACACCAACACCGATCTGCCGATTGTGCTTGCGGGCGGAGGGTTTGGTAGCGGGAAGTTCAAGCAGTTGCCGGCAGAGGGGCCGGGCAAAGTGCCGTTATGCAATCTGCTGCTCGGGATTGCCCACCGCATGGGGGTGCAGGCAGATAGCTTTGGCACCAGCACCGGGGTTTATGCTGGAGCTTGAGAATGAAGCCGCTTGCTCCAGTCCACAGCTGGCACGCTGTTGATTGTTGTGTCCGTCTGCTCCTTCTGTTGGCTGCCTGCCTGGGAGCCAGCAGGCTACCGGCCGCTGTGCCGGTTGCCGGTGAGGTCGTCGGGCGGTTTCTTGGGCAGTACTGTCATGACTGCCACAGCGGTGATGCGGCAGCAGCCGGCCGTGAGTTTGAGTCTTTTCGCCTGCCCCCGGACTCTGCCGAAGCACTGGCAACCCTTGACGATGTGCTGCTCCAGCTTGAACTCCGGCAGATGCCTCCGCCAGAGGCCGAGCAGCCGAGGCCAGCAGAGCGGCAGGCAATCGTTACAGCCCTGCGGCAAGGATTGGCTTCGGTCCGGGAGCGATTCGGCAAAGGAACCGTGCGCACTACGCTGCGGCGGCTTTCGTACCGCGAATATGAGAATACGCTGGCCACGCTCATGGACCGCCGGGTGGATACCCTCGGCCTGACGGCTGGCTTTCCGCGGGAACAGGCCGAGGAATCCTTTGACACGCTTGGGGACGGCCAGGTCACTTCCGGCTTTCTGCTTGACCGATTTTTTCAGGCCGCCGACCGGCTGGTGGAATTGCGGCTGGGCCTGCGTTCAGCAGTTGGAACCGCTGCGTCCGGTGGGAGGGCTGAGCCAACTACCTGGACATTCACCGACAACTTCCAGCAGTACGAGGAACTCACCGGCGCCCACAAGCGAGTTTTCAACTTCGAATCACTCTGCCTGTACGAACAACCCAACACCGACACCCGGCAGGGTGGCTATGCCCATATTGAAGATTTCCTCGAGGGAGTGCCGCTGTCGGGTCGCTATCGCATCGAGGCTCATGCCCAGGCTTGGCATCGCGACACTCATTACGACCCCACAATCTTTCGGATCGACTTCTCGGAGCCGTTTCAACTTGCGGTGGTGCCGGGCGATGTCACCAAGGGGCACATCCATTACCCACAGGCAGTCGAGCCGGTGCTTGGGACGGCGGTCGTTCCTGATGACGCGCCGGCTTGGCTGGTCTTTGACGTCTGGCTCGAGGCGGGGCAAACGCCGCGGTTCATCTTTCCCAACGGACCCTACGAGTCGCGGGCCTCGGTGATTGAGATCAACAAACGGTACAAAGACGAGTTCGATCCCCAGACCTATCGGTCGGGAGTGGTGCGGACCCATATCCTGCTTGAGGGCAAGCTGCCACACATTCGGATCGGTGAAGTGAAGATCACCGGGCCGTTGCCCGAAGCCGGTGGCAGTCGGGAAGAGCAGGCCGTCTTTGCGCCGTCCGGGTTTGTCGTTGACGACGCAACGAAACAGTTGCTCGGTTTTGCCGCACGGGCTTTTCGGCGGCCTATCAAGCCCGCTGAGGCCAGCCGCATTACCGCATTCTTTGATGCGGCGCGGCAGCGAGAAGGAGCGACAGCCAGGCAGGCGGCGCTCGATACCGTGAAGCTGATTCTCTGCTCGCCGGCATTCCTCTCGCTTGGAACGATCGGCGGTGGATCGCGGGACCAGCTCGATCCCTTCGAGCTAGCGGGTCGGCTGTCGTATGCGTGCTGGGGGCGGCCTCCGGATGAATCGCTGCTGGCAGCAGCCGCAGCCGGTGACCTCAGTGAACCGGCGGTTTTACGGCGAGAGGCCGAGCGACTGCTGCAGGATGATCGGTCCGACGAATTCGTTGCGGCATTTCTTGATGGTTGGCTCAAGCTCCGCAAGATCGGCAGTCTTCCGCCGCCGCGGTCGGCTGCGCGGGAATATTACGCTGAAGACCTGCCGACATCCATGAAGCAGGAAGCCCGGCTTTTTTTCAGGCATTTGCTCGATTGCGACGGTCCGATCGACGCCCTCCTGAGTGCCGACTTTACCTTTGTCGATAAGAAGCTTGCACAGCTCTACGGCCTGCCGGAGCAGAAGACCCTGCGGCTGGCCGATGGGTTTGCGCGAGTAGCTCTGAAACCCGAATCACACCGCGGTGGCCTGCTGGGCATGGCGGCAGTTCTTACCGCCAGTGCCAACGGCGTCGAGACTTCGCCGGTGACCCGTGGCGTCTGGGTTTCCGAGGCCATCCTCGGGATTCGTCCGCCGCCACCGCCGCCGAATGTGCCCGCGATCGACGCCAATGTGGCGGGGGCGAGGACGATCCGTGAGAGGCTTGCCCTGCATAGCCAGGACACCAGTTGTGCTGGTTGCCATCGCAAAATTGACCCTCTTGGATACGGTCTGGAGCGATTTGACCCCATCGGGCGGCCGCGCAGCCGCTACCCAAAGGATCAAGGCGGTAAGGAGATCGACGCCTCGGGTGAGCTGCCTTCCGGTGAAGCCTATGCAGATTTCGAGGGCTTTCGCCAGGCACTGCATGATTGCTATCAGGGCCGGTTGACTCATACGTTGGTCGAGGAGTTGCTTACCTATGCTGCCGGCCGCCGGCCTGAGCGGGCGGATGAATTTGCCATCGCTGAGCTCAGCGATCGGCTTCGCGAGCAGAAGGCCGGGCTGCGGACGTTGGTACTTGAAACACTGACGAGCGACCTGCTTCAGCGGCCGTGACGGGTAGGTTGCATCATCTGTATGGGCCGAAGCTTGGCCCGCCCGATGCTGTTCGTCAGTGAGTCGACTGCAACTCGGCTCCCACTGCAATTATCAGAGATATGGCGACTGCCCTTTGCTGGCTGCTGAGAGTTCGACAAGCATGTCGGCCACAGCCTCACAGGTCGCATCAAACAAAGCCTTCCCCTTATCCGCGTTCGCCTGCCGGGGGTCTCCACAGCCGGTGTCGGGGTGCGATTGTGACCAGGGACGCGGTGTCCAGACACCCGGCTGCGCTATCTTGTCGATTGCAAATGGCACCCGCCGGCCGTCCCCTGCGTGCTTCATCTCCACGAGATCGCCCTGAAGAAACAGAACGAGCGAGGTCTCCAAGTCGCCGGCATGGTCGCCCGGATTGTCGAAGATTGCCTGGGTTGTTTCAGGGGAGAGTTGCCAGAAGTTGACAACAACGATGGTTGCTCCCGTTTCGAGCATCACATCGCGGACGAGTGGTGCAAAGGCATTTCCGCCATGTCCATTGAGAATGACCAGCCGGTCGATACCCTGACGGACAAGACTTGCAGCGACATCCCTCAGTACCGCCAACGCTGTTGTCGTCGAGAGGTGTATGGTGGCCACCTGATCTTGCTGCTGAGCATTGTTGCCAAATGGAATTGCCGGTAGGAGGATGGCTCTGGCGCCTTCGGCGACCGCACGCTCGACGGCTCCCTCGGCAATCGCGGTGGCCTCGATAACATCGGTTCCATGTGGCATGTGCCAGCCGTGGGCCTCGGTTGCGCCCCAGGGGAGGACTGCAACGTTCGGTCGGCTCTCAAGGAGTTGTCGGTAGTTCGCTTCGTGAAGGACGTGTGCGCGGGGACCAGACATGATCGGTTCTGTGAATGGTGGGGGTGCTCTGGACGGAAGCTGCATACTACCCCACGCGTGGCTGGAAATCGTCGCTGGAGCAGCCACCAGCCTGCAGCCGGTGAAAATTGGGAAGCATTGCCCCAAGGCCTCAGTATGCTAGGCCGGGAACTGTTTGTCGGGTCCGAGCATGAGGTGAAAAAATGGTGCGAACGAGAAGTTGGTGGCGGGTGGGGCTTGTGGGGCTGCTGGTGACCTGTGGAACGGTTGCGGCTGCTGCTGAACGGGAGTCACCGTTGCACTTCGCTGTGGCAGCCAAGGTCGGGGAGTTTCTGGGCGAACCGCTGTTTACACCGATGCAGCAGCTATGGCCAAACCGTGGTGGCTGGGGAGGGGTGCTCTCGGCTCCTGATGGAACGGTGCTGGCATTTCGGTCGCCTGGTGGCGGTGAGATCCGGCGCAGCCATGATGGCGGCCTGACCTGGGACGCGGCGACAGCGATTGATGGAAGCGGGGATGCCGCTCGGGCGAACGGAGGCAACGCGTTGGTGGATGAGACCACAGGGGAAGTGCTTTATGTCTGCCCACAGGATAAGTGGCTCTACCGTAGTGGTGATGCTGGCGCGACCTGGAGTCGTGAGGCAATTACAGTCGCACCAGACGGCTTTGGCCATCTGCCGGGCATTGAGGGGGCTGGTGCGATGCAGTGTGGGCTCACGCTGGCTTTTTCCGAGCATCGAGGGCGGCTTGTGAGCCCTGCCCGGATCATGGGGCCAAAGAATTCCAATAATGTTTCCTGGCGGCCGTACCACTATTCGACGGCGATCTACAGTGATGACCATGGCAAGACCTGGCAGGTGAGCAATCCATTTCCAGTTTTGGGAACGGGTGAAGCGGCGATAGCCGAACGCTCTGATGGGTCGCTGCTTTACAATTCGCGGGAGCACATGAGTCGAGGCAATCGATTTCTGGCGACGAGTTACGATGGAGGCCATCTCTGGGTTGATGCTCGCCGCAGCAGTGAACTGCCGGATGGTCCGCGCGGGACGTCGTATGGCCTGATGGGCGGCATGCTGCGGCTGCCGATTGCAGGTCGGGACATTCTTCTTTACAGCAGTTCCGACACTGATGCCGGTGCGATGCCGGCACAGACCGGTGCCTCCATCGCCGGTGGCCGTGAGAAAATCACGGTCTGGGCGAGCTTTGACGGCGGGCAGTCCTGGCCGGTGAAGCGGCTTATTTATGACGGCCCCAGCGGCTACTCCAATCTGGGTGTGGGCCGCAGCGGCACCCCGAGCGAAGGGCGTATCATCCTGATCTTTGAAGGCGGACCGAAGGGGAGCCATGCAGCCGTGCAGGTGGTCTCCTTCAACCTCGCCTGGTTGCTTGACGGTATCCCGCTCCCTGAGTGACCGGTTTCAGTTCCCGCTTGGCAGGTCGTTAATCAATGATGGGGTGTCCCAAAGGAGGCAGGCGAGGTTTGATTTCGGTAGGCTGACTGTTGCAGAAGTGAGACCGCTGCTCGGGTGAACCAAGTGACTTGCAGCTTGAGGAGGAAAGTGTGATGTCGAATTTGGCGGTGACAATGCGACCGAACCGATCATGCGATCAGTCACAACGGCGTCCTACGCGGCTGCGGATGGTGGCCTTTTTCATCATTGGACTGATGGCTGCGAGGGCATTTGCTGGCCAGTACAACCCAACCAGGGACATCGGCGACACCGTTTCATCGTGGGAGAATCTTGCTGGTGTCGACGGCAAGCGGCACGATTGGAGCGAGTATGCCGCGTTGGATTTTTTAGTGGTCGTCTTCACGTGTAACAGTTGCCCCTACGCGGTCGACTATGAGGAGCGAATCAATGCATTCGCGAAGCGTTTGCAGCAGGCAGGAGACAAGGTGCGGCTGATTGCCATTAACTCCAATACGATTCCTGAAGATAGCCTGACGGCAATGCAGCGGCGGTCGCAGGAGCAGCAATTCGTATTTCCCTACCTCTTCGACGAGTCGCAGGAGGTTGCTCGTTCGTTCGGTGCGGTGCGGACTCCAGAATTCTTTGTGATCGATAAACAACGCCGAATCCGCTACATGGGCGGGATGGACGATGCCTCCGAACCAGCCAAGGTGAACACCCACTACCTTGAAGATGCACTTGAAGCCTTACTGGCCGGGCAATTGGTGCAAGTCGCTGAGACGCCGCCGGTCGGCTGCATGATCCGCTCCCAGCGGCGGCGGCGATCACGAGTGACCGCCGAGTAGCCGCTTATCGTGGGCAGGCTTCCTCGATCGTCGGTTCCCCGAAACCGTTTCTGATGTTGAAACCAACCAGCATGCCCCGCTCGCTGCACTATTTGCTTGGGTTGTTCACGATCGCGCTGTTCTTTGAGTGGGGGACGGCAAACCGCCTGGTGAAAAGGTTGGCAGCAGCAGAGCGTGAAGAAACTCTGGATCGTCAACATGAGGACAGCAAAAGGCTGAGGGAGCCGGCAGCAGAGCCAGCCGTCAGCAGTCCGATTGACCGTCTTCAGAAGCTACTCGCGACTGGTGGAACACTCCAGTGGGATGACAATTGGGGCTATCTGCAGGATTTGTTGGGAAAGTTGGACATCGATCCGGACTCCCAGAGCCTCGTGTTTTCAAAAACGAGCTTTCAGCCTCGAAGGATTGATCCCCAGCATCCGAGGGCAATCTACTTTAACGACTCGACATATGTGGGCTGGGTACAGGGCAGCGATCTGATCGAACTCTGCGAGGCCGATCCAATTGAGGGGGCAGTTTTTTTCACCCTTGAGCCAGAGGTATCTGGGGATGTGCCTCAGCGAAACCCCGTGCTTACCAGGCAGGGTATCCGATGCCTTGGCTGCCACGACTCGGTGCGGACGCAGGGGGTGCCAGGGTTTCTGATGAGGTCGTTGGTGCCAAATGCGGAGGGTCGGTTTGTCAGAGGTGGTCCGACGTATGTCACCGATCACGACAGCCCATTCGCTGAGCGGTTTGGTGGCTGGTACGTGACCGGAACCCATGGGCAGATGCGGCACCTCGGCAACACTGTCTATGGAGAGCATCAGTGGGACGGTGAGTTTGATTACGAGCTGGGTGCCAATCGTGTTGATCTTCCTGCCCAAGTGGCGAGTGGTGCTTATCTCAGGCCCGGCAGTGACCTGATGGCCCTTATGGTGTTGGCCCATGAAACGCAGATGCACAACGCCTTCGCCCGGGTCACCGCAGCCAGCCGCCGGCTGGTCACGGATGAGCTTGGTGCGGAAACAGGTTTTTCCCGAAGTGTTGAGAAACTCGTTCGCTCCCTTTTGTTTGCAGACGAACCGCAGTTGCAGAGCCCAATTGCTGGATCCTCAGGTTATGCCGAGGCGTTTGCTGCCAGGGGTCCCGCAGACGACCTGGGCCGTTCTCTTCGGCAGTTTGATGGAGAGCAGTATCTGTTTCGATATCCCTGTAGCTTCCTGATTCACTCGCAAGCCTTTGCCGGCTTGCCTCCGGCGGCTAAGGAGGCTGTTGGTCGCCGACTACGGGAGATTCTCGTGGAGGCCGTGATTGTCGATCCCCCATTCAAGCGGCCGCTGGTCGAGGAACGTGAAGCTGTGGCCGCAATTCTGTCCGAAACCGAGGCAGATTTCTGGAAGCGGTATGTTGTCGGGGTGAACGGCAAGGAAGAGCCACCAGCCAGGTAATCATGAAGCGGGTGGCCACCCCCTGCCCCGTCGCTGGCTACTCGACTACCGGTCGGAGTACCAGTCGACGGACGTCGGCGACCATCGAGCCGGCAACCTTGGTGGCCCGCAGCCGTAATTCACCGGGGCCAGTGGTGAGGTCGATTTCTCCGAGTGTTATTGGACGGAAGGGCTTGACGTAGCTTTCAGTTCCACGATCAACCCTGTCCTCACCGGTGTTCAATGGAGGATTCCAGGCCGGCCCGATCGTGCCGCTGGTGCGACCAGAGCCGCAGGTGAGTTCGACCACGCTCCCAATACTGTCGGCCGGACAGGTGTACCAGATTTCGGCGGTGTAGCGGCCGGCACTCTTCACGTCGACATCCCAGACAAGGGCTTGGTCGGCTGTCGTCCAGTTGGTGAAGAACGAGCAGTTTGGGGCCTTACCACTTCGAACAACGCCCCCTTCTCCTTGGCCATCGCGGGCGGGTAATTCGGTCAGCGGGGCTCCCGGGGCCCCAACAGGGAACCGGTCGTCCACAAGGTCAGTCGCTGGTCCGAGTACATCTTCTCGCCATTGACGCGCAATCGCCCGCAACCGGGCCGCCTCTGTCGGTTCCGCCTTTGAAATGTCGTTGGTCTGGCCAAGATCAGTCAGCATGTTGTAAAGACGGCCTTCGTGGTCGAGCCGATGCTTTGCGGTGCGGATGCTCACTCGGCCTCGGAAAGACGAGATAAGGTGCCGTTCGTCAAGGCTTTTCTTTAGTTGCTCGCGGCTTTCCGGTGTCCCGCCATCAGCCAGCATCGTGGTCAGGTCGATGCCGTCGAGAGGCTGGGTTGGTTTTTGTTCAATCCCGGCCAGGCCCGCGAGCGTCGGTAGCAGGTCGATTGCTCCGGTGATCTGAGAAAGCCGAGTGGCTGCCGCGATCCGTCGAGGGAACCGCAGGCAGCAGACGCTACGGACGCCGCCGTCATCAGTAGCTCCCTTTTTTCCCCGCATCCCGCCGCACCAACGATTGCTGTTGGGCCCGTTGTCGGAGAAGAAGACAACGATTGTGTCGCGGCTGGCAGCTGCGTCATCGATTGCAGCCAGTACGCGGCCGACGTTGTTGTCAAGGTTTTCGACCATCGCCAGGGCGGCGCGGGTGAAAGCAGGGTCTTCTTTGTCGGGTTGTGGTCCGTGCAGCGTCAGGCTGCGGTCAGCGAAGCGACTGAAGTCGGCATCAGGTACGCACATCGGTGAATGCGGTGTGTTGAAGGCGATATAGCAGAAGGCGGGCTGGGAATTCGAATCAGCCAGACGGGGACGGAGAAAATCGATCGCCTTATCGGTGATGTCGTCGGTGATGTAGCCCTTCCCGCTGACAAACTCGGTGCCCTTTTGCATTGGTGGGTCGAAGTAGTCTCCCCAGTGGCCCTCGGTGAAGCCGTAGAACGTCTCGAACCCGCGGGCCAGCGGGTGATAAGGCCATTGGGTGCCGTTGTGCCACTTGCCGAACAGACCCGTCGCGTATCCCGCCGCCTGAAAGACGTTGGCGATCGTCTGTTCGCTGCCGGCCATCCGTTCCTCACCCTGAGTCACACCGCGAACGCCGCTGCGGGGGTGGTATCGTCCAGTCAACAACTCGGCCCGGGTCGGGGCGCAGACCGGCTGCACGAAGAACTGCTCGAGCACCGCTCCGTCGCGGGCCAGCGAGTCGATTGCAGGAGTGGCCAAATTGGTGTTGCCGACAAAGGAAAAGTCCCCCCAGCCAGCGTCATCGGCAAGAATCACCACAACATGCGGGAGTTGACGATCAGCCGCAGTGGCCCACGATGAGTGCAGGAGCGTTGCGGCCCAGGCGGTGATTGCCGCTGAGAGCATCAACGTGGTCCGTCGGCTATTCGGTCTGACGGTCCTGAAGCGGTACGAGTTCAATGCAGCCCTCTCTTCTATGCAGGAGCAAAAAGAAATTCAGAGTGCGAGCGACGAGATCATGGCGCTGGCTCAGGAAATCCAAAAACGCAGTTTACTCGAAACACGCTCTCCTGCTCATGAGCGGTGAACGCCGGTGAAATTCTATGTTTCCGGTGCAACCCAAGGAGATCAGTCGTGAGTAATGGCCATACGCCTCAGCCCTTGGTAGATTCAGTTGGCTCGTTGCTGCGGTAACAGTGGAACTATATCTCGGGGAGACGGCGTCGGTTTTTCACGCGGTGCTGGGGAAATTTGCCTGTGGGTCCCAACCAGGAATGAGGCTGAAGGAATAACGATGAGAGATTATGTGAATCGCTTCGGTGCTGTCCTGCTTTTGTTGCCCGCGGGTGTTTTTTGTGGTTTGGGCTTGGCGAAGGCAGATGGGCCCACAGTTGTGACGCACGGCCCTCTGCTCGGCCAGGCAACCGCCCACTCAGCGAGGGTCTGGGCACGGACCAATCAGCCAGCCACGCTTGAATTTCGCTATGGACTCGATCCGGCCCGGCTCGACGGAGTCTCCAAGCCGGTACAGACCAGTGCGGCCCACGACTTCACCGGATGGACAGAAATAACCGGCCTTGCTGCTGACTCTCATTACACGGTGCGGGCCTATCTTGACGGTTTTCCGGCCGGGCCTGAGGCCTTGGTGAAAACCCTGCCCGATTCGACGGCGTTGCGGGATCCAACGCACAATCCCCGTGGGCTCTTCAATTTTTCATTCGCCATCGGATCGTGCGCCAATCAGAACCCGCTTCACGGAATTGGGCCAAGCCTGCCGACCTATGAAACGCTGTTGCGACAGCATGCGGGATTGGTTGACTTTCAAATCATGAATGGCGACTGGCTCTATGAAGAGTTGCGGACAACACCAGTGGCCGAATGGGCCGACCGACAAGCCGTTGACAGTGCCGATTTGCCAAAGGTTGTCCGCGACATGCCGACGATTGTCGGAGTCTGGGAGAACTACCGTCTCTACCTCGACCGGGGCACAAACCTGTCGGCCTGGCACCGGAGGGTGCCAGGGGTATTTACCTTTGACGACCATGAATTGGTCAATGATATCTGGGGCGCCGGGAGTACCGGCCGCAGAGATCGCCGCGCCGTTTTTCGAGATATCGGCACCCGGGCGTGGACCGACTACCTTGGCTGGGCCAACCCGGTCGCCTTTCCCCACGGGGTGCATCATGGCCGGGCGACCCTTGCTGCCGGTAGCAATGTGCTGATCGATCCGGAAGCCGATTTCAAAACGCTGCCGCTTCATGAGATGCTGAACCTGCACATCCACTGGGGCACGCCGGAAGCGGGTGTCAATGATCTGCGGTTCGATGACGATGCCCTTGGTGACCCCAACGCACGGGTCTATGAGGTGGTCGAGGTGCTTGATGCCCATCGGCTGCGGATCAAGCCAGCGGCCGTTGCCGATGGGCAGGCAGCCTATTCGATTGGTCGCCGAAGCTATGGCAGCTTCCGCGTTGCCAACTGTGAATTTTTTCTGCTGGATACCCGTGGGGCGAGGCAGATGCATGACACCAGCCGGCCGGCCCAGCCGGGATTGACGATGCTTGGTGACGACCAGCGGGAATGGCTGATCGGTCAGATGCAGGCTAGCGACGCGGACTTCTTCTTTATCGTCTCGTCGGTGCCCTTCATGATTCCCCATGCCGGCGCGGGTGGCTTTGAGGCCGCGGCCAACAAGGAGGAAGCCTGGACCGCGTTTCTCGATGAACGAGAGAAGCTCATTCGTTTTTGGGACACGCTTGACCGACCGGTGTTTGTCATGACCGGTGATCTCCACAACAGCTTTGCAATCAAAATTACCGACCGCGTCTGGGAGTTCTGCTCTGGACCGCACAACTCGGTCAACCACGTGCCCAGTCTCGACGAGGCCAATCGGCCGGCGACTGGGCTGTTCCGTTCGGGGAGCCGGACCTGTGACATCCGCTGGTCAACCTATGTGCTGGAGGATCTGCCACGGTTGCAGCGGCTCTATCCACATTATCTGGTAGTGCAGGTCAACAATGTCTTTAACATGCCGCAGCAGCTTGGGGGTGAACGTCTTGTTTCCTACCCGCATCCGCAGGTGATCTTTCAGTATCACGAGGGCCGCACCGGCAGGCTTGTCTATGCTGAATCGGTGGTGCTCCCCCGGAAACCGGACGTCAACTGAGAAAAATCCAGCGGCCAGATCGTGGGAGTCGGTGGCGGTCTGTTGTCGCAATGGGAGGCCCCGAAACGCTTGGCGGTTTCGGGCATCACCCCTGCGGACGGAGAAAAGCCACGGCGGCTCTTGACTCTGGACGGCTAGACCAGTTCCGGCAGGGGATCGGTGTGCTCCAGCAGATACTGGGGGCGGCCGGAATGGTCGGGAAACTGTGTCGTCACCGGGTCGATTCCAAGATGACGGTAAAGCGCGGCGAGGACCTCACTGAAGTGAACGGGACGGTCGGTAATTGCCGCGGCATGCTTATCGGTCGCCCCGATGACCTGTCCATTGCGAAAGCCACCACAGGCAAGAAGACCGCCGCCGACGGCGGGCCAGTGGTCGCGGCCGGCGTCTTTGTTGATCTTAGGTGTACGGCCGAATTCACCCCAGGCGATGACGGCAACGTCCTTGTCGAGTCCGCGTTCGTGGAGATCCTCGATCAATGCCGAAAGCCCTTGGTCAAACTGTGGCAGATGCGTGTTCTTCATGCCGTTAAAGGTGTCACTGTGAAAATCCCAACGGCCGAAGTTGAGGGTGACAACCCGGCAGCCCGCCTCCACGAGGCGGCGGGCCATCAGAAAGTGCTCAAGATTCCGAGGCGCGCCGTCACCGAAGCGTTTGGTGTCGCCCTTACCATACCGCTCTCGTACCCGAGCAGGTTCCTCAGAAATATCGAGTGCTTTGGCAAGCCGACTGCTTGTGAGGATGTCAAACGCTGCCGCTTCAATGTCATCGATGCCCTCAAGCATCCGATGGGCATCGAGATCGCGCCGCAGCCCGTCGAGTTTGCCGAGCAACTGCCGCCGATCGCTGAGCCGATCGGTCGAAAGATCTTTCAAAACAATGTCACCGCTGGCCGGGCCGCTTGGGCGGAAGGCGGCATGGGCCACCCCAAGAAAACCGGGATGCCCCGGGGATCCGTAGGGAGGATGCCCTGCGTCCGGCGCAAGCCCGACAAACGGTGGCATTCCACGGCTGGCCGGGCCGAGAACTCGTGAGGCAACCGATCCGATGCTTGGCCAACCACCGCTGGGCTGATTCATAAATGAGCGGCCGGTGTAACAAATAAACGAGTCATGGCTTCCGTTCGGTGAACCGTGAAGGCTTCTGAACACAGTGCAACGGTCCATGATCTGAGCCATGCGGGGCATGTGCTCGCAAATTTCCAATCCCGGCAGACTGGTTTTAATGGGACGAAATTCGCCGCGGATTTCAGCCGGCGCGTCCATCTTCATGTCGTACATGTCTTGATGCGCGGGCGCCCCGCACATGTAGATCATGATCACCGACTTGTGAGACGAACGAATGCCCGCCGCTTGTTCGGCCCTTAGCAGTGTTGGGAGCGACAGTCCCCCCACCGAAAGCGAGCCAATTCTCAGCAGATCCCGACGGGTGACACCGTCACAGAGTCGGCTTGACCGACCATTGCGGCTGTCGGAGGTGATCGAAAGCATCGGGCTTGTCCGGAAGGAGTGAGGGCTTCGCCGTGAGACTCTTGCTGACTAAGGTATCGGTCACAGTGGGGATTACACAATTATTCCCGCAGTATTCCGTAAAATCTCCGGCCTGACAGTCGAGTGCATGGCAGCCCTGCAGACAGCAGGCGTTCTCGGCTACTTGGCGGCAGGCTTGTCGCAATTTGAGACAGCCGTGAGCCGGATGACGACGAGTTTTTCGTTGCTCTCTGCCGTTTGCGTTCTGGCCTGAGTCACCTGAGCTGCTGGTCTGGTAAGAATTGGTGCCGGCCCGGCATTGTTTTGGCGAAGGTGCCGTGGTGGAGGCCTGGATTTCTGGCCAGAGACTGCTGAGACAAGAACTGTGGGGCTACTCTGATGCTCACCATATTCAGCCGACCGATGCAAGCTGTCGATCGTCGGTCGTTCCTCGCGATTGGTGGGCTGTCTTTCGGCGTAGGTGGCCTTCCGCTGTCCCGTCTGCTCCAAGCGGGAGAACCTTCATCGTCTGGAGCCCCTTCTGGGGTTCGGCACAAATCGCTGATCAATATTTTTCTGGCAGGAGGCCCGCCTCATCAGGACCTGTGGGATCTCAAGCCCGACGCACCTTCGGAAATTCGCGGTGAGTTTCGTCCGATCAAAACCTGCCTGCCCGGCGTGCAAATCTGCGAGGTCTTTCCCCGTTTGGCCAGCCGGCTTGATCGCTGCACGATCATTCGATCAGTGGTCGGCTGCGAGACAGCCCATGCGGGTTTTCAGTGCATGACTGGCTGGCCCCGCAATAGCCTGCAAAGCCTTGGCGGCAGGCCTTCCCTTGGGGCCGCTGTTTCAAGAATCGCTGGGCCTGTCGACCCGACGGTGCCCCCCTTCGTCGGCCTCGCCAGGCCGACAAAGCATGTGCCCTGGTCCGACTCGGGCAGCCCCGGATTTCTGGGGCCGGCTTTTGGACCCTTCAAGCCTGAGGGGCCCGATCTAGAAAACATGACTCTGCGGTCAGTTTCGCTTGAACAGCTATCTGATCGCAGAAAACTGCTCGCAGCGGTCGACACGCTCCGTCGCGATGTCGATGCCAGTGGCGTAATGGCGGGTATGGATGCCTTTTCGCAGCGAGCTTTCGACGTGTTGACCGGCAGTCGACTGCTCGAGGCGCTCGACCTCGAACGGGAAGATGCCCGTATCCGTGAGGCCTACGGAGACGGCAAGCCCTACCAGTATCAATACGATGGACCGCCGACCTGCAACGACCATTTGCTCATGGCTCGGCGGTTGGTTGAAGCTGGTGTGCGAGTTGTCAGCCTCAGCTTTGGTCGTTGGGACAGCCACTCGGCCAACTTCGATTTGGTGCGTGATCACGGCGGCAAACTCGATCAATGTCTTTCGGCATTGATCGATGACCTCACCCAGCGGGGCATGCTTGATGATGTGGCAGTGGTGGTCTGGGGTGAGTTTGGGCGAACACCGAAGATCAATCCCAAGGCTGGTCGGGATCATTGGCCTCGGGTAAGTACAGCCCTGTTGGTCGGTGGCGGCATGCGGCACGGACAGGTCATCGGGTCGACCAACCGACTGGGGGAACACGCAGTCGAGCGGCCCGTCCACATGCAGGAGATAACGGCCTCACTTTACCGGGCTCTCGGGATCTCCACGGCGACCACGACGCTGACCGACACGGCAGGTAGACCGCAGTACCTCGTCGATCAGCAGCCACTACCGGAACTCACCTAAAGGCCAGCGGATTATTTTCCGGATGCCACTGGCTCGTAGATCCAGCGGGCAGCCGGCTCAGCGATCTGCCAGCAGCCCAACTGGCCTGTTGCAGTGCCGGCGGCTAAATGTCCGCGGGCGGTCCCCAGAGACTGGATAAAGCCACCAAGTCCGGTGAACCGGCGAGTCGTCTTGCCGTCGTTTGCTTGAAGCAGGCTGATAATCGAACCGCCACTGGCGGCGATCAAATCAGTCGACACGCCGGAGAACGACACCGCCGTTACCTCCTTATCGAAGCCAGCAATGGTCCGTTGCTGCTCGCCGGTTGCCGTCTCCCAGATTTTGATGACGCTATCACCGCCGGCTGTTGCCAGGCGGCTGCCGTCAGCTTGCCAAGCCACTCCGAGCACATGGCCGCTGTGGCCCTCGAATCCGCGTAGCCTGGTGCCGTCCGGAAGGCTGAAGAGTTTGGCCGTGCGGTCGGTTGACCCTGAGGCCAGGTGGTTCCCATTTCGAGAAAAGGCAAGGCTGGTTACGGTGTCCGAGTGCGGGTGTTCAAGTGTCTGCAACAGACTGCCACTGGTCGGATTCCAGAATTTGATTTCACCAGTCCTGCTTGAAAGGCCGCTCCCTGAGGCGAGTTCTGTACCGGCGGGCGAAAACGCCAGCGCGAGCACCGCTGCCACGGGTGGTCCGGTCGGATCTTCGGAGGTGGTCGGTGGCGTCACCTCGCCCCCGATCGTTTGAATGAGCGACCACGCTTCGCCGATCTTCCAGATTCCGGCGGGCTGATTTTCCTGAGCCACAATCAGGTGGTCGCCACCGCCGTCAAGGAGCAGCCCTGCCCTGCTGGTCGTGCCGGGAGCAGCTTGATTGGCAGTGGCCGGGAGAGGCTGCCACGCGGTTCGCGGCTGTCCGTCTCGAGCAGAGTACAGGACCAGCAGCCCGCGGTCGTCAAGGCTTGCAATCCGGCGTCCATCGGAGAGAAACGTCGCGCTGATGAGCGGCCTGCGGGCGGCTTGTCCTTTTGCTTCGGCCTCGACCAATGCTTTTTCAGCTTCGATCAAAGACTCTTGTGTGCTGCTGAGGGTCGCGGTGGCGACGGCAAGTTGGTTCTCGGTCCGGGCGACCTGTTCCACCGCAAAGGTTGCAGCGCGACGTGCTGATGCAAGGTCACGGTCAGCCTGCTCGGCGGCGGCGACGGCATCTTGTCTCGTTTTCTCCTTTGCAGTTCCTGCGGCCACAGCCGTGTCGAGAGCTGCCTTCACCTGTGGATCATCACTCGCAGCGGCTGCCTCTTGTGCGACGGTCAAGGTTGCCTGCGCCTGATCAGCGGCTGCCGCTGCTTCATGAGCGGCTTGCTGCTTCTCCTGGGCTGTTTTTTCCGCCGGTGGAACTGCCTCTGCCGTCTTGTCTCGCTCGGCCACTGCTGCCGTAGTCGCCTTTTTTGCTGTCTCAACCGCCTGCGTGGCCCGTGTGGCGTCCTGCTTGAGAACGGCGATGTCGTCCCTGAGCTCATGACAGCGGTCGTCGCAACGAGGGTCGCCTGCATACTCGGCCAGTTGTTTTCCGTCGGCGATGTTCCAAATCTTTAGTCCGCCGGATCCGGCAGAGACAAACTGCGTGCCATCCCGGCTGACGGAGACTGCTGAGATGGTGCCGCCGTGGGCAAATTGTCCGACCACACTGTCACTAGAGCGGTCAATGAGCCGCACGAGCCCGGTGGCGTCGGCGACCAACAGGCGGTCAGCTGGCAAGACTGGCGCTGCCATGAGCGTGATCGGTTCACTTACGGACCGGATTGTCTCGGCTGGACCCGCCGGTTCTGAAGCGGCGGTTGGCAGTGATTGCGGGAACTTCCAGAGGCTGATTCCCTGCTCTCCCTGCCGGGCTGCGGCTAGCAGGTCGGTTCCCGGGATGGCGGCACAGGTCACCAGCTTGCCCAGTGTCAATCTGCCCACGAGAGTGCCGTCGGGAATCTTGTGCACGAGCACACGACCGTCCGAGGCGACGCTCGCCAGCAGGCTATCGTCGGCGAAAAACGCCACGAGGATCACGGCGGCTTGATGGCCCTCACGTGTGACGAGTGGCCTGGCAAGGTCAGTGGACCCGTCTTCTAGCAGCACGAGCTGGCCATCCTGCCGGCCAATTGCCAATCGTCCATCACCACTTCGGGCGATGGCTGTCGCCCCTGCCCCGGCGGTCACAACAGCGAGCCGCGACGGTAACTGGCGCTGCCAGAGGCGAATTGTTCGAAACGAACCGGTCGCCAGCCGCTCACCGTCTGGTGCGAAGGCAATGGCGGTGACCATGTCCAGATGCGCAAGTGGCGGGGCTGCCGAGGGAGACGAGCAAAGGCCGGGAGTCGAGAGCAGACCAAGTGACATGCCTGTCCCACTTTCAATGAGTTCAACACGACCGCCGCGGGCGGCGGCAACAGTCCGGCCATCCGGGCTGAGAGCAACCGCTGGGAGGCCGCCAACACCGACTTGCAGCGGTACCCAGGCAATTGGCGCAGCTGCCGGTGATGCGCCTGCTGCGAGGCCGGTCTCAATCCAACGCTCAAGCATGCCGAGTTCATCGGGGGTAAGCGACCGCGCACCAACTCCGTTGTCGGGTGGTGGCATGAAATCCTCTTCACGGTGGGCGGCCCGCAGGAATAGTGGGCTCTGCGCAGCATTTGTTGAGATCGCCGCCGGCCCCGAATCACCACCCGTGTTGATCGCGGTCAGACTGTCAAGCCGAAGCCCGCCCTCCGAACGCTGGGCGTTGTGGCAGGCCGTGCAGTTTGCCGCGAGAATCGGGGCGATGTCCTTCTCATACGTGAACCGGACGTCGACTGCAGGGGTATTGATAGGCAGCCCTGCGGCGGCGGACAGCCGGGCTGTCGATGTGAATGCGGTGACCGCGACAGCTGCCGTCAACCATCGGCTCAATCGCAAGTGATGCACCAATCGAGTGCGTTGGTTCCACGGTCTGTTTGTGTGACGAGTCATCCGGTGGGAAGCCACCGAGATCGTTCGATGATTTTTAAACACTGTGCCCGATGCGAAACGAAAAGGTGGCATGTGAGATCAGGATTTTTCTGGTTGTGGCTTTGACACGACCCGGACGGTGATCGGTGAAAGGGAGAGCGGAACCTCGATCTGCTTAGCAGCTGTGGCCTGCTGCTGTTTTTTGAGGTGCTCCTCGGCGTGGGCAAGCGCCTCGGTGGCTGCCTTGAGTTTTGCGGCAATTTCTGGCGAGGCTTTTTTGGCCGTCTGTTGGCTCTGCTCGCGGGCCGTAGTGAGATCGGCCACCATGGCTTTGAGTCGGTCCCGCTCGACTGTGGCTCGTTCCGCCGCCTCGGGATTGCGGCGGAACATTCGTTTGCTGATGCCGCTCAGCACGACGGCATAGTCGCCGGGCGGCAGTTTGCTATCGACGGTGATCTTCAGTGAACCAGTCGTTGCCTTTTCCTCAAGGGTAACGGCATCGACCTTCAGGAACTTCGGTAGGCCGATCGCATTGAAGCTGATTGGCCCCTTGCTGTCAGGCGTCCTTGTAACGGTCAACGGTAGCGACTCGGTTGATCCGGCCTGGATTGTCACCAGCGGTGACTCGGGCTGAATGGTGATGGCGGCGATATCTGGGGTGACGGCGGCATGAACGGTAGCCACCTCGCGGAGAAGGTGTTTCTGCTTGTTGCTGGTGACCGGCCAGCGGAGGGTGGCCCCGCGGGCAACGCGTAGCCGCGGCTCTGAGCCGATGCGAGCACGGCCAACGAGTTGAATGGGTCGACAACTCACAGGGGCGTCAGCCGACGCCTCCAAAACAAGGCTGGCTCGGTTGGCCTGAGCAGGAATCACAAGCGGACGGGCCGTCACGCCGTCTGGAAGCTGTTCCGCGGTCACGACGACTGGGCCGGTAAAGCCGTCGTGTCGCAGCAGCAAGAGATCAATCGCCGTCGTGCCACCGCGTACCAGAGACGGTGTGGCCAACAGCATTTTGTTGTTGACGTCGGTGCGGTCGACGGTGGCGAGAAAGGCCAGAAGGTCAAAGTCGGGATGAGGCCTGCGGATATCAATCACATAGTCGCCCCGGGGGCAGTTGCCGCCATCGAGGTTTTCCACGGTCAACTGATAACGCCCGGTCGCGGGCACCTTGAATGACAATATGGGGTCCAGCCCGTTGCCATCGACCGACTTGCCGGCAAATGCCTTGGGCCGATCATCGGCGAAGCCGACTTCCTTGGAAGTTTGCTCACCAGCATCCGAGACAGTGATCGATTCAAGCTGCACCGCTGGGTCGGTCAGGCAACCGAGCCGATGAGAGTACAGGTCGAAGACCCAGGTCTCGCCAGCTGCGGCTTCGAATTGATAGCGATGCTGATCTGAGTCAGCTGCCCATCGGCCAACGACCCGAATGGGAAGGTCTGGCAAAGTCACCGCGTTGTTGGCTGTGTTGGATGGGTGGTCGACAACGAGAATTTCCTCGGCTGACGATGAAAAGAGAACCGGCACAGGAGTGGACTGACTTTCCAGGCGGGTGCCGGTGATGTCGACAAAGTCACCGATGACGTCATGGGGGCTGAGCAGCCGCCGGAATTGTCGCCAGGACGAGCGGGGCCGGTCCGCGACCGCCGCCCGCAGTGGCTGTTGGGTTGGTGGATGCCCTGCTAAGTGGTGTGTTGAGAAATATTCAGCGGCGGTCGTCTGGTAGGCCAGCGGCGGCCAGACGCTGCGGATGATCGGTGTTGGTGAGATCGTCAGCCGATAAAACCAGTCGTTGCCGCCGCCCATGAACAGATCACGGACCTGAACCTGATAGCGGCCTGTCGCCGGCACCTTCAGACTGACAGAGGGATCTCCGGATGGAAGTTCTCCGGCGGTTGCCAGCTGCTCGCCAGTCGGCCCAAGCAGGCTGATGACCGGGGTCAATCGTGAATCAAGCCTCTCGGCCATCAAGTCGATATGCAACTGGCTGCCACCGACGCAGTCGATTGAAAAGTGGTCAATTTGCCCAGCCTGCAGGCGGCCATTGACTGTTGCCGGAAGTGGAAGTGCCAAGGGCGATTCCACCTTGGTCGCCGTTGAGGGCCCGCTTACTTCAGTGGTGGTGCCGACGGCGAACAACCGTGGATTACTGACCCCGAAGCGGCTCTCACAGACAACCTCGTAGATACCAGGTGCGACGCCCCGGTCAATTGTTACGAGAAACTGGTTTGGAATGGGCTCAGGATTCGGCACAAGCTCGCTGGGCTGCGGGCGGACTGGTTCGGAGGTAATGCCAGGGTGCTCAAACCGCAGACCGGCCGCGTCATCAAGATCGACGCCGTTCACGGTCACTTCGACGGTCGTCGCTTGCCGGCCGCCGGGCGGAAACACCGACCACAAGAGCGGCTGTGGGAATTCGGCAAATGCCTGAGACGGAAACAGGCAAAGCCCACAGGCAACAAGCAGTCTGCAGATCACACGAACGGTCTCCCGGGGGCCATGCCAAACGCCCCTCTCGCCCGGAAAGCGGCGAGGCCGGGGGTTCCTTTCGGAGTTCAATGATTGAAAAGGAATTCCTTCGTATTCAGCAATGTCCAGAGGACATCCTGCCAGGCAGTTTCAGGAGTGTCTTTGCGGGCTGTGAGGAAGGCTTCAATGGCTGCCCGTTCGTCGCTTCGTGGCGATCGTGAAAAAGCAACCAGGTAGAGTTCCTCAATTTTCTCAGCGATTGTTCGGGCGGTGTCGTCTGCAAGCGACTGGGCACGTTTGCCCTTTAGCTTTGCCAACACCTGATCGGAGTTGATCAGGTGCAGGCACTGTGCCAGGTTGGCCTCACTCCCGCGTTCACACTCGCACGCGCTGTCGGCCTTGGGGCGACCGAAGACCGTGAGGAAATAGTTGTCAAAGTTTGGGTCGGGGAGTTCGACGGCTCGAGTGCCCGGCGGTACGCCTTGAAAACGGGTGGCGTCCAGGGTGAGCCGGTCGACAGCATCGAGCGCAACCTCGGCAGGGAGCCGCCGGGCGTAGTATCGAGAAAAGCTCTGACGGTCTTCGGCATTGAAGGCATTCGGCTCGGAAGCCAACTGGTAGGTGCGGGACTGACAGATCAGCCGGATAACGGCTTTGAGGTCAAACCCCGACTCGACAAAGGCGGCAGCTAGCCCGTCGAGCAGTGCCGGATTGGTTGCCGGATTGGTGATTCGTAGATCGTCTTCTGGTTCAACCAGGCCAACGGCGAAGAAATGCTTCCAGTAACGGTTGACGAGCGATCGTGCGAAGAATGGGTTGTCCGGTTCAGCCATCCAGGTAACCAGCGTTGCCCGAGGATCATCACTGTTGCTGACCGTCGCCGGTTCACCGTCGAGGACGGCCGGGGCGTGCATGGCCTTGGGACCCTTTGCCTGCGGTGTTCCCCGGCGATGGTAGATCCGATCCTCACCTGGCTGGGTTCCCGGTTTTCGACTCACCTGGGAAAAAAATGCCGCGAGCTTGAAATAGTCGTCCGTGCCCCATTTCTCGAACGGATGATGGTGGCAGCGGGCGCACTGCAGTCGCTGCCCGAGAAAGAGTTGAGCCGCATCCTCGACCTGCTGGTTGACGTCCTTTACCTGTCGATACCAGATGACCGGTGGGTTCGTTGCCACCTCACCGCTGGCCGTCAGAATGTCGGCGACAAATTCGTTGTAGGGACGGTTTTCCAGCAGCGCCTGACGAATCCAGGCATGGAAGGCGTAGCTTCCCCGCCGATGCAGTTCGTTGTCCGAACGCTGGTTGCGGAGAATAGCCGACCACTTCATGGCAAAGTGGTCGGCATAGTCCGGTGAGGCAAGCAGATGCTCGATGAGGGCATCCCGCTTGGTGGGTTCCGAAGCAGCCAGGAATTGCCTGGTTTCCTCCGGTGTGGGCAGGCGTCCGGCGAGGTCGAGCGTGATGCGGCGGATGAAGGTGGCATCATCGCAGACCGGAGATGGTGGCAGCCGGAGTTTGCGGAGGTGATCGAGCACATGCCGGTCGACAAGGTTCCGGCTGAAGGTTTCAGCTTCCGGAAGTTCTGCCAGCGGAACGTCAAGCGGTAGCACTCCGCGGAAGACCGCGACGCGGCTGCAGAACCGCACCATGACGGCGACGGTGCCCGATCGCCGATCGGTTGTTGTGGTGGCCACCTGCACGAGCCCGGCCTTGTCGACGTCTGCGAGTTCGGTGGCATTGCCCTCGTACTGGGCGAGGCGGGTCACATCCACCATGCGGCCATCTGAATAGCTTGCCAACACCCGTAGCTGCTGCTGCCCGCCCGGTTTCAATCGCCGCTCGGCTGGAAAGACTTCGATGCCGGTCACCGTCGGTGGTGAACTGCTGCTGGGCTGACAGCCCTCTTCAATCCACTGCAACAGCAGGTCGTAGTCGGCGGTCGAATCTGTCAGCAGCTTGCCGCCGCCGTGGGGAATTGCCGCGGTTGCCTTGGTCAGCAGCAGGCTCTGCCGCGGTGCGGTCAGTAATACCCGGCGGCCACGAGCCTCGGTGACGATATGTTCATGATCCTCGGCGGGTTCGAATCCGAGCAGCGACAGCCGGAAGCTGTTTTGGCCTCCGCTCTTGCCATGGCAGCCACCGCCGTTGCACCCGTGCTTGGTAAAAATCGGGACCACCTGGCTGACGAAATCGATGGCTGGGTCGTCGCCGAACCGATCAACACTCAGTGAGACCTGAACAGCCGGCACTGTTTCGCCGCCGACTGGCTGTTGTTGGGCGGGAAGTGTGACCGTCAGCTGACCTGAGCCGTTGGTCAGTGGAATGACCAGGCCATCCTCTATCCGGGCGAGTGTTGCCGGCGTAATGGCGTACTGCACCTTCCGGGTAACGTCTTCAAGTGGCGTGCCGTCCTCGGCACCTACCGTCACCACAAGCTGTCGCCGGTCCCTGCCACCGTGCAGCGTAAGGCAGCCGTCCACCTCACCGGTTGAGACAGATAGCTGCCGGCGGGTCGGTTCCGGCTGCTCAGCAGCGGCTACCAGCAGGCTGCCAAAGCTGCAGCCAAGCACAGCTGCTACGAGGGACGCGACCGCTGGACCAAAGGGACGTCGGAAGTGACTCGCGACACACATCCGTATTCCTTTGCAAGAAGCGTCTTCACTCATGACAGCGGCAGCCAGCCACCGACCGACAGCGGCAGCCAGCCACCGACCGACAGCGGCAGCCAGCGACCATTCGCAGGCATCTCTCTTCTAGGTCCTTCACCTCT
>Ga0114919_10000611_pt1 | contig 28007 bp, 20 predicted proteins | sample BlataG_FD_88682 | JGI IMG/M metagenome (GOLD analysis project Ga0114919, IMG submission 88682) | Deep subsurface microbial communities from Black Sea to uncover new lineages of life (NeLLi) - Black_00105 metaG | ecosystem: Environmental > Aquatic > Marine > Oceanic > Sediment | place: Atlantic... | reverse complement strand
CGTCTACCGCCGGGTCAAGGTCCGTCCAGAAGGGCACAGGTATAAGCGGAAAACCCTGCGTCGCCTGATGAAGCTGTATTCCGTCGGTGTCCGTCCAACCCCACTGCGGCGGGTAAGGAAAATCCGCCTGGATGGCAATCCAGTACTTCACGCCCGCAGCAGCAGAGAAGCCCGGGCTCAAGTCCACATCATACTCATAGTATCCGTTAGGATCAAGTGGCAGCCCCGAGACTCCCGGGAAGTAATAGCTGGCCAGGGCAGTGGGTGCAGGATCGGCCATCCCAGCACCAGTCGGCATATTGCCGGTGCCGTCGTCTGCATAGAAGTAAATATAAAAAGGGCAGGGGTCTACTTCATCCGGGGGACCGTTCCAGAAGCCACCCCACCAGTGGACGTCGGTCACCAGCATGTCCGTGGCGAACATGAAGTCGTCCGCGGTCTGGGAGACGAACGGGTACACTGCGTCGTTCTGTGACGATGCCAGGTAGTAACCGGCGTTTGAGCTACCGTTGTCCCATATAACCGGGTCTTGAAGTATGGGCCTGGGGCTCGCCGGTGTGCTCACGCGGCTGACATCCGACCTGAAGCTGGTGGTAAGTGGTGGCCTGTCGTTGTCCGCGGTGCTTGCCGTGAGAGCTACAAACGATACCAACAACGCTATTGCGACCGCAAATATTGCTAACCTCTCAAATCTCTCGCTTTTCTTTTTCATCTTTCTCTACCTCCCTAAAAAATGAATGACAATGAGATTATCGATATTCTCTCCGCTGCTAAGAACAAGCCAGCGGAGTTACCTTAGGGGACCTTTTGGGGCAAAGAATAGGCTAACATGGCAGATTCCTCCTTAAGTTAAGTCCGGACCTCGCGATCCAGAACCTATGATGCAGGGACAGCATTCCCCGATGCCGCAATCGATGCGGATATGCTCCTCTCGGGATTGGCTCCAGCAACCAGCAAAACACAACCCCAAATTGAATTATTCCCTTCCGCTTTCCAAGATAAGCCCTCCTGCCCCTTTTGTCAAGGAAAAAATGAGTCCTTGGGGCCTATGCAGCAGGGATATCTCCCACCTCCAGGGTATACCGTACGGTTCATACCTTAATGGGAAGGGTTGGGGGGAGGGAATAACAAAAAAGGTGGACGCTCTTTTTGAGCGTCCACCTTCTTCTATTCAAGAATGGTAGGGCGGGCATCTTGCCCGCCCAATGGTCGAATTCGTCAGACGGGGCTTTTACAGCCCCGCCCACGAACTTAACCTATTTACTTCTTCCAAGGCGGGTTGCAGCAATTCGGATTAGGTACCGGTCCGCCCTTGTAGAGATAGCTGACCAGGTACACGATGTCGCCCACGTTGACTATGTCGTCGTTGTTGACGTCTCCAACACACGGCATCGGAATCGGCGCCGGTCCGCCCTTGTACAGGTAGCTGACCAGGTAGACGATGTCGCCCACGTTGACTATGCCGTCGTTGTTCACGTCGCCGCATATCACCGGAACCTCCGAGGTGGTGATCACAAACGCCAGGTCAAGGGTGAGTCCGGTGTTCGGATCGGTGAGCGGAAGCCAGTCGAAAACAGGCGGCGTCCACACGGCCCAGCACGCGTCATCCTCGAAGTGAGGACTCATTGAGGTCTTCCAGCCCCACAACGGCGGCTCAGGGTACCCTAAGTATCCCGGTGGGCCCAGGTCGGCCATAACGTTCAACCAGTAAATGGTCCCGCTATCCTGGACGAATGGCTCTGGGATGCTGTCCATGTCGTATCGGTAGTACATGTTGTGGTTGGGATGCTCCCAGTAGTACTCAAATGGATCAAACCATCCCTGCACACCCGGATCTTCCGGGGTTACGTCGAAGTAATCGATGTAGGCTGACCACAGCTCCTCGCCCGGCATGCTGTACGGAGGCCCGGGGATGTTGCGGTGGATAGAGAGCCAGAAGCCATGAATAGGTGCCTCTACATCCCACAGCCACGAACCCCAGATGTGGATGTCGGTAATCGGCCCCGACTCCATGCACATGAAGTCATCTGCTGCCACTATCCCCGGTATGAAATCATAACCCTGGGTCGCAAGAATGTCCCAGCCTTGCGGATCGGGCAACTGCGGGTAGTGCATCTTGTGGTTGGGCCATGGCTCCTCGGTGGCGTGCACGTACGCAGCGTCTTCGTCATAGACCTCGATGGCCCCCGGCTCATAAGACCCATGCACGAACACGTAGTTGGAATCCAGATGGCAGACCGGCCCGACAACGTGTGCGGTGACGGTGATGTCAAGGGTGCTGCCTGGTGTCAACGGACCTGGGAAGACCCATTCCAGATACGTTCCTCCCGGAACCGGTTCGATGATGTGCGGAGGCATATCTGCAGTCACGTACTCCAAGCTCGAGTCCATGAAGTCCTCAACAGTTATATCCGTCAACTCGCAGGTTCCGTCGTTGAGGATGCTGATGAGGAAGTCCACATTGTTGCAGACGTCAACGTCGGTGGAGTCGACCCAGTCCCCAAGATCCTCATCCCAGACCTTCTTCTCCACGTCGATGCTGGGGGTGCATTCCGGTCCGGTGATCACGAAGGCCAGATCCAGCGAGGTGCCGACGCATTCGTGATATGTATGGCCACCTATGACTATGTCCGTTGCCACGAAGTCGACCGAGATCCACTCCGGGTTGTAGGGTATGTCGATGGGGAACGTGTACTCGCCATACGGCTCCAGCGGCCCAATGATCTGGCGCTCAACATACATCTCCTCAACTCCCGGTAACGGCGGCCTGCCCATTCCCATCGTATCCCACTCGGGAGATGACCAGTTGATGGCGAACTCAAGCCAGGGCGTGGGACCAGTCGCGTCGGTCCAGAAGTATATCTCACCAATCTTTGGGTGCTCCCAGGTGAAGGGATTGTCGTAGAACCACATATTCCACCAGTACTCGTACTCGTAGAACCCGGCACCGTAGAAATTGGTCCCGGTCCAGTACGTGGGCACGCCGTCAGGTCCGAATTCCACCACGAATTCGTTATATCTGGGCGGCTCGTATATCTCATACCAGGGCCCGTCAGGGGCGTTGTCCGTGTAGACCGCATCGTCCATAAAATGATCGGTCGAATTCTTCCAACCCCACTGGAATGGCGGTTCGATATAGAGCGCGGAGACGTCCAGCCAGTAAATGGAGTCCTGGTACTGGAAGAACGGATCCGGTATATCCACGAAATCGTACCGCCAGTAGGCAGTATGGTCGTTGTAGAGCACCTCGCCGGTGTTAGGGTCAATCCAGCCTTCCAAGGTGGGCGGATCGAAGGGTGTGCCCGCGAGCTCCCCTTCCCACCACCACAGCAGCCTGCCCGGCCTGCTCCAGGGGGTATCAACACTTGCCGGGATATTACTATGGATGCTCAGCCGGAAGAAAGGCGCCGGGGTGAAGTAGTCGTCGGTTTCAGGGATGCCGTCCAAGTCCTTCCAAGAGCCCCAGAAGTGGATGTCCGTGACCGGTCCGGTCTGCGAGCACTGCCAGTCGTCGGCTAAGGTCTTGGGGTCAGTCGCATTTACGTCCCAGCCGATGAGATCAGGAAGCTGCGGGAAGTGCATCTTGTGGTTGGGCCACTCTTCTCCCTCAAAGGTCAACTGGAAGCACATGTCGGCGGGATAGCCGACCACGCCCGTCGTGTTCGTCCAGTTCGGGAGACTGAAATAGGCCGATCTGAAGACTGCCTCATGCAGCAGGATCTGATCCGAGTGAAAAGCCCAGCCCGACTGCGGTGCAACATCCCCAATCCCCTGAATCGACAGCCAGTACTTGGTGCCAGACAAGAAAGTTTGGGTGGTCGGCAAAACCACCGAGTAGCTGTAATAAGCACCATAATCGGGATCGCTTGGGTTCCAGTATGCAATGAATGTCTCGTTGACCTGGGCGTTGGTGAAGTCCCAGGTGCCGAGAACCGCAGCACCCGGCTTGGTGCCACTACCGTCGTCGTTGTAGAAGGTTACTCGCCAGTCAAAGTCGCCGTCATTCGGGGGACCGCTGAAATATCCGCCAATCCAGTGAACGTCGTTCACCATCTGGTCTGTGGCGAACTGGAAGTCATCCGCCGGCTCGGAGATCAGGCCAGTCGGGTCGCTCTCGATTTGCCCCGAAAGCAAGTTCTCATATTGCATCCCGTTGTCCCAGACAACGCCCTTGGAGGCACCCGGCCCCGAACCGCGTACGCCCTCGTCCCTCGGGAACGCGGTCAGCTCCGCCTTTTTGTCACCGGCTGTGTATGCCGCTATAGCCACAAATGACACTACCAGCAGCGCCGCTATGGCGAACACCGCCAGGCTTACAAAATACTTTTTGTTTCTCATCTTTCTCTACCTCCCGCAGTTAGAGTGTATCCCTCACTCGTTTGGTTGGTTAGATGATTGGTTGATTAATATCCTCCTTCGCAAACGTGAAGCCGCAAAGAGAATTGCCCCTTATACCCAGTTATCGACCTCAAAACTCCTTGCTTCACGTTTTCAAAGCGCGAATTCGGCTCTCCGCTGCCTGGGAACGACAGAGCCGAGCCAGGTCAGAGGAATCTTGAGGACAATAAATAGACTGACATGGCAGACTCCTCCTTGGGTTAAATCCGGATCTTGCGATCCAGAAGGCGTGAAGTAGAGACAGCATCCCCTGTTGCCGCAAGCGAAGCGGATACACTCCTATCGGGATTCATTCCGGCAACCAGCGAGACGCAGCCCAAACTGATTTATCCCCTTCCAGTTTTTAAGATAAACCATCCGGTCCCCTTTGTCAAGGAAAAAATGCGCCCGCGGTCAGGCCTGTACCGCCCAGTCAGTTAGGTAATTCCCCGACAGAGCCTGTCTTGTCTTAGGCATCGTCAAGACATTTCGATTCCTGCCGATAAGGTAAATGAACGTACGTCCCCACAAGACCAATCCACAAAGTATCAAAACGTCCCCACCAAGAACGAAAGGGCTGTCCAAGCCGAGATTCTTCAGAAGGATGCTGCTGAGTTTTATGCATCTAAACGCAAAGCGCAGCCAATAATAGAAGAATCTCTCCGGGGAAGAAGATACGCCCATTCCGGCATGACAATCCGGTAGCGAGCGTGGACCCGACGAACCCGCGTCCGCATCACTGGCACGAGACAAGACGATTCGGTAAGCTCACCAATGAACCGGGGGACTGATGGGTCAACAAATGATGAAACAAAGAGTCCTGGGTTGCGAATCAAAGAATGTGTGACGTGGAGTAAAAGAGCGCAGTAGCGAGACAAAGTCGCTTAGAGTAGAGCGGTTTCTGAAGATCTGCTTCGACACCTTCAGGAAGGACAAACATGCGGCGACGAAGGAGAGATGCTGGGATGGCCAGAGAAACCGGAAAAAGAAAGGGAAGCTTTCGATGCGACATCGACATGAGTGAAGGAGAACTCAGTCTCAGCAGGCTATTCAAGGAGATCGACCATCTGATCAAGCAGGTGGCCAAATCAAAGAAGAAGAGCAGTTCAGAGATATCTCTTAGCGGCGAGATAAAGGGCCTGGCATCCAAAAAGGATAGGGTACTATATGGCTTTTCAGTCAAGCTGGAAAAGCGCGCCAAGAAGTAACATCGTCTCAGAGCTTTCAGTGGTATCAAAGAAGGCAAAAGCGGGGCTCCCGCGGCCGAAATGGCCAGACAGCCCATGACGGAGCTTCCCACGAGGGGATCGGTCCACAGAGTACACACTCTCTTCACCCCTTCTCTGTTGGCCGTGGGGAAGAGTACTTATCAAAGCGCTCTTCCCCCCCCCTTCTCTAATAAGAGAACTTCGACTCCCTTTTCGAGTTCGATGAACAAAAGACAAGGCGGATGAGAATATGGCATCCGCCTTTTTGTATGGACCAGATTTTGGATTCGTGGGGCAGAGGCACACTTGCCTGCTGAACCCAGGATTCTTCCTGACAAAAAAACGGCTGACAGAAAAATCATCTGCGGGCTGAGGATAAAAAAATGGGCCCAGCAGGACTCGAACCTGCGACCCACTGATTATGAGTCAGTTGCTCTAACCAACTGAGCTATGGGCCCTCAAAGAAACTGCATATATATTACGTCGCAGAAATATCTAAGTCAAGAAATTTCTACTTCACGCACACGGTCTACCGTTCCCGAATCAGAGCATCTGTTTGAATTGCCTGACCAAAAGTTTTTTGCATTTTGCATCCGCCAAATTCATCATTCTCAAATTTCTTGTTGACAAATTCTCAAACGAGATTAATATTGGGCCAAGTGAAAAAGAAAAAAACAAAACCTACGCTGGATAAAGTTGAAGAGAGCATTCAGACGCTGAAGCTGAGTGGCTCGCGCAATCTCAAATCCATCTTCCGGGATCTCTCCACCTTAAAGGAGAGTCTCTTGAGCCTTGGCTCCATCAGCCCGTCCGATAAGTCGGGTGAGGTGGTTGAAAGATCCACGTCGTCTCTAGACAACATCGAGAGGAAGGCCGGCACGCTGGAGAACTCCTTAGGCGAAAACATCACAAAGCTGGCTGACGAATATCAGCGCTGCAAAGCCGAATCCAAGGATTTGGAGGATGAGAGAAGAACGTTCAGAACGTTGTACGAGCTTTCTGACATCATCTACTCCGAGAGGGACGTGAGCGCCCTGCTTGAAGAGGTGGTCGACTCGGTCATTGAAATCACCTCCTGTGAGCGCTGCTTCTTGAGGATATTTGAAGAAGGCAAGAACGTAAGACTTGCCATCGCCAGGGATAGTGACAAAAAGCAGATCGAGGAGGAGAAGGAAAATATAAACAAGAAGGTGGTAGAGGTAGCCGCGGAAACCGGCAATGCCATCTGCATCACCCAGCTTTTAATCTCGGACCCGGAGGAGGAAAAGGAGAGTGGCTCCTTCGAAACTTCCTCTATTCTCTGCGTCCCCCTCAAGTCAAGGGACAAAGTCCTGGGCGTCATGTATCTTGATGACACCAAGACAGATTCCTACTTCACCCCGGACGATGCTTCGCTTTTGACCTCTCTGGGCGAAAGAGTGGGAGTGGCTCTGGAGAACAACCTGCTTTTCACCGAGCTTAAGGAGTCGCAGGAGAAGCTTCTGCAGGATCTGCGGGGACGATTCAACTTCGACGAGATTTTGGGAAACAGCCCCCAGATGGTGGAGGTGCTCAAGACGGTGGCGGACGTGGCTGATACCGACGCCACGGTTTTGATCGAGGGTGAATCCGGCACCGGAAAAGAGCTTCTCGCCCGGGCACTCCATTTCAACAGCAACCGCTCCAAAAAGCCGTTCGTCCCCATCAATTGTGCCGCCATACCGGAGACCCTCTTGGAAAGCGAGCTTTTTGGATACGAGAAGGGCGCCTTCACCGGCGCGGAGCAGAAAAAGCAGGGAAAGTTCGAGAAGGCGAATGGTGGAACCATCTTCTTAGACGAGATCGGCGAGATGAGCCCGCTCCTGCAGGTAAAGATATTGAGATTCCTCCAATCACGCCAGTTCGAGCCGTTGGGATCCAATAGAGTAAGAAAATCCGACGTTCGTGTCATCGCCGCCACCAACAAGGAGCTGCTCTTGCTGGTCAAGGAGAACGGATTCAGAGAGGATCTGTTCTACCGGATTAACGTGATCAACATAAAGCTGCCACCGTTAAGAGAGAGGAAGCTCGACATCGAACCTCTGGCTGAATCGTTCGCTCTCAAGTTCGGGAAAAAGAATGGCAAGAAGATCAAGGGAGTCGATCCCGAAGCTTTGAGCATTCTCACGCGTTACAGCTTCCCCGGCAACATTAGGGAACTGGAGAACATAATCGAGCGGTCCGTAATCTTGGCTCAGGGCGAGTGGATCACCAAAGAGGATCTTCCCAAGACCTTGTTCGAGGGAAATGACTTCGACTATAAGATCAAGATCCCTCAGAATTATGGGGAGCTGAAGGCCCTGAAGAAGAAAGCCGTCGAGGAGATTGAGAAATCTTTCCTGAATCATATTCTGACCAAGAACAACGACGTCGTCTCCAAAGCCGCCCAAGAAGCTAGAATGCATCGAGTGGAGCTGCACCGCCTGATTAATAAGTACAAAGAAGACTTCAGAGAATCCAGAAAAACAAGAACCGAAGTCTCCCACCAGTAACAAGCTCTTACCAGCTAAGAGTCCCGCCCATTTTGTTCGAGAATGCCACCAGTTTAATGCGCAATTGATCTTCATCTCAACTTTTCTCTTGCATTTGCCTCTCGACTTTCGATATTACTAAATGGGTGGCGGGGCGGACTGTCGACTGTTCACTGTAAGCTGTCAACTGCGCCAGCCGCGGAGGGTTAGTCCTAACTGGTAAGGCAGTGGACTTGAAATCCACCGGCCGCAAGGCCTTGCGGGTTCGAATCCTGCACCCTCCGCCATCATTTTAGAATCATCAAGCTCCAGAACCTAACTTAAGTCAGGTTCTGGTTTCCACTCTCCATCAGGTGTGCCTTCACCCCCGACCCGCTTCGCATCCGGGCGAGGGGGCCTGATACAACGCCTCAAAAAAAGATCAAGGAGGAGAAGACGTGCAGGTTTTAGTAATGTATTATTCAAATACTCGAAACACTAAGAGGCTGGCCGAACATGTGGCCGAAGGCGTCGGAGAGATCGACGGCGTCGATTGCCTGATCAAACCGGTATCCGAAGTGACCAAACAGGATTTTGTGAAGTCCGATGGGATCATCGCCGGTTCGCCGGTCTATTTCGGAACCATGGCCTATCCGATGAAGGAAACCTTCGACAAATATGTCGGCATCCGGGGAGAGATGGAGGATAAGATCGGCGCCGCCTTTGCCACCAGCGGTGACCCGACCGGGGGGAAGGAGACCACCATCTTCTCCATCTTCCAGGCCATGCTGATATACGGGATGATCATCGTTGGGGACCCTCTAAATGCAACCGGCCACTACGGTGTTGCCTGTGTTGGCGCGCCAGACAGAGACACCGCGGCAAATGCCGTGAAGCTGGGGAAAAGGGTGGCTTTGTTGGTCAAGAAGCTGAGAGGCTAGTTCAAAGCAAACCAAAGGGCAATCGATGAGACCAGAACCTAACTTAAGTTGGGTTCTGGTCTGTGAAACAAGCAGACGAGTTCAACATAATATTAGTTCGTCAGGGGTGCCCTTACCCCTGACTTTTTTTCATAGGCTCCTGCCGATGCGTTTGGCAAAGTTGCCACGAGCTTTAGCTCGTGGATCAGAATCCGAAAAGCATCTTGGGGTTCTAACCCCTGAACCTGGTGGGCTAAAGCCCGATAGGATTGGGTCCTGCTTTTCCTCCCACGACCTGAAGGTCGTGGCAAGGTCTTTGGCATTGTTGCCACCGGCTTATGCTCCTCAGCAAAACAGATCGTTAGTTCGTCAGGGGTACCCTTACCCCTGACCAGCTTAGCGTCGGGGTAAGGTACCCCGACGCAACACGAATAGAAAAAGGGAGGACCTCTGTCCTCCCTTCAAAAGGGACTAATCTTACTCTCGACCAAGCAATTGCCTCAGCTCGTCTTGTAGAGATTCTGCACGTAGGCAATGTCGATCTTCTGGAACAGGCGAATAGGAGGGAAGGGCGAGTACAGCACATCGATGTTATTCTGCTGGTGCTGGAACACCCTGCGAAGATCGGCAATGGAACACTCCTCAGTTTTCTTGCCCAACTCGATCATCAGAAGAAGCGGGATTCCTGCCTTGGGCATGCCGTCAAAATAGACCTCTCCGGCAGGCTGGGACGGGGTGTAGATCACGAAATCCGAATTCACCGACTCGGACTTGATCGACTCCTCAGATCTGGTCTCAACGTCATAATAGCAGCGCTGGCTGAGGGTATCTTTCAGGCTCGAGACCCTCTCGTTGGGCTCATCGTGGCAGATTAAACAGAGCTTCTTCACCCGCACCACGTTGCGGTAAAGGCCCCGAAACATGGCTGGATGAGCGCGGCACTCCTCTTTAATCGGCGTTTTCTGCCGCTCACAGACCTGCTCCAAGCCGCTGTTGAGCAGACTGGTCTTCTCGCACAGATACTTAGTCTTCGCCTCCTTTACCCCGCTTATCATCTGTGAGAGCTTCTCCTGGTCGGCCTGCGGCAGAGCTTTCATCTCTGAAAGAGCATTCAACATTCCCGACAGGCAGTCTAAGTGAGAGTCAAGCTCCTCTCTTACCCTAACAGGCATCTCCGGGAGAGCCTCTTCTCCACAAACGCCCTGCACGCTGGCGAAGATCGTGGGCAAAGGCCGGAGCAGTTGAAACGGAACCACCGAAGCCCTCAACGTGAACATGATTGGCTGAACCATTTTCAGCTCCTTTCTTTTACTTTCAGTTTGACCAGAACCTTAAGTTAGGTTCTGGTTTAGTCCAATCTCCTCGATACAAAGGCAATCTTTCGTCTTGTTTGAACCTCACCTTTTCTTAACCTTAAATTTCCGCTGCCACTATAAAATATCGGTTGACACACATGAATCAAAGTATTATCTTAACCTAACATCGTACACTAATTCATCTATGGATGGAGTTTTTAATACATCGCTCTGGAAAGAATAGGGTACAGTAAGGGCAGCAACCACGCAAGTAGTTGCACTCCAAGGAGGTAGCATGGAATTACAGTCGTTGAAAGGTTTTTACTGGGCAGGGGTGCACAAAAGCTTCTCCAAAGCCGCAAAGGTGCTTCATATCGGACAGTCGGCGGTCAGCCACCAAATAAAGGCACTGGAGCATGAACTCCAGGTCAAGCTTTACGAGAGGGAGGGACGAGGCATCCATCTGACCCCGGCGGGCAAGATCCTGATGGCCTACGTGGACATGATTCTGCAGACTATGGACAACATTGAGGCCCATTTCGCAGAACTATCCGGCGCTCCTGAAGGGGTCGTGACGATGGCGGCTTACCGGGGAATAATGCAATACAAGCTGCCCCAGATCGTCCAGGCCCTCAAAAAACATAATCCGGAGATCCGACTGGTGATCTTAAACAGACCTTTGGACACACAGATATTGGATATGGTATCCAGGGGGGATGTGGACTTTGGCATCATCACCTCCTGGAACGAATTCTTGGACGTCTCCTTTTTCGAAGTATGGTCGTACGAGATGTTTCTCTGCGTGCCTGCTAATCATCGACTGGCTGGACGACTGCAGGTGGGCTTACAAGAGATCGTGCGGGAACCCCTGATATTGTATGAACAGGAAAACTCCATCCGTAAAAAGATCGAAAAAGTCTTCAAGGAAAGGAACCTTAGTTACAATTTTGTGATTGAGACCGGCGGGGCCACGGTGATTCAGGAATACGTGAAGATCGGGCAGGGGATCTCGATAGTCTCGGGGCTGGTTGTCGAAGCTACCGAAGACCCTTCACTCTCATACATCCCGGTGACTGAACATTTCGGCAGGTTGGGATATGGAATAACCCTGAAGAGACGAAAGTACCTCTCGCTTCCGGTGAGAAAATTCTTGCAAGAGGTAGGGTTAGGGGATGTCCTGGCAGCCCAAGACTGGGAGATCTGATGATGGGGAGGATGCTATGTATTTCTTTCCCTCACAGCTGTGAATTGTGTTTATCTCACAGCTGATTAGTATGATTAAGCTGATGAATACCACTTTCAGACACATCCGGTATAAACATCCGTTTAATCCGCTTGATCAGCTGTGAATATTTTCCACTCAGCTGTGAATTCATTCCCTTTCTTCCTGTGTTCCAATATCTTCTTCGAAGGCAGCATTCTTTTGTATTCAAGCTTAGGTTTGCCGAAGTTAATCAACAAAGCCACCTCATAAGGGGTGGCGGCGAAATAGGATAAAACCTGCCACTGGTGCAGTAGTTCTATTTGATTCGCCGATTTTATTTCTACTATCACCTTGTCACCCACCAAGAAGTCTAAGTATCTTAACCCCACCTGGTTTCCCTTATAGAGAAGCGAAACGGCTTTTTGACTCTCAAAAGGTATTTTGTTAGCCTGAAACTCGCACTCTAAGGCCTTCTGATAGATTTCCTCCGGATGGCCGGGCCCTAAGGCAGAATGGACGGTCATTGCCGCACCGATTATCTTGTAAGTCAGATCACTATGAAGATGCTCCTGAACCATAGGGAAACGACGTTACCTTGCAGTTGACTGACCTCACAGCTGATCAAAATGATCAAACTGATCCTCAGCTATGAACATCTGCTTAATCCGTTTAATCTGCTGTGAATCTTTTCCTTTCCCTTACAGTCGATTAGCATGATTAAACTGATAAAAACTCTTCTCTTACTTTTCTGCTATAAACATCTGCTTAATCCGCTTGATCTGCTGTGAACAACTCTATTTCCCCCGTTCCGCATACCCCTTGATCAGATAGTTGAGTTCGAACTGTTTAATCTTGTTATACATGGTGGCCTTTGAAATCCCCAAAGCTTGGCTGGCCGGTTCAACCATACCCTGATGGGTTTTGAGCGCGTTTATGATCGCCACCTTCTCGATTTGGCTCATGTCCGCGCCCCTAAACACAGGGCAATCCCCGGCTGGCGTCTCTTCTGTGCAACTATCATGAGCACAAGCAGTCGATGTGCCGGTACCGGGTTTTGATTCCAAAAGATCCTTCAGGGTGATCAGTCTATCGGTTCTCTCCACAGCCTTCTCGATCAGATTCTCCAACTCCCGAACATTCCCCTCCCATTCCCTGTGACCCAAGTAGCTTGAGGCTTCTTGGGTTATCCCCGCGATTTCTTTTCCAGTTGTCTCTGACTTCAGTCCGATGAAATGGTCGATCAGAAGCGGTAAATCCTCCATTCTCTTCTTCAGCGGTGGAAGTCTGAGGTCGAGCACTTTGAGCCTGTAATATAGGTCCGCGCGGAAGTAGCCCTTTTCCACAGTCTCTTCAATCTCCCGGTTAGTGGCGGAGATTATTCGAACATCCACCGTGACCGGCTTAGATGCTCCAATTCGGTCCACTTGTTTATCCTCCACAACCTTCAGAAGCTTTGCCTGGAGATTCCGGGGAATTTCGCCTATCTCGTTTAGGAATATGGTCCCGCCATCGGCCAGTTCGAACTTGCCGGCCCGCCCCTCCTTGGCATCCGTATAAGCTCCCTTTTCATGACCCAGGAACTCACGTTCCAGAAGAGTGGAGGGTATCGCAGCACAGTTGATTGAGACGAATGCCTTTCCGGATCTTGGACCATGGTCGTGAATTATCCTCGCCACCAGATCCTTGCCCGTACCGGTTTCGCCCCGAAGAAGCAAAGTAGAATCGGAATCCAGGGCGGTCTCCATTTGCTGGAAAAACCTGACCATTGGCTCGCTTCTGCCGATGAGCCCCCACCGATTGTACTTCTCGACCAGATCACGACGCGCGCTTTTCACCCACTGAATTGCCCTCTCCATCTTGAGCTTGAGGAAGAGGTAGTCCTTCTGCAGGGCATCCCATTCCACGTAGTCGAAAGCTCCCATATGCAAGGCCGAGGACATCGAGTCATAATCCGCGTGGGCGGTGACCATGATAACGGGAATACTCTGATCCAACTTCTTAATCGCTGTCAGGATTCTAAGGCCCTCGTTTTCTGCCTCTTCAACCGGCCCCAGAAGCTCGGAGCGGTCGATTTTGGTGAAGCTCTTGTCGAGAAGGATAAGACCGTAATCCTCTTTCTTCAAATCCTTAGACACGCTCTTCCCGTTTCTAACATGGTCGTACTCGAAGCCGTCAGAGATGAACTGATGACAGTAGTTGGTGATATCAACGCCGTCGTCTATGATTAGTACCTTGATCATGGGAGACCTCTTCGACTCCAAGATATCAGAATTTATGGTCGAGTCAAGCCTTAAAACACGCAAGATGGCCTCCTTTTCTATGCCTCAAGTCCGAAACCGCCCCTTCTTCCATGAAGGGGCGGCCTCTGTCCAAGATGAATGCCTTTGCTTTGGGAGTTTCCGGATTTTACGGCGCGGCGGAGCGGACTTTGAGGTCCGCCCGCGCCGCCTAATCCCCCTCTACTTCATCAGGATCATCTTCTGCGATTCGGTGTACTCTCCGGCTTCAAGTTTGTAGAAATACACTCCGCTGGCCACCTCTGCGCCCGTTTCATCCTTTCCATCCCAAATCACTTCATACCTGCCGGTCATCTTTGGCTCATCCACCAAGGTTCGCACCAGTTGACCCCGGATGTTGTATATCTTCAGAGAGGTGGGAACTGAAGGCAGCTCGCCGACAACGGAGAACTGAATACTGGTTGCGGGGTTGAAGGGATTTGGATGGTTTCGCAACGCCAGACTCACCGGAGCGCCGGAGTTGCCACCACCGGACGGGTCAAACGTGTCAAGGCACAGATAATCTATCTGATTAGCCAGCGTATCGACTATTGGGATGTGGTTGATCGAATAGATTGCAACGCAGGGGTCGTTGTCGATTAGGTCTTCACCTACGTAGACTTTGATGGCAACATCCAGTGCTTCTCCATCTACGTCGGTGCTGCTGACAATGGCCAGATAGTTCTCATCCCCATCAAAAGACCCAGAGGTATCCACGTCCACAAAAACGTCGGCTGAATCTCCCACCGAGACATCCATGTGCTCGCAGGGTATGATATGAATCTTAAAATCGTGCTTCCAACTATGCCCGGGGTTCGGTTTAGCAAGCGGACCACGATGCACGTTGACCCTTTTGGGGGTGAGAAAAGCACCACATATGACGTCGCCGCAGACTAGTTCACATATTGTGTTGATTTCAGTGGCAGGCGAGGTTACAGTTGTCGGAGGGCAGGTGACTACGGTGGCACACGGAGTTACCACCGTGGGTGGGCTGGTGACAATAGGGGACATACCCATCACGGTGGAAGAAACAAACTCGCCGATACAAGCGTTCCCCCGCGAATCTAACTTGGTGAGCATGGCATCCCGAGAGCCAGCACCAAAAGACTCCGTGTAACCGGCCACTACGTAACCTTGATCTTCTGTCTGCTGGACAGAACTTGCCATCTCAACTCCACTTCCCCCGTAAGCGTAACTCCATAAGGTATCACCCAGAGAATCGGTTTTGATGAGATAGGCATCGCGACCGTCAGAACCAAAAGACTCTGTGTATCCCGCCACTATGTACCCCCCATCTGCAGTCTGCTGGACAAAACACTCTACATCCTCATCACTGCCCCCGTAAGTGTAAGCCCACAGGGTATCACCCAGAGAGTCGGTCTTGATGAGATAGACATCTATATAACCAGCACCGAAAGACTCTGTGTATCCCGCCACAATGTAACCACCATCTGTGGTCTGCAGGGCAGAAATCCCGCGATCATCTTCGCTCCCTCCGTAAGTGCGACTCCACAAAGTATCACCCAGAGAGTCTATCTTGACGAGATAGGCATCTAAACCACCAGCACCATAAGACCCTATCTCTCCTGCCACTATATACCCCCCATCTGTGGTCTGCTGGACAGAGTAAGCACCACTCGCACCGTAGGCATAACTCCACAAGATATCACCCACAAAGTCGGTCTTGATCACATAGACATCGTCACTGCCGCCAAAAGAGTATGTGTATCCCGCCAGGATATATCCCCCATCTCTGGTCTGCTGGACAGAAACTGCCCGGTCATTTTCACTCCCCCCGTAGGTGCGAGTCCATAAGGTATCGCCCAAAGAATTGGTCTTGATGAGATAAGCATCTTGACCACCGGCGCCAAAAGAGTATGTATGTCCCGCGACTATGTATCCCCCATCTTCGGTCTGCTGGACACAACCCCCTACTTCATTGCCACTCCCCCCGTAGGTGCGAATCCATAGAGTGTCACCGAGGGAGTTGGTCTTGATGAGATAAACATCTCGACCACCTGCACCAAAAGAGTATGTGTGCCCCGACACGATATACCCCCCATCTCTGGTCTGCTGGACAGAAGAGCCCCAGTCCGTGCCACTGCCCCCGTACGCACGACTCCACAGAACGTTCTGGGCAAAAGCAGGCACAGTCCAGAAAACCAAGACTGCAATCCCGATTGTCCAAACAAACATCTTACGTTGCAACATGAACACCTCCTGTTCCGAAAAGTTGTAGGTTTTTGGTTACGGTTCGCATTTCAGTGCGCGAGCTCTGAAGCAATGATTCAAGAGATAGACAATGTCACCCGGGTTTATCAGGCCGTCACTGTTTGCTCTGCCTGAGTCCGACATAGCAATCTTTATGCCTTCAAGGAAAGGTGATCTGCCAAATGTTTACTTGCCTATGCGAACTTGTTTAATTGAAAGGAATTAGCGGGGAGACAAAAAGTTGTGCTTGCGATCGAAGGAATGATTTTGGGGTGGGTTTTTCTAAAACTTAGAAACGATTTATAAAATTTAGAATCTATTTTACTTTTGTTCCATTCTTCCAAACCTCAATTTTCTTCCAGCTTTCGATGACTTCCGGTGTGATGTCGTAATCCAGTATTCCTTCTTGCTTTAGTTTTTGCAGTACAAATCGCGTTTCTGGTTCAAGTGTTATCCTTTTAACATTCATTAGTTCTTCGTCCAACCAGTAGTGTCTGATGATTCCCCGATGATCATGAACGGCTGCTTTGTAGACATCAAAATCGTCCTCCCTCCCCATGTAGCCAAACCCCCCTAGTACCGAAAACAATCCATTTTCTCCACCCCAGCCTCTGATGAAAGGGAACTTGATGTAAAGCTTCTCTTGTGCCTTCGGGAGGACCTCGTCCCCATAGGGGGGAGATTGACCCTTGATCGTGTTGTAGTCCAACATAATCAAGACTGCCGAGTATTCCAGACTGTTATTCACTCCTCTCAAGACCACTTCGAGAGTGTCATCGTTGTCGATATCATCACAGAACAACAAGTTGACTACCCCGGAATGCCAATAGCTACTCTGTACCTCACCTTCTTTATTTAGAAGGGCAGTTTGATTCGGAAACCATGGGTAGTTTCCTGCCTGGACGACTATTTCCATCTCTCCATCTAGATTTAGATCTCTCACTAACACTCCCGCGACACTGTACAAATCCGAGGTAACGCCAAACACTCCCGTGGTACCCATTGCGCACCTCCACCACTCCGTTCCCTCAGAAGAGAAGCAATAAACGTAACCTGTCTCTCTCAATCCACACATTGTGCCAAGCAACACTTCATTTCGCCCGTCGTTGTTGAGATCAGCCACCGTGAGAGAGGCCTGTTCTACTTCTTGAGGAAATCCCCGATCCCAAAGCGCGGTTCCTTCTGTGTTCTGGACAACAACCGTGTTTTCATCAAGGAGTATCACCAGAGCAGGGTTCCAGTCCACCCAGAAGCGGGAATATGGATAAAGAGCAAAAAGAAGAGTTGCACCAATGATCACAAGCAGGACCGCGGAGGACACCCCGAGCGCCAGTTTCCGTCGGTAGAAAGGCCTCTCCGGGGGCAGAATCAGTTCGGCCTTCCGGGCTTTCTCCCGGTCCAACTTTATGGTTATCTTTGTCCCGACACCTTTCTGGCTTTCAATCTGCCAGTTGCCATATTGGTTAATAAACTGCACCGACTCCTCACTAACCCCAAGTCCCAAGCCCCCTTCTTTTCCAGAGGTGAACCCTTTTTTGTAAAACGATGATTTAGTAGATTCGTCCATGCCAATACCGGAATCCTCAATGACGACTGAGACTGGGACGGAGATTCCTGGTAGGTCAGGCATTCCTGCCTGACCACCCTCTTTCTCTGATTCTCTTGTCGAAACTTTGACCCAGAGGCTCTCATCCCCTCCCCGCAGACTTAAGTCTGCGGCTACCCCTGCCCCCTCTTGCCCTGTCAAGGGCGGGGCGGCCACAAGCCCCAAGCTACTATCCCCTGCTTTTTTCGCTTCCACCGCTTCAAACGCATTGCGGATAAGATTAGTCAGGACTCTTTGCCATTGCTTGAAGTTGTCGTAGGAGAATCGAACGTTTTCGCCCGCATCTTCCAGTCGTTGCTCAGCGCTTATCCCGCTCGTCTGAGATTTCTCCGCCCTCACCATCTTAAGGGACTCTCTTACCGCATCGTTCAGCGAAAAAGAGAACCTCTGGGTGGCACTCTGCACGACCTGATCGGTCAACTCGGTGAATCTAACCAAAACCCCTCTCACCGCTGCCACATCGAACTTTTCTCTCTTCTCCATCGACGCTCTCTCGATTTTCAGCAGCATGCTCCACAGCTTCCCCCACAACCAGATGTCTTTGGTGGTCGCCATCAGGTTTCTTCTTTCGACACGCACAAGGCCCTTCAATTGCTCCAGCAATTCCTCGAAATACTCATACTTCGGCTGGATCTCCTCCCCTTTCTCCCAGTTGGAGAGAATCATCTCCAATCCGGCTATCTTCTTCTTTCTCTCGTGAACGAGGTTTTCCCTTAGCGAGCTCAGAAGCTGATAGTCTCTTCCTCTGTGCTCAAGCTGGACTAAAAGATAGATGTAGAAGGAAAAAAGGTGGAAGCGGTAAGCCCACGAAAAGACAGCCCCGATCAGTATCAAAACGGCGGCTAACCAGACCATTTACTCAACCCAGAGTTTCGAGCCGGGTGCCCGCGACGACGGCACCGGAGGCGCGCTTAAGAGTGGCCCCACCCCTGCAGGCACGATAGGACTTCTAATCTATTATGTTGGGATATCTACTGTAAACGACCTCTCGATATCCGCGTCCCTCAGCTAATGTTAACGCAAACAATTACTTCGCGCTTGTAACTTGATCAGAGAATCAGTGAAGGGTCTTTAACTCAAACTGTCATTGGATGTTAAAGGCCGAGATGTGGATAACCGGCATGGAACCATGCCCCATTTCTTGGACTAATACTTTGAATCAAAGGAACTTAACAGATTTTCCACAAACTCCTGACAATTATTAACATAGGTAGTTTATGGCGGATAGATACGCAATGTTGCGCGTGCAACCCTATTCCTCAGACGGAGGAGCCTCGGAGGAGGTGTCCTTCATGTTACATCTACCGTGAAATACCGCTCCTTCTTCTACCACCAGGTTCTTGGTGGTGATGTCCCCCTCCACCACTGCCTTGGACTGAAGCTCGATCTTGTCCTGCGCGAAGATATTCCCGAGAACTCTGCCACCGATCACAGCGGTTCTGACCGCCACTTCAGCCTCGATTGTGCCGCTATCTCCCACGGCCAGAGCTTCTGAAGCAGAGATCCTGCCTCTAACCGCACCATCGATTCTAACTCCGCCCTGGACCTTTATGGTCCCTTCGACTATGGAGTCCTTTCCTATAATGGTATTCAATCCTTCCCCTCCTCTGTCTTTTCTGTTTTTCATGATTTGATATCAGCGTCGGTTCAAGAAGCTCCCCGGATCAATGGGGACGTCATCTTTTCTTATCTCATAGTGCAGATGCGGAGCTGAGCTTCTGCCGGTGTTTCCGGAAAGGGCAATCACCTGGCCCCGTCGAATGGCATCGCCAAGGTTCACCAGGATCTTCGAATTATGCCCGTAGTAGGTCGCATAGCCATCCCCGTGATCAATGGCCACTAGTTTCCCATATGTATCATCCCAGCCGACCAGAATGACCTTCCCATCCGCAGTTGCCTTCACTTCTGTTCCAGTCTTGGCGGCAAAATCGACCCCGGGGTGCTGCGCTCCAAACCCGGGGATGTTCATCGAAAACCCCTGTGTGATCCATCCTTCTATGGGCGCACCCGTAGGAATATGCCTCGTCGAGTCAGGCTGGACCATGATCGAATCCAAAGTGGAGGAAGCCTCCGCTTCTTTTTCTGCGAAAGAAGGAATGCCTTCCGAGTAAGAAGCCAACTGGGTTTCCGTCTGCCCCTGATACTCAACTCCAGCTAACTGCGCCACCCTCTGGACAAACTTCTTGTATTCCCAGAGCTCCTTCTCTAAGTCCACCACCTTGGCGTTGTATCTTTTCAACTTCTCGTTTTCCTGTTTCAGTGACTTGCCAGCGATTACCTCATACAGGAGCTTTCCGTGAAAGACACTCAACACTATGACAAAAAGCAGAAGAAAGCCCAGCACGCCCACCAACAGCCGCAGAGTGAAAAACGAGAGTCTGAACTTCAGGCTCCTGGAGTGGCCCTCGGGCACTATAAGAAAGCTAACGGATCTTCTCGGCATATTGGTTAATGATTCTCACTCGTCAAGAGAGCGAAAAAAAGGGGAGGAACGTGCCCCACATAGGCAAACATCATAGAGTTATCTGCAAAACTTCCAGTATCCGGGACAGATCTTCCTCTGAGTAAAACTCTATCTCGATTTTTCCACCTTTTTCTTTGCCAAGCACCTTGACTGAGGTTCCGAAATACTGCTTCAGCTTCTCCTCGATATCAAAAAACGCCGGGGAGCTCTTTGCCCTCTTCCTGATGATGAGAGTTCTTCTTTCCGGGTGAGCCAAATCTTCTGTCTTCCGGACGGAGAGCTCCTCCTTAACCACCCGTCTGGACAGGGCGATCTGTTCTTTCTCTCCGGAAAGCGAGAGTATGGCTCGCGCGTGACCTTCGGAGAGCTTCCCATCCCCAATAAGCTCCTGCACCTCGTCCGGCAGATTCAGGATCCTCAGCGTATTAGCCACCGAGGAACGGTCTTTTCCTATTCTTTGGGCCACCTCCGCCTGGGTAAGAAGACACTCCTCCAGAAGTCTCTTATAGCCTCTGGCCGTATCGATAGGGTTTAAATCCTCCCTCTGGAGATTCTCGATTAAGGAGAGCTCCAGCATATCCTCTTTGGAGAGCTTGCCCGCAATCACGGCGGGAATCTCCTCCCACCCCAGCTTCTTGGCCGCCAAAAACCTTCTCTCTCCCGCCACCAGCTCGAATTCCTCACCCACCTGCCTGACCAGCACCGGCTGGATGATTCCCTTTTCCTTTATAGAGGCAGACAGCTCCGAGAGCTTCTCCTCATTCACCTTTGTGCGCGGCTGATAAGGATTCGATTTGATCTTATCGACCCTCAAGTTGACCAACCCCTGCCTGACCTGCTGCCCGGTCTTCAGCGACTCCTCAGGTGTCTCGCCGATCAGCGCCTCCAAACCTTTTCCCAAAGCTTTTCTACTCATTTTCGATCTCTCCAACCTGCACCATTTCGGTAACTGGTGCTGAATGATTCAGTATCTCCTCGGCTAAGCTCAGATAGCTCTCCGCTCCAGTGGACATTATATCATAGAGTATTATGGGCTTTCCGAAGCCGGGTGCCTCGGAAAGCCTGACGTTTCTGTTTATCACCGTCTTATACACCTTATCAGAGAAGTACTTCCTGGCCTCCTCCGCCACCTGTCTGGACAGATTCAACCTGCTGTCGTACATGGTCAAAAGAACGCCCTCGATCTCCAGCCCGGAGTTTAGATTCTTCTGCACCAGCCCTATGGTATTCAGGAGTTGGCTCAATCCTTCCAGGGCGTAATACTCGCACTGTATCGGAATAAGGATTGAATCTGCCGCGGTGAGCGTGTTCAGTGTCAAGAGTCCCAGTGAAGGGGGCGAGTCGATCAGGATGAAATCGTACTTCTCCTTCACCGGCTCCAGGGCAGCCTTGAGTCTTCTCTCCCGGGCCAAGACGTTCACCAACTCCACCTCCGCACCCACCAGTCTGAGATGAGAGGGAACCAGGTCAAGGAAAGAGAGCTCCGTCTTGTGGATGACCGCTTCCACGGGGAGGTCTTCCACCAGAACCTCGTAGATACTCTTCTCCAGCCTGCTCTTGTCGATGCCCACGCCGGAGGTGGATGTGGCCTGAGGATCGATATCCACCAGCAGAGTCTTTTTCTCGGCTACAGCCAGACAGGCGGATAGATTGACAGCTGTGGTCGTTTTTCCCACTCCCCCTTTTTGATTGGCCACTGCGATTATCCTTCCCAAGCTATGATCCCCTCGCCGAACTTACAGGTTTAAGAGTACTTCCAATGTTTTCCCATAAGTTACAATCTTTGTCGGAAAAAGCAAGAGATTTTAGCAGAAAATGTTCATCATCCAGGCGAGGTTCGGACGATTCGAAAGACCAGGCGAATTCTCCCCTGCGGAGGCGCGTGACCCCTCACGAACGATGAATTCGACATCGACTAAGATTCGCCCCAATAATGCAAAAAACCGCTTGACTTTAGGACTACAATGCCATAGAATAGGGATAGAGCTTGGCATAATGGAATTGAATATCAGGGGATCTACTATGCTTTACAGCAGTCTCCAAGTCGCGTCCAGTTGGAACCCTGCGGCCAGTCCCCTGGCCGGGCCTCGAGTCCAGGCAACGCTTGAAAGGAGGATAGAATGAAAACCGTCACAGCAATTTTACTACTGATCGTGCTTGTTCCCTCTCTTGCCGTCGCTGGCAAGATCTACGGAATCATTAAGGAGGGGGGGAAACCTGTCAGGCCGGGAATAGAGGTGAAGATTACTACAATAGCTGACAAACCCAAACTCGTCTCCCAGGCGCAGACCGACAAGAGTGGTTTGTACCGTCTTTACGTTAAACGCACCGGGAAGTTCAACTTGGTAGTCAGCGATACGCTGCGTCACAAGGGAGACGATCTGTCGATCCCGGTTCGTTCGTATCGTAAATCGGTGCGATACAATCTGGTTATACAGAAAGTCAAACAAGAAAAAGGCCAGTTGGCGAGGTATATTCTGAGGAGGGAATGAGTATGGGGAATGGCGCAAATGGAGGAAAGCGAAAGGGAGACATAATCTTCAAAGTTGTGGGCAGCTTTCTGGCTGCAGCAACCGTCGCGTTCATTGGCCTGTATGGCAACCACGTTCTGGAAAAGAGGCATGCCAGAGATCTCCAAATGCGACTTTACACCGAGCTGATGAGCCAGCGGGAGCAGGCAGAGAGCTCTCTTCGTAAAGACATGTTTAAGTCGATAATCGAGACCTTCATGAAGCCGGCGACAGTCACGCTGGAAGAAAAGGTTCTGAATCTCGAACTTCTTGCATACAACTTCCACGAGTCTCTTAATCTTAAGCCCCTGTTCTTGCATCTCCAGAGACTGATGGACCGGCATCCAGAGTCCATAGCCGCAGATACCTCGGAGATTGAAGATTGCCGGAGACGGCTGGTAAAGGTGGCGCGGGAGATAACGGGCAAACAGATGTTAATCCTCAAGGGAGTTGGAAGGAGCTTCGACAGAGAAGTCGAGTTCTATGATGATGCCGGCAATCCTCAATTGCCCGTAAGGCTGGACACGGTCACGCTGGAACTCGATTCGATCCGGAGGCACTTCTGTATTGAGGTATTCGAGTTCGACTCGGCAACGGGAGAGATAGAGATTGAGGTCGAGGTTTGGGGGGATGGAGAACCTTATCTACAGGACTTCGGGGTCGGGCCCTTCGACTTCCCCATGCTTGACAATTCCCGTCTATCCGCCGACCAGCGCTTTGCTGTGGCTCTGGGCGAATTCGACGAGTCAAGCGCTCTTATTACATTAGTCTATTTCCCCGGACGCTACGCCAGCCTCAAGGAGAAGCCATACTACGATGATATCGTCAAGAGACTTCTTCCTGGCATAGTCGAAAGAAAGTAACCCTGACGCTCTTGACGCATCACATCATTTGTTCGGCGTAAACGGGAAGCGCCCCAAATGACGACCGTCTAGCCGGAACTCTGTTTCGTTTTCTCGATCAAAACCAACCACCGCAATGAGTCCATTTCAGGAGATGCGATTTTCACCACTTCCCTGATTTGAAATTGCTGGGATGTGCCCATCTCCGAAGTCTCCTTCCTGGCGCCTCTACCTTTGTATGCTACCAGCAACCCGCCGGTTTTCAAGAAGGGCATGCTCAGTGGAACGATATCCCTCAGTCGCCCTGCAGCTTTAGCTGTAACCAGATCAAAGTTCTCCTTGAAATCACCCTGGTTCGTGAGTTCCTCTGCTCGTTCGTTCTCGATGCTGACTCCCTCCAAACCCAGACTTTCGCTCAACTTCCGCAAGAATAGGGTCTTCTTGCGGATCGACTCCACCAGGGTCAGGTGAACATCTCTTCTGACAATCTTTATGGGGACGCCGGGGAATCCTGCTCCTGAGCCGAGATCAAGAAGGTCTGCATCTTTAGGGAGATCAATTGCTTTCAAAATGGAGAGGGAGTCGACGAAGTGCCTCAGGACCCGGTCCGGCCTGGCGTCTCCCTTGGAAACCAGGTGCATCCGCTGGTTCCATTCTAAGAGTAACTTCGTATAAATCGTGAACTTGTCAATCATCTCCTCCGAGAGACTTATTCCAATGGAGGAACAGATTTTTCTGAAGAGAGCGATTTGTTGGGGAGATAACATGGGAGAATGTCAGATTGTCGAAGAATGAAGATGTTTCACGTGAAACACCAAAAAACGTTCAAACTGCTGACCGCTTGGCCGCAAACTGTCTAAGATGCACCATCAGAACCGCGATGTCCCCTGGCGTGACCCCGGAGATTCGAGATGCCTGCCCCACCGAGGCCGGCTTGACCCTCTTGAATTTCTCCAGAGCTTCCCTTTTAAAACCTATTAGATCGTCATACGTGAAATCATCGGGGATGCGCATCGACTCGAGTTTCCGAGACTTCTCGATCTCCCTGATCTGCCGTCTGATGTATCCCTCGTATTTGACCTCAAGCTCAACCTGCTCGTATACTTCGCGGGGTACTTCTTTGGCCTCCCAGTCCACCTTCTGCAGGTCCTTATAGGTAATCTCCGGCATCTTCAGCATCTTCCCCAGAGACATCTTGCGGTTGTTCTCGATCTCGCCGAGAAGATGAGCGAAGGAGGATAGAGAGACATACACCCTTCTCAGCCGGGCCTTTTCCTTCTCGACTCTCTCCATCTTTTCCTGATAACGAGCATGGATATCCTCGGAGACTAAGCCGAACTTGTGCCCGTATTCCAAGAGCCTCTGATCCGCATTGTCCTCCCTTAAGATCAGCCTGTATTCGGCCCGGGAGGTGAACATGCGATAAGGTTCATCCGTTCCCTTGGTGACCAGATCGTCGATCAGCACCCCGATGTAAGCCTGGCTTCTGTTCAGTACGAAGGGTGACTCTTTTCTAATCTTCAGGACCGCGTTGATCCCTGCCATTATCCCCTGTGCTGCCGCTTCCTCATAGCCCGAAGTCCCGTTGACCTGTCCGGCGAAGTAGAGATTCTCCACCAGTTTCGTCTCCAGGGTATGCTTCAGTTGCACCGGAGGGAAATAGTCGTATTCGATGGCGTATCCGGTTCGCATCATCTGAGCCTTTTCCAGCCCGGGTACCGTTCTCAGAGCCTTCAGCTGGATGTCCTCCGGCAGGCTGGTGGCAAATCCGTTGACATAGTACTCGGCAGTGCCGATTCCTTCGGGTTCTAAAAAGAGCTGATGCCTGGGCTTCTCCCTGAACTTGACCACCTTATCTTCGATCGAAGGGCAGTACCTCGGGCCCACCCCTTTGATCCTTCCGCTGTAAAGCGGAGATCTCTCTAGGTTATTCAAGATCAACTCATGCGTTTCCGGATTGGTATAAGCCAGATAGCACAGGAGCTTGTTCTCTGGAGGGGTCTTCGTACGCAAGGAAAACGGCCTCGGATGTTCATCACCGGGCTGAGGAGTGGTCTTTGAGAAGTCGATGGTCCGTCCATCCAGACGTGGAGGTGTACCGGTCTTCAGGCGGCCTGATCGAAATCCTAACTTGACCAGATTCTCGGTAAGACCGCACGCAGGAAACTCTCCTGCTCTGCCTGCTGGGAACTGCTCTAAACCAATATGGATTAGCCCATTAAGGAACGTGCCCGGAGTAAGAACGACTGCCTGACAGATATAAGCCATTTTAGCAGCGGTGATAACTCCGTGCGCTTTTCCATCTTTGACCAGAATCTCGACAACCGCATCTTGCTTGATGAACAGATTCTTCTGGTTCTCGAGTGATTCGCGCATGGCCAACCGATATGCAGCCCTGTCGTTCTGGGTTCGGGTGGACCAGACCGCCGGACCTTTCTTCAGGTTTAGCGTTTTGATCTGGACTGCGGTTTTGTCTGCGATGAAACCGATCTCCCCGCCGAGCGCATCGATCTCCTTGACGAGTTGTCCCTTGGCCTGTCCTCCGACTGCAGGATTGCAGGACATCTGGGCAATGGTCTCCTTGTTCATGGTAAAGAGGAGAGTCTTATGCCCCATCCTGGCCGACGCCAGTGCCGCCTCACAGCCAGCATGCCCGGCCCCGACAACAATTATGTCAAATTCTTCTTCGTAAGTCAGCATATTGTTTCACGTGAAACTGGTTTTCTCTTGAGTAGACCTTTCCCTTTGTCAAGTTCACGTAGCCCCTCGTACGGGTGGCACCGGGGCGTGAAGCCTCGGCTACGCGCTGTCAAGATACTGTACGACGCTCTGGTGTCAAGGTTTTTGCAGGTTTTTCTCGATCCGCGATAACACCTCGAGCATTTCCTTAAGGAGTTGCTGTTGTGTGCGTTCCGGGGGTCTGTCTTCGAGCATCGTCGCCTCGGATTTCACCAGGCGTACCTTATGCATTACCTCTTCCTTGATTGCGTCAAAATCCTCCAATCCGACCAGCTTCCCTTCAGGCGAGGTGTTGGCGCCGTGGCCAGCAGTCTGAACGTTCAGGTGACCCAATCCAAAACGCCGCTCGAACGGCCCCTGCATTGTATTGAGATTGGTGATCTTGTGAAAGGGGATCACCTTCTTTCTCCTCCAGAAAACGCCGCCCTGCAGTCTCAGATCTTCTGAAGAAAGCTCATACTTCAAGGTCTTCAGATAAGCAGGGAGATACAACTGTGTAAGGATGAAAACCACCAACCCCAGAACACCTATCACAAAGGACCATATGTCGTAAAGATGCCTGGGGTGCTGTTTGATAACCTGAAGAAACACGACTGGCACTACGCCATAGATGGCAAACAACAGAGAATTGATGAGGGTATACATCCTCTTCAACCTCGGACTTGGCTTGAACTCCATTCGCTACCTCCTTTGCGCGTGAAATCTTGTTTCTCACGTTGGATCAGGGTACCTTTACCCTGATCCGATTGTTCGTCGGTCGAGGGTGAGGGTTCATCCTGAGGGATTTCCCTCGATCCTGAGATCTTCGGGATCGAAGGACACCCTGAAGGGCACCCTCGACCAACTGTTACAATCCTCCATACCTCTCCCAGTGCAAAACCTCAGCTAACGATTTCTTGGGCGGGGCAGGTGACCATTTGACCGGCTCACCTAATGCGATGAGCGAGAGGATCCGCTTTTCTTTGGGTACCTTCAGCAGCTCCTTGAATCTATCCTCGTGCGGGCGCATCTGGCCCTCTATCCAACAGCTTCCCCAACCTAAGTCTCTGGCTGCCAATAACATATTCTCGGTGGCCGCCGATCCGTCCTCTCTCCAGTATGCAGACGATCCCTCCACAACTACTGCAATTATGGCAGAAGTACCGTCAAAATTACCGTCCTCGAAGGTGTCGTATTTTTTCGGAGGGTGAAAGTGACTGACGATCTCATCCAGAACGGCTTTCTCAGTTATTACGACAAAACCCCACGTCTGCCTGTTCCTGGCCGAGGGGGCTAGTCGTCCGGCATTGACGATTCTCTCCAGATCGTCCTTCGGAATCTTCTTGCCGGTGAAGGTCCGTATCGTTCGTCTTGCTTGAATGGCCTCGAAGAGATCCATTGGTCTTCCTTTCACTTTCTCGCGCCTGAGCATCCGTCACTTATTATCAACCTCGCACAGCACCGCGTACGCCGGGTTCAATATTACTTTTCTGGACATAAGGGGAGCTTGTAGAGATCCCTCTCCCTAAGTGTTTTGATTTCCGCGGAGCAAAGGCTCTCAGCAAACTTTATCCGTGTGTCAGTCCGACGCACTGATGTTCAAAACCAGAGTGGCACTCTGAGTTTTCCGCCCAGCCTTTTCTCCTCAGTTCATCTCCTGAGCTGACCTTTCTCAGGCTCCGCGAACTGAAGGCAATCTGATTCACTCCGCAAGCTCACCGGTCAACCCAAGCGCAACCCCGAATCAGCGAACCCTCACCCCTATATTTAATATAGGATGAGGCTGTATAAATGTAAAGCAACTTTTCTCGGTGCGCTTAAGGCCATTGTGTCAAGCTAATTGTGTAAATTGGTGATTGGGCACATCCTGGGTTGGTTTAAGACATAAGCTATTACTCCATATATGAT
>Ga0114919_10000609_pt1 | contig 28035 bp, 16 predicted proteins | sample BlataG_FD_88682 | JGI IMG/M metagenome (GOLD analysis project Ga0114919, IMG submission 88682) | Deep subsurface microbial communities from Black Sea to uncover new lineages of life (NeLLi) - Black_00105 metaG | ecosystem: Environmental > Aquatic > Marine > Oceanic > Sediment | place: Atlantic... | reverse complement strand
GCCACTTCCAGCCGGGGTGGTTCATCGGGCTTGGCCAGCAGCTGAAACCGGATCGGCTGCTGATTGCTGATGCCGTCGGTGTCGGTGAACCTGATTTCAATCATGGCGTCGGTCGTGACGGGGCCGACCACGCCAGTCAGCCGCTGCTGGGCTGCGGATCCCCTGCCCCGCCTGGTGGCAGCGAGATCGCCGGTGCTCGGATCGGTTTCGAGGCGGGCGATGATTCGGGGGGCGGGCTTGCCCTCGGCAATCGTTTCGTCATCAGCTGTGGTGGCGTTGACCAACTCGAGCATTTCGGCCTCGACCAGTGGCTTTGATGCCGTCGCCGTCAGTGTCACGGTCGCTCCGGCAGGAACTTCGACCAGTCGGGTGGCAGGCAGTGACCGGGGGCCGCCGCCGATGTAGTCGGGTGGCGTCACTGACAGCTCAAGCTGTTTCAGCCGCGGTGGCTCAATCGCCTCGATCCGCAGGCCTCGCAGCCGGCCATCACCACCGCGGATTTCAACGGTGAGATCCTCAGTGACCGCCGGCAGCGTATGGGCATACCGCTGGCCCGCTTCGGTTAGCCCGCCCCGCGTGCCCATCCGCTGGGTTGACCAGCCACCACTGCCTCTGGTGCGTAGCTGGACCACCTGCGGCGGGGCACCGGCAGCACGGGCGGTGACCACAATTTCAACGTCGCTGCCGCGGGCGACGCGGCGGATGCCGCCCGGGAAGCCCTCGACCACGAGCGTGACCCGGCGGGGCCAGGGAGCTTCGGAAAAAAGCACCATGCGGCGGAACCAGTTCTCGCGAACCACTGGCACCAGCACCAACACCGCCAGCACCGTGCCGAGAGCGAGACTGCTCGCACCGGCCAGCCGCAGGAGCCGACGCCGGCGAAAGAGCCGCTTGAAATCGACGCGGCCTACAGTGGCGGCAGCCATTGCCGTGGTCTTGGCCAGCAGATTCTGATCGAGCGGGGCGGCCAGCGTCGACTCGCGAGGGTCAAGTTCAATCGCCGTGGAGAGGCTGTCATTGAGTTCGGGATGAGTCCGCTCGACGAGCAACGCCAGTGGACCGTCCCCCAACCGAGTCTGAAGCCGGTCAATTAGCTGCCGCGAGACGATCACCCCCAGCCAGGTTGCCAGCCCTCCCATCGCCAGCATCCGTACGCCGGCTGGTGGCTCGATCAGCCAGTCAAGCAGCAAGGTCGCCCAGAACCAGCCGGTCGTCGCCAACGCCACGAGCGAGACCGCTTCAAACCAGATCCAGCGACGGGCCCGTCGCCGCACCCGCTCGAGGAACCTGCGCAGCTTGGAGATGTCGGCTGAGCGGGGGCCGGCTGCTGGCGGGCTGTCGGGTGGTGCTGGGGTGGCGATCATGGCAGCAAGGCGTGGGCAATCAACGCGAATAATCAGGCGAGTTTGGCGAGCCGGCGAAGCACCCACTCGAGGCAGAGCAGGCCGATGCCGGTCGCCAGGAGCAGAGTGTTGAGCAATCGTTTGAAGTCGGTGTCACCCGCCCCTCGCTCATACTCCTTCCGGGAACGGTCGGGCAGCAGTTCAGCCAGCCGGGTGGGGTCCCCGCCAGTCCAGGCGGCATCGGTGAGGAAGCGGGTTGAACCACCAGTGGCGGTGGCCAGTTGTTCGAGCACGGCCCGCTGCAGTTGCGGCCGGGCCAGCTCCCGATCGGGGAGGGTCGCCTGGATTCGCCGTACGCTACGGTCGTCCTCGTTGCCATCGATGGTGAGCACGAGCCGCCAGCTTCCCTCACTGGAAAGCACGAAGCTGCCCCGGCGATCGTCGGGGCGAACCGGGTCATCCTCGAGGGGCACCCGCAGCCGCTGCCCTTCCGGCCCGATCGCCTCAAGGTCGGTTCGGCGGTCGGCACTGCCTGGCAGCACCCGTACCACCACCGTTTCACCAACCGGGTATCGGTCCCGTTCAAGCAGCAGCCGTCCCCGGCTTGATCCCCGCAGGAGCCGGCCCTGAGCGACATGCCGCACCAGTTGGGTGGTCAGCCGCTCATGGGCGGCCGGTTCGACTCCCCGCAGCCGCCAGAGCTCACTGCTGCCGCAATAAAAGACGGTGCCCGAGCCATAAAGCTGACCCGCCAGGTAGATCGGTCCGTCGCTGCTCCGGCCGATGCCGTCGGGGCTGGCAAGCCGGGCATAGACGGTCGCCCCCGGCTTGGCGGCTGCAGTGTCAAAACAGGAATAGGCGCCGGGAAACTCACTCCAGACCGTCTGGCTGGCGATCCGATTGGCAGCCAGCCAGAGAAACTCAGCATCCTCGCCGTCGGGGCTGAACCGGAGTGGCCGGGCGGCTTCCGACACTGCCTGCGGAGTAAGCAGCAGCCGTTCGCCCCGGCGGAGTTCGACCGGATGCAGCGTGCGAATCGCGTCGAGCTGTGGATCGGCCAGCCAGCTTTCCATGAAGACGCCGCCAGCCAGCAGCAGCAGCCCGCCAGAATCACGGGACACCCACCGTTCCAGCCGGGCGACGGCAGCCGGTTCGAGCTGACGCCAGTCATAGTCGATGACCACGACCACGTCATAGGCATCGAGGGCCTCGGCCGACTCGGGGAAGCTCTCGAGGATGGTGCGGGCATCCTGCGATAGCCCCGGCCGGGCCGAGCCCAGCAGCACATCGACGGCGATGCTGGGGTCGCGTTTGAGCACGTTCCGCAAAAACTGATACTCACGGCCAGGCCCGCCAGCTAGCAGCAGCACTTGGGTCGCGGTCTCCACGACCTCGATGTCGGTCGCCTCAAGGTTGTCGCCCGCTCTGCTGTCGTCGGCTGGCGGCACCACCCGAATCGCCAGCACTCGGCTACCCGGCTGATCGAGTCCATCGAGATCGAACCGGACCGCTAGCAGTTCTCCGTCGGCGGCCAGCCGAACCTCAGTGGTATCGATCACCCGGCCCGTCGGCCCGTCGCCCCCGGCAGCTGCCCCCGCGTCGGTTTCCAGCAGTTCGACCCGGGCGGTCCGCCCCTCCAGCCCTTGAGCCTGCAGATAGCCCGTGATACTGAAGCGGTCGCCCGGAAAGACCCTCGCTGGCGCCAGCAGGTCGGCCACCCGCACATTGGCCGGGAGTTGGTCCGAGCCGAGGCCGATGCTGTGGACCGCGACGGTAGCCTCAGCCAGCCGGGCGGCTGCCCGCAGCGGTTCGCTGCCGGCGTTACTGCCGCCGTCGGAAAGCAGGATGACACCGGCGAGTGAGTCAGCCGGTTCACCGCGAAGGGTCTCGAACAGCGCGTCGCCGAGGCGGGTCTCCGACCCCTGCGCGGTGAGGCCGGCCTGCCAATCAGGCTTCGCTGGTTGCCCAGCCGAGTTGTCTGCTGCTGGTGCGACCGGAGCGGTGTTGGCTTCGTCCGCCGAAGTCGGCAACACGGCCAGTGGCTCGGCCCGGTCGGCGAAGGACCAGATGGCCACCTCATGCCGTTGCCGCAGCGCGTTGAGCAGGCCGTCGGTTGTGAGCACCGCAGCGGCGGCTTCGGCGCGGCTGGCCGGCTTGTCGGCGGTGGCTGCCAGGGTCATGCTGGCGCTCGAGTCAACCAGCACCGCCACTCGGGAAGGAAAGCTGATTTCGTGCTCGGCAGTCCGCCGAAGGTCAAGCAGGGCCAGCAGCAAGATGCTCCAGGCGGCCACCCGCAGCACTGCCAGCGGCACTCCCTGCCACCGCAGCAGCCCGGCAGCATCGTGGTGATACGCCCAGAGCACGATCGCCAGCACCAAGCCGACCCCGAGCACCAGAGCCGGCATCTGCCACCATTCGGTGAAGCCGTCGATCAGCCCGCTCGAAATCCGATAGGCAACCCGCTCGGCGGCAGCAATCGGCAGCGTCAGGATGGCCTCAGGTGACATGTTCATTGGCACAGCAAAAACGAAGGGATGGCTCAGACGCGGCGGCGGACTGGATGGTAGCTGACCAGATAGCCCAGCAGTTGTTCACTAAGCAGGATGACCAGTAGCAGTACCAGCAGTGGTCGCACCAGCAAACTGCCACCGCGACTGGTGCCGTCGGGCTCGAGTTGGTCGGCCCGCTCGTATCGGTAGGGCACACCGGCCATCAGCCGGGCCAATTGGGGTTGGGTGATTCGCTGGAGGGCTGACTCGGCCGGATTGACGTTGAAGGCCGCAACCTGTTCCAACGGTTCGCCGGCAACAGTCTGCCAGCGGGCTGTGTAGCCTCCCGGAGTGGCGGTGTCGGTCAGCTGCGCCTGGAGGCCACCGGTGGCCGTGATTTCTGCGGTCTGCCGCACCAGCAGGCCATCGGGTGGCAGCAGAAACTCGACATCGATTCGGTCGACTCCCGGAGTCAGCGACAACGCCAGCGGTTCGCCGACCAGCAGGTTTTCCCGTCGTCGCCGTAGTCGGGCAAGCTGGCCCTCCAATTCGAGCATCACGACAACCCAGCTGGGGTTGTTTCGCGCCCAACTGTTCCAGGTCGGCGCGGCGGTGGTCAGGACCACCACTGCCAGGCCTTTACCAAAGGGCTTTTCGATAGCCAGCGGGGCCTGGTTTCGCAGCGACAGCAGCCGTCGCAGCCCGCTGTCGGACGGTGGCTGATAGCTGCGCTGGATGGCCATGTAGCGGTCGATCCGCACTGCGTCGAGGAAGGGATTACGACGGCCCCGCAAGATGGCGACCACCGGATGGTCCTCAGCCACGACGTCGGGGGCATCGGGATTACGCGGATCGGTCAGGAGGTCGACGGCGTCGGCCAGCGGTGCCGGGAAGATGCCGCTGCCATCGCGGAAGAGCGTCTGGTTGACCAATTCCGGCTGGGTGGCCGGACCGGTGAAGAAGACCACCCCGCCACCACGGCGGGCATAGTTCTCAAGGGGCTCGATTTCGGTGGCATCAAGCCGCGGAACATCGACCAGCCAGACCGAGTCAAACCGGTCGAGTTCGAGGGTCGCCAGCGCCCGGGGGGGCTCGATCCTCGGTCGCAGGCCAGTCGCGGCCGCTGCACCGGGATCAAGCGCAGTGGCAAGATAAAACGCATCTCCTACCGAGCTGTCCGCAGTAGGGGCGGCGGCGATGATCAATACATCGGCCTCGTTGACGACCTCGACCGCCGCCGTGCGGCGATTGTCAGCCGCCAGCCGATCGGCGGGCAGTTCCACTTCAACAAAGTGACCACCGGCGGCGGGGAACCGCGACTCAAACCGGGCAACTGCGGTGTCACCGGGCAGAATCTGGTCGAGCTGAACGCCGGGCCGTTCAGCCTCATCCTCACGGATCACCAGCGGGATGTCCCGCACTGGCTCGGGCCCGAGGTTGCGGACGGTGACCTCCCAGGGCAGCAGCACGTCGCTGGCCGGCACCCCGCCGACCATCTCAAGCTGCTCGATCGTCAGGTTAGGCCGTGGCGACGGATCAGTTGTTGCGGCTGGCTCGTCCGCCTCGGCCGCTGCATCGACAAGATGAATGTCGATGCCGACCGCTGCCAGCGGTTCGAAGGCCGCCACGGTGTCTTCGGCTGTCAGCCAGTCGCGGCTGCGGAGGTCGGTGACCAGCCAGATAGCGCCGCCGCCGTCGTGGCCGGCAAAGACTGCCGCAGCGGCGCGGACCGCGGCCGTTGGACCGGTGGCGAATGCCGAGAGCCGACAGTCGCCGACAGCCCGCCGCAGCCTGGCAAGATTCTGCGGAGTGACCAACTCGCCACGCAGGTCGAACAGCTGTGAGGGTTCGGTGGCTGTCGCGGCTTCAGGTGGCTGACCAGCAGACTCTGTCGTTGTCGGGCCGTCGTCTGGTGCAGTGTTGTTATCAGCTGCCGCTAACCGCGAGAAACGGCCGAGAGAAAGCTCGTGTCGGCCGGGGGTGGCAGCCAGCTCCTCCAGCAGCCGCTCGACCATGCGGCGGCCCCGGCCAAAGGCGGTGGTCTCGCCGCCAGCGGCTGTATCGGCAAAAGTTTCACCCATCGAAAAGCTATCGTCGAGCAGCACGACATGGATGGTGCGGCGGCCCCCGAGCAGGCTGGTCAGAGCACTGGTCCAACGCGGCTGTGCCAGCAGCGCGACCAGTCCGGCGATGGCGAGGATTCGTAGCAAGAGCAGTAGGAACTGCTTGAGCAGAATCCGTGTCCGGTACTTTCGCTGGCTAGCCAGGAGAAACTCCATTGCCGCCCAGTCGACCACCCGATGTCGCAGCAGGTTGATCAGATGGATCACCACCGGTGCCGCAGCGAGCGGAAGCCCCCACCAGAGCAATGATGTGAAGTCGAAGGTTGGCATTGAAAATTGTTTGGGTAGCTTCGAAACACGCCAATCGGCTTGGCTGCAGAATGGCGGTGTCAGCTCCTGACCCGGGAGCGGCGGGCAAGGAAGTTCACCAGGGCCGCGTCGACCGGCTGACCGGTTCGCACCAACTGATAATCGCAGCGGGCTGCTGCTGCCCGGCCCCGGACATCGGAGAGGAAGGCCTCGACTGCCTCGAGGTAACCGGCCCGCAGGGCCCGCGGATTGCAGGTGAGCTCTTCGGGTAGTTCAAGCCCCTCAAACCGGGTTGGCCCGTCAAAGGGAAAGTCGAGTTCGTCGTCATCGAGCACGTGGAAGATGGCAAGGTCGTGCCCCCGTTGTCGCAAGAGTTGCAGTCCCTTCGCCAGCTCGTTTCGATCACCGAAAAGATCAGAGAAGATCACCACCAAACCCCGCCGAGGAAGCGTTTCGCCGAGGCTGCGAAAGACGCTGCGGAAGTCCGAGGGTTGCTGCTGCCGGGGCTGTTCGAGGCAGCCGACAACGCTGCCAAGGTGGCTGCGGCTAGTGCGGGCCGGCACGCTTGTCCGCACCCGATCGTCAAAGACGTTGCAGCCAACGGCATCCCCCTGCGATAGCGCCAGCCACCCGAGGCTGGCTGCCAGGGTTGCGGCATAGTCGAACTTTGTCAGCCCTGGTGCCTGAGCGAACCGCGGCGGCCGATAGTCCATGCTGGCCGAACCATCCACCAGCAGGAACAGCCGCAGGCTGGTCTCATCCTCAAACTCCTTGATATAGAGCCGATCCTGCCGGCCCCAGACCTTCCAGTCGACCCGCCGGAGATCATCACCGGGGGTGTACTCGCGATGCTGGAGAAACTCGACCGAGTTTCCCTTGTAGGGGCTCTTGTGCATCCCGGCGAGCACGCCATCGACGACGGTTCGGGCCCGCAGTTCCAGCCGGCCGATCCGGGCGAGCGCCTCAGGAGGCAAATATCGTTTGGAAGCGGGGGTCACGCGTTAATTCGTCCTCGCGGGCGGGGGTCGACTCGATCAGGCGGTCGATGATGGAGTCGGGCGTGACCCCTTCACTCTCGGCGGCAAAGCCGACCACGATCCGGTGCCGCAGCACCGGGGCCGCCAATGCCTGCACGTCTTCGACGGTGACATGCGAGCGGCCCTCCAGCAGGGCCCGGGCTTTGCAGCCGAGAATCAAAAACTGCACCGCTCGCGGTCCTGCCCCCCAGGCCAGTTGGTCGGACACGAACTCGGGCACCCCCTGCTCACCCACGCGGGTCTGTCGGACCAGGGCGAGCGCATACCGGGCGATGTGGTCGCTCAGCGGGACCTCGCGGACGCGTCGCTGCAGGCCGATAATCTCGGCAGCCGAGAGGACGGGCTCAATTTCAGCCACGTTGGTGCCGGTGGTCCGGCGGGCGATTTCGAACTCTTCTTCGAATGAAGGGTAGCGGACAAAGACTTTAAACATGAACCGGTCCTGCTGGGCTTCCGGCAACGGATAGGTGCCCTCTTGCTCGATCGGATTCTGCGTCGCCAGCACGAAGAAGGGGTCGGCCAACTGATGCCGCGTGTTGCCCACGCTGATCTGTCGCTCCTGCATTGCCTCGAGCAGGGCAGACTGGGTTTTCGGCGGCGTGCGGTTGATTTCGTCGGCCAGCACTACGTTGGCAAAGAGTGGGCCCTGCAGAAATCGCAGCTGTCGGCCGCCGCTACTGCGATCCTCTTCAAGCACCTCGGTGCCGACGATGTCGGCCGGCATCAGGTCGGGAGTGAATTGGATCCGGCTGAAGGAAAGGTCGAGGCTGCGGGCCAAAGTGCTGATGAGCAGCGTCTTGGCGAGCCCCGGCACACCTTCCAGCAGGCAGTGTCCGCGGGAGAAGAGCGAGATCAGCAACTCATCGATCACCTGTTGCTGGCCAACAATGACCCGCGACAGCTGGGCGACGATCCGCTCATGGGCCTCATGCAGCCGGTCAATCGTGGCGGAGGATGGTACGGCGGACGACATGCAGGGCTCCGATCGCGGAAACACGGAATCGGGAGCAGCAGACGGCTGAATCCCGAATGCCCGAGCATACTGCCAGCGGCTTATTCCAGCCAGCTACCGCTGGTAGATCGGCAGCATTCCGCCGTCAAGCTGGAGGATCGTCAGGTTGGTGGCGGTCGTGTAGACCGGCCCGATATAGCCCTGAGGCCAAAACACCCCGGACGGCTCCTTCGTCGCCTCGGCCACCAGCCGTTTTTCAATCTGCCGGCGGTAGTTTGACCACTTTTCACCCCCCTCTCGGTACATCACCTGGGCATAGTAAAAGTGGGCGTAGTGCCAGTGGCCGAAGCCGGTGTTGGCAATGTTGCCAAGGTGCTTTTCGGCATAGTCGAGCATTCGTGGCACGTGGGTGTCGTCATATTCCCCGGCGTTGAAGAGGCAGGCAATCGCCGCCGCTGAGATCGCCGGCCGGCCGCCTCCCCCCTTTGAACTGTACTGCACGCCGCCGTCTGGCATGGTGCACTTGTGAATGTAGGCGATGGCCCGGTCGATAATTTCCCGCGGCACGGGAATGCCGGCATTGCGACAGCCTCGGAGGCCCTGCACCTGAGTGATGGTGGTCGAGCCTTCATCGAAGTTGTTGCCGTCCTTTGCGCTGACATAACCCCACCCGCCGTCGGTGGTCTGGGCCCGGCCAGAGAACTCAACGGCCTTTTCGAGGACCCGAATCAGCTCCTGCCGACGCCGGGCATCCTCCTCTTCACCGAGCACCTGTGAGAGGAAGAGCATTGAGAAGCCGTGGCCATAGGTGTAGCGGTCGTCGGTCTTGGGGTCGCCGATCAGGCCGTTGGGCCGCGACCGGCCGATGAGATAGTCGACTGCCTTGGCAATGGCGTCGGCATAGCGGCCTTGAGTGGGTGTTGAGCCTTCCAGCAGCAACGCGGTACCGGCGAGCGCGGTCATTGCGGTTGGGTAGCGGCCTTCGTTGGCGGCCCAACTTCCCCGTCGCGACTGGGTTGCCACCAGCCAGTCCAGGCCGCCCGTGATGGCCTCATCGACTTCCACTGCTGCGCCGCGGCCGACGGCCGGAGGCAGGAGCGTGCCCGTGAGTGCCAAGGCCGCCCCAGTCATCAACCACCACCGGCGGCTGCGGGCACGCCAACCTGTTCTTCGGCCACGATTGCGACACTGCATGGTGGGTCTCAGTTGGGGAACAGCAGGGCTCGTTCGATCCAGTATTTCAACTCGCTCAAAATGTCAGTGTAGACCAGTGGCTTGTCTTCGGCGCGGAAGGGCTGTGGTTGTTTCGCCGGCAGGCCGGTGAACTGCAGAACGATCTCTCGGCCACCGGCGCCGCCCCGCTGCCGTGACTCGATCTGCAACCTGACTTTCCCAGTGGCTGGCTCGCCTGTGATCCGCAGTTCTGCGGTAGCAGCAGCGTGCCGGGGTTCGATCAGGATACGGTCGTCCAGGTGCAGGAGCCCGCCGGTTCGCTTGTCAAGGCAGAGCAGGCTGTGCCGAGGCTGATCCGGCACCTGCCGTGAGTCCCGGTTCATCTGCAGTTGGCGGGCGAAGACAAGAACCGGCAGGCCGGCCGGCTGGCCTGCATGCAAAATGTGCCGTTGAATCGACGCTGGCCGCGTCCAAAGCATGTCACCTGTGACTCGATCAACGGCATAGAGCAGACTAGTCTCGACAATGTTGCCGAAACGATTGACTCCGAAGCGACTGACCGCTCGGATGCCCTCGAAGCGGTCCCGCTCGTCCGGCGTCTCAGTTCGTCCCGCCAGGATCAGGTAACGGTCTTCCCAAGGCAGCACCCGCACCTCGGTCAAGCCAGCGGGCAGTTCGGGCAATTCGCTGGCAAAGATGGTGCGGCCGGCAATCACGTCGATCGCCGTCATTTGGCCGTCGGAACTAATCGCAAAGAACACGCCGGAGGGATCAGCGTAGCCGCGGGCGTTGGACTTGCACTTGCCGGCTTCGGTGCGATTGAGGCTGAGCACATCGAGTGAAGTCAAGCCAATATCATCACTGGCAGGTGATTCCTCACCAGTTCCAAGAATGAGAAGTCGGCGGCCTGCGACGGCGAGCCGCTCGTCCTGTGGGGGGAGGTCGTGCCTGGCTAGCAGATGACCATCAGCAGTCGACAACAGCAAAGAATCCTTGCCATCCGGTCCGGCCACGCAGACGACGACGTCATCGCCGAACGCCTCCGCCCGGTCAGGCAACTGCCGTCGCTGCCAGAGCAGCCGACCGGTTCGGAGATCACGGAGTTCCAGCGTGTGGTCGTAAATGATTGGAACGCCGGTGAGCCGGGGGAGTCCCGTTCGGAAAAACGGGGTTCGCTGCACCTGCCGGTGGTGTGGTTGGCCCTGCTGCATGCCCAGGGGGCGTACCCCCAGTTGTCGCACCAGCCGGTCCTGCGGCGATTCGCCCTGCAATATCTGCTGAGTGTTCACCGCGTCCGCGTAAGGGTTCCGCACAATCCAGAGCAGTCGATGCTCGACAGCGTCAGAGTCACTGATCTCGAAAACAGCCAGTTCGTCGGTTGTGGTGAGTAGCAGGATTCGGCCGATCAGTGTCGCTTGGCTGACTTGGGACCGAGTGATTCGCGAGATCTGTTGTCGCCAGGCGGAGCCGGCGGCATCGCCGGTCAGCGGGATACCACCTCCGATCGGCCGGCCGAAGCGATCTTTGAGCAGCAGATTGCTGCCGTCTGTTTCCAGTGACGCCTCAGGAAAGGAGGAGCTGGCAGTATGAATCAGCGGGATTGCCAGGTGATTCCGGAGGATCTCGGCGGTCTCGCGCTGCGGGTCATCGGTCACGGTGACCTCACCAACCGGCCAGGCGGTGGCGACCGCTGTCGCTGCGGTGGGTGGTACGAGGCGATCGAGAGGCTGATCCTCGCGGAGTACCAGTAGTTCGAGTTCCAGTTGAAGATCTCGGCGGGCCATGCCAACCGCCGCGTCGGCCTCTTGCTGCACTGCTCCAGCCAACAGGCTTCGAGCCGGAGTGGCGGCCGGGTGGTCCCCGAACCGTTCCAGCACGAGTTCAGCCGCCGCGATGCGCTGAGGTAACGAGTCGATCGCGGCTGCTGCCTCGACCGCGGCCTCAACTGTGGCAGTGATCTGAGCAGAGACGACACCGGTCCGGCTGCCAGACGGCTCTGCGGCCGCTCCGGCATCAACGAGTCGCTTGAGCTGTCGCTGGAACCAGCGATTAGCCGACAGCATCAGCTGCTCATCGTGAGGGTCGGCGATCAGTTGTGATCCGGCATCATCGCGCGGGCCCGCAGCCGGCAGCGTCAAAAGCTGCTGGCAGACCTGCCAGCCACTGGCGGCATCGCCGGCAGCCAAAAAGCCAGCGACAGCCTGTCGCAGAATGTCTGCGGCATCCTCGAGCGACTCGGCCGCAGCGGCCCCTTCCTGCCAGCGGGAAGAGGCGGCTGCAAAATCGTGCCTGAGGGCGAAGCGGATTGCCCGGCTGACAACTGCCGGTGCGGGCCGGAGGCCGTCCGCACCGTGGGCCCGGCGGATGTCGTTGAGTCCCGTTGCCGTTTCGCCAGTTGCGAGCCGCAGTTCGCCCCGCCAGCCGACGGCCCAAGGATCTTCCGGGTTCGCGGCGATGGCCGTTTCGACTGCTCGCTTGAGCGGCACGGTCTGATGGAAAACATCGAGCGAGTCGACACCCTGCGAGATGATTTCGCCACGATGGGCAACGAGGTTGCCCGGCAGACTCTCGCCCCGACCGAGTGATGTGTCAATCAATTCTCCATCGGCGAGGTCGATCTCGGCAACCGCTGGCGTCGTCAACGGCACGAACAACCTCGTGTCGGTGATCAGTGGTCGGCCGCAGACCTGCTGGTCGGCGAAACGGGTCGGCTGCTCCCACCGCTCCTGACCATCATCAAGTGAAACCGCCGTGACCTGCTGCTGCCCTACGAGAATCACGCTGCGGTCCACGATGCCAGCAACCAGAAGGTGCTCATCCCGTGGGCGTTCCCAGATGCTTTCGCCTGTTCGCAGGTTCACGCAGTGCAGTGTGTCTGAGCCAAATGGCGTCAGCAGTACCCGGTCTCCAGTCACCGTGGGGAGTGTGTCAAGCCAGCGGCTGAGAGGCTGGTTGCCATCGCCGTCAGTCCGGATTCGCACGCCAGCGAGTCCTCCCGCCACGACCCGCATTTTCAGCTGGATACCGTTGGCCAGCCGGCGGATATCAGCCGGCTTGGGTACGGCAAAGCGGTAGGCCCACCGTAGCGTCCGGGCCGCGAGGTCAACGGCGATCACCGCGCCTGCCCCGGTCGGGCAGATCAGGATGCCACCGGCAAATGTCGGTGAAAGTCCTGCCTGTCGGCGGTCTCCACGGTTCTCGATGTCGTGGTCGATATCGACATCGGCAAGTGGCTGGGACCAGAGGGTTTCACCGCTATCAGCCGCCAGCACGTCGAGCCTGATCTGCTGGCGGGCCTCGACCAGTACATACAAGTTGCCACCGATTGGGAGCGGACTGCCGAGATACCAGCAGCCAGTTGGCTGATCCTCAACCCCGGGCAGTCGCCACCGCTGCTGGCCGCTGGCGATGTCATAGGCGACAAGATGGTTGCTTGCCGCCAGCTTGGGGGTTGGACGGTTGAACTGCCGCAGCCGATTGCGGGCAACTCCTGATTGGCTGATGTGCGGGGCAGATTCGACGGCGAAGACCAGCCTGCCGTCACTGGCAAGCGTGGCAGCAGTCGCGTCAGTGAACAGTTCGTCAAGCGGGTGAGGCAGTTCCTCCCGCCCCTGGCGGCCGTCGCCATCGACCAATGCTGATTCAGCCAGACGGCTTTGCATCCAGACCCGTTTTCCTGATTTGAAGTCGACTGCGACGAGGCCCGCCCGGGACTGAGACACGATGAGACCATTGACCGCGAGTGGACCACCTGCAGGCAGGATTGGAAGTCCCTGATCCCGCAGGAGCTGTCGCCTGGTTTCCACCAGCCGTGACTCTTCGGGGTGAAGGGTGAGCGGCACCCGATAACGGGGCACTAGCAGCGGTCGGTCGCAGCGACAGACGGGATTCCGGTTGGGGCCACCCCGATCGACCTGCCAATTCTGAGAGTCTTCTTTGGGCAGGCCATTTTCTCCTCGGACTGCTGCCGTGAGCCGTTGCGTCAACAGTCTGCGGTCGAGTCCGCCGCCCAGTCGTAACTGCTCACCACCCAGCCGAATCTCTGCCGGGAGATCGGCTGCCCCGGGGGCCGCACCTGTTGAATTCCCGGCGGCTGCCAGTCGGGCTGCCGCGCGGATCATGTCGACGGCCGCACGGACTGTTCCGGGCAGGTCAGCGAGCTGATCGCCGGAAAGCCGATCCAGCCAGGCTGCCGCGGCCAGAGGCTGGCCAGCCTCAAGGAAGGCGGTAGCGATCACGATTGCCGCGCGGCTGCCAGCCGGTGTGTGGAACCAGCGGCGGGCAACGGTCACGATTCGTGCGGTGTCGTTGGCGGCAATTCCTTCATTCAGCGCACGTTCAGCCCGGCTGCGGAATTGCAGCAGGTAGGCCTCCTTGCCAGCAGGCGGCAGGCTGCCGATCAGTTCGGTTACCCGGGTTTTCATGCTGCGACTTGTCTGTCCGTCCGTGAAGCCTTCGTCAAGGAAGACGTCTTCGTCAGCCGCAAGCATCTCATCGAGGAGCGTGGTGGCATCGGCGAACCGTTGCGCATCGATCAGCCTGTTTGCCTGATCGAACTGCCGCTCCCGCAGCCGGTCCGTCGGCAAGGCAACGCCGCTGGTGGCCATCTCTTCGTCAGGCTCGTCGGCGTCCTGGGCTGCTGCCTGGCGAATCGACCAGCCCACAGGATCGTTAAGCAGGAAGAATCCGGGGACGAACGCAGCCGCCACCAACAGGAGAACAGTCAGAAAAGAGCGTTCAATGCCAGGTTTTTTTTCTGTCGGGGTCGCATCGCCGTCGGTCATGGCAAGGCCCTTCGCGTCTGAAGGCGGGTCATTCAAGGCAGGTCGGCCACCGCCTTGCCACCTCTCTTATTTTTACCGCCTGGGCTTGGAATTGTCTCTTGGCGGGGACCTGCTGTGGTCAGTTACCAACCGGTAATTGCACCCTGTCCGAATAATGCGGGATTCCCGGGGGACCGCCGCCATACCCCCCGAAAGAAGTGTTTCTTGGTGGTCGGCGACTGGCTGACGTCGGGTTTCGTGGTGCCTTCAGGCTGGAAAAATGGGTTTTTTCGCTTGCAATTCTCGAATCTCGGCATCTAATCAGCGACGCAAGCGACCTGCTTGAGGTCGGGCTCCGAAATGCGGTCGGGGTAAATGCCGCACACTTTACTGCTCTGCTGTTGGGAGGAATGAACGATATGGCGAAGAAGACCGGAAGTAAGCCGTTGACGAAGACTGAGATCATGCGGGCGATCTCCGAGACGACCGGCCTGGCGAAGAAGGACGTCGTGGCGGTGATTGAGTCGTTGACCGATGAGATTGCCAAGGCGTTGAACGCGAAAGGGATCGGCGTTTTTTCAATCCCGGGCCTGGTCAAGATTGAGCGGCGGACCGTGCCTGCTCGTCCGGCCCAGAAGAACGTCAAGAATCCGTTTACCGGAGAACTGCAGGATCGCCCGGCAAAGCCTGCCAGCGTGAAGGTCCGCGTACGGGCCCTGAAGAACCTTAAGGCGATGGCCGAAGGCTGAGGCTTTCGGACATTCAGTCGCTGAAAACGACACGGGCGGCATCCTCGCGAGGATGCCGCCCGTTTTTTTGGATCTTGCTGGCGGCCTGCCGTAGCCCAAGGCGTCGGTTCCGTCTTACAACCGGAATTGGCCGCCCATTAAGCGGAGTGGACAGGGCCGGGATCGAACCGGCGACACACGGATTTTCAGTCCGTTGCTCTACCAACTGAGCTACCTGTCCGGACGACGCAGCAACCTCGAAGGGCGACAGGACGTCACAAGCCCCTATTCCTAGACCCAGGTGTGGTTCCTGTCAACGACTGCCCGTGTGCTGCGCCCGGGAGAGGCGGTCGGCGATGGCCGCCCAGGCCTGATCCGTCGGCACGGCATCGGCTACCAGCCGGTCAAGCTCGCGGTGGTCGAGCGCATGAAGGCTGGCATAGAGCATCCGACCGTAGGCCGCCGGATCGTTCGGCATCGGCACCACCAGGAGGGCCGGCGAGGCCGCCAGGCGGCGCACCGTGGCATCGTCAGGTGACCGGCAGAGCCAGCCGATCCGTTCACCCGCCGCCAATCGGTCGCTCACTCGTTCCACGGCAGCGTCCGCCGCGAGCAGTTCAAGCGGTGTCTGTGGTGCATAGTGCCGACGCTGCTGGCCGGGGCTGCGGGCTGCCCTATCGGCCTCCTGCGGAGTCCCGTCGGTTTCCCCTGCTGGCCCGCCTGATTCCGGCAGCGTGGCTGGGGCCACCTCGGCCCCAAGTGCCACGGCCAACTGCTCAGCCGAGAGGGGGCCCGGCCGCAGAATGAGGGGCGGGACCACGGTACAGTCGAGGACTGTCGACTCCAGACCGTGCTCGCAGGAACCTGCATCGATGATCAGGCTGACACGATTGCCGAGACCCTCAAGCACATGCTGGGCCGTTGTCGGAGAAATGGCCTCTGAGCGATTGGCACTCGGTGCTGCCAGTGGGCACCCGGCCTGCTCGATCAGCCGACGAGTCAGCTGGTGTGCCGGACACCGAAGGGCGACGGTCGGCCCACCAGCGGTGACGATGTCGGGAATCTCGGGCGACTTATTCACCACGACGGTCAAAGGGCCCGGCCAGCAGGCTGCTGTGGCCCGCTCAGCTGCCTCGGGCCAGTCAGCGGCAAGTCGGCGGGCCATCGCCGTGTCGGAAACATGGACGATCAGCGGGTTGCTGGGCGGCCGTCCCTTGGCCCGAAAGATCAACGCCACCGCGTCCGGGTCGAGGGCGTTGGCCGCCAGTCCGTAGACTGTTTCGGTCGGAATCGCCACTAGTCGGCCGCTGGCGAGCAACTCGGCGGCGGTGGCGATCGCAGCAGCGGTGGCCGCTGAGGGGTGGGCTGCCTCCGCCGGCCAGTCAACTCGGGCCAGCATTGGCAGCGAGGGGCGATTGACGGGAACGGGGGACATCGGCGGGCCGGTTGCAGGAGAGGGAAGATACAAGCATCATGGCACCTTCTATCCAGCACGCAACAGCTGGCCGAATTCCCGGCCGGCCGCCGGTCCACAGGAGTTGACTTCCGTGAGCAGCACTTCCCCTACTCCACTAATCGGCGTGGTCATGGGCAGCCAGTCAGATTGGAAGACGCTTGAGCGGGCCGCGACGGTGCTGACGGATCTCGGTGTGCCGCACGAGTGCGAAATCGTCTCAGCCCACCGCACTCCCGACAAACTTACGAACTATGCTCGTGCTGCTGCGACCCGGGGTCTGCGGGTAATCATTGCCGGGGCCGGCGGGGCCGCCCATCTGCCTGGGATGCTTGCAGCCCAGACCCATCTGCCGGTGCTCGGCGTACCGGTTGAGTCGGCGGTGCTGCGGGGCGTCGACTCGCTGCTGTCGATTGTCCAGATGCCGGCCGGCGTGCCCGTCGGGACGCTGGCTATCGGTGCTGCCGGGGCGACCAATGCCGCATTGCTTGCGGTTGCGATTCTGGCCACCAGCGATGAGTCCCTGCAGCAGCGGCTGATCGACTTTCGGACCGCCCAGACCGACAGAGTGCTCGGCGACCGGCTGCCGCCAGCAGGCCCGGCTTGATTGGATCGGCTTGTCTTCGGAGCGATGCCCATGGACCCCCTGCCCGACCTGCCCCCACCGATTCTGCCCGGGGCTACCCTGGGCGTGCTTGGGGGCGGCCAACTGGGGGCAATGTTCGCCATCACGGCGCGGCGGATGGGCTACCGCGTGGCGGTCATCAGTGACGTGGCTGACTGCCCGGCCGCCCGGCATGCCGACCGGCTGCATGTTGGCGGCTATGACGACCTGGAGTTTCTGGCCGAGGCAGCGGCGGGGCTGGCGGTGGTGACCTTTGAGTTTGAAAACGTGCCGGCGGCTGCCGGGGAAGCACTGGCCGCCAGCCTGCCCGTTCGGCCGCATCCCCAGGTCCTCTTCCTAACGCAGGACCGTGGCCGGGAGAAGGCCTTTCTGGTCGAGCAGGGCATTCCCTGCGGCGACCATCGGCTGGTCCATACGGCGGCTGAACTGGCAGCGGCGGTCGAGGTAATTGGCCTGCCGGCGGTGCTGAAGACCGCCGCCTTCGGTTATGACGGCAAGGGGCAGCAGGTGCTGCGGCGGGCGGACGATGCGGCGACCGCCTGGAATACTCTTGGCGGCCGGGCCTGTGTGCTGGAAGCCTGGGTCGATTACGCCTGCGAACTGTCGGTGGTGGCCGCCCGCGGGCTCGACGGCGGCGTGGTCGCCTTCCCCGCCTTCCGTAACGATCATGCCCAGCAGATTCTCGACGTCAGTTCCTGCCCTGCGGAGGTGCCCCCCGAGACAGCCGGCGAGGCAGAGCATCTTGCCGCGACGGTGCTCTCTGAATTGGGAGTGGTCGGGGTCGCCTGCGTCGAGTTCTTCCTCGCCCGCGACGGGCGGTTGCTGGTCAACGAGATTGCCCCGCGGACCCACAACTCGGGTCACCTTACTATCGAGGCCTGCTGCACCAGCCAGTTTGAGCAGCAGGTGCGGGCCATCTGCGGCCTGCCCCTGGGATCGCCCGACCTGTCGGCATCAGCCGCAATGGCCAACTTGCTGGGAGACTGCTGGACCGACGGCGAGCCCGACTGGGCGGCAGCCCTCGCCGTGCCGGGGGTGAGACTGCACCTCTACGGCAAGTCGCAGCCACGCCCCGGCCGCAAGATGGGGCATCTGACAGCAACTGCTGCCACTGCTGCCGAGGCCATCGCCGCCGTGCAAAGTGCGCGGGCGGCTCTCACCCGCCGCGGGTGAATCCACACCGGATCGGCAGCCCTTTTTTTGACGCCGCGTCCGCACGCATTGCCGGTCCGGCCGGCTCCCGCCGGCGGCTTCCAATCGTGGGTTCGCAAGGTGGGTTCGCAGGGTGAGTGCGTAAGGTGAGTGCGTAAGGTGAGTGCGTAAGGTGAGTGCGTAAGGTGATTGCGTAAGGTGATTGCGTAAGGTGATTGCGTAAGGTGGGTGCGTAAGGTGAGTTCAAATGGTGGGTCACGCAGTTTGCACAATGGGGCACGCCACCTCCTATGGAAGCCGGGAGCGGAAGCGACCGGACTGGCAGCACGGTGGACGCCGCATTGACCTGAATGCCGATCACCCGGCTCCCGCCGGGAGCTTCCACGCAAACCCAAAACGGAAGCCGGGAGCGGGAGCGACCGGACTCGCAGCTTCACTGCGGTACCAGCTGCCGGCCCTTCCACGAGGTCTGGAGGCCGAGGCAGCGACGGCTGAGGGCGTACCACTGGATGATCAGAAACACCGTGACTGCCAACGGCTGCATCAGGCTGCTGATCAGGCTCTGCCGGAACCGGCCAACGGCCAGCAGCCGCGGCAGCAGCGACAGGCTGACCGCCAACAGCATGAGGGCAGCCGTAACGGGCGACCACCCAGCGGCCGGCCAGCCGGCCAGCCAGCCCAGTAGCAGCACCGTCGGCAGCACCTGGCCGCCGGCCAATAACAGCGTGAACGGCAGGATGGTCCGCGGCGAGCCAATTCCCTCGGTGGCATTCTTGGCCAGACCGTTGAAAACCTCACGGCTGGTCTCGTACATGCGGCAGCTCGCCACGTCGGTGGCATCGAAGATGTCGGTCTGCAGGCCGGCCCGCCGGTAGGCCCGCGGCAGCATGATGCCATCGTGCAGCGAAGCGGCAACGGCTGCGTGCCCCCCTGCCCTTTTGTATGCCGATTTGGTGGTGACGAAGAACTGTCCGCAGCCAGCGGCCAGGGCCAGATCGGTCGAGTGGCGGCTGCGCCCCAGCGGCAGGAAGCCGAGCAGTACAAAGTGAATGAGCGGCAGCAATAGCCAGGCCAGGAAACACGGTGTCTCCTGCCGCGGAAAGCCGCTGGCCAGGCTCACGTCCGTCTGCTTCAGAAAGCCGACGCCCCGGGCCACCGTGTCGGCTGTCAGCCGCACGTCAGCGTCGAGGAACACCAGAGTCTCGAAGCGGGCAGCGGCAGCCAGCTGAAAGCAGGCATGCTGCTTGCCGCACCAGCCGGGCGGCAGCGGGCGGCCGGTGACCAGCCGCACGCGCTCGTCGCGGGCCGCCGTCGCAGCGACGATCGTCGCCGTGTCGTCGCTGCTGGCATCGTCGAGGATGAGCAGTTCAAGGTCGACGCCTCGGCTGGCGAGCACGTTTTCAATCAGCCGGCCGATCGTCGCCTGTTCGTTCCGGGCGGGCACCAGCACTGACACCGGCGGCAGATCGGCCGGCGGTGGCGGGCTGGTGTGAAACTGCCGGAGATTGGCCAGCAGCAGGCCCGCCGGAATCGCAGCCAGGGCCAGGGCAAGCCCCGCCAGCAGGATGGTAGCTGTCGCTGCGGTCATGGCGGCTCCGACGCATGGGCGGGGTCAAATCGACGGCCCAGCAGCCAGGCCCGCAGCCGCCGCAGCAGGTCGTACATGCCGCCGACCCCGACCCGGCCAGTGGCGAGCCGTTCGAAGGCGGCCGGGTCGCGGCTGATTGCGGCGGCCGCCAGCCGGCTCTGAGTCTGTTCAAGAAGTTCTGTCAACTGCTCGTTCCAGGAGTCGGCATCCCGATCAGGAAAAGCTGCGATTGCCTGTGGTGGCCCGAAGGCGACCAGGGCCTCGGGCAGTCGCTCGGTCCAGAATGGGTATTCGACCGCGAGCGGGATTATCAGGCCACGTTTCGCCGCAGCGGCGGCATGGCCGACCCCGGGACGGAGGTCGATTGGCCGCTGCCGCGGGTCGGCGAAGTGGCCCTGGGCCGTGACCCAGAAGATCACATCCGACCGCTCCAGCGCCGCCCGGGCCAGCCGCAGGAACCGGGCCGCTCCCCTCCAACTGTCGGGCTCGATGCCGAGAAAGCCGATCGATTCGAGGAAGGAATATTTCCCGAGGGCCGCAGCGTCGATCGGCCCATAGTTGAGCCGGTCGGGATAGAGCCGTTGGGCAACGGCCAGAAAGATCAGCGGATCCCACCACCCTGGATGGTTGGTATAGATCAGCACCGGTTCGTCGCTGAGATCTGGGGCATGCTCGGCGGCTGCCGCCTTCAGCAGCCGGACCGCATGAAAGTGCCGCCGCAGGTAGCCCCTGACGTACCACATGAACCAGCCGTGCAGCCAGCGGTTGTAGGCCGGTAGTTCCAGTCGCCTCGTCCGCTGTCCGCTGGTGGCATCCGGGGCCACGGTCACGAGACCGCGCATGCGGCAGTGGCAACCGGTTCGACCAGCCCGTCCTGGGCCACGCAGTCGCCGGCAATCCAGCCCGACATCATCACCATCGGCATCCCGGGCCCGGGATGGGCCGATCCGCCGGCTAGATAGAGCCCCTTGATATCAGGCGACCGGTTGGCTGGCTTGAAGGCCCCCAGGAACCGGCCATGGCTGGCCAGACCGTAGATGGCCCCATCGAGCACGTGGTAGCGGTCCTCGATATCCTGTGGGGTCAGCGCATGTTCGAAGACAATGTGCTGCTCGAGGTTCTCAAGTCCGGCGGTCTGCTCGAGCTTTTCAATGATCCGCTTGCGATAGGCCGGCAGCATCTTGGCCCAGTTGTGGTGTGGTCGCAGGTAGGGTGTGTGGACAAGTACGTACAACGCCTCGCCACCGACTGGGGCGACCTCCGGTTCAGTGATCGCCGGAGCGCAGACGTAACAGGTGGGATCGGGGGCGGGCTCACCGTGCCGGTAGATTGCCTCGAACTCCTCGTGCGGATCTTTCGAGAAGACGAAATTGTGGTGCAACAGTTGCTCGTAGCGGCGATTGAGCCCCAAGTAGAGCACGACGCCCGAGCAGGCCGGCTCGTATTTGCGACGGCCCAGGAACCGTTTCTGTGGCGGGCCGTCGAGCAGTTCGCGATGAGTCCGCACACTGTCAGAGTTGCTTACCACTGCGCCGCCGCGGATGGTTTCGCCATCGGCGGTCAGCACGCCTGTGGCCCGGCCGTCCTCGACGATGATGCGACGGATGGCAGTATTGGTGCGGATCTCGACGCCCAGGTCGACCGCCAGGTTTGCCAGCGCCCGCGGTACCGCCCCCGTGCCGCCCCGCGGATACCAGACGCCGTCCTGCGACTGCATGTGGGCGATTCCGCAGAGGACCGCCGGCGATGACTCGGGGCAGCTGCCGACATATTGCGTGTAATGGTCGAGCATCTGGGCGGCCCGGCTGTCGGGCACGAATGAACGAACCGTGCCGGCCACGCTGTGTCCCGGCCGCATTCGCATGACCTCTTTGAGCATGGCGATGCTCACGCTGCGACGCGGGTCGAACATGTCCTTGAGACCACCGACCGACCGCCAGAAGAAAAAGTCGTCAGAGAGTTTGTGCAGCCGTCGAGCCAGTTCCATGAACCGTCCATAGCCGTCACCCGCGCCGCTGCCCGGGGCGAAGGTATCGAGCGTAGCCCGCATGGCATCGATATCAGACTTGAGGTCGAGCGTGGTGCCATCGACAAAGAAACTCCGCCACTGCGGGTCGAGCGGCACCAGGTCGAGCGCCGACTCCAGCGGCCGGCCCGCCTCGGCGAAGATTCGCGAGAGCACCGCCGGGATTGTGAGGATCGTGGGCCCCATGTCGAAGCGGTAGCCTTCAGCCTCGAGCACCGCCGCCTTGCCACCAACCCACTCGTTCTTTTCGCAGAGCACAACGGCATAGCCGCGGGCGGCCAGCGTGCAGGCGGCCGCCAGCCCGCCCAGACCGCTGCCGACAACAACCACCCGATTGCGAACGTCTTCGTCGGAGAGCGGGGAACGGGTCGGCTGGTCTGTGATGGTGGCTGCGGTGTCTTCGTCCTCAGCCGCTGGGTTGATCATCCTGTCCATCATCAATCTCCGCGTATCAGGTGTCTCGCTGTCAGGCTTCGCTGGCAGCCTATTTCGGCAGGCCCTCAGCCGCTGCCGACCGGCTCCGGGGGTGCCGGCGAACGACTCTGCCAGCCGGCAGACGTGCCACTGGCTGCGGCGAGGCCGCCGGTGATACCAAGATCGTCCAGCAGCAGGTCAGAGGTGATTCGGGCCGACGAATAAATGACCGGCAGACCGCTGCCGGGATGGGTGCCGCCACCGACCAGGTACATGCCCTCAATGTCTTCAAATCGGTTGTGGGGCCGCATGTGCAGCATCTGATTAAGGTCGTGCGACAGGTTGAAGGTGGCTCCGCGGTAGATGGCGTAGTCTTCCTGCCAGTCATCAGGGGTGATCATCTTTTCATAGCGGATCCGCGACCGGACCCCGCTGATGCCGATCTTTTCCAGTTGATCGAGGGCAATCTCACGGAAGCCGGCTGCCGCGTGTCGCCAGTCAATGTTCGGGTGTCGTTGGCTGACCGGCAGCAGGACATAGAGCGTGCTCATGCCAGCCGGGGCAAGCGTCGGATCGGTCACCGAGGCATTCTGGACATACATCGAAGGATCGCTGCTGAGCCGGTGTCGGTGCTCGATATCAGCCAGATTCTCTCGATAGTTTTCGGCCAGATAAATGTTGTGGTGGGGCACTGCGTCATAGCAGCCCTCGATGCCCAGATAGAGCATGAAGGTTGAACAGGAAAACCGTCGCGAGGCGATCTTGCGGTCGTTCCACCGGCGTCGCAATGAGTCTGGCACCAGCCGAGTCATTGTGCGGGCAAAGTCGGCGTTGACCACGGTGGCATCGGCCTCGTAGGTGGCCTGCGGAGTGGTCACCGCCGTGATCCGGCGGCCGGCGAAGGCCATCGACTCGACCGGCTCGTTGTAATGGATTTCAACCCCCATCTCCTCTGCCAGTTCGGCCATTCTGACCGAAACCGCACCGCAGCCGCCGATCGGGTGGAACACGCCGTGCTCGTACTCGAGAAACGACAGAATCGAAAACAGGCTCGGGCAGCGGAACGGCGACATGCCGAGATACTTCGACTGGAACGTGAAGGCCAGTCTGATCCGCTCATCCTGAAAAAACCGGCCCAGTTCAGCGTCGAGGCTCTTCCACGGCTTGAGCAGCGGAACGAGTTTCAGCAGATCGGGGTTGGCCAGATCAGTCCAGCGTTCAAAAGGCTGCTCGAGGAACGGCGCAAAGCGAACAAACTTCTCACGGGTCTCGGTCATGAACCGCGTAAAGGCACCCCGGTCTGCCGGCGAGACCGCTGCCACCGCAGCCTCCATCCGGTCAAGATCGGGTGTGGCCAACAACTCGCCGCCAGCCCCGAAGACCAGCCGGTACTGCGGGTCGAGTTTGGCCATCTCAACCTCGTCATTGAGGTCATAACCACAAGCCGAAAAAATGTCGGCCAGCACTCGCGGGTAGAGGAAGAAGGTTGGTCCCAGGTCAAAGCGGAAGCCCGTGCCGCTGTCGAGGCTGCTGGTCCGACCACCCGGTCGGTCGAGTCGCTCGAGAATTCGCACCCGCAATCCCGCTCGGGCCAGCAGCATGGCGGCCGCAAGACCACCGGGGCCAGCACCCACGATCGTGACAGTTCGCGACATCCGACCTGATCTATGGCAAGCGTCCACTGCACCCTGAACTCACCCACGGCGGGCTGGGGCCAAGGACGACGAAATCAGCCTCACTATAGAACCGCTGAGGGGGCGGTCAAGAAACTCGCGAACAACCCCCGGGGGGTGGCCCGCAACCGATCAGTAGGCGGGTACCAGGGCGGCGCCGGCCGGCCGATATCGGCCGAAGAGGCCGCGGCGATACAAGGGTACGGCGACAGCCGTCGGCGCATAGTAGGTGGTTACCGGGGTGACCACAGCCGACGCCGGCGCGTAGTAGGCGGTGGTGACGGCAGGGGCTGCCACCGTCGGCGCGTAGTAGCTGGTGACCGCAGGAGCGTAATAACTTGTGACCGCCACGGAACTTGCCGGCGCCGCCGCGACCACTGGGGGCGAATAGGCTGTGACGGCGGCGTAATTGCCGCTCGGCGTATAGTTGGCCACGTAAGCGGGTGCGGCCGTCACCACTGGGGCGGCCACGACCGGGGAATAGTAGATGACCTGCTGGGCCTGCGACTCGGAGGCTGCGAGCGCCACCATGACGGCGAGGCAGCCGCCGGCGAGCCGCCGACCGAATCCAAACCGAGCCCGTGATTCGATCGAAGCGAGTGGAGATCTCATGGCTGCTCCCTGCGGCTGTGGTTGACGATTGGGGGTTAACACCGATTAAGAATACGCAGACAGTTGCCGCATTCGCAAACGGCCGATAAAGTTCGCCCTGCCGGGCGATCTTGCCGCGGCTGCCGGACCTGTGAGGCGGCTGGCCGTGGCAGCGGTTTTTGGGACAGTCGTGCTGACCGGATTTGATACGCACGAAGACCAGGAGTGGTGCGGCCATGGCTGAGCCCGCCGTCATAAACACTGCTCCTGCCCCTGACCATCCCCCGTCACCGGGCTTTGCCACGCTTTTGGCCGTCCGGGTGTTGACGGTGCTCAACGACAACCTGGCCCGCTGGCTGGTGATCGGACTGGGCAAGCGGGCGGCGGCCGCCGTCGGCACGGCCCCAGCGGCGGTCCTGGCTGTTGGCACCGTGGTCTACGTGCTGCCGTTCATGCTGTTCGCCTGGCTGGCCGGCTGGCTGGCCGACCGGTTCGCCAAGCGGTCGATCGTGATCGGGGGGAAGTTTGCGGAAATTTTGATCGGACTGGCCGCCGCCGCTGCCGTCGCCTGGGGGGCCGGGGCCGGTCCCGTGCTGGCCGGCATACCGCTGGGGCTCTGGCTGCTCCTTGGCGTGGTCGGCCTGTTCGGCCTGCAGACGACGCTGCTCAACCCCAGCCTGCTCGGCACCATTCCCGAGACAGTGCCTGCGGCCAAGCTGTCGTCGGCCAACGGGATGTTTGCGTTGGTGTCACTGGCAGCGACGCTGGCTGGCATGGCTGCGGGCAGCTGGCTGGCTGACATGACCTGGCTGTCGCCCGCACCCGACCCCGAGCGGCCGCTGCCCGGCTGGCTGCTGGGGCTGCCGCTGGGCTCGGTGTTGCCAGCAGCGGCAGGCCTGCTGACGGTGGCGACGGCCGGCTGGCTGCTTTCCTTGTGGCTGCCGGCGATCCCGGCAGCCGACCCGGCGGCCAAGCCGCCGTTCAATGCCCTGGCGAAGACATTGAGCGACCTCCACCAGCTGCTATCCGCTCGGCAGTTGGCTGGTGCCGCCGTCGGCATTGTCTTCTTCTGGGCGATTGCCGCCGTGGCTCAGCTGAATGTTGATCAGTATGCCTTCGAGTCGGGGGCGACTGCCCAGGCCCAGGTGGTGCCGCTGCTGCTGGCGCTGGTCTGCGGCATCGGGGGCGGTAGCCTGCTGGCCGGCCGCCTCTCCCGGCAGGGCATCGACCCCGAGTCGCAGGTCAACCTCGGCCTTGTGCCCGTCGGCGGGCTGCTGATGACGGTGGCGTGCATCGCCCTCGCCTGCTCGAGCACGGCGATTTTCTCGGCCGCCGGGCCGTTGCCCGCAGGGCTGGCGGCATCGGTCTGGTGGCTGTTTGTGCTCGGCGTCGGGGCCGGCATGTTCGATGTGCCGCTTGAAGCCTATTTGCAGGAGCAGTGCCCCCCTGCCCGGCTTGGCGCGACGCTGGCAGCCACGAACCTGCTGGTCTTTGCCGGCATGTTGATCGCGTCGATCGGCTACTACGGTCTGCGGTTGCCAGTGGGCGAGCTAGAGCTTTCTCGCCCACTGTTTTCAGCCCGTGGCGTCTTTGGGCTGTTTGGCGTGTGTGCCGCCCTGGCGACTGTTGCGGCCGTGCTGGCCGCCCCCCGTTCGAGTCTGCGACTGCTGGTTGCCAGCTTCATTCGTTTGATCTGCCGGTTTCGCGTCCGGGATGAGCATCAGCTGCCGGCCACCGGGCCAGCCCTGATCGTTGCCAATCATCTTTCCTGGCTCGACGGTTTTCTGGTGGTGCTGGCTTCCCGCCGGCCGGTTCGCATGGTGGTCTACGGGCCCAACATTCGCGGCCGGCTGCTCAACCGACTGGCGGCCCAGTGGCGGTTCATCCTGTTCGATCCTCAGCCCAAATCGATTGCCAGGGCGTTGAAAGCGATTCGGCAGGGACTGGTGGACAGGGACCTGATTGGCATCTTCTGTGAAGGGGGGATTTCCCGCACCGGCCAGCTGATGGGCTTTCGTCGCGGACTTGGCCATATCCTCGACCGCGCACCGGCACCAGTTGTGCCGCTGGCCATCGACGGTCTCTGGGGCAGCATCTTTTCGTTTTCGGAAGGTCGGTTCTTCACGAAGGTGCCCCGTCGTTGGCGTGGGGCGGTGACCATGCGGTATGGCCCGCCGCTGCCGGTCGGGTCTCCTCCGGCGGTCATTCGGCTGGCGTTACAAGAAACTGCTGCTGAGGCGGTTTGGGAGCGGCTGGCCCGCACTGTGAGCACTCCCCAGCGTCCAAACCCGGCTGCCGCTGCGACAGCCGAGGCCTTCGATGGCTGCTGCCTGCTTCGCCGTAGCGACCGCTTCCTGGCCTCGCTTGCCCCCGGCGATCCGCTGCACGATTCGCTGGGGACGTCCGGCCCACGGCTGCTGCGGCTGACGGGCAGCCTTGTGCCTGCCGATCTGCCGGCTGCGGAACTGCTGGCCGCGCTGGCCCGCGGCCGGGTGACGGTCTGGCTCGCCCGCCCTGAACAACTTGCCGCGGTGGCGACGGCCGACCCGCCAGCCGGGCCGGGGTTTCAGCCGCCGGAAGTGGTCGTGGTGCCGCTGGCCGCCGCCGCCGACCTGCCGACGGTTCGCGAGTCGATCGCGGGCTTTGCAGCCCGGTTCGGGGTTGAGCCGGTGGTCGCATACGCCCCACCCGGCTGCGGCCTGCTGGCGATGAACACGCCGCGGACACGGGGACCGGCCCATGAGACCACCTGCAAATCGGACACCCTCGGCCGGGTGGTCAACGGCGCGGTGATCTGGCCGCAGGCAATCCTGCGGGCCGAGGCCCAGCGACGGCCGCTGCGGGTGGGCGAAGCAACCGCGGCTCCCCCTGCTCCGGACGCCAGCCTTGTAATTGCCGCAACCATGCCGGGGGAGGACGGGCTTGGCTGGACCGTGCTGGCCGAGCGGTTTGATGTGGACGATGACGGATTCCTCCGACTCCGCTTGGAGGCCCCGGAATAACGGTGTATGGTTTCGGTGTCAGCACCCCTAGCTCAATTGGATAGAGCGTCGGTCTACGGAACCGAAGGTTAGAGGTTCGAGTCCTCTGGGGTGTACTTCGCTGGGCCCTTTTTGTGCTGCCGGTTGCATATGCAGCCGTTGTTGGGCAATCCGGTCAGGAGTGCCCCTGCCCACTCGCTGGACGTTCACGTCGGCCCTCCAGGCCTCCGTTCACTGCCTGTCCGCTGCGCTTCGCCCTCCAGGCTTCGCTTGCTTCCAGAGCTCGCTCGTAGGCAGGGGCACCCCCGACCTCGTCGACGATGATACGAATGAGGAAGCCGGGAGCGGAAGCGACCGGACCGGCGTGCAGGGTGACCGAGCGTCACAGGAAATCCGCCGGCTCGGGGGCGGCGAAAGTCTCGTCGCGCGGGCGAGGATACGCCCAAAGCTCCTCGAGCGTTCGCCGACCCCCGAGCCTCGTCAAACGACACCCATCCCGATGCCGCCCGGCGACAGGATGTCGCCAATGAGCACCAGCAGAACGTCACAAACCTTGGCTTTGTGGCGTTCTGCCCAAGGAAAGTCGGGCAGGAGGCCTGAGCTTTCCGTGAAACTAGTTCTCGTACTCGACAACTTCGAGTCCTTCCCGTGACTCGGCGAGGCTATCGATGGTGT
>Ga0114919_10000608_pt1 | contig 28042 bp, 23 predicted proteins | sample BlataG_FD_88682 | JGI IMG/M metagenome (GOLD analysis project Ga0114919, IMG submission 88682) | Deep subsurface microbial communities from Black Sea to uncover new lineages of life (NeLLi) - Black_00105 metaG | ecosystem: Environmental > Aquatic > Marine > Oceanic > Sediment | place: Atlantic... | reverse complement strand
GGGCTTGAAGCCTGAGAATCATCAGTACCTCATCAGAAGGTTTTTCTTTCTGTTATTTTTATTATCCTACAATTTATAACTAATGCTGCTTGGCACTGTATATGTGTACAGCACCATCTAACTATTTTATCTATCTATTATAACTCTACGTTTAACAGAGGTGGAGGCAGTGTTGGTATCACTACTTCTCCACTATCACTACTGCTGCATTTATTATTATAATTATTATAATTATTATTGACAAGAGCAGTCAAAATCCACTGTGCCCCCATGATTACTGGTCATTGCCACCGCCATTCAACGAAGCTAGGCTTTTATCTGAAGCGACACGTGTCATGTCACTACTATTGCCACAACCAACTGGCTGTTGTGCTATTCGTTGTTGTAGCTCAGAAGCGTCGACAGCATCCTCAGTTACTGCTACAGGAGCATTAGAAGGGGTGGTAGGAGGAACCCTTGCTGTCACTACCGGTACCGCCACACCTCCAGTACCACTCACATCCATTCCTACTGCTGCATTGACAACCACGGATTTAGTCGCAGCCATTGGTGTTCCTCTCACCTTTCCTCCCCCCATACTACCACCACCTGCTCCTCCAGCTCCAGCTGCACAACCACCACCTCCCCTACTGATCCCGAGAGCCCCACCACCTTCCAACAAATTCAACGATCTCATTTCCACCGCCTTCATTGCATCCACAGCTGCCTGCTTCCTCATTGCTTCCTTATCTTTAACGGATGCTGAATCCTTGAGACTATTAGTACTACTGTTGTGACTATTCCCGGTACTAGCAATAGATGGCAACAGCGACAGATGCAATGGAGCGGGTTTTTTGGACTGGCCGATAAGCAGGCTGGGGTCTGTAACTGGTTTATTGGTGGGCGAACTGTCCAGACTCAGTCTGGGTGGAATAATCACGCCATTCATAGCACTGCCATCTCTCGTGGGGGAGCCGTCTCTTGATGTAACTTTACTACCTGGTGTTGACATTGATGCCAGGCCTCCTGCTACTATTGGTGATCTCCCTCTTCTGAGAGGGGATCGTCTGTCCTTGTTGGACTGGCCTCCTCCTCCTCCTTCTCTTAGTGACGATATTGATGATGATTCTCCTTTCCCTTCTCCTCCTTCTCCTCCTTCCGATGATGATGATGAGGCAGAGGCAGTGGATGATGTTCTTCTTGGTGGTTGTGGGATTCGTGGTGGTACTACCAGTGTTGGGTCTGCTGCTGCTGCTGTTTTGAAAGGAGAGCCTAGTCCTCCTCCTCCGGTGGTAGAAGTAGTAAGGCTAATCGAGGTTGTCAATGACCCAGTCGACATGGATTGTGGCAGCACACCTTCAGTGGTAGAAGAGTCAATATCTTGGCCGGAGATACCTAGTTCATTCAAATTCTCAATCACTTGGTGGAGGGAGAATCGTTTGTCATGATAACCAGTTCCTGACAGCATTGGAGACAACACCCCACTTGACGGAGATAGAGCACCACTGCTACCATTACCAATGCCATTGTTATTACTACCATTATTATTACTACCACTACCTAGTAGATTAGTAGGGGGCCCTACTGTATTATTACCATTACGACCAATATTACTATTATTATTATTGTTATTATTACTGCCATCACTAATACCAGCTGCAGTCATAGCTGCCCTATGTTTACTGGAGGCTTCCCTAAGCACAGCTGGATCAAAAGAAGAAGATCTCACCAATCTATGACTTCCTTCTTCATGCTGTTGTTGAGTAGCAACGGGGGGAGCTACTACAGCTGGAGTAGTTGCTGCTGCTGCTGCCAAGGGAGCTGGTGGAGTTGGAGATCCAACCGATGCCAAACTACCGAGAGATTGATGAGATACTGCAGAAGCCATACTTTGTACAGATGCAGCTACTGAGCCTACTGAAGCTAATGAGGTTGCACTTCCCATAGCTTTGACTCCGATCTCTGATAAGGAATTGATGCTTGCACCATCTGTTGTTGCAGCTGCTTTCATGTTGGTAGCGCCCACTCCCCATCCCCCCCCTCCTGATGATGATGAGTGGGGATGAGCTGGAGAAAGAGGATGGTGGTGGTTGGGCAAGGGGTGGGGGTGGGAAGAAGAGGCTAATGATGTTGTAGTAGCTTGAGCTTTATCATCACCATTATTCTTGCCAGCACTTTGTATATCGTTGCTAATAGTAATATTTGTGATACTATTCCTCCTACTATGATGCCCGCGACCACGACCACCACCACTACCACTCTGATGCAATACCTGAGCATTCTCAGTCACAGCCAACTGCAATGCTGCTGCAGCTTGCTCCAGACTCAAGCTTACTTGCTCCTCTAATTGAGAGGACAACGATACTACCTCATTCTTTATTGCAACTGCAATAGCGACTGCATCGTCAGGACTAAGTTGCAGATCTTCAACCATTTCTGTAGCAACATCAACAGCAGTGTCCTTGGACAGATCAAATTCAAACTCAACTGTACGCTGGGATCCAGAGGGGTCTTTTATGCGGAGACGGAGGTGGAAGAGATTACTAGATTCTTGGTAACGACCCAGGACAACGAAACGGCGAGAGGTGGTGTCGCAGGTAACGGCGCCTTCTGTGCCTTCGCTGCCGGGGGGGCTGCCCATTCTCAAGGGGCTTCCTGCTCCTCCTCCTTGCCTATTATTAATAACATCATTGGATGTAGTCATAGTACCTCCACACTTATCTGGAGAGCCTGTATGTTGATTATTAGTAGTAGTAGGTGACCACGTACCTGTCTCTCCTCCACTACCACCATCACCGCCAGTTCTCGTCAACCTGCCACTACCATGAGGGTGAGGACTGACAAGATGATGATGATGTCCATCCTCCCCTCCACTACCACTACTACCATCATCATCACTACCATTTCCATTAGCAGCAGCAGCAGCAGCTTCCTCTTCTTCTATTATATCTGTCATAATGCTATGTGCCATTTCAGATATGTTTGACTTCTGACTCCTGACAGAAGCTGCATCAGATCCTGGACCCCCACTAAACGTTCCACCATTATTACCTCCTCCACCGCCATTACCACCACCCCCTTCAGTGGCAGCTGATATAGTGCGTGACAGCGTTCCCAGCACCGAAGCAGGCGTCCCGCCATTAAATGATGGAAACTCAGATACCGTTCTAGAAGCAGGCAGTCCAAACACAGGCAAGGTATCCATCGACCCGTGAATGCTTCCCATGGCCAGGGCCATTTCACTCTTGGTGGCATGCAACATACCACCAACGCCAGATCTCACACTCTCAAAGTAGGGATGCTTCAGTAGCTGTCTGGAACGGGGTCTCTGCTCACGTGGGGAGATGCATATGTTGATGAATTCTCTCAGCTCGGCGGATGTCACTTTCTGAAGGCCAGCCGGACGAATGCCCAAGGAAACTTTGCGGTAGATTTGGGCAGCATTTTGACACTCCGAGTAAGGGTATTCCAATGTGGCTAGCTCCAAAAGACACATACCAAATGAATAGACATCGACTCTGTCGTCGTATTCTTCTTCATACAGCTCTGGAGCCATAAACTCGGGTGTGCCCAGGACAGATTGAGGAGCGGTGCGGGATCTGAGCATGGTGGCGAGACCGAGATCTCCAATTTTGACGACACCGTCTGATCCGTTGATAAAAATATTATCGCATTTCAAATCGCGGTGGATGATGGGTGGGGAGTGGCCATGAAGATAGACCAATCCACAAAGAATTTGCCAGGCCCATTTTTTGAGCACTTCGTCGTCAATGTGACGATGACGCTTGCGGTACTGCCTGAGTGTTCCACTGGTGAAGAGTTCTGTAATGAAGTTGATGTTGCCTGATTTGATGTCTAGCCAAGAGTCTTGGAATGACATGATGTTTTTGTGTTTGAGTGCTTTGAGCACTCTGATTTCTGCAAAGAGGCGCTCTCTATCCTCGTCGCGGTCTTTTTGACCACAGCCTATTAGATCAGTGCAACGGACTTGGTTCCAGGCTACCTCTTTGCCTTCTTCTAGATCCATTGCTTTGTATACAACCTTGAATGCACCACGTCCTAGTAGTGCATCAAACTGTAACGTGAGGAGGGAAGGGAGAAGAGTGAGTTTTGTATGTAAGACGAGACAACGAGAGGCCTCGAAGTGGTAGGGAGAGCTTCCGAGAGGGAGGGGACAGTGTAATCCAAACGGAAAAAACCCGACGAAAAAAGGAGTATAATGGTATCGTGTGTGGCGTGAATGAAGCGTAGGAAGCTACTTGAGGGGATGGGTTTATCAGGGAATCCAATAAATCTGTGTGGTAGCCTCTATTGCCCATTAGGATGTTATAGTCTAGATCAGTCCCAGGCATTGTGCGTGAAATGCTCTACTTACCCTTCCATATCTTCCATTAGGGTCCATCTCCACGAATGAATGGCCCTCTTCATCTGGGGGTTCATCTTCGCTATGGCCATTGCAGCTCGACTGCACTTCCCCTGTAGTCTTCTTCTGTCCGTTTGTCATACTCATTGTTCGTTTCCTAGGCTCAAGCGCCCTTCTAAAGACTGTTGCAAGCTAGCTGCAAGATGAGAGTCATTCTAATTAGCTACAGTGGCTCAACAAGGCCGATTTAAATGTGCTCTAAGGAGTAAATCCTAGAGACCTAATATTTTGGGCGACTGTGCAGGCTGAGTTCTGTTGCTCTGGTGTCTATTAACATATATGACAGCAACTTGAGTTTTTAAGGGATCAAACACTGACTAGAGCAAGTAAGACTCTCTTTGAAATTCAATTTTCTTTTACCAAAACAGACCAGCTCGTAAAGTGCTTATTTGCTTGCTTCAGGATAACTTGACCTGCTCAGAGGTTAGCTAGTAAGCTCAACTTGGCAAATAATATGCTCAGTGCTCTGTAAACCCTCCTTTTCAGCTGCCGCCCTTGCCACTGACTACAGTCATCCCAGCTCCCCCATTCCCTCTCTTCAGCTCCAGGCCATTCTCGCTCAACTAGGCCAGATAAACCGATAATCTAAATGCTTTAAACAGTGAACATCTGCCCATTCTAGTGTTATAATGACATTAAGACACCTAGGTCCTTGCGTCTCCCTCACTCATTAATCTCATCACCGATTTGAATTAACTCACCTTCTACGCTCACAACACGCACCATAATCTTCACTATGTCTGTGTGGGCTCGAATGATAGCAGTAGTCGGTAAAGGTCGCCGAGTGCCTAGCAAAGGCTACGCCCAGTTGACATCCAAGCGAGGAAACATTACATTTTACAAGGGCAAGGGATGCGCTCCCACTGGTCGACACACTAGCAAGGGAGGCTACATTATCATGGAGAACAAACTCCCCAATTATATAGTTCCTGATCTTACAGGATTCAAGGTAAGAATAATTAGCTGTATGAGCCTGAAGGACATGTAGTACGAGATGTTGTTTGTTTGAAAAGCCCCAACTTCTTTTTTTGTCTTCTTCCCCCCGTTCTTCACCCACACCCACACCCACACTCCCATCTTCCCTATCATCATCCTGCAGCTTAAACCTTACGTCTCAAGGATAGCTGAAAATATAGAAAAGCAAACCACGAAATAAAATAAAAGGTGCTTTAGAAGGAGGAGTGCCATCTCCTTGTTTAAATATCAGGGTTTAGGTGGACCACCCATTATCATCATCATATTTATTTACCTTCCCATGTTGTTTCCGAGTATATGTATCACCACCTGGTACACATACATATTTTTTTCTCCATGAATTCACATCATGCAACAGATAACACTTCTATTTGTAACTCAAAAGGAGTATTAGGTCCAATTTCCTGCTCCCCCTTGGCACCAAATCCCAACTCTGGAGGCACCAACACGGATCTCTTCCCCCCCACCTTCATTCCCAGTACCCCTGTACTCAATGCTGGTGGAGGTCTTGGCCCTCCCTGACCAGAGAACAGACCATTGGCTGAGTCGTTGATCTTTTTGATGCTAGATGCTGATATTGACTCTCCTGCTACGAATTCAAAGGGCTCTGCTATGGTTCTGTTGCCGCCGAGTAGACGGGCTGATCTGCTGGAGACGACATCAATGCCCTTGTAAAGGCAATCAAAGTGGACTTTGAGTTGGGTTCCTGGCTTTATTTCTTGGCCTGTCCCTTGTGATAGGTCGTAATACTTGAGTCCGTTGTCCAAGGGAGTGTATTCCTCCTCTGGAATCTTGCGTTTTTTTAGTTCTTTTTTGAAGCCGAGAGCGTGGGAGGGAGAAGCAGAGGCGGAGAGAATGAGAGCCGTGACAGTGGCGAGTTCTAGCTGTCTTCTAGATATAATAACGGATTCTTTGGGTTGATCTGGGTTGAGAGAAGAGCTGCATAGGAGTCTAGATGCGGGCCCTGTGTTGGTGGTAACTTTATGGGTGGGAAGGGTGGAATTGTATCGGTTGATGATAGTTTTTGGTAGCATCGTCGCCTTTATATGCGTTGAACGACGATCTATAGTGTCGATGAATGCTTGAATGTGGTAATTTTGAAATTGAATGAAATCTATGGAGGAAAACTGACCTACAAACCCAGTGTATAAATTTTCTTTCCTCATGCCCAGTTTGGGTAGTCGAATGTAACAATTTTAATTTGAATGATTCTTATAACATGACCCCCCCATTTATGTCTACATGTGCATATACTGAATTGATTTGAGTATTGAGTATTGTTCGTTGAGGAGGAGGAATAATCCATGATCGCTTCAAAATTACCACTCAAAATTCAGAGATAGAAGCAAACCAAAATGAATAAATCGGCTCTTAAACTACTTAGACATACAATGTTTCTATGGGGAGAAGCAATCGCAAACCAGTGCCACAAGCAAAATCCCTCGTCATCTCTCCCCGCCACGCTGGTGTTTCGTCGAGGCCTCTCCAACTCAACCTCAGCCCTCCACACCGCTTCCACAACAACAACAACGATCACAGCAGCAGCAGCAGCAGCAGCAGCAGCAACGACAAAATCTAGAGCTACCAAGACCACATTACAAAAACTTAGATCTTTACTAAGAGATTACAAACAACTCAGCAAGGCCAGACTGAGCGCTCTCGTCGTTGCCACCTCTGCAGCCGGCTTTGTCGCCGGCAGCCAGGAATCCATAGACTGGGCGGGCCTAGGCTGGACTTCTCTAGGTACAATGATGGCATCTTCTTCTGCCAATGCATTAAACCAGTTATACGAAGTAATACCTGATGCAAAGATGAAGAGAACTGCTCTAAGACCGCTCCCCAGCGGCAGAATGACACGTCTGCATGCACTCACATTTGCAGCAGCCTTGGGCATAGGGGGCACGTATCTCTTGTCTCAGAAGACAAATAATCTTACTGCTGCCTTGGGAGCAGCCAATATAGCCCTCTATGCAGGTGTATACACTCCGTTAAAAGCTATTACAGTAGTTAATACCTGGATAGGCGCTGCAGTAGGAGCGGTACCGCCCCTCATGGGATGGGCAGCTGCCACAGGCGGACTGGATGTCGGCTCCTTAATCCTTGCTGCCGGACTCTTCTTCTGGCAAATGCCACACTTCATGGCTCTAGCATGGCTATGCAGAGCTGATTATGCTGCAGGCGGATATAGAATGTTATCATTAATAGATGCAACAGGAAAGAGAACAGCAGCTGTCGCCTTGCGTCACTCTTTATATCTCTTCCCTCTCGGTGCCTTGTCTACGTGGCTAGGAGTGACCACCCCATATTTCGCGTATACATCTGCATTTATTACGGCAGGTATGATGCTCACAGCTGCCAAGTTTTATTCATCTCCTACTAATAACAATGCAAGATTGCTGTTCAGGACGTCCTTGTTGCATTTGCCTATATTTATGGCAGCATTTTTAGCTTTTAGAATTCCTACTAATACTATACTAGAAAGTGGGCAGGATAGGTTGCATTTGTTGATGAAGAATGCTAGACAGTTAGGTATTAATATAGGCACTAGTAGTAGTACTTCTAAGAGGGAGGAGGAGGAGGAGGAGGAAAGGAGGGGAGAGGAGCGTGTAGGTAGTGTTCACCCGATGCCCTTCTTTCTATCACCAATGAATACCCTCCCACACCCAACAACAACAACTAATAATAATAATAGTAGTAGTAGTAGTAATGTTAAGAGATAACCACCCACCCACCCACCCACCCACCCCTTTTTATGATAGAGATGTACATTTTTCAAGTATGTAACAGACAGTGACTCAACACACTCTCAGTTTATGTCATAAAAATATAGTTCTGCTTCATTTACAAAAGAGGCAATTGCATAGTCCCCAACCTATCAGCAAGAGAAATATGAGCCTTAATCAAATTACCCAAATACAACGTCAGTACTACATCATTCTGGCTGTCCTTGATTAACCTCTGGAACTCCTCTGTACTGAAGTGAGGTACCGCTGCCACTGCTTCTGATAGTGCCCTGCCCACTGCCACATTGTTGTTATCATTCCCACCAGGTTGTTGCCCAGCAATAACAGCATCAACATATGCTTTAGCAGCTGCAAGGGTTGCTTCTAGTTTATCAAGAGATGTGGTCAAACCTTCAAGGTCTCCAGGGAGCTTGTGGACAGTTTGTGCAGTCAAGAGATCGCCTGCTGCCTTTTCAGCTTCAATTCTGTTCACTTCACAGTGTACTTCTTGGAATTCTCTGGCTAGTTCTTTGCCACCAATGGAGAGGGTCTTGCTGACATAGGCTCTCACTCCCATGTGGCCATCTTGGAGGCTGGTGTCCAAAGTGAGATGCACTGGGTTGGGTGTTTCATTGCCATAGAAAGATTGGATGAGGGCGTCTGAACCTGAGACTTGAGAACCTGTGGAGAACCAGCCGACTACTTTTTCTCTAGAGTTAACCTTGGTGTGTAACTGGGCCATTGTCTGGTGCTGCAGGACATCAAGTGACACCTGTCATTGTTATTATTTGGAAGGGAAAAGGAGAGAGACAGTGGGTGAGTGAGCGGGTGGGTGGGTGCGGTGAGAGAGGGGTATGGGTTTCTTCTTCCCTGTTGTTGTGATGCGTACCTGATCGTTGCTTTCACTGTGTGGAACGGCATAGCAGCTTCTGATGTCTATGGTGCCGTCTGCAACAGTCCCGAGGAGGGTACCTATGACACGGTCTTGATCTTCGTTTCTTCTAATGAATGCATCGCATATTGTGAACAGCACAACGGGGTGCACTTTGACATCGTATTCAGTAACACCTAATGGTAGATTCAATGGCCTTGCACTCATACTGTGATGTTCCAATAGTTGAATTTGGAACGAAATCAAAGGTGATGATGGCGGCAACGACTCTTTTAATAAAATAACAGCTTTAAAGTATACTTTAGTATATTTGATTCAACGTAGGATGAAGCGAGAGTGCGCTCAAAGCCGTTTTCATATAGAAGAAACAGCTTAGAGAGAGGGATGTTGTCGACCTGCCGCCCCAGGCCTGATATAGAGAAAGACACATAAGAGATCAATCAAACACTCTCATTCTTAATTTTCTTGCTCATTTCTAATGTTACAGTTCTTGTAATAATCAATGATTACACACATTCTTCCCTCCAGGATTGTTCAGTTTCTAAATCTTTATATATCAAGCAGGCGTAGGAAGTGGAGTCACCTCTCCCCCCCTCTCCATCACCCCCTCTCCATCCCCTTTTTCATCTTCATCTTCATCCAGACTAGCCAACACAGAGGCACGATGCGCATGCTGAGGATCGTAATGCTCTGCCAAATCATCAACAGCATTCGTCCATGTGTTCAACATACACCCATAAAACAATGCCATCACAGGCAGAATACCACCAAACGTCCCCCCGCTGATGATCAACAACAACTGCTGCAACACCGATCCAGCACTCTTCCCACTTTGGGCACCCACTACATCAATAGCAGCCTTTCCTTTAGTTCTACTCTCATCGTCTAGGCCTATATACACCATCTCTTCCGCTGGTTTGAACAGTGAGAACTTGGCTCCTCGAGAGAAAATTTGCAGTAGAGCTCCCGTGACGACGATGACCGACAGAGCCAGGGCGCTCACTCCCTTTGCTGTGAGAGCAGTACCTGCAAAGGTGTATGCGACGCATCCTGCAAAGAAGGGTAGTCCGCCCCACATCATCAGGTTTGGCGTTGCGGATGCCACTCCCCGCCAGCCCATTCTGTCAAACAGAGCCGGGGAGGCAAACATGAGCGTACCCGTCACTATGCCAGTCCACATGGCAGTGTCACCAAGGATAGCAGAGTAGGCTGCTGGTGTTGTTGCCAGCTTGTGCAGGTAGTGCTTCCATGCCAGGTCTAGAAGGTTGGTGGTGATACCTTGTGCCAGAGCCATGACCGCAAGGCAACGTATTTGTGGGGAAGCTTTGAGAAAGTACCAGGCATCCTTCATACTCATTGCTTCCTTTGTTTTACTTGTTGTTGTAGCGGTAGAGGTGCTAGTACTACTACTGCTACTCATCACCGCCCTATCACCACCACTACCACCATTGCTGCTAGTGCTTGTATCTCCATCAATTCTATCCATCGTGGATTTGGTAGTCAAATCACAATAATTCAATCCCTTGACACTGGCTTCTAAATCTATCTTTACGCTCTTATGTACACCACCATTACCACCATTACTAGTATTACTAGTATTAGAAGCTGCAGCCATATTCTTTTCAGCATCAAGGGCAACCTGAGCAGCAGCCTTCCTCATCTTTGCTGCTGTATACCCTTTGGGGTTTCTGGGGAATGTTCTGCTGATGTATGTATGCAGTAGCAATATAGCTGCGCCCAATCCCAGACACAGCATCAAGATGGACTGCAACTGAGATGTATATGATAGATTATCAACCAAGGCTGCATTGGCAGATGTGTCTCCTGAGAAAACTCTCAATACCCTCCCAGCCAGGGTTTGAGCAATGTTGGCCCCAATGCCAAACAAGGGGTAGAGAAGAGGTGCATCTTCAATGGAGGTGGTTTCATTAGCTAGGCCCCAGAATAACAAACTTAATACTACATCTCCCCATAGCTCTGAAACACAATAAAAGAGGGTGAATAGCCAGTTTCTAACCATGCCAACCATGCCAGCAAGGCCGATGGGCAGGGTGCTCACCAGAGCGTCTGCACTGGCTCCCAGATGCAGGCTTTCGTGGAAGGGATACAACAGCGCAAATCCACCGTAAAAGCTCAGAAACAATGTTACGATAATGTTGAACAAAGTTTCTCTACTAAATTTCTGAGTACCCCAAGAGTAAGCAAAGAGGAACAGAAATGATGACGGGAGTACTGCATATACAGTGAGGTAGGGGATGACCTCTGTCCCCCCGCCTACTGCTGTGATGACCAGGGAGTCTTTCAGAGAGTCGATGATTGTGTTGATGAACGCCATGAGGAAGAAGAGGCAGGACATGGGGATAAAGCGAGGCCAGAGTCCTTCTAGTTTGTCAAATTGGCCATGGATTGATTTGGCAGCAGCTATTGCTGCGTGTGCTGGGTTGAGGTTTGGAATGGCACTGGGGATGATGACATTTTTGTAATGGTGGTGTGTGCCACCATGCCTGGTGTTACTATTGCTGCTAGATGTTAAGTTATATGGTGATGATAATCTAAAGCCATTATTTAATAATGGTATTGGTGCTAGGGAAGTTTGGGGGTGGATGGTGGTGGTGGTGCCTGGCCTGAGTATCGAGGCTGTGATGACGAGCCGTTTGTGTTGGAGGAGTTGAGAAACGGTCGGCTGGCGTCGAGGTCGCCGAAAGCAGTCGGCTTTGGTTGGTGTGCATCTGATGCCAGTTTGCCTGTGTTTGGAAGCACTGATGTGTGTTATAGGTATGTACGGTATGTGTGTAAAGCAGTGCACCCAAGGAGATGAGAAAAGGGGGGAGTTTCTCAGTTGTTAAATGCATGTTGAAAGTGAGCTCTCACCTTGGTGTGATGCATTGATTATGACAGCAATTAAGTCGATTTCGTTGAGTATTAAATGTCATCTTTTCAAAGAATCGATATGGTTTACAGCTTTAAGTCAAAATTCATATTTCTCTTCAATTAAGCAACTATAGTTTCAATTGTCGCTCTTTATGATGATATCGCTGATTGATTCGTAATATTATGCATATACAATACAGCATTGCTGTCTAGGGGTCTTTGGAAGGGTTTTTATAACATTAGAGCAGCAGAGACAGGCAACGAAGACGGCAGACGTTAGGACTCAGACGACAACCATTGAATGAGTGCCCAGCTAGCAAGTTTGCCGTATTAGACTCATTTGGGTATACACAGATATATATGTTCGACTATAAAAGATGCCTTCCCTTTGCCCATCTACATCATCAGCAGAGCTCACAATCATAACCATGGCCAGGGAACTTCTGAAGGAGCAGAGGAAGAAGAGGGGGGCCTGGCGAGCGGGAGCGGAACAACTCATAAAATGGGGAAGAGCAACGCACCATCATTAATCATGCATTAATTTGAATTTATATCGTTAACATAGAGGATCCACATTGTATTTTGGCCAACTCCAACCCCATTGGCCTCGTTTTGCATCACTTCTAATTGATCCCCTTGATTTGCGCAACACACGAATAGATACTTGAAGACAAGGGGACGCACTCATGAATATGGATACTGGAGATGGAACGGGTGGCCGAGGAGGCCATGGAAGTCGAGGTGGACGCTATCCTCCCCGAGGAGGCAGCCGAAGCAGCAGCAGCAGCTATTACAACCAGCAGCCTCAATCATACAACACCGACTATTACAATAACAATGGCTACAGCCATGGCTTCCAACAAGATGGAGGTAGAGGATATAGAGGTAGAGGTAGAGGCTACTGGGGAGGTAGCAGAGATAGTAGAAGCAGCGATTATTACTACCCACCACAACAACAAGGCGGTGGTCACACTACCACTTCCAGAGGAGGAGGAGGACGTTCCTCTGGAGGCGGCCGTAGCAGTAGCAGCTACTACGACAACCGATCTCATAAAAGTAACAAATCTCAACTCCCAGACGACGTCGAAGTCCTCTCAGAACTCAAAGGACACAAGAAAAAAGTCACATGTCTGGCATTAGATCAAACCAGCGGTCAACTCTTCTCAGGAAGCCATGACGGCACCGTCAGAGTATGGTCTTGTGTCTCAGGCGAATGCATCAGCACTGTGGAAGTAGGAGGAGAAGTAGACTGCATGTTAATAGAAGCGGGTTTCCTCTTTGTAGGAGTTAAAACCCCAGCCAACTTGGGCAATATCAATGCATGGAACATGTCTACAAACCAACAATCAATACTGGAAGGCCACACCGGTCGAATCCAAGCCCTTACAGCAGGCAATGGCATGCTGTTCAGCGGTGGCCAGGATCAAACCATCAAAGTATGGAAACTCAACCCTGCAACAGGTGTATTCGAATGTGCAGCCACATTGACAGCGCAACATGGTGGCCATGCCGCCTCTCTCAGCTCTCTCTGTGCATCAGGCCCCATCCTATTCTCAGGAGATGTTGACGGTACTATTAGATGCTGGGACATGACAGCTGGTGTAGTTAAACAAGCAATAGATAAAGCTCATAGTGGGAGTAGCCACCCGGCTATAATGTCTATGTTGGTGTGGGAGGGGCATTTAATTACAGGGGGCTTGGACGGGAGGATAAAGATTTGGGAGCCGGCTGATCCTGCTACGCATGCTGTGCTTTCTGTCTCTCCTATCTATATTTTCCCTGAATCACCTACAAGTACATCTTCTAGTACAGGAGGTGGGAGAGGTAGCAGTAGGAGTAGTAGGCATAGTTACCATAGTAAGGGAAGGGAACCAGTGCTACCAGGTATTCTGGCCCTGGCGGGTGTCGCTGATCCCCAAGGTAAAGCTGTCCTCATGGCATCTTACAATGGAGAAAGAGCCATCAAGTTATGGGAACTTCCTACATTTATAAAGAGAGGAGTGTTAGGAGATGTTAATAATGCTAGAGGTATGGTTGGGTTTGCTCCTGGTAAATTGATGATGAGTGGGGATGAGTATGGTAAGGTGAAAGTATGGAGGTGGAAGGATACTAGTACGGGTAGTGGTACTGTTGGTGGTACATAGGATATATGTTTTTTTATTGTTGTTCTCTAATGTAATTATTTTGACAATGAAAAGAGTTGTGTGTAGGGCAGTTTCAGAGAGAGACATTTTTTTGCTTCTTTATTTCTTCTTACAAGGTGTGTATCAACTTTCCTTCAGAGGAGAAGATTCATCAGAATCTTCCGGTCTAGCAACAACCTTTATACCCATACTGTGACAGGTACTGACTAGGGACTTGACGACACCTTTAAGATTCTGTGACTCATCCATATCCTGTATTTTGACCTTGGCGATTTCGTATAAATGTTTTAAGGAAATGGTGCCTGCGAATTGGTGGCCTGGAGTCTTGCTGCCCTTGTCTATGCCTGCTGCTTGCTTGATGAAATATGAAGAAGGAGGTGTTTTCATCCTCCATGTGAATGTTTTATCTTGGTACGCGGTGAGGACGACAGGGATGGGGACGTCGTCTTTGATGTGGGCGGTTTTGGCGTTGAAGTCTTTGCAGAAATCCATGATTTTGAGGCCGGCTTGGCCGAGAGCGGGGCCGACGGGGGGTGATGGCTTTGCTTGGCCGGCGTTGATGAGTAGTTTAATGGTTGAAGCTATGGGTTTGTTTGCAGACATTGTGATGGGGAGGCTGTCGTTGGCATGCGAGTTCTTTTTCAACTAAAGATTGGATGGGGATTACTTTGAACAAACCTCTTTGTTTTGTTATTCGCGTGATTTGATGAATGATTGAGATATGGTTCGTTTCGAAGTCTCATTTATTGCTTCTTTAAGTCATTTCAGTTGAATATGTCTCTAGATGACAGAAAAGGTTGTTTTCATGCTTCCCCCACGTCGACCCGTTTTCCGTTCCTCCCGTCCTCTCCTGCCGTCTCTCCAACTTGCTTTGACTAGCTATAAAGCTAGGAACACCATTAACTTTGATTAATTGTTTAGATTGATAAAAGCCTTCATCGCTTGTCAATTTTGGGTCATGTTTTATTAATTAAGCCTGGACTAGAAGAAACAATCTCATCCAAGATGTTTGCCACTCAACCTTGGTTGGGGCATCGTTATGATATATGCAATAGATCAGTGTATTTACGGACTTCAACATATCGTGGATTGAGATATATTGGGTAAGCCTCGTTACAAAAGTTTCATTTCCATCATACATGCATGTCGCCACTGTGGTGCACCTTCCATTCTATTCGACATTCCCCATCTACCTCATCTTCAAAATATCCATTCGTCTCTCTATACCCTCACAAAACGCCTTTGTCTTCACATACAATTAAACCATTCCCTCCCCTCCACTTCCCCGACACCACACACAGCAGTCCCTCTCATCGCCTGGCTTTGCTTCCAAACCACCCCCTTCGCTACAACAACAACAATAGATCCCTCCCTATACCATCCATAAACAGCTCCTCTGCAGATTCCCATCAGTCCATCAAACCAAAACCTCGCCAATCCTCAGATACAGATGCCTCTCAAATCATGGAAATCCTGGCCAATGAAACGGACTTTCGGACTGTCCAAAACAAGCTTCTCATAGAATGGTGCAACCAATGGGGCATCAAGAATACACGCAATGTCTATAAAAATGTCCTACGTGCTCGATTAATGAGAGAACTCCGTAAGAATGTGGGCCTAGCAGTGTATGGTAAAGATCCGGAGATGAAGGATGAAGGGGAGGACGGGGAGGATGAAGATAGAGCCGGGAGAGACGGGGAGCAACAACAATCAAAGCAGCGACAAGGAGGGAGAACAATATACAGCCCTCCATCTGCATCCTTCATATCTTCTGGTGGTACTACTGGTGAAAATGAAGAAGGAGAAGAAGAAGAAGAATACATTCCTTCTTTCCACCCTTTTCTAATCTCCAACAAAGCTCTGGCAGTTTTGTTAATAGACAGAGGGTTTGCAGTACCACTTAAAGAAGAAATAATGACGATTGACATCAGTCCACAAGAGAAGAATAAGCAGCAGCTATCTGCAGATGATGCAACAAACAACATTGACCGTTTGACAGCCGAGGCACTAGCCATCGCGTGCTTGGAAGTAGAAGGGAAACTCGCCGCAGTTAGATGGACAGAAGGAAGCTTCCATTACTATGAAAAGATGTACATGGCTGATTTGAAGAAACTGTGTACACAGAGGAGGCTTGAGAGTAGTGGAGTAAAAGCTGAGGTCATAGAAAGACTGCATAATGATGATTTGAAGAGGAAATCAGAGAGGACAAAGGCTCAGCATACTGGTGCCTTGTCGGTGGATGCGAAAGAAGAGTTGAGGGCACCTCCTATTAAAGAAGAGAGGTCAAGGGTGGAAGTGGTTAGACTGGCAAGAAAGTATAGGAATGTTGACAAGATGTCGGTGCAACAACTGAGGGCGCAATTGCTGGAAGAAAATGAGCCTCTTTTTGGTACTAAAGCCTTCCTCCAAGCTCGATTAAAGGCTTGTCTTAGAGTAAAAGTCCTGAAAGCACTGAATCCAGGCCATAGCAGCAGCAGCAGCAGCAGCAAAACTTCCAACACACTAGAGTCATCAGCTCAAAATGCAGTGAGACTGCTAAGCTTTAAAGATGTTATTGCCGAGCTGGCAGAGAGAGGAATAGTTTACAAAGAGGGTGATGTAGCTCCTGAACACATGATGCATATAACAGGCATGGTCCTGGATAAAATCTACAGTTTGAAATCAAGCAGAGAGGTTGCAGAACTGGAGCTGGCTGATTTGCTAGAATATAAAGGTGCTGCTATGGAGTATTTGGCTACTTTGAGAGAGAGTGAGATTGAAAGGCTGGTGACGGAAATGAATGAATATGGCGGTGTTAATAACGAGGAAGAAGAAGAAGAAGAGAAGGAGGAGGAAGGTATAGATGATATTCTGCAGAGGCTGGAGGATACACAGGAAAAGAAAGACATAGAAATCGGTAGAGAAGAGCTGCAGCGGCGCAAACAAGCCTGGAACGAAGCTGAACAAAGGCTGAATGAGCTGAGAGAAGGTCTCAATGCGTTTATCGCTGCTAATGGTGATACGACCAGCTCCAGGGGTAGAGCTCAATTGAAAAAGATTGAAGCAGCTGAGAAAGATGTTGAGGCTGCCAAGGACTACTGCTCCAGGTTGAGAACGCACATGCAGTATGCCGAGAAGAATGAACGCCTCATTAGATCAGTTGCCGAACAAAGAACATTAATTTACCTTGACGAGCTGAAAAAATACGACGTGTCGGAAGAACAGGTGGATAGTTTCAATGATGCTCCAATTAGAAGTGCAATAGCGAGTCTGGTTGTATCAGTAGTGCCTGAATGGATTGATAATGCTTTGAATGGTAGATTGGGCTGGGTCGAGGAAGAAGAGGACAGTCTCGATGAAGATGATGATGAGGTGTATATGGTTGATAGTGAAGATGAACAAGAAGAAGAACAAGAAGAGGATCCAGTAATAAGTGTAGGTATCTTATGTGGAGGACGAGGTAGTAGTGAACAAGAAAGACAGGCTTCCTTAGAAGCTGCTCGACTGGCTGTTGCTACATTACAATCTGATACTGTATCTGGGACCTTACCACCACCAACAGCAACAACGTCATCATTGTCGCCATCTATTGCTGCTGCTGTTGGAGTGTCTCCTGAATTTGAGTTCTTGGAGCGTGCTTATGAATTTGAATCATTGGGTGACACATCTTTCTCTCAACCTGCTGTGATAACAAGAACAACAACTCAGTCTGAGACTAATAACAGTAGTGATGGTAAGGAAATAAAACAAGGCATAGTGACTGAGGTGTACTATGAACTACCATCATCAGCAGCAGCAGAAGGAGGAGGATGGCATCTTCTGACATGGAACGACCTACATACCCTGACCCTTCCAGAACTAGAGGCAAAACTATCCTCCTCCTGTGGATCCATTGGTGGTTGTGGTGGTGAAGAGTTAGATTTCATTAATGAATCAGTTGATATTGCCATCCCAGTAGGAAGAGTGTCTGGCCTACCTGGCCCTCTGGGCTCTAAATTGTGTGGAGGGTATTCAAGGTCGTCTCTTGCATCCCTGGCTTCTGATAGAGTTGCTTTTGTAGATTATATTAGGAAGCTCGGTTTCCCTTCTTCTCCTCTGCTGAAACTGTCTACTGATATTTTGATAGATGCAGCAAATTATAGTAGTAGTAATGAAGATCCTACATCTTCAGCTGCATACACATCAGTGTCAGAGTGGCTCGAAGGGCAAGGGTTTGACGCACAGACTTGTCGAGTTGCAGTGAGGGCAGAAGATGCTGGTGGGACGTTGATATCGGGAATTGCAGTCAAGGGTGTAGCTCAAGTACTATTAGGCAGCTTGAGTCTTCTATCTTCTTCTTCCAAAGACGTAGATAGAATAGTGCTACAAGCTATTCACCCAGAAGCTAAAAGAATCCACGTCTCTGTGTTTGCAATGACGTATGAAGATGGCACCCAAGCCCCCCCTGCTGCTCTCCCCCCGGTAGAAGTCTCCACGTGGGACATTGAAGACTGGCTGCTAGATGCTGATCTGGAGCTACACCGGCACAATGCCATCCACAACGAAGGTTTTGATGAAGCTAGTATCGACGCACTTGTCAAACTCATGAAGGCCGATGCAATGCTGCACCCTGACCATGTAGGTGGTCCTGTTCGTCCTTCTCAGCGGTACCGTCATAATATTCCAGCAAATCTTCCTCCTAGAATGCTTGCCTCAGTGCAAGCAGCCGCAGTAGAGTTATTTAATAAATTGGAAGTGATAGATCATGCAGAATTCAGCTGCTGGATCATCCCTTCTCAACCAATGCAAACCAACGCAAAGGTGGTGCTGGAAGAAATTGGTCAACAAAGAAAAGCAGAAGGATACGGCCCTGTTGAAGAACCACCTACCAGCACTCGTTTTAAAGATATTCTTGCTCTAGAAGAGAATGAAATGGCATCACCAACCAGTGCTGCTCCTGTACTAGTTAGTCCAGTTGACTTGTCTTCTGTCGACAGGCAACTAGCGGAAAACCCAACTGCTTTAATCAAGAAGCCTATCGTGAAGTATGGTGAGTATAATGGTATTGGTCTTGATGATAGAACCCGTTTAGATACAATCCAAGATATGGATGCAGATACTGGAAGGAAGAAGGCAGATGAAGAAGATGAGGAGGATAAATTGACGACTCCTGATGTTAGGAAGTTGCCTCCTTACCAAGATCCTTTATCTGGTGTAGACAAAAGCAACCCTAAAGCTCTCTGTTGCTGTCCACTTGAGAAAGAAGAAGGAGAAGAGAATTCATCATTGCCGTCATCTAAAATGGCAGTTATTTCATTCGACAGCATCTCTCTGATTAATAATATTGCCCAACCAGCCAGTGCACTCAGACAAGCAGCATCCTCCATAGGTCTCAACATAGAAGACATGTTGAGGAGTGTTATATCATCTGCAGCACTGAGAAATGGTATCAGTGGACTGGGACTGCCCATTGTAGAGCCTTGCTTTGATTCCTCTCGACCTGCCCTCTACATTGGCCCCGGTGAACAAGGGTATGATACTGCTGCTACTACTACTTCTTCTTCTACAGGTGGTGAAGATGAAGATGGTGTATCATTATTGAGTCCAGCTCAGCAAAGAATTATGGCAGTTGGGGCTCAGGCATGGCACCCTGGTGATGGTACTCTCCTTAACAACTCCATGAACTTTAGTCTCAGTGATATTGGGGCATTCCTGGCCAGGCAGCCTGCTACCCCAGGGCAATATGCTAGATGGAAGGTAGGGTATGATGGGTGGATGGTGTACACTCCCTCCAGTGGGCCTGATTTAGTGTGGACTGGGAAGCAGCTTGATAATCTTATTCCAGTTGTTGAGGGGGAAGAGGAGGAAATGGGTAAAGAGGACAGTATGGTGAATAGGCCATTGGCAGCTGCACTTGGTAGTGGTAGTAACATAGATGAAGAAGAAGAGGAGGAGGAGGAGGAGGAGGAGGAGGGAAGTGGATATGGTTGGAGAGATGAGGGAACATCTCAACGACGAGAGAACAACACTCAACGACCAGCAGCAGCAGATGATGCACCGTTATCTCCCGAAGATGAGCTCATGCACAATCTGTATGAATCCTACCCGGATATGCATCCAACAAAACAAAAAGTATGGATATTATTCGGAGGAGATGGCCCTGATAATGACACCACTCTCACTGCCACTTTGCACGCTGTGAGATCCCTCTCCAAAGACCCAGAACTCATGGTAGAATCCTTCTTGCTGGAACCTTCATATGCAGGACCAGATGAGGAAACAAGGAGGAAGATACTGATCCATCAAAGGATGGAGTTGAAGAAGATTGGTATTGATGATGGTCAAATAGGTAAGGATTTCCGTGAGCTTGATGTTGCCAGGATCAAGAATCCTTACCCTTCTGCACTGTCATTGTCGTCAGCTGAGAACGATGTCATGTATAAAGGTGTGTGGAGGTTGTCTGATTGTTCTCAAGTGAGAGCTAGTCTGGATGAATTGATGCATGCATGTCACGACGCATCTAAAGCTGCAACTGTGTCACTTAATTCACTCTCTGCTTCCTCTGCTCAAGATCTCCACCGAGCTTACTACCACCGTGCTCCTTTAATTCTCCAACGCATTCAAGACCAGCTGGTGGAAGAGAGTCAAGTGCCAATTGGCGGTGCTGGAGCTTGGGGAGGTGTGGCTGACGCCACAGCAGTTCCTTCCTTTAGCTTCTTAGAGCAGTGGGTGGAAGAAGCTGCTAAAGCTGGTGCTATTGTTCTACCCTTGCTCAGTCCATCAAATAGCTTCGCACAAGGAGAATTACAAATGCTGCTTGAATCTAACAATATTCCCTTTTGCGGTCCTTCGGCTACCGTTGCAGCAGCTGCTGCAGATAGAGCTGATATAAGGATGAGAATTCTCAACAGTGTTATTCCCAGAATAATCAATAGCAGCAATAGTGATAGTGATAACCCATGTCCTGAGATTGAGACTCCGCCCATGGTCGAGGTGTCGCAGATGAAACTGATGGCTAATTGTGGTTTATTACTACTGCCTTCCCGAAACGATCAACATGAGGCTGGTGGCAGTGATAATGATAATGATGACGGTTCTCATTATTCAGTCCTGATGGACATCCTGGAGGACAATGCCCACCTGGCAGAAGAGGTATTCAAAGAGCATTATGAAGAACTAGGAGCAGAACAAGGTCTGTTGATCAAACCAGTAAAAGAAACAGGCCCCTCTGTGGGACTTGCCTCACTGGCTAATGGCAGTGACCTTCTCATTTATCTGTATGCAGTGAGAGAAGAGTGGGATGCTGTTCCTGAAGGATTGCTGAGTCAGCATCCAGAAGGCATCCCAATGGCATTGCCTGCTCCAGATATGTTCATACTGGAACCAAAGCCGCTGATATATCCTTTGACTATTCTCAGAGATACTGATGGTACTATTATTCCTACTGAAAGCGATGGTACTGTTACAGGGATGGAGGGTAAGGTGAGATTTGGTGATGAATACAATACATGGATAGAAGCCACAGCATGCCTACTGGGCTCCCAAGGAAAGATGCACTGCTTGAGTCTGACAACGACAGCTCTTGATTTTCAACTCATCCCCGAGCAGCCGTCTGCTGTTAATGTGGCTTTGGAGAAGGTTCATAAGGCATTCTCATCATCGCAAGTGGGAGAGGTTGCAATGGCAGATGAAGACGAAGAGGAGGACAAAGAGGAGGAATACAGCAACAATGATACTATAGATAGGGAAATAATTGGTGTGGTAGAGCTAACACCACCACCGACGGACATCCTCGCCCCTCATCTCTTGGACGCCACAAAATCTGAAATGTCCCGCATCGCCAACGACATTGGACTATCAGGTGCAGCATCCATTGACCTACTCCTCAACCCACATGATGGCCACATTGCAGTACAGGCAGTATGCACTGCTCCTGATCTCTCTCAGCATTCCATCTTCTTCAGGCAGGCAGCTACAGTGGGGCTGGCTCCCAGTGGAGTGTTCAAGGAGATTGTGCTTGCGTCAATGACTAATGTCAGGAGAGATGCTTCCTCTTCCTTGTCGTCATCATCATCAATGTTTGGGTTTAATAAATCCGGTTTCAGTGGTAATGAATCAAGGTTTGATACATTGTTACAGCAAGGTATAAGAGGAGATGGCAGTGAGAAGGGCGACTTTTTAGTCGACGTTCCTACACCAGAAATGGACATTGATAAAAGTGTTAAGCAGCAAGGGCCATATGGATTGGCAGTTCGAGGTAGTTATGATAGTGGAGAGGAAGTGTTTAATGTGTTTAGCAAGAATGAATATACAGGAGGAGGAGGTGGTGGTGATGTGAGGTTGGAGAGAGAGGAGGAAGATCCTCGATGAATTAGTAATAAAATGAAAATGATGGATGTGTAAGATGGTAACATTACAAGTCGATACATATATATATATACATGTATGCTCCCCCCATTCCTCCTACTTCTCTCTATTACTCCCCTCTCTTGGGCTTTTTAAAGCTGGGAGGCAATTTACTCGTCCCCAAGATCCCCTTTTGAGTCAATCCAAGTCCCTTGCTGCCTCCACTGCCTACCAATTTACTCCTGAAATCATCTTTTAGGGAACCTAGGGCTCCAGGCCTACTCCTCCTGGTTGCAGCAGCAGCGGCTTCACTTGCACCACCGGTACCTCCCGTAACAGTGGTACCACTGCTTCTTGTGGCTCGTCTGTTGGGTGCAGCCTCTCCATCCCCGACACTTTTATCAGCTTTTTCTTTACTTTTCTTAACAACAGCTGCCGCTCTTTCTGCTGCTATTGATGCTGATGCTTGTTTCTTCTTCTTGGCAAATGCAGGAGGTAACGGCTTGTTATTGTTGCCCATCGTATTAGTACTTGGCTGTTTGCCAGCTGTTGCAGATTTGGGGAGAGTAATAGATACCTTCTTCTTATTATTATTATTCATACTGCCAATTGCAGCCTTGTCTTTGCCAGCAACTTGGTCATCAGACTCGGTATCTGAATCGGAGGAATCAGAACTTGATGAAGAGGATGAGGAAGATGAATTTGAGGACGAGTCTGAATCCGAATCCGATGACGATGAAGTAGATGACGATGATGATGAATCCTTTCCAGTACCGCGACGTCTCTTCTTTCCCACAATCTTCTTTCCCCTCCTCTCCCTCTTCCTCCCTTTACCCCCTCCCCCTGTATTTGCATCCACATTCTGATCCTTATCCGCCGTCAATCCATCTGTCGCAAACAAGTTCTTCAACACATTATAATTAATCTTAGTACTCAGCTTCTTATGCTCCAACATCTTCATTGCTGCATCTTCTGCTGTGATGGACGCAGGAAGCTTCAACTCTGGTTTAGGCTTTGATTTACTACCCAGCGGTCTGCCACGTGATCTTTTGTACGCCACTCCAGCTGCTGCAGCTGCTTCCATTGCTGCTTGTTGTTCTTCTAGTGTTTTTTGGGTTGCTTCTTCAGCTGCTCTTTTAGCTGCTTGTTTTTCTACCCATTCTTTGTTCATTATGTTCCAGATTTCTTCTTTGCATTTGATCTCTTCTTCTGCTGCAAGGTACTCTAGAATGCCTTCATCGCTGATATCTGATAAATTACCATCATCGTCATCGTCGTCGCCTTGGTGCCTCTGGTGGTTACCTCCTACAGCTACAATAGCTCCAGTTTCTGCATTTAAACTGGAAGTAGTAGCTTGAGCTCTTGCTGCTCTGGTAGTAGAAGGACCTGCTCCACCACCTTCATCATCATCTCTTTCTTCTTCATTGCCAGCAGCAGCAGCTTGTTCTAATATGTAAGTATCATCATCCAAAGCTGCCATTGCGGACCCTATCCGAGCATCTTCATCATCTATATTTTCCATCTCTACCATAGCAGCTTTTGCTTTAGCAAGTACTGCCGCAAACCCCCCTCTTGCCCTCTTTTTAGCAGGGAGTGGCTTCTTCCTTCTCTCTTCTGCTTCTCTCATATCTGCCTCTTCATTCAAAGCTTCTGCACCTTGCAGCAAGCCAACAAAAGGAGCGAATTGCTCATCTTCAAGTGCCTTTTCAATTTCATCTCTAATATTAGCACGCTCTGCAGCTTCTTCTTCATCTTCTGGACCCGGGAGAGCAAGTGGTTTTTCTCCCACTTTTCCTTCTGCTCTTCTGTTTCTGGCAAAAGCTGGAGGATTGGCGCCATTGTACATGCCTCCTGAGATCCTAACAAAGTCTGCAAAGCATTGTCTGCACATACCGTGGGCGAAATGAGGCTCATTACCTCCTAGATGCTCGCACCCAGTTTTAGCTGCCTCAATAGCCAGGCTCGAGGGAGCTTCTTCTGGTTGCGCGTCTTGTAGCAGCAGCTGTGTCTCTGCTTCTATAGCTCTAGCATGGTTTTCAAAGCTTTGAAAGGTCAGTTCACCAGCTGTTGTAGAAGCAAATTCATCTAATCGCCTTGCCAAGGTGTGTTCACCGATATGCACGACTGCGACAACATCTCTTTTGGACCTCCTAAATCCGTGGACGTGACATGCTATATACAGCGCTGCTCCACATATACCAGACGGTCTTCTTCCCGTTTGAATCCAATCTCTCTTCATTGATGCAATCAGCCTTCTAGCAGTATTAGCCACTCTATTCAAGTCACTTTGAGAACCAAAATTCAGCCGATCAGCAAACCTGTCAATGTACAATGTTGGATCTACTGGTTTGTTTAACATTGGATTCTCTTCCAGTCTGAGGAGTTTCACTAGCTGTAGGAAGACTGCACCAATAGAGAAGACATTCACTTGGAGAGCGTCACTGAAATCAATGAGAAGAAACGGTTTGCCATCTTGACGACAGACGAGGTAGAGGCATGCTGCAGCGACGTGATTGGTGCGTCTGCCTCTGGTGAAGCCTCGTTGTAGTGCTAATTTGTATAGTCTAAAGGCCCCCTCTATACTTTCTTCCCTGGGTCTGATGCTGAGGAGATCTACGAGCTGGGCAATGTCTTGCCGGCCCCTCTGCTGGGATTTCTCGTGGGAGTCGGCATGGAAGGCATAGACTCGGCCACCGTGGATGCGGCCAATGCCACGAGCCACGCCGCTTTCATTGACGTACTGGCCTACGACGGTACTTTCTCCCGCTGCATCTTTTTGGAAGGTGACGTCCTGGGCGTAGGTGGTTTCTTCAATAACGTTACCACATTCAACGCAGGCACTGTGTGGTATAAAGAGGGAGAGGATGAGGGAGGGAGGGAGTGGGCGGTGAGTGGGGAAAATACATTATTATTGGATGGAAATGTAGAGAAGATACGGCAAATGTCTTGATGTATGACACTACGCGAGCAACAAAGTGGAATACGTGGTAGCTGCCTTGGGTGCTGCTAGAGAACAAAAGCTGGCAATAATAAAACACTTACAGAATTCCTTGTGCTTCATCTATTTGCACCTCTACCTGGCATTTGCACTCGTTGCAATACACCATGGTGATTCTTAACAATATTAATAATGATTGAACAACAACAATTGAGCTCAAATCTCCAAAATCAAACAAAATCTGGAAATTAGAATAAAACGCTCAGTGTTTCAAGTTTGTACAACCGAATCGCCTTGGCTTGGTCTTAGACAAAGCTTTATGCTATTTCCTTTAGAAATTGGTTTATTTTGACTCGCAATTCGTCGGACAGGAAGGGTATCAAGGCACCATGCCCCTCTTCAACGCTGGACTCACAACGAAGAGGAAGAGCGGGCTGGACTAGAGGTTGTCCCTGCATCCATCTGGCTATTAGGGTCACAGACAGAAAGCAGGCCACCTTCATGTCTCAAATTATCAAAATTGTATGCCTGGTATAATCTAGTGACAAGACCACGGTGTTCAAGCTAGTTAAAAAAAAAATTGAAAACGAAAATGCAGCCTAGTGGAAGCGTAACAGGTATGTATCCATCCATCACCACCCCTCCATCCAACACACGTCCATCTCAATCATTTAAACCAAACACACATCTCGCTTTGCATAACACTCTCGCAATTCAATTTCCCTCACACCGTTCGATCACCTACAGTCCCTCGCAATTTCCGTCTCCTCGAGGAACTTGAAAAGGGAGAAAAGGGTATTGGGGATGGCACTGTCAGTTATGGCATGGATAATAGTGATGACATGCTTATGAGAAGCTGGACAGGTACCATTATTGGTCCCCCACATGTATGTTGTTCTTAGTAATCATCTCAGCGACTTTCCTCTCTTTCCTTCTCTCCATAAAAAAAAGAAACGTCCCCTGACCAACCCCCCCCCCTCCTCCCCAACACACACACACCACCACCACCACCACCACCCCCTTCCCCTTATCCTTACCCTTATTCCACAGACTACTTATGATAGCCGTATCTATACATTGAAGATATACTGTGACGAGAGTTACCCAGATAAGGTAAGAACATTATTTCAATAAGAAGAACTTTTCATTGCTTTACACACTCCCTCCCTCTCTAACTCCCCCACCACCACCACCACACACACACACACATACACAGCCACCTATAGTACGATTTGATACCAAGATCAACATCCCATGTGTCAATTCAGACGGTTCCATCAATACACGACAATTCAAGATCCTGGGATCTTGGGATAGAAAGTATACTATGGAGACTCTATTGACTGAGCTGAGGAGAGAAATGGCCCAGCCACATAACAGAAAGCTGCCACAACCACCAGAAGGAACAACTTATTAAAAATAGTAAATAGTAAAAAAGAGAAGGATAGTTTTGGGTTTTCCATGTAACCAACTAGCTTGTCAATTTGACCCGTTTTATCACCATGCAAAAAAGGACCACTAAAAAAGAGGGAGTTTTTTATTTTATGTAGGTCGGTATTTACATGATTGGAAGGAGGACTACACACGGCAATCCCAGCCTCCTGCGCGTGGGGCTTTTTTGGATGAGCAAAGGTTTTTTTTTGAATAAACACTCTTTGTATGACAATTACGAATGGACACGAATATGAATCTGAACCAAAATTGTTGGTTACTGAGCTGTTGCTTTTGTTGCTCCTGCCTTTGCAGCAGCTGGAGCCTTTACAGCTGGAGCAGCAGTTTCTGGCTTTTTAAACACCAACATGTGCATGGGAGTAAAGATCCCAATCTCTCCTCCATCAATTATAGCCACTGCAGTTTCCACCAACATATCATGAACTTCCTTGAATCCCTTGGGTGCAATTCTCAAAGCAACCATGGTATTGACAATTGCCCTTGGCCACTGCACAAACCATCTGAAGACCTTGGCATTCTTGCACAGCCTGAACCACCATCCATTCAAGGTACCATCGGGGTTGATGGCAAGGTCTCTGCTGCTGATGAGGTCGAATCCGACATTAGTACCTGCTTGTTCGGCTTCCTTCCAGGTGCGCATGTTGGGGAGGCCATTGCCGATAATGATTTCATCCATAATCGCGACGTGCTTTTCATTTTTGGCGTCAAATTGAGGGGTGGAGACCCATTCATAGGCAACAAAGGTGGAACCTGGTTTCAAACAACGGAACACCTCGGTGTATACTTCTTCCAGAGTTGGAGCGTGGCAGGTTGCTTCAATAGCATAAGCTGCATCAAAGGTTTCCTTCTCAAAAGGCATATCTAAGAAATTGCCACGGACTGCTTTGCATTGAGCAGTAAGTCCCTGTTTTTCATTATGATAGGTTGCTCTCTTGATTTGATAATCGTTAATGCTGATACCAACAACATTGCCTCCAGAAACGGCAGCAACCATGCGCATTGGTCCTCCAACTCCACATCCAACATCCAGAGCAGTCTTGCCTGGAGCCAGGCCGATGGTAGTGGCGATACGGGCTTCGTGAGCGGCTTCACAGACGGGCCAGTCACGACCAGCAGGGAGTTTTGGGGAGAAGTGGAAGGACTGTCCCCAGCCCCATTCGTACAAGTCCGTGACGAGGGAGTAGAATTTATCTACAAGCTCAGCGACGTTTTTGCTCTTGTCCCAAGTGGCCCCCTTGCCTCTTTCCAGGGTGCTATACTCTCCATAGTAAGCTTTGACCTACACACACGGTGGTGGTGATGATGATGATGATGATGAGTAAAGGGAGGGGAGAGGGGGGG